>Ga0209591_10010237_pt1 | contig 10092 bp, 15 predicted proteins | sample MAT01_FD_187207 | JGI IMG/M metagenome (GOLD analysis project Ga0209591, IMG submission 187207) | Freshwater microbial communities from Lake Fryxell liftoff mats and glacier meltwater in Antarctica - MAT-01 (SPAdes) (version 2) | ecosystem: Environmental > Aquatic > Freshwater > Ice > Liftoff...
GACAATGCCGCAGACGGTTCATCGAGCAGCAGCAATTTTGGCTTTAGCATCAACGCTCTGCCCATTGCCAGCATTTGCCGTTCTCCGCCAGATAAGGTTCCGGCGCGTTGGTTGCGGCGTTCTGCCAGTTTAGGAAAGCACGTAAAAATCTCATCTTTTAGCGGTTGAATGGGCTGATTTAGCACAAAAGCACCCATTTCCAGATTCTCTTCTACCGTGAGGGAACGAAACACATTGGAAATTTGCGGCACATACCCCATGCCTTGCTGCACAATTTCGTCTGACTTTAAGCCCACAATGCTTTTGCCAGCAAACACCATGCTGCCCATGCGGGGAGTCAACAAGCCAAAAATCGTTTTTGCCAGGGTCGATTTTCCCGCTCCATTCGGACCAATTACCGCCACCAGTTCCCCTGGATAAATCCGAAAATTCACGCCTTGCAAAATGTCTAAATCTTTCACATATCCGGCGTAAACGTTTTCAACTTTGAGCAGAGGGGCAGAATCGGTCATGGCAAGAGGGGATAGGGAGAGGAGAGCGTTTGTTACTGGGATATTTTTTGCAGATCGGGGCGCTCTTCTGGAACGATCGCGCCTTCCACGGGGCAGACTTGCAGGCAAATACCGCAGTCGATGCAGGTGGAAAAATCGATCCAGTACCAATCCATTCCTTTTAGGTTTTTGCTAGAACTCGGATGGATACAGGCAACGGGGCAGGCATCGACACAATCTGCCACGCCTTCACAGGTTTCAGTCACAATTGAATGGGGCACAGGGAATCTCCAGAAAGGTCGAGGGGCAAGCGGCGAATGGCGAGTAGCGAATGACGAGTGGCGAATGGCGAGTGGCGGATGACGAGTGGTGAGTGGCGAATGTCCCCTATGAATCATATTGTCTCCGGACTTCGCACTTCGTCATTCGCACTTCAATTATCTTAGGTTGACGGGTTCGGCTTTGACATTGCCGTTTGGTGAGATCCAGGCGATCGCCGCAATTTGGCGATGCTGGGCGTAATCGTGAATTTCGGCGGGGGTGCGTCCGCCTAAGTCAAGTTCGACCCGTAGCTGATCGGATGTAGCGCGGAGTTTTTGGGCATGAGCGATCGCAGCAGTGGCAGCTTGGGGGCTGGCTGGAACCACTAGCCAATCGCTGGTTGGAATATGCTGAGGACTTTGATTGGTGAGCGCGATCGCCTGATGAAGCTGCTCAATTTGCAAGGCAAAGCCAACACCCGGAGCGGTTTCGCCTTGGGGATGATACAACCCCAGCAGTTGGTCGTAGCGTCCGCCTTGTCCTAACACTTGCCGCCCATTGGCAGTATCACTGACCACCTCAAACACAATGCCGGTGTAGTAGTCGAGGGTTTGGATCAAACTCAGGTCGAGGATGAGGGAGTTTTGAGTTTTGAGTTTTGAGTTTTGAGTGGATTGTAGTAGATCAATCAGGGATTTGAGGTTATCTAGGGCGGTTTGCTGGGTTGGGTTGAGATCTAAACTAGAAATTTTTTGAAAGACTTCAGCAGGGGTGCCGCGCAGATCGAGTAATAGCATTGCGCGATCGCGGAGTTCCTGACTCATAGGTAAGGTTTCTAAAGTGATGCGATCGAGGGTCGCGATCGCCTGCCGCACGGTTGATTGAATCGTAGATGGAAATACAGACAGCAGCGATCGCGTTAATCCGGCTTCACCCAGCACAATCGACCACTGGTTTAAGCCAAGGCTTTGGAGGCAATCCATCAATAGCAGCAGAGTTTCCGTGTCAGCCAGCAATCCGCCGCTGCCGAGTAGCTCTACACCTGCCTGATAAAACTCTTGCTGGCGTGTGTGGCTGGTTTCTTGGGCACGTCGAAAGATATTGGCATTGTAGTAAAGCCTGAGCGGGTAGGTTGCATCTACCATGCGTGTGACGACCGTTCGGGCGATCGAGGCAGTCAATTCAGGGCGTAAACCCAAGTCTTCCTCGTCTAGCCCCTGTAGCTGCAACACGGCTGACCGTTGAATGGCTCCCCCTGCCATCAAGGTGTCCAACCGCTCTAGGGTTGAAGTGATAATGCGGTGATAGCCCCACTGATGAAATACTTGCTGCAAGCGCTCTTCAATCCAGCGCTTCTGGGCAACATCTAAGGGCAGGAGATCTCTGGCTCCCGCAGGCGGTTGATAGACCATTTACTTCTTTTTCCCAAATAGACCAAATAGACCGCCACCTGCTTTATTGTCGGGTTTATTCGTTTTAGAGTTAGGTTTTTGGGTCGAGTTTTTGGAGTTGGCTGAAGTGCCAGTTGCTTTTTCTAGCTTTTGTTTACCCTCTAGCGCGATCGCGTTAGTCGGCTCAAACTCCAGCGCTTTGTCAAAGTAAATTCTTGCCATCGTTCCCTGACCTTGCTTTAGGTGAACCGCTCCTAGCAACGCATGGCAACTGCCATTTCTGGGTTCAAGCTGAAGTGCGTCTCGCAGTTCTAAAACCGCTTTAGCATAGTTGTTTTTCGCCATATAGCCCTCTGCCCGACGGTAATACTGATCTGCCACCGACTCTGGGCGCACTGCCTGCGGTTGCTGTGTCGCTGCGGGTCTAGTGGACGACTGCGAGGAATCTGGCAGATTGCTGCCGGTATAAATCGTTCGCTGCGTTTCACCCGTGCTAAACCCACCCTGGCTTTCCTTTCGCATCAGATAAACCATATTGAGTTCACTAATTTGCCCTGTGACTTCTAGCGCTTGGTCTAACTGCTCATACTGTTTATCGACAAGCCCCTTTAACGAAGCGCGATAAAAATGCTCAGGATTGCTAGCATTCGCAATCTCTTTGCCCAAATTGCCCAATTCCCAATTTCCTTGACGGGCGGCTTGTTGCCCTTTGAGATTTAGGATGATCCCATATTCGGTGCGGTCTTTTTCTTGAGACAGCTTTTCCCACGCCGGATTGACAAGCTTTGATAGAAATTCGCTAGCCAGCTTTTTATCTGCTTCACCTTCTAAGGCACCGCTATCAGGATGCAGCTTGCGGGCAACTTTAAGATAGCGCTTCCGAATTGTTGCTACATCTGCATCAATCGGCACCCCCAATATGGCGTGATGATCTACAAAATCTAATAAAAACAACCCTCGCTCAAATTGAAAAGACATGGTGTGCTGCTGCCTGGCGTGGAATTTTCTCTAGTGTAATCTGACCGCTAACCGTCTGCATTAGGGCAAGCCGACAAATTTGGTTGAATCTGCCCAAGTTTCTAGGGGGGGAACCCGGTGCAGTTCTTGGCTAAGGCTGGCATGAATCGCTCCATTGGTTGCCAAAATGCGTCCAGAATCTATTTGTAAAGGGGATTGGTCGTAGGCTGTGACTTTGCCACCCGCTTCTTGCAGCAGAATTACCCCAGCGGTCATATCCCAAGGAGCCAAGCCCCGCTCCCAGTAGCCATCCAATCGACCGCAGGCAACATAGGCGAGATCCATAGCAGCCGATCCGCTGCGCCGCACGCCATGAGTCAGATGGGTGAGGTAGCAAAATTCGGCGTAGTTGTTGTCGCTAGTTTGGCGGTGATCGTAAGCAAAGCCAGTCACCAGCAAGCTTTTGCTCAGTTCGGCGGTTTTGGAGACATAAATGGGGCGGCGGTTGCAGGTTGCTCCTTGCCCTGCCGCAGCCCGAAATAACTCTTGCCGAAACGAGTCAAAAATGGCTCCAACAATAGGCGCTCCGTTGAACATAAGACCGATTGACACGGCACAGATAGGGTAAGAATGGGCGTAGTTGGTGGTGCCGTCGAGGGGATCGATCGCCCACAAAAACTCGCTTTCTAAGTTTCCCAGTTGCCCCGATTCTTCAGCCAGAATGCTGTGATCAGGCACATGGCGCTGAAGTACCTGCAAGATAGCCGTTTCCGCATCGCGATCGGCGATCGTCACCAGGTCTCCGGCACGACCCTTTTCTTCCACGCTTTCCAGATTGCCCCAGTGCTGCTGCAAAATTGTGCCAGCAGCTAGGGCAGCTTCGGTGGCAACATCAAGAAAAATTTTAAGTTGATTATGAGAGAGCGACATAAGGCTAGGGTCTGAAGGTCAAACTATTCTTCATCAAGGGGAAGTCTGCGTTTAACTTTACCCTTGCCAAAGTATCGCCCAAATTGCAGTTCATAAACTTCATCTTCGTCTTGAGTTTCCACTTTCAGATCCGATCGAGGATAGCTGACACAGAGTAAAGCATAGCCCTGACGCTGGAGATCGGGGGACAGCCCCATGGCTTCCGGCTGATATATCTCGCCAGAAATAACCCGAACGGCACAGGTAGTACAAGCTCCATTGCGACAGGCAAAAGGAAGTGGAACACCTTGGTTCTCAGCCGTTTGCAGAATGTAGCGGTCTTCTGGAATTTGAACAGTGTGGAGGGTATTGGTGCGGCGATCGCGAATTTGAATCGTATGAAAAACTGCCATGAATCTAGTCTTTGTTACCAAAATGACACTTGTTTTGCTAATATAGTTCTCTCATGGTTGTTTATACAGCACAACCTTTTGGAGAGATGGCCGAGTGGTTGAAGGCGCAGCACTGGAAATGCTGTTTAGGGGTAACTTTAACGAGGGTTCGAATCCCTCTCTCTCCGTACTTAAACTTTACACCTCTTGCATTTGTTGTCTGAGGTTTCGCAGCATTTTGCTGGTTCCTTCCTGAAAAGCCTGCTGCACGAGTTGGGGTATCATTTCGGCGATCGCTAATTCAGGAAAGGTGGCGCTGCTAGCAGATTCTTGATACTCACCGTTTTGCAGCAGATGAATCTTCAGCTTGTTGTTGTCATAAATCCAGACTTCCGGCACTTGTAGCGCCGCATAGGCTTCTAGAGTGGTTTTAGAGGTAACATCCGCTTCAATCGCCAAATCTGGCGGCGGGTCTTGGGTCATGTCCATCCGCAGGAGATCGCGGACTCGTTCTGCATTTTGGATATAAAAACAGGTATCCGGCTCCAATCCCGCTTGCTTCAGTTTCTTAAACGTGGTGGAGCCAAAATCCTCCCATTCTCGCCCTTGTGCATCCAGCAGCAGTTTGACAATATCGGAAATAATCCGGTGAGGACGTTCGTGGGCAGGTAGGGGAGACATCAGTTCTAAGGTTCCGTTGCAATAGTTAATCCGGGGAATGCGGCGTTCCTCCCCCAGTTCTTCCAGCAGTTCTTCATATTGCTCCCAAGTCACATTCGGAATCAGCAGGTGACTGCCAGGAGAAAGCGCGATCGTTTTAATCGGCGTTGTAATCGTCATAATTTCCTTCAGTAATCTCGAATTTGAGCTACTTCAACGATTGGAATGCCGCGATCGCTTTCAATCGCCTTGGCAGAAACCACACCCTAACAATCAAACCTCTATGTTCTTCCTAGAATGAGGATATATCGCATTTGTATCAAGTCCCACTACAAAATGCGATCGCCCAATCACCAACGATGAAAAAGCGATCGCACTCAGGAATATAACTGGACGACATTATCGCCGCTGCTAATGACAGCCAAGCAAAGTGCGATCGACCAATTAGCAACTATAAACAAGCGATCGCGTTCAGAATTATAACTGGGCGACATGATCGCCACTGCTAATAACAGATATTTAGGACGCGATCGCCCAATCACCAACGATGAAAAGCGATCGCCCTTTTGTGTTTCAATAGGCTTGGAGTGATTGCCCTGCCAAGAAAATTGAAGAGGGCAACCGTGTTCTGGCTTCTCAATTAGCATTAAAAAAATGATCACCTGCTGAATTTGTAAGGGCGAGCGCGCTTGATGGATACAATTTATAGTGAGGGGCGATCGGTGCTAGGATTCGCTAAGATATCAACAGATTCGGTAGAAAACTGCTGTGGATGGCATCATTTCTGAACATATTGAAATGACTTCTGGCATTTGTGATGGCAAGCCTCGGATTGCAGGACATCGAATTCGAGTGCAAGATATTGTCGTTTGGCACGAACGGATGGGTCTTTCCCCAGATGAAATAGTTCTGCACTATCCAGCTATCACTTTGGCGGATGTGTATGCGGCACTGACTTATTATCATGATCATGTGGGTGAAATTCGGCAGCAGATTCAAGCAGATGAAGTCTTCGCCATAGAAATGCAACGGCAAACTTCGTCACAGGTTCAGCAAAAGTTGAGGAACCTTAATGCCGGAAACGATTCGGTTTCATCTGGATGAAAATATTAGTCTTGCTGTAGCAAATGGTCTACGATGGCGTGGAATTGACGTTACGACTACTCCAGAGGAAGGGTTGATTGCGGGCACTGGTTCCGCTGAGTGAGAAGTTGAAAAGCCTGTTTAGAAAGGGATACAGGGATCTCATGTGAAAGTTGGATAACGAGATTATGAGGCTAAAATAGCTAGACACCCTGATTTCTCGTTGAGGTACTGCCCTATCGATTGATCACCTCAAACTCCAAAAGCATTTCTAGGAAAGACTTTTGGGATCTCATCTAACGGAACCAGTGCCTAATTGCGGTTGCGGATGAAGTGCAATTAGCCTTTGCCCGATCTCAAGGGCGGATTATGTTCACTCAAGATGCTGATTTTCTCCGACTTCATCAAGTAGGTGCAGACCATATAGGGGTTGTTTACTGCATCCAGGGAAGCCGTTCGATTGGCGAAATCATTCGGGGTTTGGTTCTGATTTGGGACCTACTTGAACCTGCGGATATGGTTGGATGGGTAGAGTTCATTTGATTACGCGATCGCTCCTCTGCTTGATTATCGAAAGCGCTACTGCACAATCCAACGATGCAAAGAGATCGCCCCTCAGAAACCAACTGATGCGGAGCGATCGCCCTTCTCATGACAGCCAAGCCGGGCGCGATCGCCCAAGCCAACTATGCAAAGAGATCGCCCCTCAGCAGACGTAGAGCGATCGCCCTTCTAATGACAATCAAGCAAGGTGCGATCGCCCAATTCAAAGATGAAAAGCGATCGCTGTGTTTTAGTCCCAGACTGTTTCGATAATGTTTGAACTGCGAAGCTCTTCATCTCTGGTGATGAGTTTTGCACTGTATCGTTTTGCGGTTGCTGCAATGATGCGATCGTGAAGATCCCAGGTTTGGGGAAGTTCAAGAAAGGTCTGAAACACTGAGAAATCGAAATCAACGATGATAAAGCTGGTAGTTTCTTGAATTGCATCAAGGATGACTGCGATCGCGATCGGAACTCTCTGCTTCTGAGAAATCAGGGTCAGCTCGGCTAAAACTAACGTTGGAATCAGAATTTGAGCAGTAGTGGCTTCTGCCCGAACCAAAATGCTGTCTACAGTTGGTGACAGGCGAGAATCTTCAGCGAAGAACCAAGCCAGCGCATGAGTGTCGATGACAAAAACGTTCACAGATCAATCGATTCCTGCTCTAAAGTCTTTGGCAATGAGCGATCGCTCTACGTCTTCTAGAAGTTGATCTGAGATTTCAACGTCTTTCCAGATGCCTCGGAGTTTAGGAACCCTGTCGGGTGAATCGCGGTGCTCTTGAGTAAGTACCTTTTGTTTCAGAATTTCTAGCTCCTGCTGGATGGCTTCGATGCGAGTCAGGATGTAGTTGCTCATGGTGGCTTACAGTGAAAGGGAGCATCCCATCATTTTACTCGATCGCACTTCCCGGCAAAATGGCGTGCAAGGGTGGTTCTTTCAGATTTTGGTACATCTATATTTTGAGAAGAAATTTTAGTGGAATTCAAGCGCAAATGCGATCAGCAAGTGATGAGTAAAAGGTGACATGGAGTTGAGGCAAATATACGATTTTCTAGAAGATGCACCTAATTACCCCAACGATTTTTATCCAATTCAAGATGGAACTCAAAGATTAAAGGTGAAAAATCAATTTTTACTAGCAGAACTGAGAAGTGTAGAGTCTGGCGAGTGGCAAAAAGTCTATCAGGATGGCTATAGCGCTGGTGAACCCGTTTCAATTCACTATTTTGAGAGTCGGTCTGGCAAGGTTTTTGATGTTAAAGTCAAATCTGGATGGAGTAATCAGTAATATGACACCCTCTTTGTCGATTGTTTTAAGGCTGGAAAATAAAACAGAAATTGAACAATGGGTGGCGACGATGAGTTTGGGCATTTGCACTGCGATCGTAGGGGGAAGTCTCACTATCGCGGAGGCTGAAGCGCGCCTGTTTAATCCTCATACGCTAGAGCAGTTGGAAACATTAGGATTGGCTCAAGATTTGCTTGAGATTGTTCATTTGGGCACTGAGTTGGAAGATGTGCAAAGCCTAATTCCTGAGCGCTTGTCTCAGAGTCTGACCGAAATTGAGGCAAAAGCACTGACGTTTCTGAACGGTATCGATCGCTCAGCACAAGTTACTTACCGGGCTAAAAGTTGGATCTAGTCATTGTCAAGGGGCGATCGCCCAAGCCAACGATGAAACCAGATCGCCCCACAGTAGCCAACAGATGTAGAGCGATCGCCCTTCTAATAACAGTCAAGCAAGGCGCGATCTTCCAAGCCAGAGATGAAGAGCGATCGTGCCTCAGCAGTCAACAGCACCTCATTGTTAAATTAGGGTGGAGCGATCACATCTCCCGCCAGAGGCAGTGAATTAACATCGTGGGCTTAACTGAAACATGAAATCCAAAAGTTAATGCTGTGCTTCATGATTTAAAGTGCTTGATCACTCGAAATAACCTACCTAATAAGGTCGTTTTTATCTACAACACATCTATTGTTGCTAACATTGTAACGACCAGATCTCAAAAATCCCTGTGAACCCTCATATCTATATCCGAGCCTTGTGACAGCGTTATCAGCCTCGTTCTTATCAGTTGTGTAGAAGTGATGGTCGTCGCCAAGATTGTAAAGACGGTAAATTTGACACCTGCCTCTGATAGCAGAGTAAGCAGACTGAACGTAACATATCGGTCTACCACTATTTTCAAGAGAGTACCCGTCATTCCTTTGCGCTGAGACCAATTCTTTTTCGTCAACGGTGTACAAGCGATGTATTCTTTTACCTCTGACCTTGATGAGCCTATACAACCCTGTTGTACCCTGTTCTCTTGTTGCAGTACACGAGCCGAGTGTTCCTTCATGCAAATAACCAGCGCGACGCACAGCATCGTAAGTTTCTTGAGGATTTGTTGTGTAGAAGTGATCACCAATTCGTGGGTTGACAAGTCGTTCGAGACCGAGAACTAGTTGGGCTTTTAGAGCCGTCGTTAAGGAGAGAGTGGCTACTAAGCTTAGTAAAATAGCAACTAAGACAGAACGAACAGTCTGAAACTTCAACATTATTTTATTTCATGTTAAGAACGTGAAAACGCTTCAACTTTATTTTTTCTCTCAACTTAAGTCGAATATTTTCTTGCGATCGCCAACACAATCTTGCTACATTTCGCGAAGTTGTCTCGGTGAAACTTCGGTACAACGGCGATGGCAAAAACAAGCTGTGTTTTATAATCGAGAGACTCGGCACCAGATTTTGTACTGCTCTGAGCGATCGTCCACCCAACTGAACCCACGAAAACAACCTGAACCCATAGCAGATTTCCATGCCGTCCCCCTTTCCTGGAATGGACCCCTATCTAGAGCAACCCAGCGCTTGGTCTAACGTGCATCATCGCCTGATTACTGCGATCGCCGATGACCTCGCCCCGCAAGTGCTACCGAAGTATCAAGTTTTGGTCGAAGAACGCATTTATCAGGTCGAAACCCAGGACTCGATCTTGGTGGGTGCGCCCGATGTTCTCGTGCAGCAACTGCGTCCCGACACAGAAGCTAGTGCTGTAGCAGTTGCCACCCCCTCGGCTGAACCGCTATCCGTCACCCTTACCATTCCAGAAACCGTGCGCCAAGGGTATCTAGAAGTCCGTGAGATTGCCACAGGACAGGTGATCACCGTGATAGAAGTCCTCTCCCCCGTCAACAAACGACCTGGGAAAGGACGGCTAGACTACGAAAACAAACGAGCCATGATCTTAAGCAGTTCCAGTAACTTTGTGGAAATTGATTTGCTGCGTCAAGGTCAACCGCTGCCAATTCAGGAGAATTTTGCCCGATCTCACTATCGGATTCTGGTCAGCCCAGAGGAGAAACGCCCCCAAGCTGACCTCTATGCGTTTAACTTGACCGATCCCATTCCCTGCTTTAC
>Ga0209591_10010238_pt1 | contig 10092 bp, 13 predicted proteins | sample MAT01_FD_187207 | JGI IMG/M metagenome (GOLD analysis project Ga0209591, IMG submission 187207) | Freshwater microbial communities from Lake Fryxell liftoff mats and glacier meltwater in Antarctica - MAT-01 (SPAdes) (version 2) | ecosystem: Environmental > Aquatic > Freshwater > Ice > Liftoff...
GAGGCGCGTCGGAATGCGACGACTTTTGAGTGGTTTACGCGCAGCGAATGCTGCCCCTCGTAAACACCGAATCGGCTTGCTGACGCGCACGCGTCGCTGCCGCAGCGGTTGTAGCACAGCGTTCCATGACCGAGCTTTGGTCTAAACTCTCAGTCGGGAGGTGTGTGGTGTCGACGGCACCGATCGTGATCGCGATGGCGTAGTAGATCAATCTTTCGGCAAGGGGAGGCTACGAATTGGACAGTAACGATAACGATGCGCAAATTAACGCGCTTGCTCATCAAGCCCATGGCCTCGGCCAACAGGGTCAGCGGGAAGCAAGCTTAAGCTTGTGGAGGGAGGTTCTGGCGCGATCACCAGAGCATGCGTTGAGCTTAAACTTCCTCGGACAAGACGCACTGATGCGGGGTAACTGGCAGGCCGCTAAAGACCTGTTGGCGCGGGCGACCAAGAGCGATCCGACCTTCGCTCTTGCACACGCGAACCTTGCTCGAACGCAGCGACTTCTGGGGGAGCCAGCGAATGCGCTTGCGTCTCTTGCCGCAGCATTGAAGCTCGAACCGCAAGCCTTTCCTGCACACCTCGAGAAAGCCTTGATCCACGAAGAGCTAGGCCAAACGCGAAGTGCAGCGCTATCCTATGAAAACGTGCTGAGGCTGCTCCCAAGCCAGCGGACGTTGCCCTCCAACGTTCAGGCGCAGGTTTTGCACGCGCAGCGCGTAGTCGCTGAAAACAAGTCGCAGTTGTGCGCCTTCTTGGATTCAAAGTTGAGCGAAGTTCGCCCGTTGCACGATAGTCGCGGAATGCGCCGCTTCGATGAAAGCCTAGAGATTGCGATCGGCAAGAAGCCCTTTTACCAGCCGCACCCGCTGATGTTTCCGATTACCGGTCTGCCTAACATTGCGTTTTTTGACCGCGAAGACTTTAGTTGGGCGGCGGCTGTTGAAGCGGCTACGCACAGTGTCGTTGAAGAGCTTGATCAAGTCCTTTCCGATGACGGTGGTGGCTTTGTACCATACGTACAAACTGGAGAAGGGCAACCAGCTGGGCAGTTTGCTGCTCTCGACAAAAAACTGGATTGGGGCGCCTATTTTCTTTGGCGTCACGGTCGGCCGGTAGCAGACCACATGAAGCGCTGTCCCAATACGATGGCTGCCCTTGCTCTTGCCCCTCAGGTCGAGATCTTAAACCGCGCCCCAGGGGCGTTTTTTTCATCGCTAAAGCCGAATACGCATATTCCGCAGCATACCGGCGCGACGAATTGTCGTCTAACTGTCCATTTACCTCTGATTATTCCAGACAATTGTGCGCTTCGTGTTGGGAACCACTTGCGCTCTTGGACCCCGGGAGAACTGCTTATCTTTGATGACACCATTGAACACGAAGCCTGGAATAGAAGCAGCGAACTGAGAGTCGTATTGATTTTTGACATTTGGCATCCGCATTTGAATGAGACGGAATGCGTTATGGTGAAGTCCGCACTCGAAGGCCTCATGGAATACTATGGTGAGCAGGCGTTCGTTGACCGACTCTAGGGAAGGTCTGATTAAGTCCACTGATTCGGTGCTTCAGGCGTTAACAGCAGATGCGAAAAACAAGGGATCGGTGAAGCGATGAAGCAGATGACATTTGGCACGGTGACTGGTTTCGAGAAGCATCGGAAGGTTACGCGGCGCGCGCAGTTTCTGGCGGAGATGAATCAAGTGGTGCCGTGGTCGCGTCTCATGGGCCTGATTGAGCCGCACTACCCGAAGGCGGGCAATGGCCGTCCGCCCAAGGGCTTGGAGATCATGCTCAGGATGTACCTGCTGCAGCAATGGTTCAACCTGTCCGACCCGGCGGTGGAAGAAGCGCTGTACGACTCGCTGGCGATGCGCGCCTTTGTAGGCGTCGATTTGGGCCGCGACGCCGCACCAGATGAGACTATCGTCCTGAAGTTTCGCCATCTGTTGGAGAAGCACCGTCTGGGCGACACTGAGGCGACAACTACTACCTTGACACGCGCCGAAAAGCGCCTTAAGCTGCCGCGTAGTCTTTATGAAATTCTACAAATCCTGAGTTTGGCGATGTTTGAAACAAACCCAATAAATCAATTACTTGAACCTGATGCAAACAATTCAACCGCGTCTCAATCGTCATTTCAGGGTGTTCTGATATGAAAAACGTTGGGACACTACTGAATTTACAGCTTTACAAGTCAAAGGTCGTCACCCTAAACTCGTTAGGGTATATTTAAGTCAACCCCATCATAAAAGGAGACTGTCATGACGGATTCAGGGACACAAACGTCTGAGCGCTTAGCAGAAGCAAACGCCACTGTTAGAAAATACATGAACTGGTCGTTCGTCGGCGGACTAGTGCCGCTCCCAGGCCTAGATGTGGTGGCTGTGTCCGGGGTACAACTTAAAATGTTGTATGACTTGTCAAAGCTCTATGGGTTGCCGTTTCAGAAAAGCATTGCTAAAGAACTGGTTGCAACGCTGCTCGGCTCTGTTGGCGCCAGCGCAGCGACTACAGTCGGCGTCGCTGTTGGCCTTAAGGCCATTCCTATCGTCGGAACCACAATTGGCGTGTTGATGATGCCAGCATTTTCGCTCGCTGCGACCTACGCCGTTGGACGTGTGTTTATCGTCCATTTCGAGTCGGGTGGTACGGTTCTCGATTTCGATGCCGAAAAGGTCAGGGAACATTTCCGCGCTGAGTTCGAAGCGGCACGCAAGTCGGCCTAGCCCAACTCTGCGGGTGAATTTGACTGCCTGACACTTCGGTTCAGGCTTGCGAGCGTATGGGTGGAGGCAGAAAGTGATTAATACGGCTGCGATTACGGTTTATATCGTGCTTGCAATTCTTGTAGCCACAATGGGCTCCAATCGACGTATCGGAGTTTTAGGTTTTTTCATTTTGGCCCTTTTATTTACTCCACCTGTAATGCTGTTGGTTTCCATAGCGACCCGACCCAAACGCGCGATTCAGCGACCGGGAACCCAAAATCGTTAATTGGGTAGCGGACACACGCGTTGAGGCGCGTAATAGCGTTAGCGCTCGGAGTTTAAGCGCTTGAGAGTCATTGCGATCGCCAACCATAAAGGTGGCTCAGCGAAAACGACAACGACAGTGAATTTGGCAGCCGCTCTCGCCGAGTTGGAGCGGCGAGTGCTAGTGGTTGATCTTGACCCGCAAGCGAGTAGCAGTTGGTGGCTCAGCCCAACGGTGACTACCCCAGGAGCGTCAGATTTATTCACGAGCGAGATCGCCGTGAAAGTTTTGGTGCAGAAGACCGCGACCGTTGGAGTCTCTCTGATTCCAGCGGACGGCAGTCTGACTAACACGGAGAAACTGCTGGCGGCACGCGCACAGGCCGAACTTACATTGCGGCGGCGCATCAAGCAGCTTGACGCTTCGCATTGGCACTACGTGCTCATCGATACGCCGCCCACGCTGGGACTGTTGACGGTCAATGCACTCGTCTCCGCAAGGGAAGTGATCATCCCGGTCGAGGCGCATGTGCTTGCCTTGTCCGGTGTCTCGCAATTGCTCGAGACGGTCGAAAGAATGCGCGATAAGCTGAATCCGGAATTACGGATTGCAGGCGTGGTGGCATGTCGCGTAGATTCGCGGACACGCCACTCGGTCGATGTCGTCGAAAGCTTACAAAAGAATTTTGGTAAAGTGCTCTACGCGACAAAGATACGCGAAAATGTTCGGCTCGCCGAAGCGCCGTCCTACCATCAACCGATAACAGCCTACGACGGCCGATGCGCGGGTGCAGATGATTACCGGGCGCTCGCTGCGGAAGTGATTGCGCAGGAACCTATGGAGGTCTATTGATGAAACGTACTCGCACCAACACGATTGATGAGAACCCGTTGGACGCAAAGGCAAAGCCGCCACCTTCTGCCAAGGCCGCCAAGATTGAGCAGGCAGGCGAGGGCAAGACCCGCAATGAAAACCCTGTGCAGACCAAAAAGCTGGCCGTCGTATCAACCCCCTCCAATGCATCGTCTACTAGGTCATCTTCAATGAATTGGAAAGACAAACTTCCGCGATTTAAATCATCGGAAATTGCCGTGCTAAGTGGAGACGTTAAGCCGCAAACAACTCAGCTTTCCTTTGACAAGGAAGGCCGCCGAGGCTTTCATCTGGTCGAAGACGAGTTTGTGGCGATCAAGCGGGATGTCGCTAGCATCACGATCTGTGTCGGCGCGGCTGGCGCCGGCGTCAGTAGTTTGCTGGCTTGGGGCGCGTTAGGCGCGTTTGTAGCAGGTCCCGTGGGAGCTCTTGCAGGCGGCTTACTAGGCGGACGCAAGATGCATCGCGTGACGGCGCAGTTGCATCTCAACGACGGTCGAACGCTAACGATAGCTACAGACATGTCGATAATCGAGCGCATGCGCGCAGGGTATAGATAGCACCCGCTAGTTAAATGTTTACGCTCGGAGCGAGCGTGTTGTTATCGTTGTCAATTTTGGGAGACGTCACTTGATCAGCATCACTCGTTGGACTTCTGCACTGCTTAGCGCAGCCTTGCTTTCTGGATGCAGCACCATGAGCGTTGATTTTTCCGATTGGGCAGGGGTGTACAGCAAAGCGGTCGAGAAAGCGCAAAACGAAAACCTACTTATGAACATGGTGCGGGCTGCGCATCAGCAGCCTCTGTACTTCACTACCATACCGGTGGTGAGCGGTAGCGGTTCGGTCTCGGCTGGGGCATCACTGAATGCGGGCTACGGCCCAGCAGCAAACTACACGCCAAGGCTTTTCAACTGGCTCACAAACCCGGCGGCATCGCAGGTGAGCCCGGGGCTAAACCTTGGCGTTCAGTCTGGTTTTAACTTCAATATGGCGTCACTAGACAACGCCGAGTTCTTGACGGGTCTGTTGACGCCCATATCGCCCTCGGCAATGCATTTCTATACGTCTCAACGGATACCGCGCGAACTGTTGTTCCACCTCTTCATTGAGCGGGTTGATCTCGTTGGTAAAACACAAACTGACTCCTTTGTGAACGATCCAACGCAGAAGAATTATTCCAAGTTCATAGAAACGCTGAATCTATTGCTGGAACTTGGTATCACCACGGAATCTGGCGCATTCGCGGTGCCGGTTGGTCCGCCGATCACTGCAGAAGCTTTAAGTCGAGGTGGGGTGCCAGCGCTAATTCAGGGGGCGACATCCGGACTGCAGTTTGCCCCCGTGTCCGGCGCGACCGGCATGGAATACCAACTGCAAAAATGGCAAAGCGCGGTGACGTTTTGCTTCAAGCGCTCGCCATCAAACGAGAAGCTCCTTGGGGCATCAGCATTTTGCAACGACCCGGGTAAGACTCGCCCTGCAAGCGCCAACCAAAACCAAACTTTCACCTTTCAATACGCGGACAAGTCACTAGCCATCGTTATTCGGTCTACACGCGAGATATTCAACTACCTCGGCAGCCAGATCTACATGCAGATCCAAGAAAAAAGCGGAACGCCGCTGACACTCCGGAGTCAGGAAGCTAAAGACTTAAACTACATGAAGTTAGGTGACCAACTTCTGGTGGTGAAGAAAAATCAGACCCGTTCAGATGATCTATACCGCGTCGAGTATCGCGGTGATACGTACAGCGTGCCAGCGCAGGGGCCGGGTTATACGCCACTCGTCTTCACGATCTTGTCACAGGTGGTAACCCTGAGCAAGGCGGTGAACTTAATTCCGGCGAGCGCGCCAGTCCTTGTGCGTTAAGGGCGGGGGCTACAACATCGGTCAACCCGAGCAGCCCTCGAACAGATGCGAGGGCTGTCTCTCGCTTGGCGCCTTCCACAGCGCACTGCTACAGCAAGTCAAAAGTTTGCGGAATAGAACGCGATGCCACCTTTGAGTTCGCGTTGGCTGTTGCCGCTAGAAGCTAGCGGTACAACCCGCCTCAGACTGTTTTGCTTCCCCTATGCAGGTGGCGGTGCGGCAGCGTATCGCTGCTGGCGCGAGCAGCTGCCACCCGAGATCGCCCTGATATTGGTGCAGTTGCCGGGCCGAGAGAGCCGCCTTACGGATCCCCCTTTTGTAAGGATGGCATCACTGATCGAGGAATTAGCCGAAGTGATGTGTACTCAGCGAAGAGACCTTCCGTTCGCGTTCTTTGGACACAGCATGGGGGCTCGAATTGCGTTTGAGCTTTCACTCAGCCTTCGCCGCAACGGGCTCCCGCAGCCGGAGAGGCTATTCGTTTCTGGATCTCAGGCGCCCCACCTCCCCAACCGCAAACGACTGGTTCACGACTTGCCACCCGCCGACTTCAAGCGCCACCTGGCCCAGCTGGGCGGGACGCCTCAGGAGCTCCTTGACAACGTCGAACTCATGGACTTACTTCTGCCCACTCTTCGTGCCGATTTCGCCCTTTGGGAAACGTACCGCTATGTGTCTGAGCCCCCGCTAGCTTGTCCGATATCTGCCTACGGAGGCACGGCCGACCCGCATGTGACACACGAAGAGCTTCTCGCGTGGGGCACACAAACTTCTGCGGCGTTTGACCTGCAGATGCTACCGGGGGATCACTTCTTTGTTCGGTCTGCCCTCAATGAGCTTCTGCCCGACATCGTAACGAAATCAATAAGTCATCAGAAGAACGCAATGAGGGTTTGATGCGGCTGAACTATTGTTCCCCGCCGACTTGCTGGCAGTTGCGGCCTGAGCAAGTTCATGTGTATTTGGTACCTCTCAAGGCCTCTCCAGTTTGTATTGAAGACTTTTTACTGAGCCTCAAGCCGGAAGAATGTGAACTGGCCAATCGCTTTCAGACGTCCGCGCTTCGAGACGAATTTATTGCGGCCCGTGGCACGCTCAGAACTATTTTGGGCCACTGTCTGAATGTCCCACCATCCAAGGTACCCTTGGAGTATGGCGAGTACGGCAAGCCGCAGGTCGCAGCGAGCCATGCGCTTCGGTTCAACCTATCGCACTCGGGTGGACTCGCTCTATATGCGTTGTCACTCACTCGGGAAATTGGGGTGGACATAGAGCAAATTGTCCCCGTAGACGATTACGAGCAAATCGCAAGGCAATTTTTCAGCCCCCGAGAAATCAGCGATATGCTATCTGTCCCGTCAAGCCACAGAGCCGAAGCCTTCTTCACCTGTTGGACACGCAAAGAGGCCTACATCAAAGCCACTGGCCAAGGTTTGAACCTGGCACTTGATTGCTTTCGAGTGTCATTGCTTCCGGCCGAACCACCTCTTCTCGAAGCCCCGCTCGACACGCGTGTGTGGTCTATATTCGACACCAGCCCGAAGCAAGGGTTTGCGGCGGCGGTAGTCGCCGAAGGCATTGCACCCCCGCCTCACACATGGTTCTTTAGCGACGCTGATGATTGCGTAAGCTATTTTTCGAATATGGGAGGAACGACCACAAGGAAAAACTGATTGTTCAATCACCTGCTTACTAATTAAGCAGGAGTCGAGGTGATCACCATGGACATGTTGGGCAAGGTAAGGCGCATGAAGATGCGCGACAAGCGTTCGATCAGTCAGATTGCAAAGCGAACGGGATTGGCGCGGAACACGATACGGGGTTGGCTTCGCGCGCCTGGGGATGGGGTGCCGAAGTACGAGCGACGGCCGGATGTGCACAAGCCGTCGGCCTTTGAGGAGAGCTTGGTGATGGCGCTCAAGGCGAATCGCTTGCGATCCAAGGACGCGCGACGCACGGCGCGCGCGCTGTTTGTGCAGATCCGGGCGCAGGGTTATCGGCCTAACGAAGCACGGTCAACAATCTCGATGGGAAAACGGAAGATTTTGGTCAAACAAGTTGATGGTTGCGTTGGCAAACCACGGATTATTTGGGATATCCGCGATACGCGATGGAACGTCAAAGTACCATCACGGAGGGAGTGAACAAAATCTGATCGACATCAGTGATGGCTGGCTAAAGGCTTGGAAACATTTGGTTTTCTTGCCCATTTTGTCAAAAAGTGTTCACGACGGTGATGGTCTCAATGCCTCGTAGCTGGGTCAAGGGCAGGCTGCGGCTTTATGCAGCCTGGCGAAGCGCACCCTTGACGCGGCGAAGAGGTGACCCGCTTAATCATGGCTGTGGGTGCGGCATTTCGCGCCTACAGCCATGATGACCCGCGGCGGAATCCAAGCCAAATCTCACGTCGCAACATCAATTTTCGCGAACATCAGGCCATCAAAAACAGTGACCCCACTCACCTAACCTAGCGCTTAATCCCGCTCCCTTCGGAGGCTGGACGCTGCGCGATAACGCCAAGCAGCGCCAGTTAGCTCTAGGTCATGCATCAGGGGATCGTTTGCTTGCGGGCGAACTGGAAGCATGACTCGAACGACGTCTTCGGGGCGGATCGCGACGGTCAAGGTGAACTCTCACACGGGCCGGAATTTTCCAGTCAGTACCAAGCCTCAAAGAATGCTGTAGCCGCAAATTAGTTCCAGACTTTATTCCGCGACGAGTCGTATTGATGGCTAAGTTGCGGTGAAGTTCTAGACATTACCTGTCATATAGCTGAAACCCGCGGTAGTATTTACTCGGTGTTTAGTGGGGGACTAGCGCAATTGAAGCCCAGAAAAGTTCCAGACTTAATTACGGAGAAACACATTGTTTCTTCATAATAAAGTCTAGAACTGAATAATAAAGTCTAGAACTTTTGCCAAGAGCCGAATAATAAAGTCTAGAACTAAACTGGCCGCCGACAGTAGTGTTTGAAAAACCAGCTTGCGGCCAACATTAATAGTTAAAAAACATCCGCCAGAATTTTCATTCGCGGAGTCGAGCGATCGCGAGCGACTGGTTGCCGACAACAGTTAGTGAAAATAGACAATATTTGTTGAAAAAACCGCTTGGTGGCCAACATTAATTGTTGAAAAAATATTGGCCGGAATTTTCAACGACTCGGCTTCCACAGTGCGTTCATCACGAGAAATGCGCAGCATCAAGGGGGTTAGCCGTGATTTCTCAGGACGGAGACCCAAAGCCTTCTCGGTCGCCAGTTCCAAGGTAGTATTGCGAAAGTTATGTAACCGCTGCGAGCGAGCGGTTTTGACCTGCATTACTACGCTGCAGCCGCTACACTGGACGACTTGTTGACGCCGGCCTCGAATTGACCACCAGTGACGGTTGAAAGCTGAACAGGAACTACGGACTGTTTACCCAGGACTGGCGGCCTTCCGCGAACAGATATGCTGGTCAATTCTGAATCGGCGCATTGTGGGGAAAGTGATCAGTTTGAGGACGGCGGCAACACCATCGTCAGGCCGCGAAACTCCGATGACGTTAGCAGGATTGATTCCACGTCCAGTTTGTCGCGCACCAGCGGCGCGGAGTCGTTCAATTGTGGTGTCGTTTCCATACTTGGCATTTTGCCCCCCCCTTCGCCGATGCTGTCCATGCCGAATGTAGCTGCGGCTCAGCTCATTTTCCGTAGCGATTGCAACAACGTCTGACGAATCGACTCAACAAGGCGCGGTGGCCCCAACACCTCAACTTGGTCGCCATGCTTCAAAATGTCCATCAACAAATCCCGCTCATTGTTGAACGGCAGTTCAAGACTGTAGCTGCCGTCTTTCTCAAACCGTGACCGCTGCTTGGGATGCCATTGTTCCAGCGACACCCACCGCGCCCGCTCAGGTGTGAACCTGAGCTTTGCCCATTCCACCTTCTTGTTTGAGTGCAGGCCGTAGCCACTCTTCAACACGCCATCGAGTTTCTCATCCGAAATCTCCTTGGCGTTCTCGTTGAGCAAGGCAACCGACTGCATGGCATCGAGCGCAAAGCTGCGCAAATCATTCTTCAGGTGGCACCAAGCGTCCAAGTACCAGTTGTCCCGATAGAACACCAGCCGCTGCGGCGATACGTCACGTTCATAGGCAACGTTCTTCAATCGCTTGTAATAGAGAATCCGAAGGCGCTTGCGCGTCAAGACAGCGGAAGCGACCACTTGGAAGTGCTTGTTGTCCGCGCGTCGTGCCCCGAGGTGGATGACACGGATGCGTTTGGCGACTTCACCGGGGTTATTGCCACCATGACCAATCAATGCGTTTAGCCGCGACTTCAGCGGTGCGAGATGTTCGCCTAGCAACTCCGGCTGTAACGAGCCCATCAACG
>Ga0209591_10010242_pt1 | contig 10091 bp, 12 predicted proteins | sample MAT01_FD_187207 | JGI IMG/M metagenome (GOLD analysis project Ga0209591, IMG submission 187207) | Freshwater microbial communities from Lake Fryxell liftoff mats and glacier meltwater in Antarctica - MAT-01 (SPAdes) (version 2) | ecosystem: Environmental > Aquatic > Freshwater > Ice > Liftoff...
CACCGAAAAACGGAAGCCACGTCAAGGCGAAGGCTGGAAACAGTTGAACTTGACGGAGGCGCAAAAAGCTCAAATCAAGACAATTCGCGCAAGTGCAAAAACCCGCCGCCAAAGTGTGTTCACAACCGAACAACGCGCAATTATGGCGCAAGCGCGTCAATCTGGCGATCTCAAAGGAGTACGTAAGTCTCTAAATCTGACTGACGCTCAAAAACAACAAATGAAAGCGATCGCAGAGGATACCAAAACTCAAATGAAGAATGTGTTGACTCCTGCTCAACAACAACAACTTGAGCAAATGAAACAACAGCGTCAAGCCAATCGCGGCACGATGCGTCAAGGTACTCCTCGCTAACTTTAAATAAAAAAGGAGCGCTTTGCGCTCCTTTTTTATTCGGCTTGGGGAACTTCTTTCCACAATGTCGAAAGTTCGCGAATACTGGAAAAAGTTCCATTTCCTAAAATCAAATGATCTAAAAGAGGAATACTGAGCATTCGCGCCGCCTCAAGCAGTTGGCGCGTGAGGGTAAGATCCTCTGGACTAGGATTGGTGTTTCCTGATGGATGATTGTGCGCGACGATAAGTCGCACTGCCCCACTTTTTAAAACTTCTCTAAAAATATCACGGGGATGGGCAAGGGTCTCCGTGGCTGTGCCGATCGTAATAATCCTCTGAGCAATAATGCGATTTTTATTGTCGAGCATCACTACGGCTAGACGTTCCTGAGGCTGCCACATCAGATCTTGACTAAGTGCTGCTGCTGCGATCGCAGGCTCAGTAACTTCGGTTAAATCAGGTAGTTTGGCATAGAGAGCGCGTTTGCCCAACTCGATCGCAGCCAAGATTGCGGTCGCCTTGGCTGGCCCCACGCCCTCGATTTGCATGAGTTCTTCTGGAGATACGCTTTGCAAGGCGGCGACTGGATCGCTAGTGCGATCTTTGCCAATGGTTTGCAAAATCAGATGTCCTAAGCCCACTGCCGAGAGTTTCCCTGCTCCCTGCCCTGTCCCTAATAAGATCGCGACTAGTTCAGCATTGGATAAACTGCGAACTCCCTGACTGAGCAATCGTTCGCGTGGGCGATCGCTTTCTGCCATGTCTACAATTCGCAGAGAGTAGGTCATTTAGTGTTGCGTTTGTTTTTATAAAAATATTTTTGCATTTTATAGCAATTTTTATTGAATTACGAATTACGAATTAGGAATTGGGAATTACGAATTACGAATTACGAATTATAAAGTGCTCAATGTGTTGAGATTTCACAGTTTTTTTATCACTTCGTAATTCGTAATTCGTAATTCAAAGTGCTCAAAGCTTCACGGCATAAAAGCTGCATAATTCGTAATTCCTAATTCCTAATTATTAAGTGCTCAACGCCTTTCGGCATCAGAGATTCGACACTTGGCTGTACTCATGATCGTTAAAAAGCTTAATTTGTGCTCAACGCCTTTCGGCATCAGAGATTCGACACCCGAAAATTGCCTCGCTTATATAATTTCGCATACTCTGTGCTCAACGCCTTTCGGCATCAGAGATTCGACACCATCCTTAATCGTGCCAAATGCTTCTTTCAATTTCTCGTGCTCAACGCCTTTCGGCATCAGAGATTCGACACGATAGTGCGTATAGCGTGTAAGGCTAGACATAACAGTGCTCAACGCCTTTCGGCATCAGAGATTCGACACAACCAAATCTTATTCACACTAAACGGCACTACCAGTGCTCAACGCCTTTCGGCATCAGAGATTCGACACGGATGTAAGGCTTAATACCGTGTTATGCACTGAGTGTGCTCAACGCCTTTCGGCATCAGAGATTCGACACACTTCATTCAGAATCTTCAGCGCACTAAACCGATGGTGCTCAACGCCTTTCGGCATCAGAGATTCGACACGCTAAGGAGACTGGCATGGTTGAAGAACTAAGCGAGTGCTCAACGCCTTTCGGCATCAGAGATTCGACACTGCTAAGCAAGTTCGCGCTAACTAATTTCTAATCGTGCTCAACGCCTTTCGGCATCAGAGATTCGACACGTAATACTGATTACTATTTCTTTGGATGGGATGGATAGTGCTCAACGCCTTTCGGCATCAGAGATTCGACACTGCGACGGCTAGAACCTTTATAGAAGTCGAAACCGTTGGCATTTTTGCAAGCATCTCACGAACATACCATAGATAACCCTACAACCTATCAATATTTGCTAAACCAAGTAGCTTCAAAGCCTTATGCAAAAAGAATTACAACTAACACAAGCACCTGATGCAGTACAAAAAAGCATAAAGCCCTTTACATATGAGTCTTTGAGATACAACAAACAGCGTGACATCCAAAACAACCAGAGATCCATGCAATTAAAAAATACGATGATGATCGCATGAACTCGTCCAAACTTCAGTGCGGTTACAGGAAATCATCCTTGATACACATCGATCGCACATACCAGCTAGTAGCCAGCTATCTTCAGCCGTGAGAATTTTTTCTAGCTGCGATCGCAACTTTTTGCGATCGCGCATACTCAACACACAACGAAAAATCGAAAACTGCACGCGATCGACATCCCCCCGCAACAGCTTTTGACATTCCCCGCGAGTCACCGCAATGGGGATTCCTGATTTTATTCACGCCTAAAAGCATCAGAAGCGTGGAAGTCGCCTACAGCAGACCCGATAACTCTAAGACTCTCTCTGACCAGACACGACAGCGCTCTGCTACATGCGCCCTCTCAATGGGACTTTCCCAGATATCTTGCCATCGCAACTGCCAACGAGCGAGTTGTAACTGAATTTCAACAAGCTCAGTAGCTGTATCTATGTCTGCCTCTTTTCCAGTCCATTCAATAAAAAACTTACTCTCCTGAAGTAAATATTCAATACTATTCGGACTGACTAGCTTCTGAATCTGCGTCTTAATGCGAGCAAGATTAGATGCCAAATTACCCATACGAGTTGGGTAGCGATCGCGTAAATATCTCGTTTGTAGGGCTTGCCAGTCTTTCATATATCTCCTAGTAGTTTTCTAGCAATTTTTTCAACTTTCGCCTGTATTTCTAAATCCTGAATTTCCATCGATCTATTATTTTGAGATGGACGGATGTTAATAAATGATTGGTAAGTGACTTCTTGCAGATCGGGATACCAATCAGCACCCCAGATATTCTGCTGTTCGCTACCATCTTCGAGCAAAACCGATTCGCAATCGGCATGAAGTTCACCTCCACCAGCAAGAATATTGCGATCGATATCTACAGCCAACTTGATGTAAGTACTAAGCATTTGCAACATTTCATCTAACTGTTCTTTAGTTGTGCGATCGCGAATAATATAAATCATTTGTCTATCCTATAGATTATCTCAAAAACAAAAGTTTGTTTACGCCTAAAGGCATCAGAGGGAAATTCAAAAAAATGCTGCTGACTCAAGTTGTCCGAATTTCTGTCCATGCATCGGACGGTGGCTCAAAAATTTTAGTTGGCGACTGTAAAATATATCGTTTCCATCTTGTCCCTTGTGAACCGACATGATCCACCCAATAGGGCAAAGTTAACAAACCATTCTCTTCTTGGCACAGCCATTGCCAATCCTGAAAATCTTTCACATCTTCAACATTTTTGATTGGTTTGATCGAATTTACCAAATCGCGACTTTCACCCAAACACAAACCACCAAAACGGGCGATCGCTTCAGGATGCTCAAAAGCAGCTTGCAAGCGATCGGCTAAAGTAAACTGTCCATTCTCAAATTGCGAATCCACAAACACTACAAAGCGAATATCGGTAAGTAATTCTTGATAGTCGGGACGGGCATTAGTCGGATCGGCGATTTCTTTTTTCTTAAACCGCCGAAAAGTCCGAATTACCGTTGATTTTACAGGCTGTGAAAGCATTGCGATCGCCAACTTCGTACCACAATGCTGATAGCGATCCATCTCACCGACTAGTGATAACAGCATTCCGTACACCGTCGATGGCGGCGGCACAGGATAGGTTTCGGCATACTCACGGGCGCGAGACTGCCGAAAACAGGCGATCGGCACTTCCACTAAAAGCTGTATTTGTTTACTCATAGTGGTTATAGCAAATCACGCTTAATTGTTTGCTGAAGAGATTCTACTGCTGCTTTAATCCCCTTAAAAGCATTAACTCCTTTATCCTCAAGTTCTTTCCCAACCTCAGTATCTAGAATCGCTCCTGCAATCCACAACTCATTTGGATCGATATCTTCTGACTCAATGCGACGTAATAGATCGGGAGCAGAGATTTCACCTTCATCTTCTGTAAAGCAATAGAGCAAACGCGGTGAAAAGTCATTTGTCCAGCGCAAAACAATGCTATCAGGTGAAAAATCGTAGAGAAACCTTGAATGATTACCTGCAACGCCTCCAATAGAGATCAATCCGTCAAGTACCGCCTGAATGCGAGACTTATCCTTGAGGCGATCAGGTGTTAGTGAAAAACCATATTGATAGCGAGTCGCATGAACTTCTGTACCATAGAGCGAAGTCCGTCCTTTCTGTCCACTAGTAGCATTAAAGGTCACATCACCAGCATAGGGAATTGTCGAAACAGCGCGAGTTACTTCTAATACACCACGTTTAGCAGTGGTTGTGCCTTTAGGAGCAGCTTTTTTCTTCTTCTTATCGCCAGTTTCTGTTTCTTGAGAATCCGAAGCTTCGGCTTTCGCCGCATCAGCACGCATAAAACCTAATACATCATCATCAATGTAGAGTTTGTCATCAAAAGCCGCATTCTGCCAAATATTATCATTTTTATCATCATCCCATTGACGATTAACTTGATGATCACCGCAAGTCTGCCAGTAATAGCGTAAAGCCCAGCGAATCGCCTCAGCAGAGACAGTAGTATGCACTTCCCCTTGCCAAAGGATTTTCTGCAATGTCGTGATATTGCCTTCATTTTCACCGCGATTATTCGCCGCCGTACCGTAGTTGGTGAGAATATTCCCAAAAAGATGCCAAGTCATATTTTTTACCCTAGTAGATTGATTGATTGTTGAGTTAATGTGGTGTTCTTACGCCATCTGGCATCTGAGGAGAAAAATCACTAAATTTAAGAGCCGATTGATGAGAAAGTAGAAAGGTAAGGCGAAATAGCTTCTTTAATGTAAACCAAAACCTCTTCATAGGTATCGCCTTGGGTTTGGCAACCTTCTAATGTTGGACAGTAGGCATAGTAGCCATCTTCATCTTTTTCGATTACAACAGGTAGCTGATACATTTGTTAATCCTCATCATCAAATTCAAATTTGGCAATCCCTACGGAAATAACTGCATTTGCAGAATTCGCAAATACTTGGTTAGAATTTTCTAGAGAGTCTGAAAAATTAGACTTAGACACATTAAATCTAGAATTATCCTTTCCTTTATAGCTCACCAATGCTAGTAAAGCTAAATCTTTAGCGGCTTGCCAATCCTTCATAATCAACTGCATAAAAGTTTCCCAATTATCTTGCACAGTTGGCAATTTACCCGCTCTAGCCCAAAAGTCCATGACAAATTCGCGTACAGCTTTAGCCGTTTTACAGCGAGTAAGACGAGTTCTGAATTTCTCATTTACTTTGTCAAAGCGAATTTGCTCGTCTTCCTTAGTACGGCTAGATAGTTGACCGTAGGTATAGCTTAGAGCTTCGTGAAAAGCTTGAACAAACAGGCGATCTCGATCGCTCCATTCTACTTTTTTACTTTGAGTCATCTGATTTAGTCCCTCTTTCTCATAGTTTAGTTTTTTAAATAAATCGTTACTTGTCATCTTGCTGGAAATATCAGCATACCAAGGCTTTCCTCTAGCGAGATTATCAGCAATTAGCTCCCTCGCTAGACTTGTTGCAATAAAGCTATCTCCATCTTTATCTCGCGCAATCACTTTGTCCTGTAAACATTCCCGACTAATGCGGTAAGTTTGCGGCACTTTACTTCCTGATTCACCAATGCTCACTAAATAGAGATCGGTACGAGTTTTTTGCTGAGTTGACCATGCGACCGTTCCCATTGTAACCACTTGACAGGATGTAAGCCCATAATCTTGATCGAGCTTTTCTGCCATTGTCAAAAACTGTAATCCTGCATCACCCAAACTAGAAGCCCAGAACTCTTTAAAAGCTCGATTCCGTAAGCTCATCCGATACTTAGCATATTTGTCTAAATCACGAATTTCGGGAATTACTAAAGCATATTGAGCGCGTTGTTCGCGGAGGCGCGATCGCAAAACAAAGTAACAACAAGCAACAGGAGCAAATAATAGAATTAGAACTAGATGAGCGGGTTCTTCAAAGCTCGTATCGCTGCTAAATGCAGTATGGCGCACTGCTGCCCCTAGATTCAGCCAGCCAGCAATGCTCATCGGCTTGTGAGAAAGATTTCCAACTTTATCGCACAGATTCTCAGCAAAAGTTTGATAGACATAGGATTCTAGTGCTTTGTAGCGGATGATAATCGGATGGGATTCTTCATCTTCGTAATACACCTTAGTTTGCACTCCTTTACTTTTGTGAGTGCTGTTGTGCTGTAGCAATGTGCCTAGAATGCCTTGATGAGCGATCGCTAAATATTGCGGCGGCATTTGCTTAGCATCTAGTCCACGCAAACAAATCATGCCATTTTGTAACTGAAAAGATTGCTGAAATAACCACTGCAAAGCATCAAGGGCTTTACCTTCCCAGAGCAAGGTTATAGATCGTGAGTCATATTTCCATTGCAAAGGAATTTGAGGATCTTGTTTAAAATTCTGATGTTCGCGATCGAGTTGTTGCAGAGTCATGTATAAGCCAGCCAAACCCGCACGATGCATAAGGGTCATATGCGGATCAGCTAAATCGAAAGAAATACTTTGCAATTCTGTTTCTAGTGGGATTAATGTTTGCATGGTTCGGCTCCACATTCTTCACTGTATTGAATGCGATCGCTTGGCGCTCTCAAATAAAACTTACAACGTTTCCAATTTTCCCATCCTTTCATTAGTCGAATTGGTACGCTCCAAGCTTGCGCCTCTTGGATAAACGATCTTTTATTCGATTCTGATGATTCTTTAATGGCTGCCATGTCATCTTCAAGAATAACCGTAATAGTTCCCGCACCTTCACGCAGTGGCACTGGATAGGTTTCCCAATCCGAATCAAGCCAAGCTGAGCCATGCTTACTATCAGTTAAAGGCAAAGAAATTTCTTTAGCAAGATTAGCAAGATCTTCTTGTGAAATAGATTCATCATCTTGCAAGCCTTCAATTAACTGGGTTCCCGTTCTCATCTCGTCATTGGTATATGGCATTCCATCCCATGCATAAAAAATCGCAGTACGAATATGCTTAACTCGAAACTGTTCGGGGGAGAATTCTTCAGCCCTGCGATTAAGTCGTCCTAAACGCTGAATTAAGGCAGCCGCAGGAGCCATTGCCGAAACTAAGAGATCGGCACTAAGATCGAGCGACATTTCGCAAACTTGGGTAGTCACCGCTAAACATGGATCACAGCACTCAAATGCCTCAATAACTCGCTTATGCTTTTTAACCCGATCTTTATAGCGAAATCGACTGTGATAGATGAGGCGCTTAATATTTGGATTATCGAGCTTATCAATGTAATCCTTGGCTTTACGATAAATATCAATGCAAGACTGCACCGAATTTGTCACCCATAAAACTTTCTCTCCTCGTTCCAATGCTTGCGCCACTTTCTCAAAAACTGGACTCAAATTTGCAAGCTTAGAATCAATTTCTGGGCGATAGTCAAATTTATAACGTTTAATTTCCTCAAGGGGTTTATAACCCTGATCGAGGATGTTGATTTCTTCATTGAGATCTACCTCGATTACTTTACGGATCTTCTCCTTCTGCTCTTCGCTAAAACTAGCACTCATCAGCAAAATCGGCGCACCTCTGAAAGCCTCAAGAAATCGCAACAATGCCCCAAATAGGCGATCGTCATAAGCGTGAACTTCATCAAATACAAACGCTGCTTGCATCAGAGCGGGAAATGCATACAAAGGACGGCGATTATTTTGCATTAATCCCAAAACTGTATCTACTGTGCAAACCACGATTTTTTTTGTCCATGCTTGCAGTGCAGATAGTCTCGCGTCAATTCCTTCTGAGTCATCCTGTTCCCCAGAGAATAACAGTTCGCGATCTAGATCAGAACGAGAATGCATTAGCCTTGATTCGGTCTTACTTCCATTCGCATAGTCAATAAATCCTTGGGTTGCTGTACCTGTGGTGGGATAGCAAAAGAAAAGTTTACGTGCAAATTGTGTTGGGCTTTCCGTTGCCCATTTCTGCGCCCAAGCATAGGCAGCGATCGTTTTACCAGTGCCACAGCCAGCTTTAACCAGCGTGACTCGATGTTCTGTATTAGCAATCTCTTCCTGAAAATGGCGTAATTTTTTGTCGTTTAATTTTTCTTGCAAAATCCTAGTCAAATCATCAGGGGCTAAAACCAATAACAGCATTTCCGAAATCCAGCTTTTGATGTCTTGTCCTTCCTTTGTTAAAGCTGAACCAGCAAGATCGGCAGCAATTACCGTCGCTTTTACCGCAGCAGTAAATCGCTGTTCATATTCATTTCGTTTATCCAGAAGTCTAAATTCGTCTGTCAAATCTTTGATCGCCTCTTCTAACTTTGTGCGTTCCCAATCCCTAGTTTCAACAATTGGCACAGACTCAGGCAAGCCTAAGAACTTCACGCCCATTCGTTTAGTAACTAATTCAAAATCCTCATGAGAGGTATAAACTCTCAGCTTTGCCCCCGTTCCATTTGGTAAATCATCAATTTTATTAGCATCAAGCTTGAGATGGTGTCCCATGGCTGCCCACACGGCAACAACGAGATCTTCTGGATTTATATCTGGCATTTGAACAAGCCATTTCCGAAATGGCAGGACTCTCAATGCTAAAATTCCACTGAGAACTTCATGACGAATCATTTGCCGATGTCCATGTGATCGCCATGCTTTTTGCACCTGTGAACGAGACGATGGCACTAAAACATCAGAGTTCCGATAGACCATTTCCTGAAAATGTTGATTAGCCTTACCCCAATCGTGGAGATAAGCCGCTAATTTCACCGTCGCTTCAAATCGCTTACGATCTTTCTCCTCTAGCCCTAACTGCTGAAAAATGCGATCGCCAACTCCAGCAAGTATTGTTTTTGCTGACTGATAGACTGCCCAAATATGTCCTGTAAAAGTTGCTGAAGAGCAAGTTACGGATGTTGTGGACTTTGCCAATAATCTTTCAAACATAACTATCTCTCCTTGACTGGAATAAAGATACCGCAACCCATGTGATGCTTACCACCCAGACCATAAACTTGTAATTTCAACGAATCTTCTTCATTCAATCGAATTACATCAACGGTAAACCCGACCACTGTAAAACGCTTGATCTTGATCGTCTTTCTAGCAGGATTACCATCGCGATCGCAAGGAATCGATAATTCCCCTTGTATTTTCAAGGCATCAAGCTGTCGTTTTGCCGCTTCCAAAAAAGACTCTGGCTCTTGATAGCCCTTAATCGTAACGATTCGCGATCGCAAATAATGAAAAGGTCTTACAGTCTGGATTGTGGGAATCCCTAACTGTACTTGATGATCACCTAGTTTTAGAGTTTTCCCTGCAAGCGGATAAACCATCGGCAGTTTAGTAATAGGCAGCCGAATCCGAAAATGGGAATGGTCAGTGAGTAAAATTTTCCCTTTGCGATCGCCAAATCCCGCCGCAGTCAAGATAGAAATATCATGATGCTCCTTAATGTTGGGGACATGATTAGCGATCGCCGCCAACAGCGCATAACCATGATCCGCAGGCAGTTGTGAACCGCGCACAGGAACGCACAAATCGATAAACGGCTCCAACAACTCATCTTGTTTTACCTGACGAGCCGTCTGCAAAGAATTAACCATTGCTAATCTCCTATTTAGTTGAAGAAAATTTTAAAAATTACAGAAGCGGAGTTGAGAAATTCAACTCCCAGCCTCTAAAGTCATCCGTCAATCCGAATTACTTCCCAGCGATCGCGCCCTTTGTGCAAGATACGATAGTTTTTATACTCAGCGTATTTGACTCGCTCAACTTCACGGAAGTT
>Ga0209591_10010246_pt1 | contig 10089 bp, 10 predicted proteins | sample MAT01_FD_187207 | JGI IMG/M metagenome (GOLD analysis project Ga0209591, IMG submission 187207) | Freshwater microbial communities from Lake Fryxell liftoff mats and glacier meltwater in Antarctica - MAT-01 (SPAdes) (version 2) | ecosystem: Environmental > Aquatic > Freshwater > Ice > Liftoff...
CCTCACAGCAACCATCCCGCCGTCCCCGGCCAACGACAACAGCCCCGAGATCGCAGGAACCGCCGAATCCGGCTCCACCGTCCGCCTCTACACAACTCCTGACTGCACCGGAGCCCCCGCCGCAACCGGCACCGCCGCCACCTTCGCCGCAGCCGGACTCACCGCCACCGTCTCCGACAACACATCCACCACCTTCCGCGCCACCGCAACCGACGGGGCAAACAACACCTCCACCTGCTCGACCGGCCTCGCCTACACCGAGGACTCGACCCCCCCGGTCATCCCGGGGCCCGAGCCGGTCAACGGCGAGTCGGCCGTCGTCGCCCCGGTCTCCGGTGTGATCCGGATCAAGGTGCCCGGCCGGGGATACGAGTCGCTGAGCTCCCTTAAGGAAATCCCCGTCGGCTCGCTGGTCGATGCCACCCGGGGCGGCGTACGGCTCGAGGCGGAGACCGCGGGTGGACCCGACGACAACCAGAGCGCAGTGTTCAGGGGTGGCGTGTTCAGGTTCCTGCAGCCGGAAGGACGGACCCAGGTCACTCTGGTCCTGGCCGGCGGGAACAACAGAGTCTGCAGGGCGGCCGGCAAGAAGAGGGACAGGGCTTCCAGTGCCCTCTACAGCCTCGGCTGGACGACTTCCGGCGCCCGCACAAGCTCCGCACGGGTCGTCAGAAGCCTTTGGGGGAAAGGCAGTGGCAGGTTCAAGACCAAGGGCAGAGGCGGCGCAGCGACCGTGCGTGGGACCCGCTGGCTCACTCAGGATCGTTGCGACGGGACCTTCTTCCGCGTCACCGAGGGCGTCGTGCAGGTGGACGACTTTGCCAAGCAGCGGGTTGTCACCCTGCGACCGGGAGACCGTTACCTCGCCCGAGTGAAATAACGTCGGCTGAATGTCCCTGAAGCGTCGCCGCACCGCAGCCTTCGCAGCCATGGGCGTCTTTGCCGTACTGGTCGGCATCATCTTCCATGCCTCGGGCCTGTTCGACAGTGCCGAATTCGACACCGTTGATGCCCGCTTCGAGATTCGCGGCCAGCAGCAGCCGCGCGAAGACGTCGCCGTGGTCGCCGTTGACGACATCACCTTCAGTGACCTGGGGGAGCAGTGGCCTTTCCCGCGCTCGCTCCATGGCAAGCTGATCGACCGTCTGGAGCAAGCTGGAGCGAAGACCATCGCATACGACGTCCAGTTCACTGAACCCACCGAGCCAGCGGAGGATAACGCTCTGATCAGAGCAGTCCAGCAGGCCGGGAATGTCGTCCTGGCAACGACCGAGGTGGACGAGCAGGGACGCTCGAATGTGTTCGGAGGGGAGCAGGTGCTGCGCAGCATAGGGGCGCTTTCTGGCAACGCTTTGGTCACTCCCGGCTCCGATGGCGTGGTCCGGCAGGTGGAGCCACAGATCCAGGGCCTGGAGACCTTCGCGGTAGTTTCCGCCGACGTTGCCACAAGCACGAAAACTGATACCGGGGGCTGGGGTGAAGGGGGCGCCTGGATCGACTTCGCGGGCCCGCCCGGGACGATCCCGACCTATTCGTTCTCGCGGGTCCTGGCCGGAAAATTCGATCCCGGCGCGTTCGCGGACAAGACGGTGGTGGTCGGGGCCTCGGCTCCCTCGCTCCAGGACGTCCATCCGACCTCGGCCGGCGGAGGGCTGATGGCAGGCCCGGAGCTTCAGGCGAGTGCAATCGCGACCATCCTTGACGGTGTGTCTCTCGACTCCACACCGGCCGGACTCGACATCCTGCTGATCGCATTGCTGGCTGCGGTGGGCCCGATTGCCGGTGCGCGACTGAAACCCGGCCTGGCCCTGGCCTCGATGGTCGGCACCGGTCTCATCTACCTCGTTTTCGCGCAGCTCGCTTTCGACTCCGGCCTGATCATCCCGGTTGTGGACCCGTTGCTTGCCCTGTTGATCGGGTCGATCGGGACACTGTTCCTTTACTACCTTTTCGAGGCCTTCGACCGCCAGCGGGTGCGGCTCACCTTTTCACGCTTTGTGCCGGAGAACGTGGTCGACCAGGTCCTCGCAGATGGTGAAGAAGGCCTTCGGCTCGGCGGCGTGAGGATGGTCGTGACCGTGATGTTCACAGACCTGCGCGGCTTCACCAGCTACGCCGAATCGAAGCCTCCGACCGAAGTGGTGAATGTGCTGAACCAGTACCTCGGGCAGATGACCGAGGCGATTATGGACCACGGGGGCACTCTGGTCGCGTACATGGGCGACGGGATAATGGCTGCCTTTGGAGCCCCGGTCAAGCAGGAGGATCACGCCGACCGCGCCGTCGCCGCCGCGCGGGAGATGCTCGAGGTTCGGCTGCCGGCTTTCTGCGAATGGATGGAGGAAAGCGGACACGGCGAGGGCTTCAAGATCGGGATCGGCCTGAACTCCGGAGAGGTGATGTCCGGACAGGTCGGGTCCGAGAAGCGCATGGAGTACACGACGATCGGCGACACCACCAACACCGCCGCAAGGCTCGAGGGCATGACCAAGGGTTCAGGCCATTACGTGTTCATCTCGGACTCAACCCGCGATGCCCTGATCGATCCGGTGCCCGACCTGGTTCACGTCGGCGAGCGCGAGGTCCGAGGCCGGGACCGCAAGATCGGGATCTGGTCATTGGCCCCGGATCCTGGAGCAGGTTCCACAGCTGATGAAGCACCACCGAAACAGGGCCCATCGACTTGAGCTGGGGGGAGATCACGATCGTCTTCTTCGTCAGCCACCTGGTCGGGGGACTTCTTCTTCGAGACTGACTGGCAGGCCCGGAACAAGGAGGGCGGGCTCGGTCGCAACCGGGTCGCACGCCGCGCGCTGCTGTCGCACACCATCGGCTACGGCCTGGCATTCATCCCGGCGCTGGTCTGAGCCGCAACGGAAGCCGGTGTGGCGGTCGCGGTACTGATCGCGCTCGTGATCACAGTCCCCCACATGGTGGCCGACGACGGCCGCCTGCTGATCGGATACAAGAAGCATGATGTTCCGGAAGAACTGAAGACAAGGCGCGTCGCCGCACCGTTGACCGTGCTGGCGGTTGCTTCTCTCGGAGTCTTCATGGCGTTCGTCGACGCGACGATTGTCAACATCGCCTTCCCGGATATCGCCGAGTCGTTCCCGTCGAGCGACTTTGCCTCGCTGTCCTGGGGGTGCTGCAGGCACTTAGTGCGGCTCTGGTCGTGCCGTCTTCCCTGGCCCTCGTCCTGCACGCCTACCCGGCTGAGCGCCGTGCGCACGCGGTGGCCTTGCTCACCGCGATTGCAGCACTCGCGGCCGGGACCGGACCGTCGCTCGGAAGTTTCCTCGTGAGCGCCGACGGGTGGCGGCTCGTACTCCTGGTCAACGTGCCTGTGGGGATCGCCGCCTGCGCACTCGCCCGGACGAAGCTGGTCGAAAGCGGCGAGCCGGGTCGGCGCATGGTGCCAGACCTCCTGATGATCGGTCTCGGCTCCCGAATGAGAACCGGACTTTTGGGGTAGGTTCCAGTGAGACCCTGAAGCGGAGCGGAAGGGACGGTGCCCCTAGTGCCGTTGCGAACCCCTCCTAAAGGAGAAACGATGACCGGTCACAATATCGACGAAGCAAAAGGACGCGCGAAGGAAGCCGCGGGCTCCCTCACCGACGACAAGCATCTTAAGAGGGAAGGCAAGGCCGACCGGGCCGCAGGATCGGTCAAGGAAAAGGTCGACAAGGTGAAGAACAAGCTCACCGGTCGCGGCAAGGACTGACCCCTGGTCGAAGGCCCATCCCTGGGTCCGGCAGGACCGCGTGGCCCGACGACCCCTACATGGGAGAAGGACCGGTTTAGCGGAACGACTGACCGGGCGCATGCTTCATGGACCGAACAGTCAGAGTTCTCGAAGAAGCGACCGTGTTTCTGCTGAACGGCCAGTTTCGACACCGGCCTGCGCGGCAAATTCTGCCGGGCGGATAGCAAGCTATCTTTTCTTGTGAGCTCGTTCGAAAATTCCGATCCTGAGGAGAAGGCCATGTCGCTTGCGATTACCTACAAGGAGTTCGGCGGACCTGAAGTTCTCGAGGTTTCCGAAATTGAAGTGCCTTCACCGAAGGCCGGTCAGGTTCGCGTCCGGGTACGGGCGACCAGTGTCAACCCGCTGGACATCAAGCTGCGCCGTGGCACAATGGCTTCGGCTTCAGCCCCCGATGGCCCGGTTGTTCCGGGTCTCGACGTTGCCGGAGTAGTCGAAGAGGTCGGAGAGGGCCGGGACGACCTGGCCGTTGGAGACGATGTCGTCGGGACTGCCGTCGGCGGCTCTTATGCCACTCACGCTCTGATGGAAGTAGCGGTACGCAAGCCCGACGGAATTTCCTGGGAGGAGGCAAGTTGCCTGCCAACTGTCGGCGAGGCCGCATATCGAGCTCTCGGGCATCTGAACCTCAGCGCCGGAGAAACCCTGCTCATCCACGGAGCGGCCGGGAGCGTTGGAGCAATCGCGAGCTGGATCGCAATCTCGCGTGGAGTGACAGTGATCGGATCGATGGGCGAGGCGGACATCCCTCGGGCGGAATCAATGGGAGTGGTGGCGGTGCAATACGGAGATGGCCTGCTCGAGCGCGTGAGGTCAATCTCACCGGATGGCGTCGACGCAGTGCTCGACACTGCCGGCCACGACCTGCTCCCGGACTCGATCGAGCTGGCAGGGGGTCCGGAGCGAGTCGTGACGATCGCTGATGTCAAGGCTCGGGAGTTGGGCGTGCGCTTCACCGGCGGCGATCCGGACGACCGTGCCTGGCAGGCGTTGCCGGAGCTGTTGGAGCTCGCCGAATCGGGAGAAATCGACATCCCGGTCTGGAAGACCTACCAGCTTGAGGACGCTGCCATCGCGCACTCAGACATCGAGGCCGGTCGCAACCGGGGAAAAATCGTTTTGCTGTGCGGGAACTGATCGACGAACCGAACGACGCAGCAGCCAATAGAGCCTTCTTGACGGAGAACATGGTTCGAACCTGCGACTTTCAGGCCCTTCTTCCGCGGTGTGGGTGAGGCGCCCTGCGTCGTTATCGGGGCGACGAACGCAGGGCCCGTTCGGCTACGAGGGCGGTCGGGATGATCGTGAGGCGGTACGGGGCCTTCACCGCCCAGTTCGGGAGTGATGAGTGGCGTTCCTCGGCTGCTACCCGTGCGCGCAGGTGTTCCTTCGGTCCCATGGTTGAGGCCGGTTCTTCGTGGCGGAAGTCGAGTCCAACGAGGTGCTTGATGTTCTTGTAGCCGTACTGGTCGGGACTGACCAGCCGGAGCGGGGCACCGTGCCGGCGATCGAGTGGCTGGCCGTCTAGCTTCAGGGCGAGCAGGACGTTGTTGTTGTCGAGGTCATCGGTGACGTAGATGGCACTCATCCGGTCCGCGGCGTGGGCTGCGAGGTAGGGAGGCGTCGCGCCGTCGAAAACGGTCGCGGCTAGCTGGCCGAATCGAACTCCACCCCAGCGTGCGCCGCGGTAGGTCCAGGTTGTGACGCAGTGGAAGTCGCTCACCTGTTCGACCTGTTCGAAACGGCCGAGGTCGTCGGCCGAGAAAGTGGAGATCGGGTCGCCGTCCACGGACACGGTAAGCGCGATCGGCTCGCTCGGTGGAGCCCAACGGAGCGGTTTGTCGGAGAAGCGTGGGAACACCTTTACTTGACGCTGGCCCGGAGGCAGGCCTTCTGCACGACGAGGTAAGAGTCCGCGGATGCTCATCGGCGGACCCGTCTGTCGATGGCCGCCAGCCAGCTGCGCCGGATCAGTCCGCTCGGCAGCCGGATCAGCGCCCAGTACGGGCCGAATCTGCGGGTGCTTGCCGGGTCGGTGCCTGCGACCAGCGTCTCAGTCTCGATCCGTGTGGTGCCGTCGCCCAGGTCGATGGCGTCGAGGCGAGCGACCGTCTTCGCGTTGCCTGGCTCGTCGAAGTCAACAAACGCAACACCGTCGGAGAAGGCAATCGGCGCGTTGTTCCGCGCTGACCAGAAACGACCAGCGCCACCGAATACGATCGAGGCTCGACCGTCGTGCGGTTCGGGATCCCGACGAAGCAGCACGAAACCTTCGTCTGTGAACACGTCGAGCAATGCACGAGGAGCCGCCGCCGAGCGAGCTTCCTTGCCCGTGATTCGTGCGGGCAGGCTGCGCAACGCCATCAAGGGTCCCAACGTGCGGATCTCCCGAGCCGTGACGCCGAGGCAGTGTGGCCAGACATCCTCGATCGGAGCTGCAACCAGGCGTTGGTGGAGTTCTCGATAGGGAGCCGCTGGAACGATCTCATCGAACGGTGGAAGAGTGGTGGCAGTGCTCATTGGTCTATAATGACACAATGTTCCACATTGCGTCAACGTGTCAGAGGACACGATAAAGTGCAACCTATGACCGGGCTTCGCGAACGCCGCCACCTTGAGACCAAACAGTTGCTGGTCGAGACCGCGTTCGACCTCTTCGTCGAAAGCGGCTTCACGAACGTGACCATGGATGAGGTGGCGCAGGCAGCAGGCGTCTCGCGTTCGACCCTGTACCGACGATTCCCAGTGAAGGAAGACCTGGTGCTGGAAGTACCGGAGCGTTGGATGCTCGTGTTTGACCACGCCGTCGAGGCACTACCGCCCGACGCCCCGATAGGCGATGCCATAGGCGAACCCGCACTAGCTGTCGCCGCCCACATCGACCAGCACAAAGAGATCGTCAGGACCGCGTACCAGATCCTCGGGCAGTCCGCGACGCTGCAGCAATCCGGTCTCGTGAAGACCACCTGGCTCGGGCGGATCGCCGCGATATTCGAGCGATTCTCGACCGCTGACACCGAGGCATCCCTCGTGCTGGCCGGAGCGTACCTCGGGGCGATCGACGCGATGATGCTCCACTGGGCGAAGACCGGCGCCAACTCGCCCGTGACGGAGAAGACCACTCGTCTGCTCGCACGCCTCGGTCCGATCCTGCCGCCCGGGCACACCGGATGATGCCCATCGGGCGCGCTGGCCCGGACAGACCCTGAGGCCAATCCCCGTGGCGGGCTGCCGCCGACGGTCAGGATCGAATCCCGGCCGACCCGTCCCGAGAATCTGCTGGGTCAACTCCCGGTGTCAAGCGAACGGGTCCTCAAGAACCCCGAACGAATCGTCGGCAATACGGAGGCATTCTTTTCAATGGCCTGGACGGCATATTGCGGCTTCATGTGCGCCACGCCAGGCGACCGCGGATCGCCCACTGGAGGAAGCCGGGCAGTTCGGCATCCAGCTCCCCTGGCAGCTCGCCATCCTCGCGCCCGCAACCACCTGTCACAATTGCCGCATGTTCAATGGTCCGGTATCCGAATTCGCCCTGATCGCAGGAGTCGGATGGGACAGCCTGGTGGTAGTCGCTGTCTTCGCCCTAACGATCCTTGGTGTCGCTTATGGCTTGAAGACACGGAAGGGAAGCGGAATCAACGAGCATCCCGGGCCCGACTCCGGCGACCCGGTGACCACCGAGCAATCCGAACGGAAAGAAACGCTGGCAGGCCGTGAAGATGGACCCGGAGGAGAAAAGGAAGAAGACTCGGTGCTCGAACAACGCGGCACCAAGTAGGTCGAGTTTCCGGGGCACGACCGGCTCCAGTCGAGCGGGTTGTTAAGTTGATCGGGCACATGGAACACCTCTCACTAGGAGTCTTCGCCGGCTCTCGCAAAAAGGACGAGCGACGGCTCCCGCTTCATCCACGCCACATCGCCGAGATCGATGAGAGCCTGCGAGAGCGTTTCTACCTCGAGCACGGCTACGGCAGCCGCTTCGGGTTTGACGACGCCGACCTCGCCCCGCTGGTCGGTGGCCATCGCACCCACGAGCAGCTCGTTGCCGAGTGCCACGTGCTGCTGCAGCCGAAGCCACTGGCGGCCGATGTCGCGGAGATGCGGGAGGGCCAGGTGCTCTGGGGCTGGCCCCACTGCGTCCAGGACGAGGCGCTGACCCAGGCGGCGATCGATCGCCGGGCGACGGTGATCGCCTGGGAGGCGATGAACCACTGGAACTCCGACGGCAGCTTCAACCTGCACGTCTTCCACAAGAACAACGAGCTCGCCGGCTACTGCTCGGTCCTCCATGCGCTTCAGCTGACCGGGGTCACCGGACAGTACGGGCGGCCGCTGCGAACCTGCGTGGTCGGCTTCGGGGCGACCGGACGCGGCGCGGTGACGGCGCTGGCGGCACTCGGCGTGCATGAAATCTCGGTCCTGACCCAGCGCGAGGTCGCCGCCGTCGCCTCCCCGATCCACTCGGTTCGGATGATTACCTTCGAGCAGGACCCCGATCGCCCCGGCGACACGCTCGAGCTCGACGGCCGCGACGAGTCGGTCGAGGAGTTCCTCGCCGATCACGACGTGATCGTCAACTGCGTCTCGCAGGACACCGATGCCCCGCTGACGCTTGTCACAAACGAAGAGCTGCCCCTGTTTGCCTCCGGCAGCCTCTTCGTCGACGTCTCCTGCGACGAGGGCATGGGGTTTGAATGGGCCCGGCCGACGTCTTTCGCGGACCCAACCTTCACCGTCGGCGACGGGCTCACCTACTACGCTGTCGACCACACCCCGAGCTTCCTCTGGGATTCGGCGACCTGGGAGGTCAGCCTCGCGCTGATGCCCCATCTGCGCACAGTGATGGAGGGGTCGGCGAGCTGGCTTGCCGACGACGTAATCGCCCGCGCGATCGAGATCCGCGACGGCGAGATCCAGAACCCGAAGATCCTAACCTTCCAGGGGCGCGCTTCCGAGTTCCCGCACGCGCGGGCCTGAACGCGGCTGATCACTGCTGGTGGCCCCACCAGTCCCACGGAATGATCGGATCACCTGACTCGCCGGAGGCGGCAGGGCCACAACGCCGACCCGATCGGTTGGGTTCTGAACAGGCTTCGTATGGCGGGGCTTCGGGGACGGGGTCTCCGCAATGCAAATAGGGGGTTACGTTGAGGAAGATTCATAGACCGTCACCGGCGTTGGTGATCGCGTGTCTGGCTTTGTTCATTTCATTGGGGGCCGGCGCCTACGCGACCAAGCAACCGGTGAAGTTGCCGCCGAACAGCGTCGGCACGCAGCAGTTGAAGCCCAACGCAGTGCAGAGAACCGACATCGCCAACAAGGCCGTCGTCAGCGGGAAACTCGCGGATAAAAGCGTCGGCAGCTCGGAGGTGGCGCCGGCCGCGGTCACCACGAGCAAGCTCGCCGTTCGACCCGTGGTGCGAGTCACGCGCGCTACCAATCAAGCGATACCCGGATTGGTGGGCTTCGTCCCGGTCAACTGGACCTCCGAGGTCTTCGACACGCAAACCATGCATGACAACACCACCAACAACGCGAGGCTGACGGCGCCGGTCGCCGGCATCTACGACGTCTCTGCCAATGTCGACTGGGCCGCGAATAACGTTGGCGTACGAGTCCTGCTCCTGGTCAAGAACGGAACGACCGGAATCGCGACCAAGGCGAGCAGCCCGACCAGTCCCAGCAGCACATTTGCCCAGGAAGTTAGAGGCACCGTCTCTATGCAGCAGGGCGACTACGTCGAGTTGAGGGTGCAGCAGATCCACGACTTCAGCGACCCGGTCGGACCGCCTCCGTCGATGTTGAATCCGCTGGACATCGTCTCCGACGCCAATGTGGCGCCGTACTTCTCGCTGACCTGGGTGGCGCCGGCGCCGTAGGCGGGCGGTCATCGAGGTTGGTCCGAGGGGCCCCGGCGATCCGGGGCCCCTCGCAATCCTTGGCGGTTCGGCCACGTGCCTCGGGAGGTCAGCTGCTTCTTGAGCGTGGCGAAGGGTTTCTACCGCCCCTCGAGCGGTTCCCGCTGTGCAGTGGTCACTTTCGTTGACACCCCATGTTTTCGGCCTGGTGGCGATGCTCCGCAAACGCCAGAAAACCCCGCATTACCAGGGCTTTGGCGAGTACCGGGGAGGGGTTTGAACCCCCGACACGCGGATAATGACTCGGCTGCTCCAACCAAGTGAGCTAATGGCCCACGGCGGCGATTGTATGCCGCGCTGCCGGGCAGAGCCTCAAAGACCCGGACTCAGCGCCGAAGCACCAGCTTCGGCACCGTTGTCGTGACCTTGGCCCCGGTGGCATCGGTGAATACCGTCCTGGTC
>Ga0209591_10010249_pt1 | contig 10087 bp, 9 predicted proteins | sample MAT01_FD_187207 | JGI IMG/M metagenome (GOLD analysis project Ga0209591, IMG submission 187207) | Freshwater microbial communities from Lake Fryxell liftoff mats and glacier meltwater in Antarctica - MAT-01 (SPAdes) (version 2) | ecosystem: Environmental > Aquatic > Freshwater > Ice > Liftoff...
CTAGCTCGACCCCATTATCATTAACACTATTGACAGAAGTTTTAAGGTATCATGTTGTGTCAGCTGCGGGCTATTCAATTAACTTAACCAACAATCAAGTGCTGACAACTCTTAAAGCGGCAGCCCCTAATACGATAACCGTAGGGTTAGGTGACTCCGTTACAATCGATGGTTCTGCTTCAGAGCCATCAACCGTAAATCCTGCAAACATATCAGCTACCAATGGGGTTGTTCACGTTATTAATAGAGTTTTACTTCCTTAATCAAGGATAAACGACAAGTAGAGCTTTCCCGAAAGAGTTACAGCCTAGTGGGGTAAGGACTTTTGGGAAAGCTCTTTTTGTTTTTATCAGTTTTTTGCCAAATTGCACGCGCACAATTAATTCTGTAGCCCTTGTTCAAAGTTAAGTATCGTCACCTTTTTATCTTTCTGCTAACCGTTTACTCCTACCTAAACATCCAGTTCGCGGTAAGCGAAAAATTACTGGATGCAGACCTAACCAATATCCACTTCTTCGGTGTACTGTCAGCGGTAGTGCTGCTGATCTGGGAACTCAACCGGTTGGTAGAAATTAATTTACCCCGTCTCACATCGGGCGCTTTGAAAAAAATACATCCACTCATCATCTTGTTTTTAGCCAGTATGTTGAACGTGGTGTTGGCCACCTTCATCACGTTATTTTTATTGGACATTGTTTTGATTGCCCCGCTGCAATATGATTTTTCGCATTCGAAATTGTTATTGGCCTTTGGCTTTCGGGTTAATTTATTTTTGAATTGCGTTAACGCGATTGTATTTTATATGAATCGCTTGAAGCAAACGCAACTGGAAGCAGAGCAGCTGAAAAAAGAAAGTATCGAGGCGCAGTTCGAGGCTTTGCGCAATCAGGTGAACCCACACTTTATGTTCAACTGCTTTAATGTGCTTTCCAATTTGGTCTATAAAGACCCTGATACATCCTCTCAATTTATTGCACAACTATCCAATGTGTATCGCTACTTGTTGCAAAGCCAACAGAAAAAAGTCGTTGCGCTGCAAGAAGAATTATCGTTTATAGAATCTTATTTGTATTTATTAAAGATGCGCTATGGAGATAACTTGATCATCGAAAAAAAATTGGATAGCGAAACAGAAAACTTTTACGTGGCACCCGCATCGCTTCAGATGCTGATAGAAAATGCGATTAAGCATAACATTGTTTCTAAGAGTAATCCGCTCACCATAAAATTGTATTCTAAAAATGGCTCAATTGTAGTTTCCAATAATTTACAAGAGAAGGAGTTTAAAGAAGAGTCTACCCATCGTGGTTTACAAAACATTCAAAGCCGCTATCGTTTGTTGAGCGATGAAACGGTGCTGATCGAAAAACTGACTTCCGAATTTAAAGTAACCATTCCGTTATTGCAGCTACAATGAGAGCAATTGTGGTAGAAGATGAAGAGCTGGCAGCCGAGCGATTGGTGGAGTTGGTAAAGTCTATTGACCCATCCATAGAAATTGCTGCTCAGTTCGATACCATTGCAGATACCGTGCGGTTTTTAAAAACAGAAAAACAGCCAGATGTTATTTTCTTAGATATTCAATTGGCCGATGGCAGAAGCTTTGAGATCTTTGAAAAGGCCGCTATTGATTCGCCCATTATTTTTATAACCGCCTACGATCAATATGCGCTTAAAGCATTTAAGCTTAATAGCATTGATTATCTGCTGAAGCCAGTGCAAAAAGAAGACTTACGGTTGGCGCTCGAAAAATTGAAAAAGCTAACGCGCAAGGGTTTGCAAGAAGATGAACTTATCCTGTTGAAAGAAATCATCCAATCGAAAGGGCAACAATACAAGCAACGGCTCGTAATAAAAGCGGGAAACAAAATTCAATTTAAATCGGTCGAAGAAGTAGCTTATTTTTTTGCCGATGGCAAAGAGGCCTACCTTGTTTCAAAAAAGGAGAATAGAAAGCATTTAATCGGCTACACACTGGAAGAGTTAGAAAATATGTTAAATCCGAAGGAATTTTTCAGAATCAGTCGTAAATTTATCGTGCGAGCCGATGCGATTGTTGAGGTGAAGGGGTTAATTAGTTCTAAATTGGAGGTAAAATTACACCTGGCCACAGAGCATGAACTAGCGGTGAGCCGCGAACGAGCACAGGATTTTAAAAATTGGTTAGATCAATAAGAAGGTTATGAGATTTTTAATTTGTCTGTTATTCTTGGTTCCATCATCTTTATTTGCCCAGCAAGCAACGCCCAATGAAGAGGATTTGAAAAAGCAAATTTTAGAATTGAACCAGCGCATGGATCAAGTGCAGCTTAATTTGACTGCCTCCGAAAAGAAATTCAAGCGAGGAATTCTTGTTGCTACCATTGGATACACTTTGACCATAACAGGAGGCTTGATGTTAGGTCGAAGCAACGACCAGTTGGGCCAAGCCTTGTTGATAACGGGTGGTGTAACGGGCGCGGTGGGTACCGTGTTGATGGTCGATTCCTTCAAATTTCTAGGTAGAGCAGGGAAGCGAAAGAAATGATCATCGTATCATTTTGAAACGGCTTCGTTCATCAGCACCTCAACAGCATCGGTAACTTTTAGTGATCCGGAATTAATAACCCGTGCCGTAATTCCCCCATGCCCCCGCATGGCATTGTAACCACCCTTACCAAGAGCTTCTTCCATTCGAGAACAAGGATGGCACTCACCGGAGTATTCAAAAACCGCATCACCTATCTGAAATTGTTTTCCTTTTAGCGAAAGCAAGTTGATGCCACTGACTAAAATATTTCTTCGCGTAAGCGTAAAATCTAATTCAACTTTTCCTAAGAATGAAGCTGCTGCCGAAAGGTGTTCTTGTTGGATGAAGGTAACTTGTCGGTTGCCGCCTTTGCTACGATCTCCCTCAAGTCCTTTATTTTTCTGTGCATTGACGGAACTTACTAATTGGACGGGCTTGGCTCGCTCAGGACGGACGGAGATGGAAACCACTCTTCCGGATTGGGCATACAAATTAAATAGCTGTTTTATTTCCATTCGGCAAAGATAAAGATGTTGGATGTTTTGATTTAAAACAGTGTCAACTGATCGCTCTCTTCTTCCCTGCGTTGTCTCGGCTCTAGTTCGCCAAAGTTAGATAATGATATTCCGAGCAGGCGTACTTTTTTACCGTCCATTTCTGTTGCTGCTAATAGTTTTTTGGCGGTGTCAACAATAAACTCTTGGTCATCGGTGCCTCCTGCAAGCGATTGACTGCGCGTAGCCAATTTAAAATCGTGGTATTTGATTTTTAGCGTGATGGTGCGGCCTTTCAACGAGTGCCGTTTCAGTCGATCGGTTATTATTTCTCCAATTTTCTCCAGTTCGGTATTCATTTCTTCCAGCGTTTCTAAGTCAAATGAAAAGGTGTCTTCTGCTCCTACCGATTTTGTTTGCCGGTGAGATATCACTTCACGGTCGTCTTCTCCACGCACAATTTTGTAAAAGAATTTTCCGCTTTTGCCGAAGTGCTTGGTCAATTCTGCTTCCGTTAACTTCTTCAAATCTCCCCCCGTGTGCAAACCCAGCCGTTTCATTTTGTCAGCCGTCACTTTACCTACCCCATAGAATTTTTCTACGGGCAGTTTTTCCATGAAAGATTTTATTTTAGAAGGACCGATGAACATCAGCCCATCTGGCTTTTTCATATCGGAAGCAATCTTGGCCACAAACTTATTGACGGACACTCCCGCGGAAGCGGTCAAATTCAATTCATCTTTAATGGCCTTACGAATAAGCGTAGCGATCTCAATGGCAGAGCCAATGTTCTGTTTGTCTTGTGTTACATCTAGATACGCCTCATCCAGCGAAAGCGGCTCGATCAAATCGGTATAGCGAAAAAAGATTTCTCTGATATGATTTGATACTTGCTTGTAGGCATCAAACCGAGCCCGAACAAAAATTAGATCTTTGCACAACTGAAGGGCTCGCTTGCTCGACATGGCCGAGCGGACTCCAAATTTGCGCGCTTCATAACTGGCTGTCATCACCACGCCACGTCCGCTGGGCGAGCCACCCACAGCAATCGGCTTGCCTCGATATTCTGGCCGGTCGCGTTGCTCAACGGAAGCGTAGAAGGCGTCCATATCAATGTGAATGATTTTGCGCACGGGTCAAGTTCGGTTTTTATAAGATGCCTTCTATTATTGCAATATACAATGGCTCAAAAAATACACGAAGGTTTGTGTTTGGTTTATTAACTTTCTGTAGTTGTTTTAAAAAATTGAATACTGAGGAATATGAATATCAATTCCCTTGTTTGGTTAGCCATTTTCTTTTCGGTTAGTTCGTGCACCCCTTCCATCAAACTTTTCAACGGTCAAGATCTTTCGGGTTGTCATTCAGATGTTCCAGAAATTGACAATGCCAGCGATGTAAAAAACCCGTTCATCGTCCGCAATGGAGTTCTTGTTAGTCTAGGCGCTCCCGTGGGGCATTTGATCACCAATGAAGTTTTTAAAAATTATCGATTGAAGCTGCGATACCGATTTGCTGGAAAGCCCAGTAGTTGTGGTGTGTTGGTACATGCTTCTACACCGCGGGCGTTGTACAAAATGTTTCCACAATCCATCGAAGTGCAAATGATGCGTGAGAACGCGGGTAATTTTTGGTGCATTGCTGAAGATATTACCGTGCCGATGATCATTTCTTTCGCCCGTTGGGGCTGTGCGTGGGTAGACTTTGCGGGCTTTGGAATATAAAAATACGATCAAAGACGCTAATAAGCAGAGTAAATCGACTATTTGCGATCTTTACGACATCCGCGGACAAAACAGGAGCCAACGGAAAACCTTAACAATTCGGTAAAGTATGTCTTGCTAATTTTCAAGAAAGAATAAATGCTTGCCTTCCAGATTATTGTTTTACTACTATTCGCTCTGGCCATAACAGATCTGATTGTTGGCGTCAGCAACGATGCGGTCAATTTTCTTAATTCAGCGGTAGGGTCTAAAGCGGCATCGTTTCGCACGATACTTCTAATTGCCGGTGCGGGCGTGTTAGTAGGCACGTTGTTTTCTAACGGCATGATGCAAATTGCGCGTAACGGAATCTTTCAACCCGAATTCTTCACGTTCGACAAAGTGATGATCATTTTTTTAGCAGTCATGCTCACCGATGTGATTTTACTGGATATTTATAATTCGCTTGGGCTGCCCACCTCTACCACGGTGTCTCTTATTTTTGAATTATTGGGCGCTTCATTTACGGTAGGAGTAGTGTATCTGTTGCAACAAGATAAACCACTGGCCGAGTTGGATAATATTCTCAACTACCGGAGTGCATTTATTATTATCGGGGGCATTTTCTTTTCCGTACTCGTAGCTTTTGTTTCGGGCTCCGTCATTCATTTTTTCACCCGTCTACTGTTTACTTTCAAGTTGAAAAAAACCTTTAAACTATTTGGGCCAGCTTTTTCAGGTGCGGCCGTTACTATCATTGTTTATTTTTTGTTGATTAAAGGATTGGAAGGAAGTGCCCTTCTTGACGAGGGTCAATTGAATTGGGTGAATAGTTATACTGCCTGGATATTAGTTGTTTCCTTTATTGCGATCATGCTCGCAACATTAGTGCTAATGCGATTCACAAAAATTGATCCGTTGAAAATTGTTGTGCTACTAGGCACCTTTTCATTGGCCATGGCCTTCGCTGGAAATGACCTTGTCAATTTTATGGGAGTGTCGGTAGCGGCCTATTCGTCTTACTCGCTATGGTCTACCTCAGGGGTGGATGCCAATTCCTTTAGCATGGACGTGCTAAACCAACAAATAAGCACGCCCACATGGTTTTTAATTTCTGCCGGAGCCATCATGGTATTAACGTTATGGTTTAGTGCCAAAAGCCGCAACGTGACAGAGACAGAAGTTTCGTTGGGCAGACAAGATGAAGGGGACGAAAAGTTTACTTCCAATCCTGTGTCGCGAGCACTTGTGGGTGGGGGTGTTTTTTTGGGTGCACACCTCGCAAGAGTTATTCCAAGAAATTGGAAAGCAGAGATGACCAAAAGATTGAGCAAGCCCAAGGAGGACAGGAAAAATAAAAAAGGAGAAGCATCATTTGATTTATTAAGGGCTTCTGTAAACTTGGTTGTCTCCAGTGCTCTCATTGCTTTTGGCACATCGCAAAAGCTTCCGCTTTCTACCACGTTTGTTACATTTATGGTGGCTATGGGCACCTCATTTGCAGACCAAGCATGGGGACGTGAAAGTGCCGTTTATCGTGTGAGCGGAGTATTACAAGTGATTTATGGCTGGCTGCTAACTGCGTTGGTCGCCTTTGCGGGAAGTTCTTTGGTTGCTTTGTTTTTGTATTTCACGGGGTTTGTCGGTGTAGCTATTCTGGCCACCCTTACAATTGGCAGACTTGCTTATAGTCAGATCGCTTTCAAGAAAAAGCAAAAGCAAGAAAACGATACAGACGTGCTCATTCAAAAAGAGAGCATTACTGTGCGTGATTTGCTTGCGCAAAGCAAACTCAACACAGCTGCAAACATAAAACATCTCGCTTCGCTAATGAGTCAATGTTGCGAATCGTTGCTTACTGAAAATCAACATGGGCTGGAGGCGCAGAAAAATCAAGCGAAAAAAATTGCATCGGAGAATAGGCGACTAAGCAGCAAGATCATTAAATACATACGCAAGACTGAAAGTGGAGGCCTGGCCGCAGGTCGTTTAAACTTGTTGGTATTTGATCTGCTGCAAGATTTATATCAGAGCGGTCTTTTAGTAAGCGATGTTTGTTTTGAGCACCGAATTAATTTGCACGCATTGCCAACAGGCGAATTTAGAGAAACGTTGAAAACCTTGAAGGAAAAGATGACCATCTACCTTTTGCAGGTTAAGCAAGAAATTCAACAACTTGAGTTTACCCAAGTTGAACAAGCCCAACAACAGTACCAAAAACTTGCTGCTTACCTTTCTGCTAGTTTAGATAGCGAAGTCAAACGTATTCAACAAGATGAGATAAGCAATCGAATGGCCACCTTACAAACCAGAATTTTGCTAGAAATGACGGACATTATAGAAACCACTAATCGCCTCTATCGTCTTTATCTTGATTTTGCCAAGCAGGAGCGAAAATGATTGGTTGTCCAGGATAAGGTAGCTTTGCGTCCAAGTCAGTACTACGCCAATCTTTACAGTCACACTAATAATCGACATGATGTAAAAAAACACCCAATTCACACCCGCATTATCAATGGAAAAAAGGAATTGCTATTTGGTCCCTTTGCAGGATTCTCCACCAAGTTTTTGAAAAATGGGTCGATGATGGATTTACCAAAATCTATCCGGTTGGATAACGCTATTCCGATGATTTTTGCAGTTATGAAGAATATGCCGTTGACTAAATATTTAATTGAGCAGGTGCGCCAAAAACCAGAAGACCGATTACTGGCTTTGCGCGAATATGTTCCTTTCACAAAATTAGAAGATTGGGAATTGCTGGAGGCTGGCCAACGTGTGCGGGTAATAAAAAAAGATAAAGAAGCAGGCGGAGTGTTAGAGTTCGGAACGGAGATTGTTGTATCGCAAGACGGAACCGTGGCGTTATTGTTAGGCGCATCCCCAGGGGCATCTACAGCAGCGGCCGTCATGTTGGGCATTCTTCCAAAATGTTTTAAAAAATGGAGTCAAACAGAAAGGTGGCAAGTAAAGCTAAAAGAGATCGCGCCATCGTTTGGATTATCATTATCGCAAAATGAAGCCTTGCTAGAAAAAACGCGCCAGCGAACGGCTACTACTCTTGGTCTCAATCGTTGACGGACTTGATATATCATATCACTACTGTGGATTGGTGGAATAGATTTTCTAACGAAAATCAGTACCGATCGCCTACATTATCAGAAGAGGGGTTTATCCATTGTTCCAAACAAGAGCAAGTGGATGGAGTGCTCAAGCGATATTATACCAACGATAAAGACTTGCTATTGTTGCACATAGATTCCTCTCAGTTAACAGCACTGTTGAAATTTGAGTTAGCAACTAACAAAGAACTTTTCCCCCATGTGTATGGTGCGATTAACAAATCGGCTATCATTCGAGTAGAATCAATTTGATCAGCGAGTCAAGCCGTTACCCTTGAACGATCAGTTTTATCTTGGTAAGTTTTTGATCAACAACAACACTGACAATATATAGACCAGAAGCCAAACCTTTTGTATCGATGGTTACTCTACTGGTTTCGACCACATAGCTACAATTAATTTCTTGACCGAGATTATTAACAATCGAAAGTGAGTTGAAATCCTTTCCGTTCAGGTTGAAATAAGTATTTCCGTTCGTTGGGTTTGGATAAAGCTTTATAGTCACATTTTCGTCAGTAGGCATTTCAACGGAACACACATCATAAAGTACAGAGGCCTTGTCTAAATCTACTTGCCGGAGGCGATAGTAAACCGTACCTCCGAGGGTCTTTTCATCTAAGAATGCGTACTCCCGCTTTACATTAGTAGTGCCGGCCGATTTTACCGTGCCAATTGAAGTGAAATTTTTTCCATCCGCTGACCTCTCCACATTAAAAAAATCGCTATTTAACTCCGAAGCAGTTGACCACTTTAACTCAACAAAGTTTGATGATGTAAGTCTACAGTTAAATGCAATTAATTGAACAGGCAATGGATTACTGTTGTCAATGGTCGCCAATGTATAAGGGCCGTACACTGTGCTCACACCACTTGTAACAGTGCCGGCCGTGGTGGTTCCAGATGTTGCGGTATTACCTTGGTCTGACCATAATGATCCATTCCAAGCAGCCACTCTTAGTGAAGATAAGTTGCCAACACCGCCACTGTTAGAGGCCCAACTGAGCGTAACGTTTACGGTTGATATACCCACCGTTCTATTAAGCAGCCAATATTCCGCAGCGCTTACGTGATCAAGTGTTGCGGCACGAGCAGAATTAGGGAAAGTGCCTAAGGCACTTGAAGCAATATATTGTGCGGTATATGTATCGGTTACAACAGCTGGAGCAGAAATAGCAATTGGTCGGTATAAGTTACTTGCCCCCACAGGGAACGTGAAGGCATTGTTGCCCACTTTAGTCACTATACCAATCATGTAGCTGTTATTGTTGGCTCCTGCAACGCTACTTCCATTGAGAAAACGAAATATACCGCTTTGGGTAACAAGGCCATTGGTGAACGTCATCGCACCACTTATTTGTGAGGTGCCTGTTGAAAATATAATTCCATTGTTTTTGTTGAGGACAATATTATTGAACGTCTGTGTAAGATTGGTAGAAACGGTATTGCCCAGGCCAGTTCCCACAAAACTAACAGTACCAGTGTTTGCCGTATAGGTTCCGTTGTTTATCCAATTGCCATTTACATCTAAGTTAAATGCATTGGTGGTAAGACTTGCGGCAGGAATTAATGGGGTTACCACAGTGCCACCACTCGCTGGAATAGATGGATTGATGGTTATGTTTCTTGCGACAGCACCAGTATTATTAATCACGGGCATATTTTGTGGTCCTGCAGCAGGTATCAAAGCGTCTGTCGTGGAGGTAGGAATTCCAGTACACCAGTTGCTAGCTGTAAACCAATCGTTATTGGTTCCACCTAACCAAACAGAAGTGCCTGCCGGTTGTGCAATAAGCGTAAAGGCGACTTGCAAATAAGAACCTCCGCCACCTTGTTGCATTTGAAACTCAACTGTTGAAGTTGCATTAAGTACTCCTGTCCAGACATTGGCATGTGTATCACAACAACCATTGTGGCGAGCTACTTGTACACCATTTACCAATAGATAAAAATCATCATCGTGAGCTGGCACATCTAATTGATAAACACCGCATGTAAAACCCGTGCGCTTAGCCGATATGCTAATGTTAGTTGCACCCATTGCGCAACCTTGCCAGGCTGCACCATTTGTTGCATTGGCAGTTGAAGGTGCGCCTCCACTTGTCCACCTTGTTCGCGTATCAAAGTTTAATCCAGTTGGGCCGCTTCCATTTTCAGTATAGTATCCTTGGTAATTTGTCCCTATTGTTTGAGAATCAAAGCCATAAACGTTCCATGTACCGCTAGGGAATATAGTAATTGCGGGCAGCGGTATAACAGTGA
>Ga0209591_10010250_pt1 | contig 10087 bp, 5 predicted proteins | sample MAT01_FD_187207 | JGI IMG/M metagenome (GOLD analysis project Ga0209591, IMG submission 187207) | Freshwater microbial communities from Lake Fryxell liftoff mats and glacier meltwater in Antarctica - MAT-01 (SPAdes) (version 2) | ecosystem: Environmental > Aquatic > Freshwater > Ice > Liftoff...
ATACGAGTTATACGGAATATAGATTTCCTTTTTTCCAACCAGTGTCCAGTCGTAGCGATCGGTCGCGCCGTTGTACATGCCAAAGTCATCGTTGGTGCGCAGGCCGTCTGCCGCCGTGCCGGGGTTGTCATAGGCGACGTTTGGTGCCAAGCGCACGCGACGCTGACCGGGGTTATAGGTCCATGCCGAACGCGGCTCTTTGGCCTGATCAACCGTATCTTTGACGAGCAGGATCTGTCCGGCGAGGCGCGCTGGTGCCGTCACTTCCTGAAGGTAATTCAAGATCAGGTTTGGCTCGCGTTGCGCGACCGACTTGCTCAGGTTGCCGTAAGCGAGGTCATATTCGTACTCGAACTTGACGAGTGCGTATTCGCCGGAAGCCGTGACGGCCGCTTGCGACCAGTGCATCGCAAAGGTATCGCCCTTGTAGTGCAGGATGTGATTCCAGATCGCTTCCAATCCATTCTTCGGTATCGGGAACGGTGTGCCGCCAGTGCAGCCGGTAACACCATTGCCGCCTTGCGCCAGTTTGGCCTTGGCCGCGCATTCGCGGGTTTCCTTGTAGCTGCCTTCAGGGTACGCGGCGGTGCGGCGCGATTGAAACACCGGCAACTTGTAATTTGGATACTGTTTCATCATCGCCATCTGGCCGGGTGACAAGTTGTCTTTGTACTTGTCCATGTTGGCCGCGTTAATGGTGAACAACGGCTTGTCGGTCGGGAACGGATCCGGATAGTAACCCGACGCCTTGAACGCTACGCCGGCTGGCACCTTGGTAATGCCGCCGTCCCATGCAGGGATCGTTCCGGCGGCGTTGCCTGCCTTTTCTGCGCCCATCGGTGTCAGTGTCGTGCCAAGTTTGGCTAAATCGGCAGCAGACAGTTGAGCGTATGCGGCAGTCGAGGCTGCCAGTACACCCAAGCTCGCCGACAGAATTACCGCAAGTCGTTTCGCTTTCATCTTCATCCTCCAGAATTATTGGTTTAAAACTTTCATTGCGCTCAACCCGTCGAAGCGGGTTGTAGGGCGACTGCCGATCTCGCAAAACGCAAGATCGGCAGCTTCAACCGGTTAGAACGAGTAGGACACCACCAGCGAGACGAAATCGCGATCCTTGATTGGATTGGCGGAGGAACAGAAGCTCGCGCCCTGCAATGCAACCTGTGGCGCAAGTGACGTCTGCGTAGGTGCGACGACGTCAGTACCGCAATAGGTGCGCCCACCGAAATAGCCGGTGTACGACAGGTCGACGGTGAACTTGCGCAGGTAGTCTACGTTAGCCCCAATCGAGAGCGACTTCACGCCTTCGTTAAAGGTTTGCGAGGTGCCCTTTACATCGTGGTTAAACGCGATACGCGGCGCGAAGTTTGCGCCCATGAACGCGTTGGCGTACTCCAGCCGTCCAACCAGACGATAGCCGTATGACGTCTCCGTGACAAACCCGGTCGATTGCACGCTAGATAGCGTCGCACCTGATTGAGTCGCTTGCGCACCCAGCAGTGTCGCCGGCAAAAACACGGCCGGGCCGTTGAACTTCACGTCCTGACGTAGACCGTGGTACTTGGTGTAGCCAAATTCGCCGACCATCACGAGCTGCTCAGCTGCAAAAATTGACGGGATCGATTTGGTAGCGGTCATTTGGAACTGACTCATCTTGACGCGATCCCAGCCGCGCTGGAACGTGCCGTCCGGGACCAGTGCAGCGGCGCTGGCGCCGGCTGGCGCGCCCACCAGTTGCGTGGAGCCGGTGATCAGGTTCGGCGCGCCAAGTGCCGCCAGCAACAGTTCCGGTGTCGAGTATTGAAGCGGCTGATTCGGGCGATACGAGTATTCGCCTTGCAACGCGATACCAGCCGGCCCTTGTGTGTTGAAACTGAATCCGTAGAGTCGAATGTTCTCCGGGTACTCGGCAAAGTATGTCGCCTTGACCGTCGGCGCGCCGCCAGCAAGCGGGTTAGGCTGACCATTTGACAACGCCTGCTGACATAGCGCTGCGGCGGGCGCACCGATACCGCAGATTGAGGCCGTTAACGGCCCGCCGGTAATGGCCGACGTTGGCAAACCCTTGATGCCCGAGAACAGTGGGATACGGCTGTGGTAGTTCAGGTAGTAGAGACCAAATTCAGAGTTGTTGAATGCCGGCGCAAGGTAACGTAACGCGACGCCGTACTGACCATGATCTGACGGCGCGCGATCCGCACCGCGCGGCGCCCAAACCTGAGCAGTCGGACTAAAGTTACCGTAGATGCCCTGCGAGGCCGTGTAGAGCGGACCAAGCGTTGGCGGAATGATGTTGGCTGCGTTACGACCAGTGAGGTCCGAACGACGACCGAAGCCAACGACGACGTGGGTCGCGTCGTCCGAGGCGAAATCGTTATTGCTCCAGTACGAACCACGCGGATCGAGCTTGGTCTTGTCGTGATTGAACTGCACAAACGCTTCCATGCTGGCGTTCTTGGTGAGTTCAAGCGAACTCCAGACGCTGGTGGTCGGCAGGAACGCTTCTTTGATTTCCGAGCCTGGCGTACGCAGCTTTACCAGGTCAACCGCGTTGATCGAGTTGATGCTGTTGGGGATGAAGGTCGATTCGCCCCAAGAGATCACCTGATTGCCGGCGCGCACCCGCAGATTCTTGCCGTAGACATCGAAGCCCTTGGAGATGAACGCGTCTAGCATGCGAGCTTCCTGCCCCATGCGTCGCTTGCCAATCGGACCCAGTTCGGATTTGTTGCGATTTGCAAAATCAACGAAGTACGTGCCGCGTAGCAACAGACCCCAGCCTTCCCACTTCGCCGAAAGTTCGTGGGTACCTTTGATGACGTTGGCAAACGCCTCGTTCTTCTTGTAGTTACGCGTGCCGTCGTCTTCGTTGACCGAACGCGACGTGCCGCCGTTTGCCAGACCGATCAAATCTTTGGACGGGTCTTGCGTACGAATCGACAGCCCGTACGAGAACGTTGAATCAAAACTGCCGGAGATTCCGCTGTCGAATTTGAATTGAGCTGCATTGGCAGCACTAGCGAGCGCCAAGCCAACGACAACCGTAGACAACTTGAGCGTAGGTGCAATGAAGCGAACGCTGGTGCGCTTTGACTGAGACATAGTCATCTCTATTCCTCCTCGGGATACGTTAATTGAAATTTTTTTATGCGGGGCTCGGCAGACATTTTCGTGTTGAAAATGGGCACCAAGACAGCCCCGACAGATTTCGACGGACTTTACCGGAAAAGCCTACCGCGCGTGTTGTTTTCCAGCACGAATAGGCGTGAAATTCTATGCGGCACTGCACAAATTGACCGGCAAGTCAGCAACCCGTTTTCGCGCGTCTGTCCAACACACTTGAACAACCGCTTTATTCGGCGCAGCAATTGACCGTACCGCCGATCAGCTTGTTATCGCTACAGCGCTTCGAACAGCCCTGCCGCACCCATACCGGTGCCGATGCACATGGTCACCATGCCCCATTTTTGATTGGTGCGTCGCATGCCGTGTACCAGCGTCGCGGTGCGCAGTGCACCAGTGGCACCGAGCGGGTGGCCAAGCGCAATCGCGCCGCCTTGCGGATTCACTTTCTCGGGGTTGAGACCGAGTTCTTTAATCACCGCCAGCGCCTGCGCGGCAAAGGCTTCGTTCAACTCGATCCAGCCCAAGTCGTCTTGGTGCACACCAGCCTGCTTCAACACCTTTGGAATCGCCTTGATCGGGCCGATACCCATGATCTCTGGTGGCACACCGGCGACAGCGAACGAATGAAACTTCGCCAATGGCGTGATGTTGTACTTTTTCAGCGCGCGCTCAGACATCAGAATCACCGCTCCCGCGCCATCAGACATCTGCGACGAGTTGCCCGCAGTCACGCTACCGCGCGCCGCGAACACGGTCTTGAGTTTCGCCAGCGATTCCATCGACGAATCCGGACGCGGGCCCTCATCGTTCTCCGCGAGCTTCTTCTTGTGTTTGATCGAACCGCTCGCCAAGTCAGGAGACGCGGTATCGATTTCGTAAGGAGCAATCTCTTCGCGGAACAAGCCATCGGCGATCGCCTTCGATGCTTTCTGGTGCGACGCCACGGCGAACTGATCTTGCTCTTCGCGCGTCACTTTCCACTGGTTGGCGACGTTCTCGGCGGTGATACCCATGCCGTATGCAATACCAACGTGTTCGTTATGGGTGAACACGTTTTGGTTCAACGCAATCTTGTTGCCCATCATCGGCACCATCGACATGCTCTCGGTACCGGCCGCGATGACAATGTCGTCGTCGCCCGTGCGAATGCGATCCGCCGCCATGCTGACCGCCTGCACGCCCGACGCACAGAAGCGGTTGATGGTGACAGCCGGCACGCTATCGGGAAGCCCGGCCAGCAACGCACCGATCCGCGCCACGTTCATGCCCTGTTCGCCCTCGGGCATGGCGCAGCCGACGATCACGTCACCGATGTCATGGGCGTCCAAACCCGGCACTTTTGCGATTGCGGCACGCAGCACGTGCGCGAGCATGTCGTCGGGACGGACATTTTTGAACATGCCGCGTGGGGCTTTGCCGACGGGTGTACGGACAGCGGCAACGATATAGGCGTCTTGGATTTGCTTCATGTTGGTTCTCCTAAAAATACGTCATTCCCGCGAAGACGGGGATCCAATTACTTTCACAAAAGCTATCTTTCGCGTGACTGCAAGCACCAAGCAGGGGGCGGCCCCGTTGCGGCGAGCGCGGAAGGGAGTGATTGCGCAGAGCGACGCGGGCCGCGTGGTGCAGGTCCCGTTGCGAGTCGCCGAGCAGCACAGTGAGCGAAGGGGCCGTCGGCGAGGACTGTTTGAGCGCGTAGCGCGAGTTCCGCAGCCGCCTTCGCGAACGAGCAGCACAGGGCAGCCCGAAGGGCCGACGAGCCCGGGTCGCCTTTTCTTTGGTTACTTTCTTTTGGCGAAGCAAAAGAAAGTAACTTGCCGCCGGGCAACCCCCGGCTCAACCTTTCGCAAAAGGCGACGGCCCACTTCTGCGCAGAAACTTGGATTCCGGCGCAGTTACCCAAATGAGCCGGAATGACAGTTTTTAAAAGGTGTGCCAAAAGTGAAAACATCAATTTCTCAGCGGCTTGCCGTTTTTCAACATGAACGCAATCCGCTCCTGCGTCTTCGGCATCTTCGCCAACGCCACAAAGTGCTTGCGCTCTAGGTCGAGCATCCACTTCTCATCAACCAGCGAGCCCGGCTCGATCATGCCGCCGCACAACACCTCGGCAATGCGCGATGAAACCTCAAAGTCGTGTTCGGAGATGAAGCCGCCCTCTTTCATGTTGATGAGCATCATCTTCATGGTCGCCACACCGGTATAGCCTGCCACCGGGAATGGTGCGGCCGGCAACGCCGGCCGCCAGCCAGCCTCGGCCATGGCGCGCGCTTCGGTGAGTGCGACGTAGAGCAACTCGTCTTTGTTGAACACGATGCGATCAGACTCACGCAGGTAGCCCATTTCTTTTGCGTGCTCACCGCTCTTCGACACTTCGCCCATGGCGATGCGCGTGAAGGCCTTTTGCAGCATCGGCATCACGTCAGCACCGCTGTTGCCAACCCCGGCTGAGTGGGCAGCGCGCATGGCGAGCTCTTTGCAGCCGGCACCGGCAGGCAGTAGGCCAACGCCAGCTTCGACCAAACCTAGGTAGCTTTCAATGGATGCCACGACCTTGTTCGAGTGCATCACAAATTCACAGCCGCCGCCGAGCGCCATGCCATCAACCGCAGACACCACCGGCACCATCGAATGCTTGATACGCATCGAGGTGGCTTGAAACTTGGCGACCATGGTTTCAAACTCATCGTACTTTTGCGCTTGCAATGCCTCTAGTGCTTTGACGAGATTGGCACCGACTGCGTACGGCGCTTCGTGCCAGATGACGACGGCTTTGAAATCCGCTTCCGCACGATCCAATGCCTGCAGCACGCCGTCGAGCACTTCCTCGCCAAGCGAATGCATCTTCGATTTGAACGAGACAATGGCGACATCTTCATAACCTTTGGTTGTCCACATGCGCACGCCGTCAGTGTCGAGAATGGTCGTGCCCTTGTCGGCTTTCTCGCCCAACAGTAGCTCGGTAAAAATCTGGCGCTTGTAGACAGGCAGTGCTGAACGCGCGACCACCGACTTCGACGACGCCGAGTACGAACCGGCTTCGGAATGCACACCGACACGGCCCGCTTCCATCACCCACCCCGGCAACGGCACGCTGGCCATTGTTTTACCGGCGGCGATGTCCTCACTAATCCAGCCCGCGATCTGCTGCCAACCCGCCGCCTGCCAGGTTTCAAACGGCCCCAGCTTGTAGCCGAAGCCCCAGCGAATCGCGAAATCGATATCGCGTGCGGAGTGGGCGATATCGGATAGCTGCACCGCGCAGTAGTGCCACAGGTCGCGGAAGATCGACCACAAGAATTGCGCCTGCGGATTGGCCGATGCACGCAGCGCGGCAATTTGTTCAGCGGGATTCTTGATTTTCAACATCGCTGCGACTTCATCGTCGATCTTGCCGGCGGAGACGCGATAGTCCTGTGCCGCGAGATCGAGCACCAGAATGTCTTTGCCCTTCTTGGTGTAAATGCCGGCTTTCGTTTTCTGGCCGAGCGCGCCTTTGGCGATCAACGCCTGCAGCCACGCCGGGCTTTGGTAGTACTTGTGCCACGGATCATTCGGCAGCGTGTCGGCCAGCGTCTTGATGGTGAGCGACATGGTGTCCAGACCGACCACGTCCGACGTGCGGTAGGTGGCGGACTTGGCGCGACCGATCGCCGGACCGGTGAGTGCATCGACCACATCGAAGGGCAAGTTGAATTGTGCAGTGTGGTGCATGGTTGCCGCGATCGAAAATACGCCGATGCGGTTGGCGACGAAGTTGGGCGTGTCCTTGGCTCGCACCACGCCTTTACCAACGGTCGAGGTGAGAAAGGTTTCGAGTTGATCGAGAATGATCGCTTCCGTTTGCGCGGTCGGAATCAACTCGACCAGCTTCATGTAGCGCGGTGGGTTGAAAAAGTGAATGCCGCAGAATCGGTGGCGCAGCGCTTCGGGGAACACCTTGCTCAATTCTGTAATCGACAGGCCGGAGGTGTTCGACGCGAAAATTGTTTTTTCGGATATGAACGGCGCCACCTTTTCGTACAGCGCTTTCTTCCAGTCCATGCGCTCGGAGATCGCCTCGATGATGAGGTCGCAGCCACGCAGGAGTTCCAAATGATCATCGTAATTGGCCTGCACGATTTGCGCGGCTTTGCCCTTCACCGCAAACGGATCGGGCGAAAGTTTCATCATGCCGTCAATTGCCTTACTGACCACGCCGTTTTTCGGCCCCTCCTTCGCAGGAAGATCGAACAGGATGGTGTGCACGTTGGCGTTGGTCAGATGTGCAGCGATTTGCGCGCCCATGACGCCGGCACCGAGGACAGCGACTTTACGGATATGGAAATTACTCAATTCAGACTCCCGCGATTCAATAATCAAAACTCATTGTGGGGCGGGCACTTTCAGCAATAAATGCTTGGAAACGCCCGCCAATAAAAGACTTTCAAGTTTCTGCCAGCGCCCGTGGATTGCCATTGTCGTCGATCGCAACATAGGTCAGCTGTGCCTCCGTCACCTTAACCACTTCACTGCCGAACCGGTGGCGTTGCGCGTAGACCTCAACATCGACCGTGATCGAGGTGCGACCGGTTTTCACCACGTTCGCATAAAAACTCACGAGGTCTCCAACAAATACCGGCTCCTTGAACACGAACGAATTCACCGCGACCGTCGCCACTTTTCCCATGGCGCGTTCCGACGCCGGCACGCTGCCCGCCAAGTCGACCTGCGCCATCACCCACCCGCCAAAGATGGTGCCGTTAGCGTTGGTATCGGCGGGCATCGGGATGATGCGGATGGTGGGTTGCTTATCCGCCGGCAGCACGACCACATTGGCTATTCGCATAGTTACTTTCTCTTCAATTCTCACGCCACACCACTAGACAGTATGGCCCCGATACATCGCTTCAATGGCGGCCGCATATTTGTCGACAATGACGTTGCGCTTTAACTTCAGCGTAGGCGTGATCAGACCATTGTCGATCGTCCACTTCTCTTTGACCACACTGACTTTCCGCACCTGCGCGTACCCGGGGAAATTCTTGATCCGTTGTGCAATCCGCTGCAGCAGAAATTTCTCCGCTTTGCCATCGGCTTCGATCGATGGGTCAACCTGTGCCTCGGCAGCTACCTTTGCCCATTGTTCGTCGTTCAGTACGGCGATCGCAGACAAGTAAGGCTTGGCTTCGCCGAACACCAGCACCTGCTCGAACACGGGATCGAGCTGGATCGCCAGCTCCATATCGACCGGCGGCACCTTCTCGCCATTGCCCATGACGATGATGTCTTTCAGGCGACCGGTGATGGTAAAAAAGCCTTGCTCGTCGACGCGCACCTGATCACCAGTACTCAACCAACCGTCGTCCGACAATACCGCGCGCGTCGCGTCGGGGTTGTTCCAGTAACCGAGCATGATGTTGGGCCCGCGCGCCAGCAACTCGCCATTCTCAGCAACACGCAATTCAACACCGGGGACCCCCGGGCCAATACTGTGCGGGTTGTTTTGCTCGATAAGGTTGACCGTCAATAGCGGCGATGCCTCGGTTAACCCGTACCCCTGGCAAATCGGCAGCCCCAATCCGATAAAAACCTTCGCGACCGACGGCGACAGCGCCGCACCACCGGAAATCGCAAATTTTAATTTTCCGCCGAGTCGCTCAAGCAGTTTGCTTGCCACCAACCGTTCGAGCACCGGCCACAACAAGTGTTGCGGCTTCCATTGACCACGGCCGTGCTCGTACTCAAACTTTGACCAGCCCGTCTCGACGGCAAACTCGAACAATTTACGCCGCAGCGGCGAGGCCTTTTTCAACTGCTCATTGATGGCCGCATAAAACCGTTCGTAAATGCGTGGCACAGAGAAAATGATGGTCGGCTGGACAATACGAAAGTCCTCAGCCAACTGCGGGACCGAGCGCGAAAAGACAATCGACGCACCGGAAACCACATTGAGATAGTAGTCGCAGGTGCGCTCGAACATGTGCGACAGCGGGAGAAAAGACAGAAACACGTCTTCCGGGTACACGTCGTATACCGCAAGGCCCGACTGCACGTTCGAGAGCATGTTGCGATGCGAGAGCATCACGCCCTTTGGCTTACCAGTCGTGCCGCTGGTGTACACAATCGTTGCCAGGTCGCCAGCGTTGGTTGGCGGGCGCTCGTAGCTACCCGGTTGCGCGGGCAACCAATCTTCGAGCGACACGAGTCTCGGTTCGCTTTCATCCAGCACCGGCCTGATGCTGATGATGCGCGTGAGTGACGTGAGTTGGTCACGCACCGTCTTGAGGCGTTTCCAATGCTCGTCGCCATCAATAACGATCACCTTCACGTCAGCGTGGTTAAGAATGTAGGCAACGTTATCCGGGCGATCGTCGACAAACAACGGCACCGGCACCATGCCGTGCGCGTAAGCAGCCTGATCAAACAGCACCCAATTAATGCTGTTTTTCAGCATGATGGCAATGCGTTCACCTGACTTCAGTCCGTCGCGGCGCAAACCTTCTCGCGCCCGCGCAACCAGATCGCCAATATCGCGCCACGTCACGCCCGACCACTCCTTGCGAGACGCGTCGTACTCGCGATAGGCGGGTGCATTTGGTGATGTGCGGCAGCGCAGCGCAAACACGTCCGCAATCGTCGCACCATCCTCAAACATGAGGTAGCGCGTGCCGCGACGGTTCTGCAATACGGACTGATGGGGTGTTGTCGTTGCCAACCGTGCTCCTCACAAAACGGATCAGCCTGCTTCGCTCCGCGCCATTTGTTCGCTGGTGGATACCGGCGAAATCAGGCGTGAGAAATTATACGTGTGGACGTTGGGTTCGACGTTTCTGCTCACGTGGTTTGTGCCGGCTTTCGGGGGCTAACCCACATCACAACATCGGCGTGACAAACCACCGCGCCATGCAAATCCTTGATCTCGGCGCTGACAACGACCTCGCGCGCCGGCCCGTCAGCGATATCTGACGCGGCGCAA
>Ga0209591_10010251_pt1 | contig 10086 bp, 3 predicted proteins | sample MAT01_FD_187207 | JGI IMG/M metagenome (GOLD analysis project Ga0209591, IMG submission 187207) | Freshwater microbial communities from Lake Fryxell liftoff mats and glacier meltwater in Antarctica - MAT-01 (SPAdes) (version 2) | ecosystem: Environmental > Aquatic > Freshwater > Ice > Liftoff...
TTGAAAAATACATTCAATTTGTTCTGCCTTTGCCAATTAAATTTATCGTGCAAAATATTTTCAAAAAACAACACAAGCAACTATTCAAAAAAATTGAATTAGTGTACAGGTTTAATTTAAAATGACTTAACGCTGCAAGAAAGTCTGGCAGCATCACACATTTTTACAGCATTGTAGCTGCACTTAGTTTTTTAATAAGGATAAGTTTCCCGTTGTGAAAACCTCGAGCTCCGGCTTAAAGTTGAACTATGGTCTAAAATTGTTTGCTTTTGCTAAAGGCAGCTCAAAATTTCATTAACTCAAAATCCCCATTCGTTAAGTAACCACCTGCAAGCTGAGTATTGTACAGCAGATTTGCTTACAATTTAAAATAATTGATATGCAAAAGTTTTTAAGGTCATTTCTATGGGTCAAATTGCTTGTTTCCTTGCTCATTATCTCAATGGCAACATCTGCCCAGATTGTCGTAAACGTGAGCGTTTTACCGCCCACCTCAGCCGTTGCGAATAATTATATAGAGCAGGGCAGTAACGTGATGATCACCGTGATCAACAATTCCTCACTTACGCAGCAGCTAAAGCTCATTCCATCGCTTAGTGGTATAAACAATGGCGTGAAAATAGCCGTCAATGAAAATTTTATACCTTCTGCTCCATTTGTTGTAAACGCAGGCCAGACAAGAACCGCCACGCTAAATCAATTAAAAATAAATAACGGGAACATTTCCCCGAACGATCTGCAGATACAGGGTTTTGACATCAATACTTATTTAAACGGTGGCGTACTGCCTGAAGGGTTGTATACTTTTTGCGTAAAAGCCATTACGATCAATAATCCTTCGGGCGGTAGCCAGACTGCCCAGGGTTGCGTCACAGTAAATATCATTTCCTTTTTACCTCCTATCATTACTAACCCTGTAAACAATTCAGTAATTAAACCGCTGAATCCACAATTCATGACTTTCAGCTGGACACCTAGCGGAGTAGTTGGAAAGACACGTTACCGTTTTAGACTGGTAGATCTTACAGCGGCAAATGTTTTTGACCCCAATGATGCATTTATCAATGAAAATATTCTGCCTTATTATCAGCAACAAAATATTATAACCACTTCTTTGCAGTTGGATAACAGTAAGCCGAAACTCAAAGAAGGCAACCGTTATGCATTACAAATTACGGCGTACGATCCCCTCAATAAATTGAATTTCAAAAATAGTGGCCGCAGCAAAGTCATTGTTTTCACTTACAAAAATGAAATGCCCATCGCCGTGCCGCCAGATCCTGGAGAAGAAGATCCGAAAAAGAATGAAGAAGATGCTCCACCAGGAGATTGCGCTGCCTCATCTAAATACGCCGGCCCGCTTAAACAGGTAAATAAAAACGGCATTGCAAACGGTACAGATATTCTGGTGGGAAAGTTTGTAATGAAGAATACAAATTTCAGTCAGTCTAACGGAAGCTATACTGGTGTAGGAGAAATACTGGTAAATTTTACAGGAGCTAAAATGAAAGTAAAGTTTAACGGCATTCAAATAGGCGATGATAATCGCATGTTTAAAGGCGCGATTACAGGTACGTATGCTGCAAATGCTGGAATCACGGATGCGATGGCTGCATCAAAAACGGAGATCATAAAAGCTTTGCCAAACGCTGAAGCGCTCATGTCAACTTTAGAGCAAGTGGCACGAAAAATAAATACAGCAGATGTACCCTTGCCCATAGACCTGCCGTTAAGTTTTGATAAAAATGGTTTTTACATCGGCATCGTCGGGATGATTTTTGAACCAACGGAAGCTTATATCAATGCAGTTTTAAATACTGCAATACCGCAGGTTTTTGGCAATGAATATTTGCTGCTAAGTGCAAAAGCAGTTCCTATACATCCGAACGGGTTTGGTGCAGGTGCCACTTTAAAACTCGCACTTGCAGAAACGCAAAGCCTGGCCATTTCTAAAAACAAGTTGTACCTGGAACTTATAGGCGGTGCCGATAAAACCTTTGCTACGTTTGATTGTACAGGCTTTAAAAATTTAAACTTGAATGGTGCCGTAGTTTTAGACAGGAATACAGCAATACCTGTAGATGCAAGCTTCAATGTGATAAACGATGCTAGTGTAAAAGTAAAAGCAGCTTTCAGCGTGTCGGCTTTAAAAAACTTTGATGCTTTTGTAATAAACAGTCTTTCGCTCAGCCATGCCTTTGCATTACCGCAGGCAAACGATTTCATTTTTAAAGCAGACAGTGCATCCTTTGATCTTTCATCGCTTCAAAAAATATCGGGAATAAATACGGCAGACAACAATATTGGAAATGATTGGATAGGATTGTACATTAAAACTTTAAAGCTCACGCTTCCTGAGGGATTTAAAAAACAAGGACAGGGAAGGATATCGCTTGCGGTAAATAACATGTTCGTTAATAAGCAGGGTATGAAAGGCACGTTCAGTGCAGAAGCAAATCCTTTGGCTACCGGAGCTATTGCAGGATGGAAAATGACATTAACGAAGATCGGGCTAAGCATAGATCAAAATATTTTAGCCGGCGGCGGCATTGATGGAACTATTAGTTTGCCATTGGGAGATCATACAACGCTTGGCTTTAAAGCTGTAGTTTCTAAAGGAAATCAAAACGGTGCTGCCATAGCATTAACGGTTATTACGCAGGATGAAATAGATGCAAATTTATTTTTAGCGAAGATCAAAATTGAAAAAAACTCACAGATAACACTTTCTAAAGACGGGAGTGCATATGCTGCATCTGCGATACTAAACGGTGAAATAGGAATTGATTTTACCAAAAACCCGGGTAGCAGTAATGTTGGTAAATTTCAATTGCCGCATCTTAAGTTTCAGGAGCTGTCGCTAAAAGGAAAAGAAAGTTCCAATGTACCGGAATTTGATATGAAGTTTGTTTCGCTTGAAAGTCAAAATGGCTTGCAGGCAAAGATTGGCGGCTTTGAATTGAATTTAAATGATCTGCAGTTTAAGAAACAAGATAAAAGTAATGTTGGGCTCTATTTAAACCTCGGCATGAGCTTATTTGGCGGAGAAAAAGATTCAAAAAACGGCGCAGGTGCAAATGCAGGATTTACCATTTGGGCAAAACACGACGGCACCACTTTTAAATATAAAAATGCCTCCCTTGGTGCCATTGCAATAAAGGCCGATCTCGGAGTTGCCAAGCTGGAAGGTTCCATAAATATTTATGATGAAGACCCTGTTTACGGGAATGGATTCCGCGGAAATGTATCTGCTGCATTGGCCGGCTTAGGTGTAAAAGTAGCCGTGGGCTTGCAATTTGGCAAGACCCTTGAGAATAAAGGAAATTATAAATACTGGTACTTTGATGCTATGGCAGATTTTGGCAAAGTAGGAATAAATATTCCAGGCACTGCTGCATCTATTTATGGTTTTGGGGGTGGTGCGTATTGCAATATGAATCCTTCAGGGGGCAGCCCGGTAATAATTCCAGGAAACTTTAAAACAAACAATAAAGGTGGTGCCGCTCCCACTACTTCAGGTGTTATAATGACACCGCAAAAAGGGACTGCAGGTTTCAGAGCGGCTGTATTATTTGGTATTACAGGTTCCAGGGAAGCATTTAATGGCGATGTAACTTTTTCCATGAAACTGAACTACGAAAACCTTTCTGTGAATAACATTGTACTCGACGGAAACGCCTACCTGATGCAGGATCCAACTAATCTTGCCAACAGAAGTGAGGATAAGGCATTTCTTTATTGCCATGCTCATATCATGTATGATAATGAAGCCAATACCCTGAGTGGAAATTTTGCCGCAAAATTAAATATTGCAGATATTGTTGAAGGCGGCGGAAATATTTCATTCAAATTCTCCACACCAATAAAAGATAAATATGGTGATGTTATCAATGGACAAAAAGGGTTAAAATGGTATATTAAAGTAGGTGAATGGACACCCAATACTGATCCCTTTGCAGATATGGCAAGGCTGCGTGCCAAAATAGGCTTCGATGCAACTGTTTTAAAAGTACAGATTTTATTGCAGGGATATTTTATGGTAGGTAATGATCTGCCATCTGGTTTGCCGCCGTTACCTGATGCTATTTATGCAGTAACAAAAGATTTAGGTGCGCCCATACAAACATCACTTCCTGCTTCTGTTTCAAGTACACAAGGCCTTGCTTTTGCTTTCGGTGCAGGTATAAAATTATCCGCATCTGTTGGCGGTAAAATATTTGGCATTAGTGTGGAAGCTGCTGCCGGCTTTGATGTTTTGCTTAGTGATCTAAATGCCTCCTGCAATGGTAAACCTATGGGTATTGGAGGATGGTATGCACAAGGACAGGCATACGCATATATATCTGGGAACATCATTGCATTTGGCGGAGAAATGGCTTCATTTATGGCCGGTGCAGTGCTGCAGGTAAAGCTACCTAACCCAACATGGGTAAAAGGGGATGTGTACTTGCGTTTAAATGTTTTAGGTATTAAAGGTGATTATACAAAAACAATTGAAAGAGGCAAATTATGCGGGAATATGCAAACTGACCTTAATCCGTTTGAAGGAATAAAGCTTATTAAAAGCACAACCCCGGGAAATAATTCAGTAAAGGTAAACCCCATGGGAACGGAGATGCAGGTGAAATTTGCTTATGATGGTATAACGCCCATTAAAATTCTTAATCCTTACACCAAAGAGTATGAATATTTTTACTCACAAAATCAGGTTAAGCTTTTAGATAAGAATAAAAAAGAAGTCAGCGATGTTAAGATAACGGATTATTATACCACTACAACTCGCATAAAAACCACGAAAACACTTGAGGCAAATTCAGTTTATTACGTGTGGGCAAAATCTGAAATGTACGGAGAGAAGACAGAAGAAGTTTATGCAAAATTCACGACTGGGGCCTTACCGGCTACATTTGGCATGAACGATTTGTACGAGAGTTATCCGCTTCCAAATCAAAGATATTTTATGAAGCATAAACCTGACGGATCAGCGGCTCGCGGCAATTTAAAGTTCAAGCAGGATATGACTTATCTTTTTGAAAAGGGCGGTGTATATGTACTCATTCTTGATAACAGTGGCTTTCTTGTATCTGCAGAGCAGGTCAAAGGAACCACAAACCAATATAACGGCACAGCCACTTCAAACATCACTTTTAAAATACCTGAAAAGTTAAAGAACAATGCCATTTATCAAATTAAAGTGCTTGCTCCTTCTACCACAGATGGTGGGCTGGGAGATGTAATTTTTGAAGGCTTCCATTTTAAAACCAGCAAGTATAATAACTTTAATGACAAATTTAATTCACTTAAAATTGCTAAGGTGGGCTACATACCTCAAAAGTCGCGCATGGAATTTAACGCAGGATATGGTACACTTAGTAAGGACAATAATTATTTTTCTCCCATCATCATGATTACAAGCGGTGAAGGATTTGATAAATATGAAATGTTCGGATATTATAAAGAAGTAGGCAATGAAACAGAATTGTTCGGTGATGTGATGGATGTATTTGGAGCTACTAAAATCTCGTCTGCCTATCGCAAATTCAGGGAATTTAAGACAGAACAAAATGTTGTCATTCCAGAATTTACACAACAGCAATTTTCTTACATGAAAAATATTTCTGATAAAGCTGCTAAGAAATGGAACCGGCCGAAAGGTTATCCCTATTATGCATCAGAGGTTACAGTCGGTGGTTTATCTTCAATATTTGATAACAACCCGGGCATATCCTGGTTAACAAATATTAAAAACCATGAAGCAGTGCTTTTGCAAAAGGGCTATTTAAAAAATAATGAAATGCTTACCGGGCCTGAAGGACCGCTGACATCAGACGAGATAAACGGGTCATCGGGTGGCGGTGGCGGAATGATGGGAGGAATGGGACTCGGCAATAATGCTCCGGCAAAAACGAAATATTATGCTCTAATAGATTATACACCTGCTACTTTGGCTTATGACTATACATACCTAACGTGGAATTGGTTGAAAGCGGCAAAAACTATTAGCAGTGGTGATGTTACCATTACTTACGGGCTGATCAACAAAATGGGTTTTCCTAAAATTCCTTCAGGTAATCAAACGGTTACTTTCTATGCAAAAGATCCTACGCAAGGAGGAGCGCCGGCTAAGCTTGAATTAAAGTATCTGTATAGCCCACCCGGAAATTAAAATGAACAATTGCAAACCGCCACTTCTGGCGGTTTTTTTATTTCCAAATCTATTTTTTGTTAACCCAAATTCCTCATCCGTTAATCGGGCGTTTTATAAATCGTATTTCTGACTGATTTTTGAGGTACAAAATTTAAATAATGAAATATCTATTTATTCTTACGTTATTATTTTTCTGTTCTGCAGTAGTTACCGCACAGGTTAATCGGGATTCTTTAACTGAGCAGCAAAACCTGAAAGTGATGAGCCGAATAAGGAATGGTATCGTAGAGCTCCGTTGGTACCCTACCAACTATGCCGCCTGGCGCAAAGCAAATTCTTTTGGCTACACAGTAAAAAGAATAGACTTAGCGAACCCAGGCACTTCAAATGAGGCCGTGCTTCTAACTACCGTTAAAATCTTCACCCCTGAAGAATTTAGGCAGAAGCTAAACATGAACGATAAAATGGTGAAAGGTACCATGGACCTTATCAATGATATATCAACAGCAAAATCAACATTGGACAGGGATAATGAAGAGAACGAAAACTTTATAATATTTACCCTGGCAACAAGCTTATCTGCAGAAGCAGCAAAAGCTGCGGGCTTGTTTTTTAATGATGATAAAATTGAAAAAGGAAAAGACTATGCATATACAGTAAGTATAAATGATAATATTGGAAAAGTTATTAAGGCTGATGAAGCATTGGTAATTGTAACCGGCACCGCATCAAACTATAATGCCCCGGCACCACAGGATGTTACTTCAGAACAGGGAGAAGGTTTTGTAAAGTTATCATGGAATAACACATCCAACAAAGAACTCTTCAGCGCTTATAATATTATGCGCAGCGCAGATAAAGGAAAAACATTTACAAGGTTAAACCCGCTTCCTTATCTTTCATTAGCAGAAAATGCAGATACCCTTTATTATACGGATTCTGTACAAAATTATATACCGTATCAATATCAAATAGTTGGTTACACGCCATGGGTAGATCTTAGTTCACCCTCACAAACTGTTTACGGCATGGGACAGGACAGAACCGGCGCTGCACCGCCAACCAATGTTAAGGCAAAAGGTGACAGATCTAATATTTTACTGTCATGGGATCTTCCAAAACAATCAAAAGATCTTAAAGGATTTACTGTAGGAAGATCTAAAAATTTGGAAGGGCCGTTTGCTGCCGTGAATCCGAAATTGCTTAATGTTTCTGACAGAAGTTTTACTGATAAAAAGCCATCGCCAAAAGAACCATTTTATGCGATATACTCAGTAGATACGGCAAATAATTTAAGCAGCACTTTCTCTGTAATGGCAGATATTTTTGATTCTGTTGCGCCAGTAAAACCACAATTGCTAACCGGGATAATTGATACAAACGGCGTAATTAAGCTTGCTTGGAAATTTGGAAATGACAATGATCTATTGGGTTATCAGATTTATATGGCCAACGGAAAAAACAATGTGTACAAACAAATAACAAGCTCCCCGTTAGTTGACTCTGTAATAGCGGATACGGTTACTATGCGTGCTTTAAATAAAGAAGTTTATTATAAAATAACTGCTGTTGATCATAATAACAATGCATCAGAATATTCAGAAATACTTGTAATAAAAAGACCTGATATTATACCTCCTTCTGCACCTGTTATTACAGGTTACAAAGTAGAAAATGCAAAAGTAAATATTACGTGGGCAAACAGTTCAAGTACAGATGTACTTAAACATGCTTTAGTAAGAATAAATGAAGCGGGAGACAACCAACAATTGGCCGAAATCACAGATACCACAACACAACAGTTCACAGATAGCTTGGCTATACCAGGTAATAATTATACTTACGAAATAAGGGCTTATGATGGTGCGGGTCATGTAACATCTTCAAATCCGCTTGCAATTACGGTTACAGAAATAAATATAAAAAACGGTGTGGAAAGATTTACCGTTACATGGGACAGGAATGATAAAAAAGCAAAACTGCAATGGCAATTCAATAGGAAAGAAGAATATGAAATTGTTGTATTCCGCTCAGTGGATAACGGAGAATTTAAAGCATATAAAAAACTGAGTGCTGAAAGTAAATCTTTTGAAGAAAATTTAAACAAAGGAATATACAAGTATGCGTTAAAAGTTATTTACGCCACCGGATCTGAATCAGCACTTAGTGAATCAGCAGTAGTGGAAGTCATATAAATACAAACAGTAAATATTTAATATAGACATCATGAAGAAGATATTCGTGGCCATTTGTATGCTCGCCACACTTAATAAGATACATGCGCAGGTAATAGATATAGAAAAGTTACCGAAAGCAAAAAGTTTGGGCTGGAGCGGTTCTGTGGGAGCTAATACAAATTTTTATCACACAACGGCCGCCGAAAAAAGAAGTAATCCGCTGGGCTGGAACCTGCATGGGAATGTAAATTTTAATCTATACGAAACTTTTGATCTGCCTTTCAGTTTCACTGTTGGTAAATATCAAAGCAGTTTTACAAAGCCATTTTTGCAATTTGGTGTAACGCCTACCTATAAATGGGCTAAGCTACATTTAGGAAATGGGAACATAACTTTCAATCCCTATACCCTTGCGGGCCATACATTCCTGGGAGCCGGTGTGGAATTAAATCCAAAAAAATGGCGTTTGGCAGCCATGTACGGCAGGCTTCGCAAGGCAGTAGAAATAGATACTACGTTTCAATCGGCCCAAATTCCTTCTTTTAAAAGAGTAGGTTACGGGGCAAAGATTGGTTACGGTACAGCATTAAATTTCATAGATCTGATGTATTTCAGTGGCAAGGACCAGTCGGCATCTATTACCAGTTGGAAAAATCCAGGCATCATAGATAAGATTGGAGATGCGCAAAGTATATTGCCGGGAGAAAATAAAGTAATGGGCTTATCGGGAAAGGCTACCATCCATAAAAATTTAACGTTGAATGCAGATGCCGGACTGAGCTTTTTGAATTCGGATATCACGGATACCCTAAAAGGCTCAAAGGTAAAAATCGGTTTTAAAAAGAAGATGCTCATTGCTGGCAAAGGCGGCCTAGGGTATGTATTTAAGAACACGAACCTGCGACTTGATTATGAAAGAATAGCTCCTGATTATATTTCATTTGGCTCTTATTTCTTTGATACAGATATTGAAAACATCACCCTTTCACCCAGCGGAACGTTGGCAGCGGGCAAGGTAGTTTATGCAATCTCTGCAGGACGCCAGCGCAACAACCTAGATAAGGACAAGGCAGAAGCCACCCATCGTTTCATTGCCAATGCAAATATCTCTATAAATCCTGCAACGAATTGGGGCGTAGATATGAACTATAATAATTTTGCCATAAAACAGTTTTCAGGAACGGAACTGCTCAATGATTCGGTGCGTATCCGCCAGGTAAATCAAACGATAACGCTAACACCGCGTTTTAGCATAGCTAAGGATACAAGCGCTACGCATATGTTTTCGGTCACTGCAAATTATAATGATGTGAACGACCGTAACATCATCACACGGGTTTATGGAAATATGCAGGCCATGATGCTTGCAGTAAACCACACTTCGTCGTTTACTCGATTGGGAAACAGCATCAACACAGGTCTTAATTATAATATTATAAACATGGCTCTCTCAGAGAATAAGCAGATTGGCGCTACTTTGGGATACGCGCAAAACTTTTTAAAGGATGCCCTTAATATCAATGTTTCTGCTAATTATAACAAGAGCTATATAGATGATGCATCTGACGGAACCGTTATAAACGCTTCCGCAAGCCTGGCATATGCTTTTGCAAAAAGGCACGCACTAAGCTTTAATTTTAATATGATTCGTACCACATCTTTGCAGTTTGAAAGCTATACAGAAACGCTGGGTTCTTTGGCTTATGTGGTGAGGATAAAGTAGTCAATTCAGTTCTTTCGTGACCTTTTAAACAATTTTTC
>Ga0209591_10010252_pt1 | contig 10085 bp, 5 predicted proteins | sample MAT01_FD_187207 | JGI IMG/M metagenome (GOLD analysis project Ga0209591, IMG submission 187207) | Freshwater microbial communities from Lake Fryxell liftoff mats and glacier meltwater in Antarctica - MAT-01 (SPAdes) (version 2) | ecosystem: Environmental > Aquatic > Freshwater > Ice > Liftoff...
CCGGATATGGCCCTGACCCGAGATTCATGTCACCAGCCGCGTTAATCGAGACCGTGTAGGCATCGCGCTGCCAGGCCTGCTCACAGCGAGTATGTCATGGACAACGCTATCGAAACATGTCACAAGGTTCAAAGGAGGGACCGGAGAACAAGAGATACGCTACCTGTTCTCTGGTATACCCTTCGCGCTACAGGTTGTCAATACGAACAGCGGGGCAGGTCACCTCAGGCAGGGAGGCGTGAGGTGGTGACAAAACCAAAAATTGATGATAATCTGTGTTATCATCAATTCGCACGAACCAGCGCCTGATTGCAACGCCCGCTGTCCACTAGGCACCCACACTCGACCTGGCGGAATTATCATCAATACTGCGCGCCTACGTTGCAACCGCCACGTCTCCGCCACGAATCTCCCAGGCGCGCGAAGCGGCACCGCTGGTCGCCTCACCTCGCTCGTGGAGCGCTGCGTCCCTTGTACCAGCGCTCCCAGCGGATCACGAACCGAGGCACCCATGCCTGAGACCATCAGCAGCCTGCTCGACGACTACCTCACCGGCCTGCGTCGGAAGGGGCGTAAGCCGGCCACGCTGCGCGCGTACCGTGGCGATCTCACGGCCGCCAGCGCGGCCTTCCCGCAGCCGATTACGGACTTACGGCGCGACGCGCTGGAGACCTGGCTGGGCGAGGCGCCGACGGCTAGCACCCAGACCCGCCGGCTGGCAAGCCTGCGCGGCTTTTGTGCGTGGTGCCTGGCGCGCGAGCTGATCACCCGCGACCCGACCCTGGGGCTGGAGGCCCGGAGCACGACCAAGCGCCTGCCGCGTCCCGTCAAGGGCGATACCGACCGTACGCTACTCGATGCGGCCATTGCCGGCTACGTCATGCCCTACCGGCTGATCTTCACGCTGCTGCGCGAGACCGGCATGCGGGTGGGCGAGGTGCTCGCACTCAACGCAGGTGATGTCACCCTGGCACCCGGCCACGAGGGGCTGCATGTGCGCGACCCGAAGAACCGCGTGGAGCGCGTGGTCATCCTCGGGCCGAACAGCACTGAGTGCAGCATGCGCCTGCTCCGCCGGCACTTGAAGGCCCAAGGCGAACTGCCTGGGACGCATCCCCTGTTTACCTCCAACCGCGCCACCCGGCTGCGCTACGGCACGGTGCTCTACCACTGGGGCAAGCTGTGTGCAGCTGCGGGCTTGCTCGATGAAACCGGCGCTGCGCGCTACACCATCCACCAGCTCCGCCACACCACGGCGACCGAGCTGCTAGAGCAGGGCCACAAGCTTGAGACGGTGCAGCGGCGGCTCGGGCACAAAGACATCCGAACGACGATGGGCTACGCGGAGGTCAACGACGCGGCCGTGCGGGCTGAGCTAGAACGTGGGCCGAGACGATGAGCATACCAAACGTCGCCCACGGGCTGATCCTTCAAGCCGCCAGCGTCGCGTTGGCGCCACAGCACCCCTGGCGCGGCGAGCGGTAAACTGACCCTCGGAAAGTTTAGCAAAGTTCTTTTTCAAGCAGGCGACTGAGATACGCACGGAGCGTGTGCGCTGCCAACTTCGTGTACAGTCGCGCACAAACCTCAGAAGCTGTAGGCATCGTCGTGCTCAATGGCGAATTGCTCGTTCAACTGCCTATTCACTGTCTCGACGATCTGACGGTAGCGCTGCATCATAGCATGCTGTTTAATAAGTGCTGAAGCCAGCGTTGTATTAATGTATAATTGTAATCTGAAGCTTCAAAATACCAAAATTCGGCGCTTGCTGTTCCACAGCCAACAGAACCTTTGTATAAACGGACAGTCCCTCGAATATTAACCATTTCGCCCCAATAGTCATTAGCCTGTTGTGGTATTTGATCAGTCGAAGTAACAAGAAGGTACTTTGACTGGTTTTTTGGATCCCGTATAACAAGCTCAGTCAGCGGCCCCGCATTGACGCAAGGATGTAGCGGCACTGAGCCGCCATTCATTCCTGATATAGTAATCAACTCTCCTTTATAGGTTAAGGGATTTTGCAATACGACATCTATGGGTATATTTGTAACCGGAAAGAAGTGCCAGTATAAAATATAAGCTATAAAGATTAGTATGAGCAATACAGGAGCAACAATGTAAACTTTTAATTGGCTTATATGTTGTCTCACTTAATCATCCTCTGCCAATACGCAGCAATACTCCTATGTGGTAGACGGGAAAGGCTTGCGTGGCGCGGAACAGCCGGCCGTCACCTGATGCGCAGTGCAGGTGCCGCTCCAGCCCAACCTAGGCACGCGCTGTCGTCTATTAGGGCGGTAATGGGAATTTCAATCATGCAACCAGTTTACCACACCTTGGACGCTCACTGAGGATGAGCGATAGGTGCTGGACAATTATACGTCAATTGAAGTAAAATCTATCAAAGTCTATGTAATAATCCGTTGAAGGACTAGTTCTTTCATATGCCACTCCTACGTGTATGGTGTGAATGCCATAGGGAAGGTAATAAGTGACGGACTGTTGATACTGAACTGTTCCAGAGTATAGATCGACTGTACCGTAGTCTGTCCCATCTATTGTGATCGTTGCATGACCACGGTTATTTGCTTTAGTAAACACATAAGTCACACTCGATCCAAGAAATGTAGTTCCCGCTTCAGCCTCAGCTTGGTTAGAGTAGTGAAGAGTGCCATTATAGGCAGACGGGAAGCTAGTACCCTGTGTCCAAGTGCCAATGTATTGAATCCAAGCAGTGTTCGAGCTGTCTACAGTTGAACCAGGAGTTAAATATGGTGTGTCTACGACGAACGCATCTACATCTATGAAAGCTCCTCCGGCGGCAACTATCTCGATGGAATGGTCTCCTGGAAGCACCTCCCAGGTCTTTACTGCCTGCCAGCGTGTCTTAGCCGTGTAAGCATTATAATAACCCTTGTATTCCCCATCTATATATACGTAATACCCACCTCTGTTAGAAGTCATAGTGTGCCGATACGATATTCGCGTCCCATTAAAACTGAAACGCACACGTGCGTTAGCCTGATCCGAGTATGTAATAGTCTGCTGATAAGCTTTTGCCAAAAATATAGGAGCAGTAGGGCTTTGCCAATAGCCGGAATAGGCAATGGCGCGGTGCCTATCATTGTATGTTAAGCCAGTCCCACTTGCAGGTACACGTGTCCAAGCGATGCCAACATAATTTAAGCCTTCATCCATGCGCGTTTTATGTATTTGTATGCGATATATCCCAGTGGACGGTAACACAATAGAGCCGTTACTGGGTACTAATTCATAGTTATTATCGAAGGAGCCCGATATTGCATTTTGTAGAGCATTGCCATTAACATCCTGCACTACTAGATCGAGATCAGTGGCAAGTCTGTCATCAATGCAATTTGTGGACGGATTAGGACAACTAGAAGATGACCACCAAGAAGCAGCAACTCGAATGCTGTCTCCGACATTACCTTGAAAGTAGTAATAGCGATTTCCCGAGGCATCAAAACTACTTGAGTTAATTCCTTCTGCCCACCAACACTCTCTTATACAGGCGTTAGAGGTTGTCGATGGTATTACACCTCGGAGAGTAGCAACAGTATCAGCTAAATCAGCATTTATAGCGCCTGCACCATCTTTAGAGTCAGTGAAGCGAACGATTCCGGGAGTGCCTTCAATATTGTGTGTAGCACTTGCCATTATAGCTGCGCGTGTTGCCTCTGGCCAACTAGCTATCTGTGGATTGCGATGTATCATTAGCGCAGCCATGCCACCTACTTGTGGTGTGGAGAAACTAGTTCCGCTAACGGTCTCTGTTTGACCGTTTCTTCCAATAAGAGTTAGATTCACACCAGGAGCTACTACCTCTGGTTTTTCACGATCTCCATTTGAGGAGGCTGGATTCTGCCAGAGAGATGTATTACTCATTATGTCATCGCTCCAGTTATTATTTCCCCTAGTATCGTATGCGCCAACAGTTAATACGTTCCACGCTTTACCAGGAGACCTTACTGCATTTCCAGGGCATATAGTTCCATCATTGCCTGCTGGTATAGTTACAAGAGCTAGAGCAAAGCGAGAAGCGTAATCTACATATCGATCAATATTGTCCATTGCTGTACTGGAACTACATAAGACCAGAGGTGCAACAGCAATATCAGCATAAGCGGAGTTTAATGCCCAATTAAATGCCTCAAAAAAGCCAGGAAAGAAACTTGGATCAGCCAGAGCGGCATTGTGAATCAGTGCACCTGGAGCCATTCCTGGGTAATTGGAATTAGTGCTTGCAGCAGCACTAGCTACCTGAGTAGCATGGTTTGGGGTAGGGGAGCCTACTGGACTATATGTTCGAATATAACCAGGATTACGAAAACAGTTATGTGTACCTACTGTGCAGACACCCCCTGCACTTACGTCATCAAAATCCACACCATCGTAGTCAACGATAGCAATGCTTGCACCTGTACCGTCAAAGCCTCGTACAATGACAGCAGGAGCTCTATTATTTTGCACAGCTATTTTAATACCCTGTTGCTGCAACTCTCCTTCAGCTGACGTTGACTCAATAAGGCTTACCAAAGGGTGTTTCGCCACTTTAAGAATGTCGGATTTAGAAAGAGTTGTTTTAATAGCAGGAATACCGGCAAGGGTTATGGCATCAGCCCCCATATCTTTCATGAACGAGACAAGAGGAAGCACTGCTTCACTACTTAACCGTTGGATGTGTTGCCTATACTCCTGGCGCAAAGAAGAGGCAAAGGACGCATCAGTAACGTCAAATGCTTTACCAGTTAGCTCAAGGGTTTCTCGCAACGAGTCTGTCTTTGCAATTAACGTCATTGCCTTATTTTGCATCTCCTGCAAACCACTACCCGGACTTGAAGCCGACCACACAATAACATCGATCTTGTAGCTATCGTCAAATTTCTCCAGTTGTTTGAAAAGGTATGCGTCAATGTTACCATACATTTCATACTTACTAGCGTGTTCAGCTCTCTCCAGTTCATCTACTTTTAGAATTTCGCCGCTATTCTGATCGACTAAAAGCGAATAAAACATATTAGTACTGACATCTAACAGTTTCACTGCTTGAAATTTACGGGAAAGCTGTTTGGAGTCACGAAAAAAATCAGCTACAATAATAAGGTTTTTCTCGTTAAGCCCCTCTTTTTCGACCACGTGTCTTATGGCATGTTGAGCGTATTCAGAAGGATCAGACACAAGAGGAACAGGTATTGGAGGATTAGCAGTAGGCTCAGGCTCAGGCGGAGGGTAAGGACCTTGCGAAAAACTTTTGTTAGCAGGCATAACTAGAATTAATGCGAGGAATACAATGAATGGTATAAGACGTGGGTAACGCGGCTTTTGTGACGGGGTTTGATTATTCATAACATTAACTCCCTCTATATTCCAAGTGTAACTGCGACGGCAAAGACGACTGAGCGTATACAGCAGAAGCAGGTAGTAAGGGGAGGAGTAACGTCGCAATAGTGGAAGGAGTAAACAGTGCATACGAACGACGTCGTACACCAGTTCTCCAAGCCCACACACTATAACACAAAGCGATGAATGCGCAGCAAGACGTACGACAAAACGACATGCCTGTTGGGAATGTAGCAGCGCACAACAGTAGACACAGCGAAACTGCGGCTCTGTTGAGCACAAGACACACGTGAGTATGGACCAATGCGAGGACAATCAAGGGATGTTTGATATCATAGGGGGGGAAATACCCTCTTGTCAAGTGGATGTAGACCCAAAAAGTGTGTGCATAGTGTGTGCATATCGTGGGCATCTTCTCCTCTTTTTGAACAACTGCGGAGGCGCCAAAAGTTTCGAGCACTACCACTACAGGTACAGCAAGAGGTTACGCAAGCTCGACAGAGAAGGTTGTTTTTAGTACGAGTTGACAGCGGGGGACGCTTCTTGTACCATAGCCGCATCCCGTCCTGCTGCGATCCGCACTCAGCGCTGACACCGGCTCCCTGGCCAAGATCGACCCCGAAACTCGTACCGGAAAGGTTCGGTCGCGTGGCGGAACCCCTCGACGCACTAGCGACAGCCTACCTCGAGTCGCTCGCCGGCAAAACGCCGGCGACGTTGGAGGCGTATCGCCGCTCCCTGCGCCACTTCCTGACTTGGTTACAGGCCAAGCCAGGCTGCGAGGCGGCGTTTGACCCGGCCACCTTCACGCGCACCGCAGTCCAGGTCTACTTCGCCGCGCTGGAGGATCAGGGGCTGAGCGTCAGCGATCGGGCGCGTCGCAAGGCTGCACTCAACGGCTTTGCTCGTTGGCTGATCGAGGAGCAGGGCCTGCTCCAACGCAACCCCATGCGCGCGGTGGCCCTGCCCGCCCAGCCGCTCCTTGCACCCCGCGAGCTGTCCAGTGACCAGCGCTACATCCTTCGCTCCCTGGTTGAGCGCGACGGCGCGCCCCGCAGCGCTGCCCTCTTCGCCCTCGGCTACTGGGCCGGCTGCCGGGTCAGCGATGTCGCCTGGCTTGCGCATCAGCACACCCATCTCACGCCTAAAGCCGGATGGATTCATGTCGGCTACAAGGGCGGGAAGGCCCGCGACATCGACCTGCACCGCGAGGCCCGCCAGCCGCTCGCCGCCTATCTCGTGCTGCGCCTGACTGGCGATAGTGGGCGTTACGTCTTCTGTTCCCAACGCGGCGAACGGCTCTCGGAGGTCGGCATCCATCACTGGTTTCGTGCTCTGAAGGCCCACGCCACCCACGCCGAGTGGACGCTCATCGCCGACATCAGCTTCCACGACCTGCGCCACGACTTCGCCCACCGCGCCCGCGCCGCCGGCTGGAGCCTCGAAGCGGTCGCCTACTACCTCGGCCACGTGACCAAGAAGGGCACCCCTGCGATCCAGACGACAGCGCGCTACACCCAGGTCAGTCGTGAGCAACTCAAGCGTCACCTTGGCCGAGTTACCGGCTGATTTCGTCGGCGTGTCGTCACCCAGGAGTGCCCATGAAGCGTCACTGGACCTCCGACGACCTGATCGAGCATTTTACCCTGCTGCCAGGTGAGCGTGCCCTGCTCGACCCCTTGCGCGGCGCGCATACCCGCCTCGGCTTCGCCGTGCTGCTCAAGAGCTTCCAGCTCGATGGACGCTTTCCGACCACGCCCCACGAGGTGCCCGGCCCCGTCATTGCGTTCCTCGCCGCACAGCTCGACGTTGACCCCGAAGTCTACCTCCATTACGAGTGGCGCGGGCGGGCCAGTGAGGCGCACCGTGCTCAGGTCCGCGCCCTGTTCGGTGTGCGCCCGGCCACCGTGGAGGACGCCGCGACCCTCACCGCTTGGGCGACTGACTACCTCCTTCAAACGCACCGGCGCGACCTTGCCCGGCTCCGGCTCGCCGTGTTAGAGCACTGTCGCACGCTCAAGCTTGAACCGCCAACGGCCCAGCGCCTCGACCGCATCCTCAGCAGCGCGATGGCTGCCTACAATGAGCGCTTCTGCGCCAGCATTGTTGCACGTCTATCGGAACGCAGTCGCGCCGCCCTCGACGCATTGCTCACGACGATTGAGCCAGCCAGCCCTGATGCCGATGCACCTGCCCTCGCTGCGGCCCGTCGCACGGCTCTCCAGGTGCTCAAGAGTGACCCAGGGCCGATGGCGGTCGAAACGGCCCGCGAAGAAGTGGCCAAGCTCCAGCGTCTCCGTGCGCTGGAGCTTCCCGCAGACCTGTTTGCCACGGTCCCGCCCCACATCGTCCAGTCGTTGCGCCAGCGAGTCAGTGCTGAAGAAAGCCGCGACCTTCGCACCCATCCCGCCCCACTCCGCCTGATGCTGTTGGCCGCCTTTACCTGGCAGCGCCAGCACGAGGTGACGGACACCCTGATCGATCTGCTCATCAAGATGATCCAGCAGATTGGCGTCAAGGCCGAGCGGCGCGTGGACCAGCAGGTCGTCGCAGCGCTAAAGAAAGTTGCCAACAAGACAGGCGTACTCCGCAAATTAGCTGAGGCTGCGGTTGCCAACCCCGATGGGATTGTGCGCGAGGTGCTGTACCCCATCGTCAACGAGCAGGTGCTCAAGGATCTTGTCGCCGAACTCGCAACCACGGATCGCGTGGTGCAGCGGGCAGTGCAAATGACCATCCGGCGCTCCTACGGCCATCACTATCGCCGGATGGTGCCGCCCATCCTCCAGGTCTTGCAGTTCCGCTCGAACAACGCCATCCACCGCCCGCTTATCGGGGCACTGGAGCTGCTCACCCGCTATGCCGAGAGTGACGAGACTCACTACGGGCCGGATGATGTCGTCCCCATCGAGGGCATTGTGCCCCCGGCATGGCGAGCCGAAGTCATCGAGCGCCAGAGCGGCGTCGAGGTGGTGCGGCGCGTCCCCTACGAAATTTGCGTGCTCCAGGCACTGCGGGAGAAGCTCCGCTGCAAGGAAATCTGGGTGGTCGGGGCGGCACGCTATCGCAACCCGGAGGAGGATCTGCCCCAGGACTTCGCGCCAGCCCGTGCCAGCTACTACGCCGGTCTGAACCTGCCCCTCGACGGTGCAGCCTTTCTCGCCACCCTCCGCCAGCGGCACGAAGCCGCCCTCACCATGCTCCACGACGGCCTCGCCACCAACCGCTCCGTCCGCATCCTGCCCAAAGGGCATGGCTGGATTGAGCTGACGCCCCTGACGGCGCAGCCAGAACCGCCAACACTGCACCGGCTCAAACGTGAGTTGGAGCAGCGCTGGCCAAGCACGCGCTTGCTCGACATGCTCAAAGAGGCAGCGCTGCGTACCGACTTCCTCGACGGCTTCAAGAGCCTGACTGAGCGGGAACATCTGGACCGGGCGACCCTTCAGCACCGACTGCTGCTGGTGCTCTACGGTTTAGGCACGAATACGGGGCTCAAGCACCTGAGTGGCGGTCGAGCCGATGTGAGCTACAAAGACCTGCTCTATATTCGTCGCCGCTTCATTACCCGCGACTACCTGCGCAGCGCCATCCAGACGGTCGTCAACGCGATCTTCGCGGCACGCCAGACCGTTATCTGGGGCGAGGCGACCACGAGCTGCGCCTCGGACGCCAAGAAGTTTGGGGCCTGGGACCAGAACCTGATTACGGAGTGGCATACCCGCTACGGTGGCCGCGGGGTGGTGATCTACTGGCACGTTGAGAAAAAGTCGGCCTGTATCTACTCGCAGCTCAAACAATGCTCGTCGTCGGAAGTGGCCGCCGCCATTACCGGCGTGCTCCGCCACTGCACCACCATGAGCGTCGAGCGGCACTACGTAGACAGCCACGGGCAGAGCGAAGTGGCCTTTGGGCTCTGCCACCTCCTTGGCTATGACCTCTGTCCGCGGCTCAAGCCGATCCATCGGCAGAAGCTGTACCTGCCCGCAAGTGCTCACGCGGAGCAGTATCCTGGTCTGAAGCCGGTCCTGGCGCGAGCGATTGACTGGGAGGTGATCGCCCAGCAGTACGATGAGCTGGTGAAGTATGCTGCCGCGCTCCAGGCTGGGACCGCAGAGGCCGAAGCGATCCTGGCGCGCTTTACGCGCCAGACCGGGCACCCGACCTACAAGGCGCTGGCAGAGTTGGGGCGAGTGGTCAAAACGATCTTTCTCTGTCGCTATCTCCACGAGGAGGCCCTCCGCCAGGAGATCCAGGAAGGGCTGAACGTCATCGAGAACTGGAACAGCGCCAACAGCTTTATCTTCTACGGGCGGGCTGGCGAGCTATCGAGCAACCGGCGCGACGACCAGGAGACGGCCATGCTGGCGCTGCACCTGCTCCAGATTAGCCTGGTCTACGTGAACACGCTGATGATCCAGGAGGTGCTGGACGAGCCAGCTTGGCTGGCACGGCTGACGCGCGACGACCGGCGTGGCTTGACCCCGCTGATCTACCAGCACGTCAGCCCCTACGGCGTGTTTGACCTGGACCTCACGACGCGGCTTCCACTACGAGAGTCAGTGCTGGTTGCGTAGCGTCTACACGGTCTCGCTTAATGCGGCTGGTGACACGAATCTCGGGTCAAGGCCTACCGGGTGCGCGAGACCCGGCCCGAGCTGGCGGTAGAGGCGCTCGCGCCACGGGCGGCGACGATCTCGCAGCCGCGGCTGGTGCTGCTCGGC
>Ga0209591_10010253_pt1 | contig 10085 bp, 7 predicted proteins | sample MAT01_FD_187207 | JGI IMG/M metagenome (GOLD analysis project Ga0209591, IMG submission 187207) | Freshwater microbial communities from Lake Fryxell liftoff mats and glacier meltwater in Antarctica - MAT-01 (SPAdes) (version 2) | ecosystem: Environmental > Aquatic > Freshwater > Ice > Liftoff...
CTCAGCCCCCCACCTGCCAGCGTCCGCCCAAGGCGCGCAGCAGCACCACGCGGTTGGCCTGTTCGGTCTGGCGCAGCGTGACCAGGCCTTGTTGCGCCGCGGCCAGCTGGCGTTGCGCGTCCAGCAGCTCCAGCTGGCTGGATGCACCCAGGCGGTAGCTCTGGTCGGCCAGGCTCAGGCTGCGTTCTGCAGCCGCCACTTGCGCCGTCTGCGCGGCCAGGCGTTCGGCCAGGCTGTCGCGCACGGCCAGCGCATCGGCCACTTCGCGAAAGGCGCCTTGGAGTGCGACTTCGTAGTTGGCCATCAACTCGCGGCGGGTAGCTTCGCTCACAGCCACCTGCGCCGCACGCGCGCCGGCGTCCAAAAGCGGCACGTCCAGGCTCGGCAACAGGCTCCAGAAGCCGCTGCCGCTGCCTCTGCCACTGCGCACCAGGCCGTCGAGTTCGGGGCTGCGCAGGCCGGCGTTGGCGGTGAGCGTCAGCCGCGGGAAGCGCGCCGCCCGCGCTGCACCCACGTCGAAGGCGGCAGCCTGCAGTTGCTGTTCAGCCGCGCGCAGGTCGGGGCGTTGCAGCAGCACGCTGGCGGGCAGGCCGGCAGGTACCTCGGGCAGCGCGGTGGCCTGGTCGCCTTGCATGGGTGGCAGCAGCGTGTCGGGCAGCGGCTGGCCGGCCAGCAGTTCCAGTGTCAGCCGCGCCTGGTTCACGGCAGCCGCGCTGCGCGCGGCTTCACCCCGCGCGGCCTCGAAAGCCGTCTGCGCGCGCGCAAGCTGCAGGCCTGAAGCGGCACCCAGCTGGTACTGGCGCACGATCAAATCGAGCGTCTGCCGCTGGCTCTTGCGCAGCTCATCAGTCAGGCGCTGGCGCTGGCCTTCGGCGGCCAGGGCCAGCCACGCGTCTGCCACTTGCGCCACCAGGCTCAAGCGCGCACCGCGTTGGGTTTCCTGCTGCGCCAGATAGCGCGCAAGCGCGGCGCCCTGCAGGCTGCCCACTCGGTTGAAGAGGTCGATTTCCCAGGCCGCGACGCCCAGGCTGACGGTGTAATTGCTGCTCGTGCCGCCGCCGTCGCTGCCTTGCTGGCCGGCCGAGACCGTGCCGCGCACAGCGGGCCAGCGGTTGGCTTCGGTGATGCCGTACTGGGCACGCGCACGTTCCACCGCCGCCAGGCTGGCGCGCAGGCTGCGGTTGCCGCCAAGCGCCAAGCCCACCACGCGGCGCAGGCGTTCATCGGAAAAGAAGCCGTCCCATTCGCTGGCGGCTGCAGCATCGGCCAACGGCTGGTCCGCAGTCACCGCACCAGTGCGGAAGTTGTCGCGCAGCGGTGCCTGGGCCGGGCCCACCGGTGGCACCAGGCTGGCGCAGCCCGCCAGGCCCAGCGCCAGCGCGGCCAGCGCGGCCAGCGCGGCCAGCGCTGCAGACCGCAGTCCAAGGGCTGACCGCAGGCCCAAGCGAGACCGGAGACGCAGACGCAGGCGCTTCATACCCTCACCTCTTGCGCATCAGGCGTCGCAGCCGGCTTGGGCTTGCTGCGCGAAAACAGCGACTTCACCCACAGGTAGAACAGCGGTACGAAGAAGATGCCCAGCACGGTGGCGCTGATCATGCCGCCCAGCACGCCGAAGCCGATGGCCTGCTGCGAACCCGAGCCGGCACCGCTGGCCAGGGCCAGCGGCAGCACGCCCATGCCGAAGGCCAGCGAGGTCATGATGATGGGTCGCACCCGTTGCCGGCAGGCCTTCAGCGTGGCCTCGAAGATGCCCATGCCCTGCTGCCTGAGCGCTTCTGCGAATTCGACGATGAGGATGGCGTTCTTCGCACTCAGCCCCACGGTGGTGAGCAGGCCGACCTGGAAGAAGACGTCGTTGTTCTGCCCGCCCAGGTGGCTGCCGATCAGCGCACCCAGGATGCCCAGCGGCACTACCAACATCACGCTGAAGGGCACCGACCAGCTTTCGTACAGCGCCGCCAGGCACAGGAAGATGAACAGCACCGACACGGCATAGAGCAGCGGCGCTTGCGAGCCCGACAAACGTTCCTGGTAGCTGCGGCCCGCCCATTCGTAGCCGATGCCGGCGGGCATTTCGCGCAGCAGTTCTTCCATCACCTTCATCGCGGCGCCCGAACTCACGCCCGGCGGCACGTCGGCCTGAATCTCGTAGGCCGGGCTGCCGTTGTAGCGCACCAGCTGTCGCGGCGCGGTCGACCAGCTGCTGCTGGCGAACGCCGCCATCGACACCATCTGCCCGCTGCTGCTGCGCACGTACCAATGTCTCAGGTTCTCGGGCGAAGCGCGGTAGGCGGCTTCGCCCTGCACCAGCACCCGCTTGACGCGGCCGCGGTCGATGAAGTCGTTGACATAGCTGCCGCCCAAGGCGATGGCCAGGGTTTCGTTGATGACGTTGGGCTGCACGCCCAGCGCGCCGGCCTTCTTGTCGTCGATGTTGATCTTCAGCTGCGGTGTCTCGGCCAGGCTTTGCGTGCGGGTGCGCGACAGTTCGGGCCGCTCATTGCCCAGTTTGATGAGCTGTTCACGCGCCGCGATCAGCTGTTCCTGCCCCAGCCCGCCCAGGTCTTGCAGGAAGAGCTGGATGCCGGCGCTGCCGCCCAGGCCGCGCACGGTAGGTGGTTGCACGATGAAGACCTGTGCGTCACGCACACGGCGGCCCAGTTCGCGACTGAAACGTTCCGCCAGCGCGCCAGCGGCCTGGTTGCCTTCCGGGCGCTCAGCCCAGTCGGTCAGGCGGATGAAACCCTGACCCGAACCCTGGTCGCCACCGGAGCCACGCACCACGTTGTAGTACAGCACCTCGGGCTGCTCGGCCAGGTAGGCCTCGACCTGCAAGGCCACGGCCTCCATGCGTTCACCCGTGGCGCCCGGCGCCATGCGCACCTGCATCTGCAAGCCGCCCTGGTCTTCGTCGGGCAAGAAGGACGTGGGCAGGCTGGTGTACAGCCAGGCCGTGGCGCCGATGAGCAGCAGGAAGACGGCAAAGCTGCGCAGGGCGCGCTTGCCCAGCCAGCTGACGCCGACCACATAACGTTCGGTGAAGCGGTCGAAGCCGCGGTTGAAGCCGCCGAAGAACCAGTCCAGCGGCTTGCCAAAAGGCCCGCCGTGGCGGGCGTGTTCGCCCTTGTGCACTGGCTTCAACAAGGTGACGCACAGCGCTGGCGACAGGCTCATGGCCACCAGCACCGACAGCACCATGGCCGTCACCACCGTGATGCTGAACTGGCGGTAGATGACGCCTGTGCTGCCGCCGAAGAAGGCCATGGGGATGAACACCGCGCTCAGCACCACGGCAATGCCGACCAGCGCGCCGCTGATCTCCTTCATGCTCTTCTGGGTGGCTTCACGCGGGCTCAGCCCTTCTTCGCGCATCAGGCGTTCGACGTTTTCCACCACCACGATGGCGTCGTCCACCAGCAGGCCGATGGCCAGCACCAGGCCGAACATGGTCAGCGTGTTGATGGAGAAGCCCGCCACTGCCAGCACGCCCATGGTGCCCAGCATCACCACCGGCACGGCGATGGCCGGTATCAGCGTGGCGCGCAGGTTCTGCATGAAGAGGTACATGATGACGACGACCAGCACGATGGCCTCGAGTAACGTCTTCACCACGCCCTCGATGGACACGCGCACGAAAGGCGTGGTGTCGTAGGTGACGGTGACTTGGTAGCCGGGCGGGAAGAAGGGCTCCAGCGACTTGAACTTGGCATGGATGGCATCGCCGGTGGTCAGGGCATTGGCGCCGCTGGCCGGAAAGATGGCCAGGCCGGCTGCATTGCGGCCGCTGCTGCGCACGTTGGTGGTGTAGCTGTCGCGGCCCAGTTCGACACGCGCCACGTCGCCCAGGCGCAGCGCCGAACCGTCGGGCTGGACGCGCAGGACCACTTCGCGGAACTGCTCGGCCGTGTTCAGCTTCGAACGCGCGGTGATGATGGCCGACAGGCGCTGGCCCGCGGGCGCCGGCAGCGCGCCGATCTGCCCCGCCGAGACCTCGGTGTTCTGCTGCTGCAGTGCGGTGCGGATGTCGCCCGGCACCAGGTTGTAGCGCTGCAGCCTGGCGGGGTCGAGCCAGATGCGCATGGCATAGCCGGAGCCGAAGACGTTGACATCGCCCACGCCTTCGACGCGGCTGATGATGTCCACCAGCGTGCTGTTCAGGTAGTCGCCCAGGTCGCTGGAACTGACGTTGGGGTCGTCGCTGGTGAGCATCGCCACCATCAAAAACTCGGAGCTAGCCTTCGTCACGCGCACGCCCTGGGCCTGCACCGCCTGCGGCAGCCGGCTGATGACGCTCTGCACCTTGTTCTGCACCTGCACCTGCGCGGTGTCGGGGTTGGTGCCGGCCTCGAAGGTGAGCTGCGTGTTGGCGCTGCCAGAGGCGCTGCTGCTGCTTTCGATGGACAGCAGGCCGTCGATGCCCTTCAGGCTTTGCTCGACGATCTGCGTCACCGAGTCTTCGATGGTCTGCGCCGAAGCGCCGGGGTAGCTGGTGTTGATGCTGACACGCGTGGGCGCGATGTCGGGGTAGCGCTCCAGCGGCAGCGTCAGCGTGGCGCCGGCGCCGGCCAGCATGATGACGATGGCGAGCACCCACGCGAAGATGGGACGGTCGATGAAAAACGAGGCCATGGCTGCAGGCTCCTTCTGGCGCTCAGCGTGCGGCCGCAGCAGCGGCGCTGGAGCCGTTGGCGGGGCGCGGCGTGCTTGAACCGCCTGGGCCGCCTGCAGCCGGTTTGCCGCCGCCCTTTCCTGCTGGCTTGGAGCCCGCAGCCACCGGCATCACCACTTGGTCGGGGCGTGCGCGCTGCAGGCCTTCGATGATGAGGCGATCTCCCGCCTTCAACCCGCTCGTCACCAGCCACTGGTTGCCCACCGCGCGTGACAGTGTCAGCCGGCGACGTTCCACCTTGTTGCCTTCGCCCACCACCAGCGCGGTGGCGTCACCCGTGGCCGTGCGGCTGACGCCCTGCTGCGGTACCAGCAACACGGCGCGGTCGACACCCGCCACCAGGCGCGCCTGCACCACCATGCCCGGCAGCAGCGTGCCCGCGGGGTTGGGCACCACGGCGCGCAGCGTCACGCTGCCGGTGCCGGGGTCGACCGTGACGCCGCTGAACTGCAGCGTGGCCGGCTGCGGGTGCACGCTGCCGTCTTCCAGCACCAGCTGCACCTGGCGGCTGGTGGTCTGGCCTGCAAGCTGGCGTCGCAGCAGCAGCAGTTCAGCGCTGCTCTGCACGATGTCCACATGCATGGGGTCGAGCTGCTGGATGGTGGTGAGCGCCTGCGTCTGGTTGGCCGTGACCAGCGCGCCCGCCGTGACGGTGGACAGCTCGATGCGCCCGCTGATGGGCGCCACGATGCGCGCACGCTGCAGCTGCACCAGGGTGACGTCGAGCGCGGCCTTGGCCACTGCGACGTCGGCCTCGGCCTGGCGCTGTGCGGCGGCGCTGTCGTCGGCGGCCTGGCGGCTGATGGCGTCGGCCTTCAGCAATTCGGCGTCCCGTGCGGCCCGCACGCGGGTGGCGGCCAACTGCGCTTCGGTCTTCTGCAGCGCAGCGGCGGCGCGCGCGCGTTCGGCCTCGAAGCTGGCGGCGTCCAGCTGGTAGAGCGCCTGGCCGGCAGTGACGCGGCTGCCTTCGGCGAAGAGCCGCTTTTGCACCAGGCCGCCGACTTGCGGGCGAATTTCGGCGCGCTGGCTGGCACTCAAGCGCCCGGGCAGCTCCAGCTGCAACGGCGCGTCCTGCGCGCTGACGGTGACCACACCCACTTCGGGCGCGGCGCGGGCCGGCGGGGCGGCAGGCTTGTCCTGGCAGGCGCTGAGCAGCCCCGCTACCAGCAGCGCTGCGGCCGGGGCGAGGAAGGAAAGACGGGTGGATGAGACGTTTTGCACCGCGAGATGCTGCCCGCACAATGTGGAGAGACCTTGAAGGGCCCGCGTGCCCGAAGGCCGCGCGACAGGCACGCTGCACGCCGGCCGCGCGATCGTGTACACCGGCTTCCTTTCGCGCCACGTCGACCCCATGAAGTTCAACCTTGCCGCCCGCCTGTTCGCCGCCGTGCTGAGCGCTGCGGTGGTGGTGGCTGTGGCCATGGGCGTGGGCGCGCACCTCAATTTGAAGCGCGACTTTCTCGGCTACCTGAACGAGCAGGCCTTGACCCGGCTCGACCTGGCCGTGCCCAGCGTCACCGCTGGCTACCGTGAGCAAGGCAGCTGGGACTTCCTGCGAGAACGGCCCGATTTGTGGTTTCGCCTGCTGCGCCCGGCGCCTGAAGACAGCACGCTGCCGCTGACCGAGCGCCCGCCTGCTTCTGCCACGCCCGCAGAGCTGACCGGCGCCTCACGTCGCTTCACGCTGCTGGATGGCGAGCGCCGCCGCATCGTCGGCTTCAGTCGCCCGGCCGAAAGCGCGGTCGAGCGGGCCATCGTCGTCGACGGCCTCATCGTCGGCTGGCTGGTGCTGACGCCGTTTGAATCGGTGAGCTACGGCGCCGAGAAGCGTTTTGCCGATGCCCAGGCGCGCACCGGCTGGGTGGTGGGCGGCGGCGCCGTGCTGCTGGCGGCAGCGGTGGCGTTGTGGGCTTCGCGCCGGCTGTTGCGGCCGGTGCAAAGGGTGGCCGAGGCCACGCACCGCCTGGCTGCGGGCGACTACAGCACACGGGTGCCCGAGCGCGCGGCCGACGACGAGATCGGCCGCCTGGCGCGCGACTTCAACCAGCTGGCGCTGACGCTGCAGCGCAATGAAGCCACGCGGCGCGAGTTCATGGCCGATGTGTCGCACGAACTGCGCACGCCGCTCGGGGTGCTGAACGGTGAGCTGGAAGCGCTACAAGACGGCGTGCGCCCCATGGACGCGCAGGCGCTGCAGTCGTTAAAGGCCGAGGTGGGCACGCTGCACAAGCTGGTTGACGACCTGTATGAGCTGTCGCTGGCCGATGTCGGCGCGCTGTCTTATCGCAAGACAGAAATTGACCTGCGCGAGTTGATCGACGACACCGCTGGCGCTTTCGCTGAACGCCTGCGCAGCAGCGGGCTGGCGCTGCAGCTGGACCTGCCGGCCGAACCGCTGCCGGCCTTCGGCGACGCGCGCCGGCTGCGCCAGCTGTTTGCCAACTTGCTGGAAAACAGCTGCCGCTATACCGATGCCGGCGGTGCGCTGCGCCTGCAGGCACGGCGTGAAGGCCGGCAGATGTTCGTCGACCTGCACGACAGCGCCCCGGGTGTGCGCAGCGACCAGCTGCCGCGTCTGTTCGAACGCTTCTTCCGCGCCGAGGCCTCGCGCTGCCGCAAGAGCGGCGGCGCCGGGCTGGGTTTGTCCATCTGCCAGCGCATCGTGCAGGCCCACGAAGGCCGCATCGAGGCGCGGCCTTCGCCGATGGGCGGTTTGTGGCTGCGCGTGGAGTTGCCGGCTCATGTTTGACGGCGCATCCCCGCCGCCGGCCTTGCCCCAAAATTTGCTGCTGGAGCCCGGCCCGGCGCGCGTGCTGGTGGTGGAAGACGAACCCAAACTGGCCGGCCTGCTGGCCGACTACCTGCGTGCTGCAGGCCACGAGGCCGAATGTGTGGGTGACGGCATCGAAGCGCTGCAGGCCTGGACCGCACGCCGCCACGACCTGGTGCTGCTGGACCTGATGCTGCCCGGCCAGGACGGCCTGGCGCTGTGCCGGCAACTGCGTGCGCTGACGGCCGTGCCCATCGTCATGCTGACGGCGCGTGCCGATGAAGCTGACCGCCTGGCCGGCCTGGAGCTCGGCGCTGACGACTACATCGCCAAGAACCCCTTCAGCCCGCGCGAGGTGATGGCGCGTGTGAAGGCGGTGCTGCGGCGCAGCCGGACGGCGCAGCCACCGCCGTGGGCCGAGTCGCCGTCGTCGCCGCCCTTGCCGCTAGCGCTAGCACCGTTGCAGGTGGACGAAAACGGCTGGCGCGCGGCCTGGCAAGGCCGCAGTCTCGACCTCACGCCCATCGAGTTCCGCCTGCTCAGCACACTGGCGGCCCAGCCGGGCCGTGTGTACCCGCGCGCGCAGTTGCTGGAGCAACTGCACGGCGACAACCGCGTGGCCACCGAACGCACCGTGGACAGCCATGTGAAGAACCTGCGCCGCAAGCTGGAACAAGCCGGCGCCGGCAGCGAGCGCATACGCTCGGTCTACGGCGTCGGCTATTGCTACGAAACCTGAGGCGGCGCGGTTTGCCTTGGCTGCCTAGATGCGGCGGGCCAAACGCACGGCGGCGGCCGACCCGGCGCCGACCATCGCGCACCAGCCGCGCAGCAGCCGCCCTGGCGGTTGGCCGCGCAGCGCCTGCGCTTCATCGCGGTGGTGGCATTCGTCGGCCTGGCAGCGCGCCAGCACCTCGCGCAGCGCTGCGGCCGCATCGCGTTCAGCGTCGGGCAGCGCGGCCATGTGGTCGAGTTGCTGCTGGTAGTGCACATCGACAAAGGTTTCCACCGCTGCGATGGTGGCGTAGACGGCGCGCGGGCCGGCCAGCGCAGGCAGCGCGCCAGTGACGAAGCCGGCCATGCGCCACAGCGGCAGCAGCCGGCTGCGCTGCGGCCACGGCAGCAGCGGCGAGAGCAGGCGCAGGTGTTCCTGCTCGGTGGCCAGGTGGCGGCGCGCAAAGCTGCGCACTTCGGCATCACGCGAGAAGGCCAGCACGCCGCGGTAGATCCACACCGCGCCGGTTTCGCCGGCGTGGTCGCTGCGCAGTTCTGCCACCAGTGAGGCGGGCACGTGCAGGGCCGCAGGCTCGAAGGCGGCTGCCGTGCGCTGCATCAGCGGGCGCAGCCGCAGGAAGGCGCGGTAGGCCAATTCCATCAACGGCGTGACACCGGGCAGCGCAGCCAGCCGTGCCAGCCAGCGCCAGCCCGGCAGCAGCGCCCACAGGGCAACGAAACCACGTGCACCGTCGACCAGCGTGCCGTCCGGCTGCTGGACATGAAAGCGTGCCAGCAGTTGCGCACGCTGGGTGCCTGCGGGCAGAGCGTTGGCCGTGTCGCTGACATCGACGAAGGCCAGCGGCTGCGAAGCGGCAATGCCGCGGTAGAGGGAAATCTCGCGCCGGCACAGCGGGCAGGCACCGTCATAAAGCACGGTCAGCGCAGCGTCTGCATTGTTGGCAGCGTTGGAACACGCGGCCGTTGCCGCGGCGGCTTCATGGGTGGGCAGCGAAGGCGTCATGCGCTGCACTGTGCCAGTGTCGGGCCCGCCGCGTTGGCGTCAGGGCATCGCGAAAAGTGGCAGGGGGGAAGTGCGGTGCCCCGCTGCAAAAAGCGGCGGCGTTGTCTGCGGCGTTGCTTCAGGGCAGCTTGCGGCCGGGCTCGAAAGCCGGCAGCGCCACCGAGCGCAGCAGGTCGTTGCCGCTGAGGTCTTGCGCATCGGGGAAGACGGCGCGCCAGACATCACGAATGCTGCCGGCTTCCAGCGTGACGACACTTTCGTACGCGAAGTCGTAGCCGGTGATGGTGAAGCCGTGGCCGCGGCAGATGGCCTTGCCGCCGCCCAACACGCAGCGCGCCGACCACACCGAGGCTTCGTCCTTGCCCTGCAGCACCAGGTGCTTGGGGAACTGCTTGATCAGCGTCACCGAGCCGGGCTTGGCCCAGACGCCTTCGAAGCGCAGATCGGTGGTGCCGGGGTTGCGCGTGCCTGTGTCCTGGGCCAGGGCCGGCCCGGCCGACACGGCCAGGGTAGCGGCCAGGGTAGCGGCCCGGGTAGCGGCCAGTGCTGTGCCCAAGGTCAGGGCCGGCCGCTGCCAGGGGCGCAATGTCTGCACGGGGTTCTTCATGCGGTCTCCTCCATCTGCGGGCGGGTGGCGTCAGCGCGCTTGCCAGCCCAAAACTTCGAACTGTGTGCAGGCCGGCAGGGCCTGCATGACAGCGCGCAGCATAGTCAAAGCTGCCCGCGGCGGCCAGTGCGCCAACGCGGCGCGGCGCAGAGAGCGCCTGTATTCGTGTCACTAACCTGTGTGCGATGCGGCCCCGGCTCGGCTCCAGACCATTGCTGCCCGCTGCCCACGTTTGTGAACCCGCCCAACGCCGGGTAGTGCCATGCCAGACTTTGCTTGCAGCATCACCCATTCGACG
>Ga0209591_10010257_pt1 | contig 10083 bp, 12 predicted proteins | sample MAT01_FD_187207 | JGI IMG/M metagenome (GOLD analysis project Ga0209591, IMG submission 187207) | Freshwater microbial communities from Lake Fryxell liftoff mats and glacier meltwater in Antarctica - MAT-01 (SPAdes) (version 2) | ecosystem: Environmental > Aquatic > Freshwater > Ice > Liftoff...
GAAAATATTGTTGGACTGAAATTTGGGAGCGAATTGAGATTTTTGGAAATTGATAGGGCCCGGCTCTCCAAAAAAAGCCAGTATCAAAAAGATACTAATGGATGGCCGCCTGATTTGCGGGACTTGTCAGTATTTCCAGCGCTTATACGGTCTGTATCTTGATAGTATTTCGGCCCGAATGGTTCTCACCTGGTTGCATTCTTGCCGGTCACGGTGCGCCAGAGACAGCGGCCGCCAGAGCGTAATTAAAGGCTCAGCTGATTCGGTTTAATAACCAGTGGGCGTTAGTAAAGGCTGCTTTAGTGGTGAAAGGCGGATGATGGTGCCGAAATTTCTTCCGCTGCCGGCCACTGCTGATTTCAATATTGGAAGAACATCGACCGCGAACATCGGCCCCCAAATGCAGAATACTGGAAGAAAACCCGCTGTTGTTCTTCCAGTATGTCTAGATATTCGAAGCGCTCAGGTTGTGGCTTTCCGGCGTTTCTTAGGCACCGTCGATACTCGCACAGAGTCAAACATATCCTGAACAGAATCCCAGTTCAGTTTTTCAATCTCTTTCGCTTTTTCTTCCGCTGTCGGCAGAGTATAGCGCCTGGTCGTCTCAAGGCGAGCATGGCCTGCCCAGTCCGCTGCTGTGACTAAATCCACGCCACTTCTCACGGCCCTGGTGAGAAATGTGTGCCGGAGCACATGAGCTGAGACTTTCAGGCCTACCATATCGCCATACTGCCGAATGACTAAATCAATGTTTCTCGGCCCCAGCATCGTTTTGTCCTTATCGGTCCTGGGGGTGAGATTATATCGGCGCAACCACACCGGAGCGTCCAGATCGTCGGGAGACATTCCCATCTTGCTCACCAGCTGACCGCGCAAAACCGGCAGATATTCCAGCAGTACATTTCTGACCGAGGTATTCAAAGGCACTTCTCTGCGCCGCATACCTTTGCCACATCGGACCGTGATGCTGCCACGTGTTCGACTCACTCGAATATCAGACAGTTTCAGCTTCTGAACCTCATCTAGTCTTAAGCCAGTGTGGAGCAGGACTGAAATGAGAGCCTTATTCCTGAGGCACTTAGCGCTTTCCACAGCCCGCATATAACGTTTGAGTTCATCATTCGTGAGCGCTCGAGGCGCCACGTCTTCAGCGCGAATCTTTTTAAAGTTCAATTTCCCCAGTGTTCTAAAGCCCAGGTATTTATCTAGAGCAACCATGGAAGTATTGATCGTGTTTGTTTTCAGGCCTTTTTGCAGTAGATACTGGCGATACCAGTGAGCATGCTGGACAAAATCCTCATTAGTTCGGAGGTCGCTATAGGACCGGCTCTTAGCTTGCGAGAGCCAATCGAAGAACGACTTCAACCTTCTAATGTATGTCTCCCTCGACTGAGCAGAGATAGGCAATGAATCCAGCCAGGCTAGATAACCTTGGTCCATTCGTCCATTCATATTATGACCTCATATATGGTGCGCGTAATACTGGAAGTGTACACCCGTCAGTCGGGCGTGGTTCATTCTGTGACACATAGACCAGCTCTGCTATCGGCACCGACAGCCAGGGCTAGCGCGCCATCGCCAGTGGTGGCACAAGACCGGAGACGCCGCGCCGGTGGGAAGACACCGGGGTACACCCCCCAGCGAGATTTTCGGGCGGTGGGTCCCCTGGGTGACAAAAACTAGAGCATCGATTTTCCACGGGCCGTTTTTGTTGAACCTGCCTCAGTCTTGAGAAAGAAAAATAATAGTACCCGTATGAACGGGAAATACAGACAGGGTGTGGGTTTCAGGGTTCGCGCTACTGTGCCCCAAAAAGATATTTAATAAAATTCGGTATCTCTTGCTGGTGTTGGATTTGAATTTTTATCTCTCAGTTAACCGAACAATAGATTTTTGAGAGATGTTGTGTATTTCATCAAGTCGATGTATATCTAAATCAAGGAAATTGCCTTGAGCGTAATCTGATATTTCGACCTGGGAATATGTGATTACACTCATGGATAGCCAGTATTGAATGCAGCCAGCCGGAAGGACGGGTGGCAGGTTTTAGTGCAGCCTGGCGGCCAGGCAAAATATAGAGCGACACCATAAGTGGTGGCGCTGCGTTTTATCGCGCTTAAGTGGAGGGAATTGAATGAATAAGCCGGAAACTGTGGGCCAGTTGTGTGAGCTGTACTATCAGAAGCATATTCTTGTGAATACTAAATGCCACGAGAACTATAAATGGTGGGCAAAGGTTCATGGCCCTCGCTGGTTCTCCGTGCCAATTGCTGAAGTCACCAGGGCGAGTGTTCAAGAATGGGTGGATGATTACGGTATTAAAAGCAAGTCAGCTGCTAATCGAGCAGTCAACCAGCTGGCATCTGTGCTCACCTGGGGGATCAGAAAAGAATATTGCAGTGAGCCAAATCCATGCAGATGGGTTGATAAATTTCGCTCTCGTGCTAGAGACCGTTTCTTACAGCAAGAAGAATTAGAACGGCTGACAGAGGCGTTAGAGCAAGAGTCTGAAACTCTGCGTGATTTCTTCTGGATGCTGTTGCTCACTGGCGCCAGGAAGGGAAATGTCATGTCAATGCGCTGGGATGAGCTAAACATACCTCTAGCAATGTGGAGAATCCCTGCCGATAAATTTAAAAATGGTGAAACGCATAATGTTGTCCTGGGCGCACCGGCCCTTGAAATATTGGAGCGTCGCAAAATTTCCAAGTCCGGTCCTTGGGTATTCTCTGGCCGTAAAGCGGATGAATCGCTAAAAGACCCTAAGCGGCCTTGGTCAAGAGTTCTGAAACGTGCCAAATTATCAAACTTGAGAATTCACGACCTGAGGCGCACTGTTGGCAGCTACATGGCGATTTCTGGCTGCTCGCTGCCCATCATCGGCAAGGCGCTCGGCCACAGAGACCAGCGCTCTACTCAGATTTATGCTCGTCTAGATTTATCCTCAGTTCGCACCGCATATGATGCCGTGTTCAAGATGTACGACAAAGGGCTGCCCGCCCCTCAGCAACCTAAACCGCCGGCACTATCACTGGTGCCAGCACTTCAGGCGATTCAACCAGAAGCCGCGCTACCAGAGAAGTCTGCAGTAGGTTGTCGCCCTCTGTCTCGATTCAATCCAACTCAGAGGCTCATCATTGAAGGCAAAATAATTACTTCAATTCAGGCCCGCCACAACAATAAAAAAGCATTTTTTAAACGGCTTGGAGCTATTAAGGCAAAAGAGCTGGATGAGATTCTAAAAGGCATGGAAGAGCGAGGCCTCATCTGTTCAATTCCCGACCGGCTTCTTCACAATGTTTGTAGATACTCGCTGTGTGAAGGCAGCCTGGAGGCTAGCAAGATACTCTCCATAACAAAAGGCAAGCGGACGGTAAGCCAACCCAAGAAAGCAGGCCAAGTCTAAGAGGTGCTCTCATGTTGCCAAGTTTGCATGATGCTGAAATCAGAAACCTCAGAGTTGATTATGACAAGAATCAGCAGCCGGTCTATATCCTGAATTACTTCCTGTTTGAACGTCCGGCCCAGCTGAACCTGGGACCTTATGAAAAGTGCGATGTCAGATACGTCCGCCTGGTTGCCAGAAAGGCTCTAGCCATGGCGTCAAATGGAATTGACCCGGCCGTGAATTTGCACGACCCAGAATGGCAGAAGACAGCTCCATCGATTAATTTCGGCCGGATGTGCCGGTTGTTGTTCTACAGTGGTCAGCAGTATTCAGACCCGCCTCAGTTTGTCGCCACTCACATCATTCCGGCCTGGGGCCATCGAATGCTTGAGGGCATATCTGCTGATGACGTCGACCAGATGTGCGCGCTGGCTGAGAGGAGAAAAGCGCAGGGTGGCAGCCAGGTGAGAGCGTTCATCCAGCATGTTTTCAATGAGGCATATTTCAAGGGGCAGCTGGCAGAGGAGCATCCGCATCCGGTGCGATTGCGCGATTAGGCGTCTTCAGCTCCCTGGCCGACTGACGGAAGTATTTCAAACCATTGGCGCTTAATAATGTTTTGTTCGTCTTCCAAGCTGTCGCTAACCTGCGCGGACTGCAAGCCTGTCACTATTGACGAGACACCAGCTCCGGTAAAAGTTGCCGTTAATCGAGAGTTGGCTCGCTGCAAGGCGGATAAAGCCAAATATAGTGGCATCAGATGTGGTGCCATTCCGCTGGGTATTTCGTTGCCTCGATTCAAGCAGCTTGTATCGAGCAGACTGACCGAAAAAGAAACCAAATTTCCCAAGCTTATCAAAGTATATGAAGTAGATTTGCCAGCCCCGCTGGAAGGTTTGGCCTGGAGCCCCACAGTAAAATTCTTGGATGATGGCACAGCTTATAGGCTCTATACGATTGAAGGTTCACCAATTATTGAGGCATCAGACTTGGTTGAAATGCTCACAGCCAAATTTGGGGAGCCAGAAGAGGAAGGTTTTGCTCATATCTGGGAGAAGGGCGGAACGAAAGTCCGCCTTCTTAAAACCGATGGCCAGAGCTTGCTTTCATACACTGATGACAAACTAATAAACCTATGCAATGAAAAAATGGGCGATGCAATGGACCGCGGGGATTACGTGCATTGACGTCGCCATCGCTCAGTTTCTACAACAGACGGGCCAGCCAGAATTGATTCCGTTGGCTGGCAGTGAACCGGCATTACAGAGTAGAGCGCTGTGGTGGGAATTTCGAATCTTAGTTCTGGCTTATTGCCTTGTTTGCTGCTTTTCACGGCGCTCATTGATTTTAAGCCTAAGTGTCTCGAGATTATCCAAAACAAGCTTAGCTGAGCCAAGAACGTGAGCAACCTCGGGAGGGCTAATGTATTGCGGAAGCAAGTCATAGTCAACTTGGTTGCGCCTTTTTCGCATATCGAACAGAGCTTCTCCAATTCCTCTTCGAAGGGCATCACCCTTGCGTTTAAACTGGTCGATTACGTATTGATGATCATCGGCTTTGTTCCGCGCATTATCACTGAGATGCCTGTCACCATCAACGTCCAGCATAAACGATGAAGCTTCACGAAAAGCTCCATAGTAGGCCCGACTGATAGCAGTTCTCAGTCTAGATTGAGAAGAGCCCAAGCCTATATTGGTACGCTTCGCATCTTGATTCTCAAACTGATCACCTAAAGCTTGAATGTCATCTTTAAGCGATATAGCCAATTGCACATAGTCGCTAAATCTAAATGTCACGAGGAAATTCCAAATACATGAAGAACGGCTTGCCGTCAAAGCTACATCCTTCAATTAAAAATTCAGTCTGCACAGCCCTAAAGGCGCAACACTGTTGGTCTAGAGAAGAGTGGAGATTTTCGCTTAACTGTACAAAGAGTCCGAGCCGTTCTACGCCATCATCAACTGATAGTGCTGAGTAACTCTTATTCTCAGGCAGGCGTTCACTGAGAGCTTTTTTAAGCTGAGCAAGCGATTCTTCCATCTGGTGGTAAGCGCTGAAAGTTTGAATTTGCTTCGCCTCCCTGGCTTCACTGTCATCAATGCAGATATCCCCAAAGTCACCAGCCTCTATCGTAAGCGCGGCAGCTGTTTGAGGCAATCTGATTTCAACAGCGCTCGGAATGCTGTCGTCCTCCGAAGCAATCGATTCAAAAGGATTAAATTCTACAGAATAGTTCTTGTCTGAACTATCAGGAACGGCGTGTAGAGCAATTATAGAGCGTCCACCCAAGGCAATAGAACTTGGCCGCATGTCAAAGACCTGCGCCAATTGGGCTTCGCGCCTCTTTGCTGCCAACATTATTGGTGCGTGACTATTTCTTATTTTTGATGCCATAGCCTTCTGTCTCAATCTGTAGGTCGATTTCTATTGGAATTCTACCCATTTCTTGACCATTCCAAGTGAAATTGAACCAAATCACTTCTTCGAATCTCCGCCCGCTCTTCTTGACCATAATTGGGAAGGTATCAAGCCTAAAGGTATGAAAGAAAAACTTGTGATGGACTTCCATCTTAATCCTTACAGTTGTCTCTTGAAAGCCTTCAATGGATGACCTAACAACGATCTCCTCGTCGATCAGGCCCTTAAAGTCTACTGCGCGGCGAAACACAGCGAAAATGTCGTGAGGTCCGAGATTAATCGTGGGCTGTTCGGGAGCATTTTTCCCAATGTGAACTTGTCCGTTTATTGCGGGACGCACATCCACTAGCGTTCGCGACATTGTTCTATCCCAAACATGCTGACAAAAGGTGCCCCAATGGAGTTGGATTGGGCAGGGCTGGGCTGCTAGCGGCACGTCATCATCATCATTCATGTGAAAACAATATATTCTTGAGTCTGCAAGAACATTAACGTGCACTCATCACCGAGCAGTTTAATCGGCGGAATAATGACAACAGGCGCAATCCACCAGTAAGCTGCCAGGGTACCTTTGAAATTTGCTCTATCCCCGGCAGGGACGGTCATCCAGCCGCGCTCCCTTGCGCATCGCTTGGCGCTTCCACACTTTCAGCAATGAATTGCTAGTCCGCGCAGAAGTGCTCTAGATAGCGACTTAAATTGGTCAGAAATTGTCTATCGACAGTGGATGTTCAGGCCGTGCTGTCCCATTTCCGCCATTAATGCAAATAGAATTCTACCTTCGGCATCACCCTGCACTCTGATTTCAAGGTCGCCATTGTCCGAAATCACAGCTCGTCCGATTGAAACAAAATCTTTGAAGCTGATAGTTGAATAGCCACCGTGTCCACTGTCTCCGCCCTGGCGGCCATTCGTTTCAAGTGTTGCCTCTGTAATAAGTGCATCAGTTGCTCGAAAATCAATTTTTTGGACAATTTCCAGATGTGGCTTGTGCACACCATTTTCGCGAAGCTGGGCGGTGGGCATCTGAGCTGAGTTCAAACTGCAATTTAGTTTTATCATGGTCGGAATTTCCTTTCTTGTAATTTCAGTTCTGGTAGATTTATCGCTTGATGTAACCATTTGTTGTCCCTCTAAGTTGTCGTCTAAGTTCCGTGGGTCTCCTTGTCTCCTTCGTCTTTTCTGTGCCATTGTTTTTCTCCTTTCCTAATTGATGGCGCCACTAAGGGCGGTGGGGTGTAACCAATATGAATGGTGGGCCCTTTCCGATTCGCACGGCAAGAGCCAGCCACAGTCGAGCAGCTTTTGAAGGGGCGCTGCCAAATCCTCTTTCTTCCTAAATTGCCGAGGTCCTGTTTGCATAATCTCGGATTTTAAAATGCGTTTTTTGCCCAGCTTAGCTATCCAGGCAAGCAACTGCTTAGCCGCTTCTTCACCGGCTCTGGTGGCAGAGACACCAATTAGCCTGAGCGCTTCCTTCTCGTAAAATCTAATCAGTAAAATTGCTCGCTCAATGTCGTCCTGGTCGATTTGCGATGCGTGGGGATTGTAGAGAAGCCGAGTAACGCCGGCCAACCTGAGCACGTTCTCTGGAGCTTTCGAGGCCCAGCCGCGAATCGGAGCCAGGTCGCCATCGTCGGACATGCGTTTTTCAGTTTCGTTGTAATAGGCTATCCATGCAGTCTTAGCCTTTTTATCTAAGGCAATCGCGCGAGGGCTTAGCGTATTGCCTGACCCGGTTTCAATTGTCAGTTCGGCATTAAGTGCCAGGTTCATATGGATTACATAGGTTTGATACGACTTTTCGTTGGTTACATCTCCAGTTTTATATGAACGTTCACCGAAGGCAATTTGCGGCTGGCTGATTAAACATCTGGATAGCAATCCCTGGTTTCTTAAGACAGGGTCATTGAAAATGCCCACCTCTATATCGGGTTGAAATCCAAGATGGACTGACAGCCTTCTACCAAACATCTTGGAAGTGCCATCAGAAGCTCTTTGTCTGCTAATTGGTGAACCGTCCCAAGCCTCAGAAAGACAGGAACCTGTTCTGGTCTTTTGTTCTGGATTCATAGCGAAGCCACCCAAAAAGCTTCCCGCTTCTACGTTGAGCAGGCCTTGAGAGGGCTGCCCCCTTTCTAGTGCCTTGTGCAAGCCCTCAATAGTGGTATCACCGAAAATCAAGAATGGTGCTATCGGCGCGACAGGCCTGTCTCCTGTAGCTCCATCACTATTAGATTTTTTGTCTTTCGATTTTTGAGCTTTTTCCCAAGATGCAACCTCTTGGGTATATTTTTTGTGCTCAATTAAATAGGTTGAAAGCCGTTCTCGCTCCTTTTCAATAATTGGTGCGTTGAAAATTTTATCGGCGGTTGATTTCCGGCCACCTGATGGCACTTCCGTTAGAAGCATCAGTGAAGGCGGGCATTTGCGACCATCCACGAGCACATCGGCATGTCCCTGCGTCGCAACAGCAGCGGCAGCAAGCCCGCAGTTAGCAGCCAGAGCGACAGGTAGCGAGAAGAAATGAGATACATCTTTAACCACAGGTCCGAGAATCGGCCCTAAACCATCGATTGGATATTCAGGCGCATCATCGCGCGGGTCAGTCAATTCATTTGGCTTGGCTAGCCACGGAAGCTGGTTATATTGTTGGTCAGCGATTGATTCGGCAGAAACAATTGGGGCAGCCTGAACCAGTTTATTGATGTCTGTCATGAGAGACTCCGAATGATTGAGGCGGTATAGACGTCAAGCCAGTCTTGACCAGCCTCAGGTGGTACTAAAATTTTGATTTGTATTCGGTGTGCGAGTCGAGCCGCTAGCTTTTGAGCGGCTTTTTGGCCGGCCTGGTGTAAATCATTGTCGGCAAAGATCACTAGTTCAGTCACCTCATCTGGTGGCTCAAACATTTCCATGAGAGAGGCGCTCATAGCTGCCCAGGTAGGAATACCAGTAGCGAGAGTGCAGGCCAGAGCCGTCTCAATACCTTCAGAGATACCGAGCTGAGGCGCGACTCCGCCCAATTGAATCGCAGAGCCAGAGTAAGCACCAGCCTTGCTTGGCGATGTCCACTTTCTCACCTTGGGCACATCGGCCTTGTTTCCGTCTGTAGTTAAAAAGGTTCGATGTAAGCCAATAATGTCACCGGCTTGATTCTGAACAGATGCCACCAGTGCAGGGAATTTGCCAAGAAATTCTTCACCGTGCTTGTAGGTTAGAGCGCTATGTTCTCTGAGTTCGGCCGGTATCGTTAGAAGATTAAGACAGCGATTTTTTAAATACGTGTCAGCAATGCTACCAGCCGCTATCGGTTTCGATTGGCTCCAGATTCGCTCGTTTGATTTGCGATTGACCTCATCAACTTGCTGTTCTTTTTGACTGTCTTTGATAGCCTCGGCGCCTGGTCTTTTGTTTGCAGGTGTTACCCCGTGAACCGAGAGACCCAAAAACGATGCCACTGCATGGAGTGCCTCTTGTGCTGACCAACCATTGAAGGCCTGTAAGAGTTGGAAGCCATCGCCGGCACCGCATGCTTGATTACAGAAATAGCTCCCAGAGCCGTTTTTGTCATCAAATCTGAATCTGTCCGTGCCACCGCATGCGGGGCAGGGTCCGTGCTGTTTCTTCAGATATTCTGCTGGGATTCCAAAGCGCTGATGAATCTCCGGCCATCTTCCATTGGCGACTGCTGAGACTGCTTTGAAATTTACTGGACTAGTGATACCATTGCCATTACCAAATGAATTCGGGTCTCTGCTTACTCCCAAGTCGGCAGAGGCCTTTTTTTTTGGGTCAGGCATTTTCGTCGGCCTCCTCGAGTAATCGGTTGTCCAGGAGGATTGCCATTAGCAGCTCTTCTTTTGCTCTGAACAATCGATACAAGATGCGCTCTCGTGGATCTGGATACTTGGCAGTAAGAGCCTCGTTGTCGAGCACCACACGCCGCCTGATATCGCGCTGCATAGAATTGGTCAGGTCTGCTTTTCGCGCATCGAGTTCATCCCGAAATCGCTTGAGGTCATTCGAGAATTGGAAATTCGGTAGTGCCTTAAATGCTGTTCGCTGCATTATTGCGCCTCGCTTGCAGAGGACTGCTCTTGGTTTGTCATCCAGGTTCCAACATCGGAACGCTTGTAGCGTACTGCCCTGCCGATATGAATGAACGGGAGCTTTTCACGCTCTGGGTGACTTTGTCCGCGCCTAATTTTGAAGAAGTGCTTACTAAATCCGGTGAGCTTGGTCAGCTGCTCTGTAGTAAGCCAAGGGTGCAACTG
>Ga0209591_10010261_pt1 | contig 10082 bp, 10 predicted proteins | sample MAT01_FD_187207 | JGI IMG/M metagenome (GOLD analysis project Ga0209591, IMG submission 187207) | Freshwater microbial communities from Lake Fryxell liftoff mats and glacier meltwater in Antarctica - MAT-01 (SPAdes) (version 2) | ecosystem: Environmental > Aquatic > Freshwater > Ice > Liftoff...
GTTCCTGGGCAAGAAACGGGGGTACCAAGAAGTTGAGGATGATGATCGGCAAAATAACCTCGAGTTAAAACTTGAGTTTCTACGATATCAGCATCGACACTTAGTGAACCAAAAGCCAAAGCCGCCAAAATAATAAGAAGAAAAACAAGGTGTAATTTTATAAATTTCATTTCTGCTCGAATTTTATTAAAAATAATTATTACTTACATTAAAGTATACCTCGACTATCACATCTCTTTATTTGTATCTGGGGATAGGTAGAGAAAAAAATAGAAACACCGCCAAACAAAAACCACCCGAATAGGGTGGTTTTTGCAACAAATGGACGAGAAATTAGCCTCGGGCAGCAACAATTTCAGCTTCGACGTTCTTTGGAACGATTTCGTAGTGATCAAACTCCATAGTCGCGTTACCACGACCTTCTGACATAGAACGAAGCTGGGTGGTGTAGCCGAACATTTCAGCAAGAGGCACTTTGGCTCGGATAACCTTAAGCATTCCCCTGTCTTCCATACCCTCAATCTGACCACGCTTTGAGGAAAGCGAACCGGTGACGTCACCCATGAACTTTTCTGGAACAACGACTTCGATTTTCATAATAGGCTCAAGAATAACAGGTTTTGCACGTTTCGCACCATCCTGGAATGCCTGGGAAGCAGCAATCTTGTAGGCGATTTCGGATGAGTCGACGTCATGATATGAACCGAAAGTTAGTTCGCATGAAACATTGACCATTTTGAAACCAGCGACGATACCGCGCTCCATGGCTTCACGCACACCCTTTTCTACTGCTGGAATAAACTCCTGTGGAATTGCACCTCCTTTAATAGAGTCGATAAACTCAAATGTGTCGTAACGCTTAACGTTCTTAGGGATTTTTTTACCTTCTTCCAATGGCTCAAGGGGTTTGAGAGTAATTTTGACATGACCATACTGTCCCTTACCTCCAGACTGTTTGATGTATTTGTGTTCGGCTTCAGCAGTACCGTTGATTGTTTCTCGGTACGCAACCTGTGGCTTACCGACGTTTGCTTCAACACCGAACTCGCGTTTCATGCGATCAACCATAATTTCGAGATGGAGCTCGCCCATACCAGAAGCAATAGTTTCCATTGTTTCTGGGTTTGCGGTAATTCTAAAAGTTGGATCTTCATCAGAGAGTTTCTTGAGGGCCATACCCATTTTTTCTTGGTCGGCCTTTGTTTTTGGTTCAATTCTGAGGGAAACGACAGGTTCAGAAAACTTGATTGGATCAAGAATAATCGGATTATTTTCGTCACAGAATGTGTGCGAAGTTTTAGCGGTTTTGAGACCAACAGCTGCGGCAATTTCACCGGCATAAACCTTTTTTACTTCTTCACGCTTGTCTGCCTGAAGGCGAACGATACGGCCAAGGCGCTCTTTGTCACCAGTCGTTGCGTTGTAAATATATGTTCCCGCTTCGATCGTTCCTGAGTACACACGGAAAAAGGTTAGCTGACCAACGAATGGATCGGTCTGTAGTTTGAAAGCGAGAGCGGCAAACGGAGCATCGTCAGAAGCAGCTCGTGAAACCTTGTCACCATTTCGGGGATCAATGCCTTCAATCACCGGAGCTTCAAGCGGACCCGGAAGGTAATCAACGACACCATCAAGAACAAGTTGCACGCCTTTATTTTTGAGTGCAGAACCAGTGAAGACAGGGATAATTTTTACAGCTAGAGTCGCCTTTCGAAGTGTCTTTTTGAGATCAGTGAGAGAAAGTTCTTTACCTTCGAGATACGCGGCCATTAAAGCATCATCGTGCTCAACAATTTTCTCTATAAGTTCCGCACGATATTTTTTTGCTTCATCGAGATATTCTGCAGGAATTTCCTCTTCACGAATTTTAATTCCCATTTCTCCTTCAAAGTAATACGCCTTCATTTTCAAAAGATCGATAACGCCAGCAAAGTTTTCCTCGGCGCCCATAGGGATCTGCATGCGAACAGCGTTTTTGTTGAGACGGTCGAGGATGGATTTGTATGAACGCTCAAAACTTGCACCCATTCGGTCGAGTTTATTGATAAAACAGATTCGAGGAACATTACCCTCGTCGGCGTAACGCCAATTGGTTTCGGATTGTGGCTCAACACCAGCGACACCGTCAAAAACAACAACCGCACCGTCGAGTACGCGCAAAGAGCGCTTTACTTCTGCAGTAAAGTCGATGTGGCCGGGAGTATCGATAACGTTGAAACGATGCTTGAGAGAAACATCTGAACCCATATAAGTAGGATTCCAGAAACAAGTAATAGCAGCGGCTGTAATTGTGATACCACGCTCTCGCTCCTGTTCCATCCAGTCGGTCACAGTGTTACCTTCGTGGACTTCGCCGATTTTGTGGGACATGCCGGTATAAAACAAAATGCGCTCGGAGACAGTAGTCTTACCAGCGTCGATATGGGCAATGATTCCAAAGTTTCTGACTCGTTCTAGAGGATAGTCGCGGTTCATGTGTGGTTCAAATAAAAAATTAAAAGTAAAGCAAACTAAAAGAAAGAAAAAAGTGAGACAAGGGATGAAAAAAGGTACACCAAAATGAAGGTCAGGAGGATTGCGCCAACAGCACCCCCCCTCCACCTCGTCTTAATATTTTATTTCCCTCTCTCTCAAGGCAAGTAACAACACTGATGAGTGAGGTGAACGTAAGGATACCCAGTGAACCAAGCGACTTAAAAAGAACATCCTTGTCACTAATAACGTCCCATATTGCCAACACTCCAAGTAGGGCAAGCAAAGAAGCAGAGACAATAAGAACGCCGACAGTCGCCATACGAATAGTCTTAAAAAGAGGATTTGGCACAAAGATTATTTCACTACCATCCTCTGATTTGTGATCGACAAATCGACCAGCGACAATAATAACAATAGCCGCAATCGCCAAAAGACCCAGAGTTTGGAACGATTTTAGAATAACGTCATTACCAAAAAATTCCCAAACACCCAAAATAGAAACAAAGGAGAGGACAGAGACGGCGGTTATAAATACAAAACCAGCAATGTCTTGGATTTTTTTCATGAAATGGGCCCTTAAATAATAATTAAATTTACATAATCCTAGCACACGGTCTTACCACGCGAAGTGAGCGAAGGCTTTGTTTGCCTCTGCCATTTTGTGAGTGTTTTCTCTCTTCTTCACGGCCTCACCTTCATTTTTTGATGCCATGACGATTTCATCAGCAAGTTTTTCAGCCATCGGCTGACCCTTTTTAGATCTCGCAGCAAGTACTATCCACTTCATAGAAAGTGCTTGGCGGCGCTCTGGTCGAACTTCTCTCGGAACTTGGTAGTTGGCGCCTCCAATACGACGAGAACGAACTTCCATGAGGGGTGAGGTATTTTTAAGAGCCATTTCAAAAACCTCAATTGGGTTTTCTACTTTTGCCTTATCTTTTACAAGCTTAAGGGCGTCGTATACAACAGTACGAGCTGTATTTTTCTTCCCCTCTTCCATCACGTAGTTGATAAGCTTAGAAACCTTTAGGGAATCGTAAGAATAGTCGGGTAGAATTTCGTGTTTGTTCTTTAGTTTTCTTCGCATATAAAAAATTATTTAACGTCCTTTGGGCGCTTTGCACCGTATACAGATCGGCTTGTTCGGCGATTTTCTACACCACCAGCATCGAGCTTACCTCGAACCACAGTGTAACGCACACCAACGTCTTTGACACGACCACCTCGGAGAAGAACGACGGCGTGCTCCTGAAGATTGTGACCAATACCAGGGATATACGCAGTGACCTCCATACCATTCGTAAGGCGAACTCGAGCAATTTTTCGAATAGCTGAGTTAGGTTTGCGGGGAGTTTTGGTTGTAACTTTGATACAAACGCCTCTTTTAAAGGGAGAAGGATAAAATGCTGGGCGATTTTTGAGGGTATTGAAACCACGAGAAAGAGCGATGGCTTTAGATTTTCGGCCAGTCATCACTCTCCTCTTTCTAACTAATTGGTTGATTGTTGACATTAAACTTTAGCTGAATTGATCGAACTTTAACAAAAACAAAGCCCGAAGAGCTATGTGAGCCATACTTTACTAGATTATGGTAAAAGGTGCAAGAAGAAATACTATTAAATAAAGAACGCGAGACAGTCTCCTACCTAAAAATAAAAACCGGTAATCAATGAGAACAAGGTTGATACAATATATGAAATAACTGGAGAAAGGAAGAACATAAAGCCCACAACAAGAACAATACCAAACTGCTCAAAGAAAAGTCTTTTTTTGTCCCAACCAATCTTCAGCGCGGAAAAGAGAATTTTTGAACCATCGAGCGGAGGAATTGGAACAAGATTAAAAATGGCCAGGAGGAGATTTATATACACAATATATGTAGTTATCTCAAAAACGCCAGAATTACTGACCGAAAGGAGCCCGAGTGAGTAAGAAAAACGAAGCAGGAGGCCAAAAATAAGGGCAATGGCAATATTTGAGAGTGGTCCGGCGGCAGCAACAATAGCGTCACCCCAGCGCTGATTCCGTAGATTGTAAGGGTTGTATGGTACAGGCTTTGCCCAACCCAACAAAAACCCAGCGTTGGAAATATAAAGCAATAGAGGAAAAACCACGGAGCCAAAGGGGTCAAGATGCCTCAGGGGGTTTAGGTTTAGACGACCCTGATATTTGGCGGTTGAGTCTCCTAGCCAATACGCAGCATAGCCATGCGAAACCTCATGGATAACCACAGAAAAGATCAGAATTGCTATTTGAAAAATGAAATCGAGGTTCATGTTGTGTGATAAATCAGGGTTGGGCCTTTTCTTAATTTATCGTCTATGATACCATGCTCGAACAAACCTATGGCAAAAATTTGTCCAATTACAAAAAAAAGTTCGCTCGTTGGCGGTGGCTACAGCAACAGAACGCGTGCCACGCAGTTTAACCCTACCGGCTCAACTCGTCGCTACCCCAACCTCCAAAAGCGACGCGTCTACATCCCTGAACTCAAAAAACACATCCGTATCGAAGTTTCAGCTCGCGGTATCAAAACTATGAACAAACAAGGAGTATTTAAGTCTCTTACAAAAGCTGGAATTATCTAATACCAACCCCTCTCCACAGCCCCAGACACTGGATGCGAATGCATCCTTTTTTGTATCGAAAATTGAGCCTTATATTTGAGATAAAATCTTAAACCTCTCACCGTCGCTCTTCATTACGATTGTGCCGAGCTCGTCGGTTCGCAGAACCTTAACGTTCGAGCGTTTGAGTAAATCCAAAACTTCTTCTGTCGGGTGACCATACTTATTCCCCCTTCCACTCGAAATTACGGCGTATTCTGGGCTTAACGCAGCAACAAAAGCATCGTGTGTTGAAGTTTTTGAGCCATGATGACCGACTTTTAAAATATCACTTTGGAGAGCGGTTTCTGCGAACGTGAGTAGGTGTCTCTCGACACTCTCTGGCGCATCGCCGGTTAGCATCACTTCCGTTTTGCCATAAGAAAGAAGCATGACTATTGAACCATCATTTGATGACAAATTTGAAACATCAGTATCTGGATACAAAACTGTCAAAATAATTCCCTTTTCATCATCAAGAACTATCTTCATTCCTCGCCGGGCAACAAGCTTCTCAAGCCCCTTTTCAACAATAAGTCCTTGCAGTGTGGTATGTACAAGTGTTTTGTTTTCCGTTCCTGGGTGAACAGCATACTGAACACTGAATCGCTTAAACACATCAACAAAACCAGCAATATGGTCTTTATCTGGATTGGTAACAATGATCATGTCGATAGATTTGTCATACCAGGGCATAATACTGCCAAGCTCCTGTAAAACCTTGGCATTTGGCCCAGCGTCAATAAGAATTTGGTTTCCATTTGGTGCTTCAATAAAAACAGAGTCACCTTGACCCACGTCGAAAAAAGCCACGGTCATTTCATTTCTTTGACCATTTTCGTATACAGCCTGCCATACAGCGACATTGCAAATTAAAAGTAATGTGGCAAACAAAAAGAAAATTTTTTGAAAATTAAATTTCATAAAATTATTTAACGAGCAGTGCTAGCCGTTGAATAAGCACAGGTATTCCCCAATAGCAGGTACATAAGGAGCGATGATTGCTCATGATACAATCATTTTGTTAAGATTACCTTAATTAAAATTAATTTTTAACGCATGAATCTATATACTGAACAGAAATTTACCATTCCCGAACTCAAGGGGATCTCAAAAAAAGCCACAGAAGAACACCTCAAGCTCTATGCCGGATATGTAAAGCACTCGAACCTAATACGAGAAAAGATTACAGAGTACAGAACCGACCACGCCAAAAATGCTTTTGCCGAGGCAGAACTTCAGCGTCGTTTTTCCTTTGAATTCAATGGTATGCGCAATCATGAGTATTATTTTAAAAGTCTTGAACATGGCACAAAGTCCCTTAAAGATGGTGGACTCAAGGCGGCACTTGAAAAAGAATTTGGCTCTTTTGAGGCGTGGCATGAAATTTTTATAGAAATTGCAATGACTCGCGGTATTGGTTGGGCAATGCTCTACTATGACAAGCAAACAGATAAACTTACTCATGCGTGGGTAGACGAGCAACACCTTGGTCAGCTCAACGGCCTACAGCTTGTCCTTGGACTCGACATGTGGGAACACTCTTACCTATTCGACTATGTGCCATCTGAAAAGAAAAAGTACGTCGAAGCATTTTTTGAAAACCTTAACTGGGAAGTTGTTGAAAATAATTTTACTGAAGCGACTCAGTAACTGCTCACGCATAGAATAAAAAGTAAAAACCCCAAACATATGTCTGGGGTTTATTTCTTGCCGCTGGGTTTCCTATGTTTTGGTTTTGGGCGGGTTCCCGAGCTCCGCCTCCAAACATTCACTTAGACAACCAGCGACCCGTTTCAGAATTCGCTTTCTTGTGTCGTCATCCTCCAAAACCATAATGCGATTACGACGACCCCTCGTACCTGACACTCTGCAAATTCACCTTTGAATCCGAACACTCGTAGAATGAACATATGAGCAACTTCACACATTTAAATTTGTACGAGCGACAGAGAATTGAGAAATATGTGTGCAAAAACAGGAGTCGGCGATTCATCGCAGAGAAGCTTGACCGAAGTGTCTCCAGTATCTCAGATGAAATCACCGGAAACTCTGTTCGATGCACATACAATGCAAAGAAAGCACACTTCAAGGCATACCAAAAAAGATGGAGATCAAAACTCCAGTGTATGAAAGTGGCGGTGGATGTTTCTCTCAAGAGGTTCGTGATCGACTCGATGACGAAGGAACACCAATCACCGGAGGGAATTTCAGGACGATTGAAGCAGGTTGAAAAGAAAATTCAATACGCGAGTACGAAAGCCATATACAACTTCGTTCGCAGTCCTGGAGGAAGACGTATTGAGCAACACCTGTATTCAAAGGCAGTACACAAAAAAGGAGGTCCGAAACGAGGGAGGAGCGTGTCAATCGACGGCCGCACCATGATCGACGCAAGACCGAAAAGCGTCGAAAACAGGCTCGAATTTGGCCATTACGAGGGAGACTTCGTTGAGTCTGGAAGAGACGGCACAGGATGTCTGTTGGTATTGGTGGAACGAAAGACACGATACCCGTTTCTTCGGTATCTCGAAGATCGAAGTACAAAAAAAGTGAACCGGATCGTGGAAGAAATGCTTCACGGCAATCTAGTCAAAAGTTTCACCGTCGACAACGATATTTCTTTCCAGAAGCATGAGGCGCTTTCCGAACTCATCGATGCGGCTGTGTTCTTCTGTCACCCACAATCACCTCACGAAAAGGGTACGGTGGAAAACAGGAACAAAGCAATCAGACGATATGCAAAAAAGAAATCCGATCTTTCCACTTTTTCACAAGAATATTTTGCGGAGGTTGAACGCAAGCTTCGGAATCGATTCATGAAATGTTTACAGTACCAAACTCCACGAGAAGTATTTGAAAAAGAGGTGCGAAAACAAAAAAGACCACGTGTTTGTGGTATGGTGTTGGAGAAATTATTAACTTAATTAAGTGTTCGGATTCGGGGGTGTTTGTAGGAACCTAGCTTAGGCGATACCTTAATCCTTATTGATATTTCTGTCAATGAAAGCAAATTTTTTCTTGATATTGATTCGGTAGAGTCTCTTGGTGAAAATCCGCGAAGCAGCGCTCTATATAATCGTTCTCGGTTTTGTTCTCGGAATTTTTATCGACGAACTAGCTCAGGGTGGAAGATATATTTTTGTTGCAGCTATTACTGTTTCGATTGTTGTTGCCAGCCTTGCTGGATTTTTCCGTGGGCACAAGGTATTGCTTTTCGTATTTTTGACCATCGCTTCAGCCGGCCTCGGTTTTTCTCGAAATTACGTTTTTTTACTACTAACCAATCGACACACCGAAATAGATGTATTTGTAAATGAAAAAATAGCCTTTTCCGGAGTGATCCTCGAAGAACAAGAAAGGCGTGATTTTAATACAAGGCTTACTATCGGAATTTTAGAAATAAATAATAAAAAAGTTAATTCGAAGATAAAAATTTTAGTTACAACCGCAAGTCCTAAGGATTTTAAATACGGTGATCTTGTACGGGTAAGGGGAGAGCTTATTTTGCCCGAAAACTTCTATACGGACACTGGTCGAGAATTTGATTACGTCGGATATCTCAGAGCAAACAGAATAAAGTTTCTGATGCGGAATGCTTCAGTTGAAGTTAGTGGTTATGATCCACCGAGCAGACTTCTCTCGACTTTGTTTTTTGCGAAACGCAATTTTGTTAATTCGCTTTCGAACACGCTTCCAGAGCCACAGAGCTCGCTCGCAGCCGGAATTCTCATCGACGGTAAGCAATCAATAAATGGTGATTTGCAGGAAAAATTTAGAAAGACTGGTCTTGTGCACATCGTGGTACTTTCCGGTTATAACGTATCGATTGTGGCAGAGGCGATAGGTAGAGCTTTTTCTTTCTTACCCCGAATGGTGGGATTTTTGGGTGCGAGTTTTGGTATTATTGCATTCGCTCTTGTTACAGGAGCTTCGGCTACGGTGGTGCGAGCGTCAATCATGGCACTTATTGTTATCGCATCACGGATGTCGCTTCGGAATTACGATCCGTGTCGCGGTCTTTTTATTGCTTCGTTCCTAATGCTTGTTCATAATCCAGCCATCTTGTTTCATAGTCCTTCATTTCAACTTTCTTTTCTGGCGACATTTGTGGTTATTAAAATTGTGCCAATATTTGCTGTGTACGCGACGTTTTTACCGGAACGCTTTGGTTTTCGTGACCTTGTGGTTTCAAACATTGTAGTGCAGATTTTTTTATTCCCAATTCTTTCGTGGATGACAGGATTCGTTTCGATAGTTTCTTTGCCAGTGAATTTACTCGTTTTACCACTCATTCCAGTAACAATGCTTGTAAGTTTTCTGACCGCACTAACTGGCCTGACGTTTACAATAGTTGCGCTTCCATTCGCCTTCACTTCTCACATGCTTTTGTCATACGAGCTCATGGTTGTGGATTTTTTCTCAAAGTTTTCCCTCGCCGAGATTCCCGTTTCTGGTTTTTCGAGCTGGTCCATTGTTGCTTTTTACGTTGTCACCATTATCTTCTCGCTATTTTTTGTTCGAACTTCTGCGTCCCACGACCGTCTTGATGTAAAGAAATAGTTGCTGTAGCATCTTATGAGAAGTGCATTTGATCCTATGTGGGGTTAAATATTAGTTCATATAACACTTGTATCTCTAACCGATACAGTATGGAAGGAGCCACACTATGACCGCGTTCGATGTTGCTGTTGGTGGTGGAGATATTAGAACCGGTATCAATTTTGCCAAACGTCTTGCTGGGGCTCAGTTAGGGCATCAAGAGGGCAAGACAGGAAAATCAGCACCAACACACGTTGGGGTTCGGAGGGCAAGAAGGTGTAGACCATCTGAGTTTATGATTGTCGCTGCTGCGGCCACAACGGAGAGAGATTTGGGATATACTTGTCGGTGTGTTGTGAGTATGTTTGTTGCAGGAGCCTACAAACACCCCCGAATCCGAACACTTAATTAAGTTAATAATTTCTCCAACACCATACCACAAACACGTGGTCTTTTTTG
>Ga0209591_10010262_pt1 | contig 10082 bp, 8 predicted proteins | sample MAT01_FD_187207 | JGI IMG/M metagenome (GOLD analysis project Ga0209591, IMG submission 187207) | Freshwater microbial communities from Lake Fryxell liftoff mats and glacier meltwater in Antarctica - MAT-01 (SPAdes) (version 2) | ecosystem: Environmental > Aquatic > Freshwater > Ice > Liftoff...
GCCTGACAGACCAGCGCAAAAACCAGATTGGCAAGCGTGCGATGTTCTTCCCGCGCCCACAGCGCCAGCTTGCGCCGCACTTCCGGGGTCAGCCGGAAGGCAATTCGTTCGGATAACACTTCATCGTACATCCCTGCATCCTTTCGTTACACCAATGAACACAGCATAGGCTAAAACGTAGAACTTGTGTGCGAGAAAAGTGGACAATCTACGTGAGAAAATGGGACAACTTCGATGGGAAAATGGGACAAAAGGGGTGAGAAAAATGGACAACTGAATCGGGAATTTTGGACAAAGAGGGAAGACAAACCAACTTCCTACTATTTTCGTAGGTAGTTCAATCCTTTTATGCTTGCATCGTTTGGAATTTGTAATATCATAGAAAATTGAGAATAGAACATCGGTTCGCAATTTTCGTTCAATGAGCGACCCTCGGCGCGGTCGCAAGGAGGTAACCTATAAAATGAAACCCGTCCGAGTGGTCGTGATTGACCGTAATGATATTACCCGCAAGGGTGTGGAGGGGATTGTCAGCGACGCTGGCGACCCTTTTCAAGTGACCACCACCCTGGTTCATGTGCGTGAGGTCGAGCCATGTCTCAAGGAGCAGGCGGTGGAAGTCCTCATTCTGGATGACCAGACCGTTCATCCCCATGAAGTGATGCAGTTAGCAACCATCTGCCATCAGCGATACCCGGATACCGGACTCATCGTCCTGAGCCAGCGGCGCAGTCGGGAGTACATTCAGGGAGTGATGCGGCAGGGCAACGCCAGTTTCATCCTTAAAAATGGCGATGTGCAGGAGCAGTTACTCAAGGCATTGCAGTTCAGCAGCGGCGGGTATCCGTTTATCTCACCGGATGCCTTCAAAATCATGAACAGCAGCTCACCGCCGAAACTGGACAGCCAGGACTGGGATGTGCTGCGGCTGCTGGAACTGGAACTGCCCGTCAAAGAGATTGGTCAGCGGCTGGGGATTTCCAGTAAGACCGTTTACCGCTCACGCGCCAAATTGAAGCAACAATTAGGCGTTGGCAACAATGACAGTCTGGTGGATGCCGCCCGCAAGCAGGGGCTGCTCGAACGTAAAGAATGACGCGGTTTTTCGCCTTTATTTAATCTTCGCCTGCGATTGTAAAATTACATGACCCTGAGAAAATTCCCGGCGCGATTGTCCTAAATTCTCGCGCCGGTTGTCCCATTTTCTCGCCCAACCACGAACGCTTCTATGGTAGGCTGAAAGCACACCGTTGAATGGGACGAGGGCAAGGGCATGAAACGACGCATCCTCATCGCGGATGAAGCTGACCTGATGCTGGTCGGCATCCAGACGATCCTGAAAGACAACCCTGCCTGCGAGGTAGTGGCAACCGTCCGCAGTGCCAGCGAACTGCTGGAAACCTGCAAGCAGCTCCCCCCGGAAGTCATCCTTCTCAATGAGCAGCTGGACACGCTGGTGGATGTCCTGGCGCTGGTCGAGCGGCTCAAACACATCACGCCGCAGTCGCGGCTGATGATCCTGGGTGGACTGACCGAAGGGCTGCTGATCCGGGATTTGTTTGCCTGTGGTGTACTGGGTTATCTCTTTGAAGGGGACGATCTGACCGATCACCTGCTGCCCGCCGTGAACGCTGTCGTGCAAAATCGCCCGTATCTCTCCCCAACCGCCAACAGCGCCTATCTGTTAGCGATGCAGTCGCCGCTGCGTGACTGGCAGTTGGACACCGAAGCCCGCGCTGTGCTGCGGCTGCTGATGCAGGGACTACACATTGCCGACATTGCCCGCCAGATGGATATCTCCATGCGCCGCGCTTACTTCCTGCGCTATAAGCTGAAACAGCGCTTCGGCGCAACCACCAATGAACATCTCATCAGTCGGGCGGTGAGTGAGGGATTTGCCCCGACAGAAGCCTGATGGTAATTTTTCCGCCCGATTTGTCAAAATTGACGGGCTAAAAGTGTAATCCTACACCGGTTGGACACGCTGCATTTGTTACGCTGAGTCTCAGTGAGAGATGGAGGTGATGAATGCGGCGTTTTTTGTTGATTCTGGCAGTGCTGTGCCTGGTGACATGGGGCACGGTCTTTTACCTGTTATTTGAACGGCGCGATCAGGCGACAGCGGCGCTGCCCACCCTGATGGTGCTGCCCTCGCTGACCCCATCGGATACCCCAACGCGCACGCCATCGGCGACAGACACACCCACTGCGACGGCAACACTCACACCGACCCATACCCCAACCGCAACCGCGACCTTCACGCCAACGCTGACACCAACACTCGCAACACGGGTGCTGGACATCAGCGCGGTCATGCCCGGTGTCTATGTGCCACCCACGGCGACGGACTTTCCCTTCGGCACGATCCTGCTGTCCGCGCCGCCGCAGCCCATCGAGCCGCTCCCAGATGCGACGAATGAACCGCCGCCTTATGAAGGCTGGTACAGCTTCGAGTCGGACAATCCCGCCGTGCGCTACAGCACACCCTGGGAACCGCGCCTCTATGCCAATGCCAGTCGGGGACAGTATCACCGCAGCGAGCATATCCAGAGTTATGCCAGCGTCAGCTTTGAAGGCGAAGGCTTACGCATCCGCTACGTCGCCGCCCGTAACATGGGCATTTTTCAGGTGGTGGTGGATGGGGTGGTGATCGACACCGTAGATGCCTATGCGCCGGAACTGGCGTTTCCTGGCACACGGGTTTACACCATCGGAAGCGGGACACATACGCTGGAACTTCGCAGCGCCCAACAGCGCAATCCACAGAGTGAAGGCTATGTGCTGGCGCTGGATGCGGTGCAGGTGTTTCATGGCACAACCAACACCCTCATTATCCCGCCACCTGTCGAGACCTACACGCCCACACCCCAGCCGCTGCCCGCCGCTGGCGTGGAACTGGTCGGTGCGCCGCCGACAGTACAACCCACTACAACGCCTGTACCACCTTCACTGGTAACAGTCTCCGTCGTCATTGGCTACGACGAGAACGGCAACCGTGCCGTTGACCCGGCAGAAGGCGTCTCCGGTATCTCGGTGCGCGTGGTGGAAGTGGGGACAAACCGTGTTATCGCGCAGGCATTCACCGACAGCAGCGGCTTTGCCCAATTGCAGGTGGTCACTTCCGCTCAGGCGCGGGTGGTCGTGCCGTACTTTGGCAAGGTCTGGCAGCTTCCCAACGGTCGTCGTGGTGGCAATGTGCGCTTCACACTGCTGCTCACTCCCGGCAACCAACCCGGTCTGATTCCTTAAATGAGGCTCACTGTGATGAATGATGAACTATCTCTGGCGCAGGTGCAGCGTTCCATGCTGCTGCGCTCCATTTATCTACTGGTCGCGCCGGTTATGCTGCTGTTCGCGGTGCTGGCGTGCGGCACGATTGTCACGGACATGGCTTCCTATACCTGTCCAACGACAGTGCCGCAGGCAACCGCGACGACGCTGGCAGGTACGCCACAATCTACTTTGCCACCACCGCCAACACCCTACACCATCACCCCACCGCAGGATTTTTACGTCGGAGATGCCGTGTTCGTCGGGCAGTCCGGTGCGCCGCTGCGTCTGCGTTTCCGGTTGCAAAATGTGCAAAGTCAGCCCGCAGGGTCGCGCAATCTGGTGATCTGGCGGCTGGAAATCCGCAATCTGGGCAGCACAACTTACGAAACCATCCCCGTTGCGCTGATGGTCATCACCCGCATCAATACTGCTAATGGTGAGCAAATCGGGACATGGCGCACCTCGGAAACAGCGATGGCAGCGGCGGGCTTCACCACTGAAAACTATGAGCCGCTGCCACCAGGTTCGACCCGTACCTATCGCCTGGCGGCATATATTCCCGCTGGAAGTGTGCGTCAGTTCGCTTATCTGCTGGATGGCGACGGTGGCAACCGCATCACCTGGGTCAATGCGGCTAATCCGTACTGCTCCGGCGATATCGCCGATTAGAGGAAAGGAGCAACCATGCCTGATTTTGCACGCATGATTGATGAACTGTTCTACAGCGTGATCGTCCTGATTGCCGGGGTTCACTGGAGTCTGCAAGAAGCCGTGTTGATGGCGGGCTATACCATCAAACTGGTGAATCAGTGGCTCATCGAAAATGCCTTCATGCCCATCATCGCTCAGACCAACAACAGTCTGAGCCTTGCCATCAGCATCGTGTTTGTGGTCGCCCTGCTGGTGCTGGGGATCACCTACCTGCTGGCGGCGTTCATCCGTCTGGATGTCGTCGCGCCCCGCAGCGCCATTATGTGGTATGTGGCAGGCGTGCTGTTTTTCACGATTGGTCCCAGTTTCTATCAGGGCATGAACACCTTCCGCCTGAACATCAGTCAGGTGATGTACCTGAGCGTCCTTCAGGGCTTGGACGACAATGCCGGAGATTTTTCATCGCTGGCGCAGGTCAATTCCAACGATCTGGACTTAGGAGCGCTGTGTGACCAGTTCGACGTGTACCTGCCGGGCGCGAACGGACCCGGACCGATTGACGGGCTGGATATTGCGATGGCGTATCTACGCGCTCACGCGCAGGATGTCATGGGCTATCCCCAGCCGGTCTATTCACCGGGCTGCGGCATTTACCTGCAAAATCCTAATCCTTCAACCTGGGCGGGTGCAGGTGGCACGTCCGTTGTGCCGATGGACTGGAACATGGCAGGCAATTACTTCGACCACAATGTTTCGCCCATTACCTGGGACGATGTGGATGACTCGGTACGTGACAGAGCGGTGTCGATGGCCGGATCGTCGCAGCAGCGGGGGCTGACGGCGTGGCCGCTGCTGCTGTTTGGGCTGGTCGAACAGATCGTGCATCTGCTGATTACGATTGCGATGGGCATCACCTTCGTCTCGTTTGGCGTGGCGATCCTGTTTGCCTTCTTCAAACGCACCGAGAGTATCGCCCACAGCATCATCAATCAGTGGATTGAACTGATTGTCCAGACCACGATTATCGCCCTGATTCAGGCGCTGGTGATCGGCTTCTTTCTGGCAGGCGCGGCAACGGGCAGCGCCGCCGCCATTATCGGCATCGGCTTGATCTGCCTGGTTTTCATTGTGATTACGATGTGGTCAGGCATCAAAGCCGTCTGGAACAGCTTCAACCGTCTGTTCAATGCAATGGGTCAGGTCTCAGGCAGTGTCCTGTTGTCACCTGGTTCGGTGACATCGGCTGCCGTCACCGGAGCAACTGCTGCTGCAACGGGCGGTGCTTCCCTGATGACCAGCATGGGATCGAATGCGCTGGCAGGCATGAACGCGATGAACAATGGCGCAACAACTGCTCAGACGGCGGGGTTGATGCTCGGCGGGTTTGGCAGTTTGAGCGGCGCGGCACGAACGCTCACGCATCTTCCGGGTTTACGTGGCACGGCGCTGGGCGACGCTGCCGAGCAGTTCACCGAAGGCGCGGCGACGCGGCAGGTAGCACGGAACATTCCCGTTATTGGGCGTGCGGCTGCACCACTGGTTGGGGCAGCACTGTTGAGTGACCGTGATCCAGCTAAAGCCGAGTATGACGAATACGGGCGCGTCGTCGCGCGTCCGATGCTGGTTCCGGCAGTGGGTGAGGCACTCGAAGGCTGGACACTGCCGAAGGATGCCAAACGCAAACGCGGCGCACGTCCGCAAAACGATGCCGACTGGTTTGAGGATGAAAACGGTGAGATGGTCGCAGGCTTCACCCCTGCCCGAGCGCGACGCACCGGGATGTTCACACCTGTCTCGTCCGTACCAATGAACGAAGGTGGGGAGGATAAAGCCGATGCCCGCCGTCGTCAGGATCGCAGCGATTATGCCGCCGAGATGAACAGCGAGGTAATGGAGCAGCACGTTTCGGATGCGCTGAAAGCCTCCACTGGCACGCACTCCACACTTGGGGCGATGATGGAAAAGGATGGCAAAGCCGATATGAGCCGCTTCGACCAGGTAGCGGCACGGCTGGAACAGAGTGCTGAGGCACTGGCAAATGTCGCCCGCCTGCAAATGCAGGTCATGCTGGGGCAGTTAAAAGTGTCGGGCGGCGGTGATGTTGCCGGGGTCATGGGTGATGTCATCCGGGGGATGCAGATGGAGCGCATCCAGAACGGGCAGCCCGCCGCTGGCGGGATTGACCATCTGACCGTGGCAGATCGCATGGCGCGGGCAATGGGGGTGGTGCCGGTTGGTGGTGAAAAACCGCCGGTGCAGGAAGATTTGTCGCGCTTTGGCTTGTTCGCGGATCAGGCACTGCGGACCGGGATTTCCGGCACACAGGCGGAACAGGTGGTGCGCGAGGTCAAGTCGTCGCCGGATGGTCATCTGACCGACCCGACCCGAACCGTACTGGTCGAGCAGGTACGGGCTGACGGCAACCTGTCCTACGACACAGCCCGCGAAGAAGTCAATCGGCTGGAACACAGCGCCCAGATGCTCCCCAACGAGATTACTGCCTTTGGCATGATGGCGTTGCCGCAGACGGCTGTTCAGCCGATTATCCAGCCGCAGATCGAAGTCGAACCCGACATTACCGTTGAACCACAGGTCGATGTCACCGTTGAAGCATCGTCTAGCAACGACGATGCCGCCTACACCGAAGCCATGCGAAAGCAATCAGCGCTCGGCGGCAGCGGCAGTGTGATCGGAGGCAGTTCCTAATGGAGACTCTAGGCTACCATTCTATTGAACAACTGCGCGGGTTATCCCTGAGTGAGATTCATGCGCTCTGGGAACTCGTCCCGACGGATCGCCAGCGTGCCTACAAAGCCGCCTACGAACGCGAAGTCCGCACGGCAGGCGCGGTGGGTTCAGATGAACTGGAACGACAGGTCGCCGCCGAACTGCTCAAACGCTATGACGAAGCGGCGCTCGTTCCGGTGGGATCGCGCTGGGCGCGGACACCCGGCAGGGTGCAGGAAGCGGCGCAACAGAATGTCGTGCTGGATGCCCCGGAGGATGAGGTCAGACCCGCCTCGGGCAAGCCTTCGCCGAAGGTCATGCTGGCAGTCGGGTTGGCGGCGCTGCTGTTCTTTGGCTTCATGTTGACACGGTTGCTTGGTGGACGTTCATCAGGGAACGTGGAGGTGACACCAGATGTCAGCCTCACGCCGACACCGCTGGTCAGTCCGACTCCAACGCCGCTGGCGCTGGAAGCGCAGGATGACGTGATTCAGGGCGGCGACAGCGGACGCGAAGTGGCTTACCCGGTCAATTTACAGGTCATTTTGCCGGAGGGCAATGCGCCGCGTGTCTGGGTGGTGCAGCGCCGCCGGGTACAGGCTTCCGAGTGGCGATTCGACCTCAATCCCGATACGGCATCTTTTGTGAACGGCATGTCGGTGCGTCCAGTGATTGGCATCCCCTGGTCGGAGGAGAACGAGACTTACTTCGACGACATTGGCGTAGGAGCATCCTTCCTGCTGACCATGAACACGGGTGCGGTGCTGCGTTTTGAGTTTGATGACCGGCGCGAAGTCCGCCGCAGTGAGACGAGTATTTTCCGGCAGGTCAGTCCGGGGTTAGTGCTGCTGCTGATTGGCGAAATGGACGACGATGGACTGCCAACGGCGACGCGCACACTGGTCACGGCGACCTATCCACCGGAGCAGGAACTCTCGCGGGATGGGCAGATCATCGGCATGGATATCACCCTTCAGGAAGGTAGTGTTGGGGAGACACTGACGCTGGGCGATGCGTCAATCACGTTGCAGGACGCGCAGCTCGTCGCTGACCAACCCGACTTACCCACTGACAGCCAGTATCTGCTGCTGAATTATGAAGTGTTGGCAGGTACGGAGGCGCTGGATACCAGCACCTGGCGCGTGGAATTTGTGGATGCCGGTGGGCAGATTTACACACCAAACAGCGCCGCCCTGACCTACACCGATTTTGATGCGTTATCGCTGGAAATTCCGGCGCTGTCTGCACTCTCGGCTTCGGTAGGTTACATCGTGCCAGACACTCTGCAAAGTGGGCATTGGGTCATCACCGACACGCTGGGAAATGGTGTGTCTTTTGTTCTCTCGTTTGCCACTGAACCGCTCAACCTGCGCTATGACGGGGTGGATGTGCGGCTGGTGAGTGTGACCTATGTGGAAGGGCAGATCACCACCCATCTGCGGATTTACAACGGACGCACTGAAACGCTGCACTTCATGCAGGATGACATCTGGCTGGCGCTCGGTTATGCGCCTGAGCCACCCGGACCGCGCAACCCCGCAGAGGGCTTAACACCCTTCGATTTGCTGCCGGAACAGGCAGTTGACCTGACGCTGGTGTGGTACTGGGGCGGCGAACCCTACGCCAGCATGGGGATTGGTGAGTATCGTTTTGCCATTCAACTGACACGCGGATCCTAACTTAAACACGGATGGGTTGAAGGCGCTTCAGCCCATCTTCCCCGCCTGCTTCCCCACATTTTTGTAATTTTAACGGGCGATTTGTCAAAACTGACGGGCTAAAAGTGTAATCCTACAGCGGTTTAGAGTCCCCACTTTGATACGCTGAGTTCAGCCGGTGCGGGAGCAGACTTCGTGCCAGATGACCTCAACTCGCAGGTAGTGGCGTAGGCGACCCCCTCATTCGTCATGGCGCACGCACTCCTCGCATCGGCTGCCTTTTCTGTTTATCTGTAGCTGAGTGAGGAGCTTCTCGCTTGAACCTTTCCGATTTTGTCCAACAGTTGTTCAACGACATTCGGGATACGGCGCAGTTGATCGCGCCTATCGCAGCGGTCATCGGGTTTCTGGGTCTGGGTTTGCTCTATATGGGCAGCTCATGGCCGATTATCGGGGACTGGAAGAAGGACAATCCTAAAGCCGCCAACCAGGTGGTTATCGGACTGCTCTTCGTCATCTTTGCCTCCAGTGTCACCACCCTCATCACGTTCGGCGCTCCCTAACCCCCATCCCACACGCAGCGCGAGGCGCGGAAGCGCTTCGCGCCTTTTCTATCTGAAAGGAACGGCATGGCTGCTGATTTCAAATCGCATGTGCTGCTGCGGGATGAGAAGGGCTTCTTCGGCATTCCGTTCAAACGCCTGCTGCTGGCGGGTGTCGGCGGTGGCTTGACCTACACCGTCTGCAATATCGCCCTGCCCAACTGGTCCATTCCGGCAGGGGTGGTGTTTGCCATTTTTGTGCTGGTGATGACCGGGACACGCGGCGGACTTCCGCTGTGGCAGCGCCTCATCTATCAGGTGCGCGGCTCGCTGCTGCTGGCGGCGGCGCGTGACACCCAGGGATTGCTTGGCAGTCTGGCGAAAGCGCTGGAACTGCCCATCGAACTGGTCAAGCTGGATGCGGCGGTGGTGTTTGCGCCTGCCCAGCCGAACTATGACATCGACATGCGCGAATGGGTGACGTTTGCCCGTGCTGCTGAAGCGGATCGGGACGATGGGCTGGTGTTCGTGGATGCCCCGATGACGGAGGTGCTGCAATCATGAGTACCGTTCGCACTTTCCTCATCGAACCCTTTGACATCATGCTGCACGCCACCGAAGACGGGGTGCAGTCTTTGCAGGCACGATTTTCAACGTGGCTGCGAACGCTGCGCGAACCAGCACGGTTTGTCTGCTGGCAAATGCCCGCCACGCTGAATGACAAAATCAGCAGCCTGAGCCGCAAGGCGCAGGAAGTGGATGACGTGCAGCGACGCTCCCTGCTGATGGAATACCGCCGCCACTTCGAGAGCCTCAACGACAGCGCCGAATATCAACGAGCGCTGTGCGGCATGGCCGTCTGGAGCGACCAGAATCCTCGCGCTTTAGCGGGTGGGATGGCTTCTGCCTTTGAAAGTCCAGTGGCTGAAGGCGCGTGGCCGTCGCTGTTTGAGGGACGCTACGAAATCCGCGAGACTCCGTTCTGGCATCTGGCTCCAGTGGGTCGTCCCGGTGGTCGCCCCTACTGGTCAATTCTGACCAGCTACGAATTCGCCCCGGCGACCTGGAACTTTTTCCGTCCGCTGCCGCCGCTGCTGCGGCTCAACTTCCCATTGGCGCTGTCGGTGGACATTCCCAAGACTTATGACCGCAACGCCGCGATTGATGCGCTGGAAGGCATCATTCAAGCCTATCAGGTGCATCTGGCAGGCGCGACGGGGGAAGACAGCCG
>Ga0209591_10010266_pt1 | contig 10078 bp, 7 predicted proteins | sample MAT01_FD_187207 | JGI IMG/M metagenome (GOLD analysis project Ga0209591, IMG submission 187207) | Freshwater microbial communities from Lake Fryxell liftoff mats and glacier meltwater in Antarctica - MAT-01 (SPAdes) (version 2) | ecosystem: Environmental > Aquatic > Freshwater > Ice > Liftoff...
CCTCCTCGGCGAATCACGTGACGGCGAGGCCAAGGCGGCTGCGGTCCGACTCGCGACGCAGTACGAGAACCTCGCCGACTTCCAGGAGATCTCGCTCCGGGAGCACATCCACCTCGACGCCGTCCGGTCCCGCATCGGCACCGCGTCGATCGCAACCGTTCCGTTCCTCGCCCACGACGTCCACGACTTCACCGCCCTCACCGAGATCGGCGAACACCTCTTCTCCCCGCCTTGAGTTCGCCACGGGATTGAGGAGCCTGTCCAGCGACGCCGCAACATAGTCGCTATTTGACGACAACGATACACTGTCGTCATATGACGACAGAAGCGACGACAGAACCATCGTGAAGATCCGGAGCGTGCGGGATCTGGTGGCCGTCCTCCGAGGCCGGCGAACCGATCAAGGCTGGAGCCAACAGCGGCTCGCCGACGCTGCCGGCGTCTCGCGCTCCTGGCTGGCCAACCTCGAGCTCGGCAAGCCCTCGGCCGAAGTCTCACGCCTCCTCGCGCTGTTCGAGTCCCTCGGCCTGACCCTGGAGATCTCGGGTCCGCAATCCGACGACGGCGACGGCGGTCGGTCCCTGCGCACCGAGCGAATCGACCTCGACGAGCATCTCCGACGGTACGAGCCGTGAGCACCGACATGATCGTCGTGGCCATCGAAGGGCGCACGGCCGGAACGCTGACGCGCACTCGCAGCGGCGTTCGATTCGAGTACGACGACACCTATCGCAGCACCGACGGAGCCACCCCCGTGTCGGTCTCGATGCCGACACAGGTCCGTACCCACACAGATTCCCGGGTCGGGCCGTGGTTGCGCGGCCTCCTTCCCGATGATCCCGCCGTCCTCGAGCGGTGGGCTCGTCACTTCCGCGTCCGCGCCGGATCCAGCTTCGAGTTGCTCGCAACTCCCGTCGGCGAGGACTGTGCCGGCGCGATCCAGTTCGCGTCAGCCGAGCGGATCGACGCGGTACTGGCGAGACCGGGGTCGATCGACTGGCTCGACGAAGCGGCCGTCGCCGGGAAGCTGCGGGACCTTCGGTCCGACAGCTCGAGTTGGCTCGGCGTCGACTTCACCGGGCAGTGGAGCCTCGCGGGTGCGCAGGCCAAGACGGCGCTGCGGCTCGAAGGCGGCCGCTGGGGTGAGCCCGGGGGTGCGGCTGCGACGACGCACGTCCTCAAACCCGCCATTGCCGGTCTCGACGATCACGACCTGAACGAGCATCTGTGTCTCACCGCGGCACGAGCGGCGGGGCTGCCCGCGGTGCTCACCCGGATCGAACGGTTCGAGGACCAGAGCGCCGTGGTGGTCGAGCGGTTCGACCGGGCGTGGCGTGACGGAGCGCTGCTGAGGATCCATCAGGAAGACCTCTGCCAGGCGCTGAACATCGCGCCCGATCAGAAGTACGAGGCCGACGGAGGCCCGGATGCGGCCCAGATCGTCGAGCTCTTCCGCGAGGTCATGCCCTCCGAGGTCGCGGCGGCCTCGACCGCCCGATTCGTCGACGCGCTCGCGTGGAACTGGATCGTCGCGGGTACCGACGCGCACGCGAAGAACTACTCGCTTCTGCTGCGGGGCGACCAGGTTCGCCTCGCGCCGTTGTACGACGTTGCTTCGGCGCTGGCCTACCCCGACATGTACGTGCCGAAGCTCAAGCTCGCGATGAAGCTCGGTGGTGAGTACCAGCTGAACGCCCACGGCCACCGCAACTGGCAGCGCCTCGCGAACCAGCTGTCGCTCGAGCCCGAGGTAGTCGTCGAACGCGTCCGGGAACTAGCTGGTCGCGCGCCCGATGCACTCGCCGACGCAGCCGCCGACATCGACGTGCATCGGATCGAGAGCCCCCTTCCCGATCGCTTGGTCGACGCCGTCGCGCTCCGAGCGAAGCATTGCCGCACGATGCTGGACGCGGGCGCGGTGGATCCAGAACCGGTGCGGTAGCGTGCCGCCCGTGACCGCTGCGTCGACCCCCACCCCGACGGTGCCCGCCACCACGATCCTCGTGGCCGCCGAGGCCCAGTGGGTCCGCGAGCAGGTCCGCGCCGCGTTCGTCGGTCCGGGCCAGGGCGTCGTCGAGGTCAGTCGTGGTCAAGACGTGCGGGCCGCGGTCGCCGAGCACGAACCCGATCTGCTGATCCTCGACCTCCAGATCTCGAACATGGGTGGCTTCGCCGTCGCCATCGACCTGCGGCTCGAGGAGTCGGCGGGCCGGTTGCCGGCGGTGCCGATCCTGCTGCTGCTCGACCGCGAGGCCGACCGCTTCCTCGCCAAGCGCGCCGATGTCGACGACGAGCTCGTGAAGCCCTTCGACGCCGGGACCCTGCGCCGCGCGGCCAAACGCCTCCTCGCCGACGAGGGAGAAGGAGCGGAGCCGGCGGACACCCGTTCGTAGTCGTCGAACGGGTGAGCGGTCGAGCCGGCGGAGCAGATTCGACCCGGGGTGCCAGACCGGTCAGGCGCTCCTTCACCCGAGTCGGCGGAGTAGCGCCTTCCCTCTGGGCGAGAGTCGGTAGCCGACCTCGAGGCTCTCGGTGAGCCCGAGGCGCTTCAACTTCCGCACGTCGACCTTGAACGAGGCACGCTCGCGCCCGAGTTCGGTCGCGAGCTCCGTCGACACCACGCCCGGTCGGCTCCCGATCAGTTCGAGCACGGCGCGGGTCCACGGTCCCGCGCCTCCGGTCGGGCCGTTGGCATCGAGTCGATCGAGTCGGCGCCGGAGTTCGTCGACCTCTTCTGCGCTGAGCCTCCCCGACGGCACCGGCTTCGCCACCCCCGGCTCGCAGTGGAAGTCGATGCGCCAGATCAGGTCGTCGCCGGGGCCGAGGAACTTCACGAGCGCGCCGCGATCGGCGAAGCCGGCCCGGCGCGCGTCACGTTCGCTGATCCGCTCGAGCGCAACGTGGCGGATGCGGTCGACGGTGAGGTCGACCGGCCCGACCCGGTAGACGCCACCCACCTTCACCTGGGCCCGCGTCCACCGGCGGAACGTGACGGTGATGGAACCGTCGGCGAGGCCGGGGTGGGCGGTCTGGTAGAAGCGCACGATCCCATCTTCCCGCTTCGGGCCGGGGCATCCCGGGGACTCCCCGCTACACTCGCACTCCTTCGGGATGTGGCGCAGCTTGGTTAGCGCGCAGCGTTCGGGACGCTGAGGCCCCGGGTTCGAATCCCGGCATCCCGACCCGAGCACCACGGAGCAGCGGCCCTTTCCTGGGCCGCTGCTCTACATGGATCGTGCGTCGCGACGGCAGCGCGTGACTCGACCGTCGCGCGGACATCCGGTCTACTCTGGTGCTCGAACCGAGCCGGCCGGTGGCCTCCCTCCGGGATCAGGTCGGCCGTCGGGGGGACGATGCAAACTTCAGGACTTCCTACGAGGCGTGGTCGGGTCGGGCGCGTCGTCGCACTCGTGATGGTCCTTGGTGCCGTCGGCGCCGGATGCCGGTTCATCGACCGCGTGAGTGTCAGCAGCACCGAGGCGCAGGCGAGTTTCGTGAGCCAGGACCCGTCGATCTCCGCCGACGGACGCTTCGTCGCTTTCGTGTCGGAGGCGAGGAACCTGGTCCCCGGCGACACGAACGGGACGCAAGACGTGTTCGTGCGGGACGTGCTGTCGGGGGAGACCACCCGGGTCAGCGTCGACAGCGACGAGCACCAGGCGAACTTCGTCAACTGGGCTCCGTCGATCTCCGCCGACGGTCGCTTCGTCGCGTTCCACTCGTCGGCATCCGACCTGGTCCCGGGTGACACGAACAACTACTGGGACGTGTTCGTGCGCGACCGGGTAGCGGGGACGACGGTCCGAGCGAGTGTGAGCACTACCGGAGTCCAGTCGGACGGGCTCAGCGTCGACGCGTCGATCTCCGCCGACGGTCGGTTCGTCGCCTTCACCTCGTGGGCGATGAACCTGGTCCCCGATGACACGACGAACGGCGGCGACGTGTTCGTGCGGGATCTCGTCGCCTCGACGACGACGCGGGTGAGCATCTCGAGCAGCGGGGTCGAAGGCGACCTGTTCAGCTACTCGCCGTCGATCTCGAGCGACGGTCGATTGATCGCCTTCACCTCGCTCGCGTCGAACCTCGTTCCCGGCGATTCCCCGGAAGCCGAGGACGTGTACGTTCGGGACCAGCAAGCCGGGACGACGACGAAGGTGAGCGTCACCGGGGTCGGCGGTCAGGCGAATGCCGACAGCCGATTCCCGTCGATCTCCGGCGACGGCCAGTTCGTGGCCTTCCAATCGGGGGCATCCGACCTCGTCCCGGGTGACACGAACGGCGCATGGGATGTCTTCGTGCGCGATCTCGGGGCCGCGAGCACGAGCCGGGCGAGCATCGGCACCGGGGGCACCGAGCCGAACTCCATCAGCGGGGACGCATCGATCTCCGGCGACGGCCGGTTCGTCGCCTTCTCGTCGTACGCGACGAACCTCGGGGCCGCGGACACCAACGGCGTGTTCGACGTCTTCCTCCGAGACCGAGCGAACGGTACGACGACGCGGGTGAGCACCGACACCGACGGCCTGCAGGCGAGGAATACGAGCTGGACGCCGTCGATCTCGGGCGACGGGCGCTACATCGCGTTCCTGTCGATTGCGCCGAACCTGGTTGCGGGCGACACGAACGGGACCTGGGACATCTTCGTCACGCGCAGCGTCCGGCCAGAGATCACATCGGTCACGCCCGGTACGGGTCGCCGCGGGGCCATGGTCACCGTCACGTTGCACGGGAGCGGGTTCGTGCCGGGAATGGGCGCCGTCGCCGCACGCGGGGTCTCGGTCGTGTCCGTGACCACGCGCTCGGAGACCGTGGCGGAACTGGAGCTTTCGATCGCCGGCGACGCCCAACTCGGCGCGGGCCCCCTCACGGTGTTCGACCCCGGGACCCTCGGTCTGGCAACAGGTTCCGCCGGACAGTGCACCGGCTGCTTCACCGTGTCTGGAACCTGAACGCGATTCTGCGGCCCACCCGCTGGCACGCATCCCACTCATGATGGAGGAACGCCGGCCCGGAGATGCCGGGTAGCGCGGGCCATATCCGACGCGCTGGCGCGACGAGCCCCCCGCGCGGGATGATCGGCGTGGAGCAGCGGCCGCCGGGGGGACGGATCGCGATGGCAAGCGAGGTCACGAGCGGTCCCGAGCTACTGCCGGGGAGTCGCGATGAGCGAGGCGGGTTGGCCCACGAGCCCGGCCTCGACGGCCTGCGCGGCGTAGCCGTTGCGGGAGTCTTGCTCTTCCATGGCGGCGCAGCCTGGATGAGCGGAGGGTTCCTCGGGGTCAGCACCTTCTTCACACTCTCGGGTTTCTTGATCACGAGGTTGTTGCTGTTCGAACGCGACCGGACCGGCCGCATCGACCTGCGCCACTTCTGGTCACGACGGATGCGCCGACTGTTCCCCGCGGCACTGCTCGCCCTCGTGCTCGCCGTGGTCTATGTCGCGGTCGTCGGCGAACGCGCCCAGTACGACCGGCTGCGTCTCGACGTCGGCGCAGCACTCGGCTACTCCGAGAACTGGCGGCTGATCCTCGGCGGGCACTCCTACGCTGATCTCTTCTCGTCGCCGTCGCCGGTGCAGCACTTCTGGTCACTGGCTGTCGAGGAGCAGTTCTACTTCGCCTTCCCCATCGTGGCCGCCTTCCTCCTCGGGCGAGGTCACGGAACACGTCGATGGTTCACCGCCGGCCTCGTCACCATGTGCGCGGTGTCGGTCGCGCTCCTGTTCGTCCTGTACCGACCCGGCGAGGACCCCTCCCGGGTGTACTACGGCAGCGACACCCGCGCGTTCGAACTTCTCGTCGGGGGACTGCTCGCGGTGATCCTGACCGGGGGCGCCGGAGCGCGCCTCGGTCGTTCGGTGCGGCTGCAGCGCGTGGTCGGCGCGCTGGGTGTGATTGCGCTGGTCGCGACGATCGTGGCTTGGGCGATCGCGAACGACAGCGACGCCTGGCTCTACCGCGGCGGCCTCGCGCTCTACGCGATCGGGTCGTGCTGCGTGATTCTCGCCGCAGTCGTACCCGGCCCGGTCCGGGCACTCCTGTCGGTAGCGCCGCTCCGTGCACTCGGTCGCATCAGCTACGGGGTGTACCTGTACCACTGGCCGGTGTTCCTCTGGCTCACTCCGGTGCGCACCGGGCTCGACGGTGTCGCGTTGTTCGCGCTGCGCAGCGCAGCGACAGTGGGGCTCGCGGTGCTGTCGTTCCACTTCGTCGAGCAACCGATCCGTGAGCGTCGCCGGATCACGCGTCGCGGGTCGTGGGTGGTTGCACCGGTCGCCGCACTGGCGCTCTGCGGGATGGTCGTCGCGCTGACGGTCGACCCACCGCCGTCCCGGATCGTGTTCCGCGCGGCTTCCGACACCGGTGCCCGACCCCCGACGCCAACGCTGACACCGACACGAGCGCCGGAGTCGTCGCCGACCGACGGCGCCACGATCGTCGCGGGGGCAACCCTCGAGCAGCCGGTCCCTGCGCCCACTCCGGTCTCGCGGGTGATGGTGGTCGGCGATTCGGTGGCGCAGACGCTCGGGCGTGGCCTCGAACGGTGGGGACCGCCCCACGGCGTGACGGTCTGGAACGTCGCGCGGTACTACTGCGGGGTCCTGCACACCGGCAGCGTGAAGATCGGCACGACGCAGCAGCTGTGCGACCAGTGGGACTCCTGGCGACAGCAGGTGGCGGAGTTCCGGCCCGAGGTCGTCGTGGTCCTCAGCACGGTCTGGGACATCGTCGAGCGGCAGTGGCAGCCGGGAGCCGAGTTCGTGGCACCCGGCGATCCGGCATTCGACGACCGGTTCGTCGACGAGTACACGCAGGCGGTCGACCTGCTCTCCGCCGGCGGTGCCCGGGTCGTGGTGGTCGAGCCGATATGCACCGCGAACACTGCGCACAGCGAGCGGCTGCGCCTCGTGCGTCAACAACTGCTGCCGCGTCTCAAGTGGGCCCGCCCCACCCAGGTCCGCCTCGTCGACATCACCCACCGGATCTGCCCCGAGGGCGCCTTCACCACCGGACTCGGCGGGATCGCCGACGCCCGGCCCGACGGCGTCCACTTCACCGATCCCGCCGCCGACTGGATCGCGACCTGGCTCATGCCGACCGTGGTCGACCCCACGCCCGCCGGCGCTCGATCGAGCATCCCGATCGCGTGGCTCGGCGGACGCTGACCGCGAACTCGCAAGCCGGAGCGGTCCGCTGGGACTTGCGGGCCGGCTCCGCATAAGATGCCCGGCCCCGGGGCATACCGGGGCAGACGTCGCGATGGCGCAGCACCGCTGGGGGGCACGGATGACGGCACGACACACCGCTGGATCGCGACTGCACTGGGGGGTTGCGGCGCTGTGCGTCGTGCTACTGAGCGCGACGCTTGCGGCCTGCGTGCCCGGCCCGGGGCCGACGAACCCACCGAGCCCGGCCGTCGGCGGCAGTGTCAACCAGGTCTTCGTGGTGAAAGCGCCGGCCGCGGCAGGCGTGACCCTGCTCGACGGCAACGGCGCGACGGTCGCGACCGGGACGACCGACTCGCTCGGTGGATTCCTGTTCCGTCACGTCACCGCCGGGACCGGATACCGCGTCGTCACCAGCACCCCCGACGCCACCGTCACATCGAACCCGGTCACCGTCACCACGCCCGAAGACGTGCCACCGCAGTCGCTCTACACGAGCCAGCGCCTGAAGGTCGTCGACGGCGGTACCGGCTACGGCTACCTCCGCACGCGCGACGGCACGATGCTGAGCGTGCAGGTCGTGCTGCCCGGGCCCGCGAGCGGTGGTCCGTACCCGACGCTGCTCGAGTACTCGGGGTACGACCCGTCGATGCCGACCGGCCAGTCGGGTTCGAGCCCGTTCAAGATCCTCGCCCAGCTCGGCGGCTACGCCTACGTGGGCCTCAACGTGCGGGGGTCGGGCTGCTCGGGTGGTGCGTTCGATCTCTTCGAGGCGCTCCAGGCGCTCGACGGCTACGACGCGATCGAGACGATCGCGGCTCAGCCGTGGGCCGGCAAGGTCGCCACCGCCGGGATCTCGTACCCGGCCATCATGCAGATGTTCGTGGGCGCGACCCAGCCCCCGCACCTCGCGGCGATGTCGCCGCTCTCCACCAACGACGACCTCATCCGTTCACTGCTGGCGCCGGGCGGGATCAAGAACGACGGCTTCGCGCTGCGGTGGATCGAACAACGGGTCAACCAGAACAAGTGGCCGAACCCCCAGGGCGCGGGTTGGGTCGTCGATCGCATCAACGCCGGCGACATCCAGTGCTCCTTGAACATGCAGCTGCGCCAGCAGAACCGACCGATCCTCGAACTGATCGACCAGCAGGACTTCTTCCCGCCGGTCGGTGACCCGAACTACCCCGAGGGTGGCGACCGTCAGGCTCCGTGGACCTTCGCCGACAAGATCACCGTGCCCACGTTCATCGCGGGTGCCTGGCAGGATGAACAGACCGGTGGCGGTGGGTCGAACCTGCTCTCGAAGCTGACGTCGGTGCCGCCCGGCACGTTGAAGATCACCGCGACGAACGGCACGCACGTCGAGCCGCTCGATCCCGAGATCCTGCTCCGACTCACCGAGTTCTACGACTTCTACCTGAAGGGCACGATCCCGGCGGTGTCGGCCCTTGCCCGTTCCGCCGCACCGGCGATCTACCAGGCTGTCATCGGGATCCCCGGGATCCAGCTGCCACCCGACCGCTTCACGGGCTACACCGACTACCCGACGGCTCTGGCCGCGTACGAAGCAGAGCCACCGGTGCGGATCCTCTGGGAGACGGGCGCGGCACCGGGCAAGCCCATCGGCACGCCGTACCCGGTCACCGAGACGAGCTACGCGTCGTGGCCGCCGCCGGAAACCGTCGTGTCACCGCTCTACTTCCAACCCGGCGGGAAGCTCGCGGCGACGGCACCCACCCTCACCGACAGCGCGTGGAACAGCTCCACCTCCTACACGTCCGACCCGGCCGCCCGACCCCGCAACAACTTCCCCGGCGGCAACATCTGGGCCGCAAACCCGACGTACGACTGGCGCCCGCTCGTCGACGACAAAGCCGTCGCCTACATCACCGACCCGCTCACCGCGCCGCTCTCGATCGTGGGGAACAGCAGCGTCGACCTGTGGCTGAAGTCCAGCGCGGCCGACACCGACCTGCAGGTGGCGCTCACGGAGGTCCGATCCGACGGCACCGAGCGCTACGTCCAGAACGGCTGGTTGCGTGCCAGCCTCCGCAAGGTCGACGAGCCCAACTCGACCGAGCTGTTCCCACGTCACACCGGACTCGAGGTCGACGCGGCACCGTTGCCAGCGGGCGACTACTCCCTGACCCGTGTCGCGCTCTTCGCGGTCGCGCACACGTTCCGGGCCGGATCGCAGATCCGCATCAGCGTCGCCGCGCCGGGTGGCGACCGACCGGAGTGGACGTTCATCACCCCGGTCGGCGGCGAACGCAACTCGATCGGCAACTCGATCGGGCGGCCGTCGCGGATCGTGCTGCCGGTCGTGCCCACGGTCGCGCTGCCTGCCGACCCGGCCCCGTGCCCGTCGTTGCGGAGCCAACCGTGCCGGGCCTACGTGGCGCTCGCGCAACCCACGCCGCCGCCGTTCCCCGCTCCGACCGACGTGGGCGCGACCGCGTACGGTCGAGCCGCCCTCGTGACCTGGACGGCACCCACGACCACTCCCGATCGCCCCGTCACCGGCTACACGATCACCGAGTCGACCGGCGGCACGACCCGGAGCGTCCCGGCGTCCGTGAGCCGCCGCATCGTCACCGGCCTGGCGTCGGGGACGAACTCGTTCACCGTGACCGCGAACTACTCCGACGGATCGAGCACACCCGCCGGCCCCTCGCAGACCGTCACCATCCGATAAAGGTCACGGCGCAGCAGACCGTCAGGTCAGGAGAAGAAGCGGAGCCGGCGGACAGTTGTCACGGAACCGGAACTGGTGAGCGATCGAGCCGGCGCAGCGGATTCGACCGTCAGGTCAGGAGAAGAAGCGGAGCCGGCGGACAGTTGTCACGGAACCGGAACTGGTGAGCGATCGAGCCGGCGCAGCGGATTCGACCGTCAGTCAGTGATCTAGCA
>Ga0209591_10010267_pt1 | contig 10078 bp, 4 predicted proteins | sample MAT01_FD_187207 | JGI IMG/M metagenome (GOLD analysis project Ga0209591, IMG submission 187207) | Freshwater microbial communities from Lake Fryxell liftoff mats and glacier meltwater in Antarctica - MAT-01 (SPAdes) (version 2) | ecosystem: Environmental > Aquatic > Freshwater > Ice > Liftoff...
CTTTGCGCGCCAGCATTTTCTAAAATAATGTGCAGCAGTTTTTTCAACAATTTTTCTAAGACGATTTCGCTAGAAATTGCCTGAGAGGCTTTGATTACTGTTTTCAAATCAAAGATATTGGCATCAGTGGCGGTACTCGCAGTTGTAGTTATTGTGATCCGATCGTCACTGATTTTGTTAAACCAATCTGGATGAGATTGTTCTAGTTGATGAACTTTGGCGGTTGCACCCCACTCGATATAGCAAAATCGGGCATCATTGAGATAAATTTTGGCGAGATTGGCACGATTTTGTGCTAGATAAAATCTGGAAGCTAATTCATTGGCTAGGGCAGCATTTTGGACGAAGCCATTTTTGAGCGCAGAGGCGATCGCCCAATCATAATGTTGGGCTGCTGTATGGCTGTCTCCTGACAACCTGGCGATTTCTGCCTGAATTAATGAATATTTGTGCAGATAATTGGCCGGACAGTGCTCTGCCAAATCTCGAAACTTTTCCAGACTAATATTGAGCTGTTTTCGGTAAAGTTTGGACTCGATATCATTGGCTTTTGTGCAAGCAGCAGCTAGGGCAAGAGCGTGATGGAACCGAAAAACCGGGTTGACAAAATGACCAGCACCGCCTTTCAAAAATTCCGCGCCTTTGAGAGCATATTCTAATGCCCGATCGACCTCGCCAAACCAATTAGCAACGGTCAGCTTGTAAAGATAGATTACAAAAGCAGTGGTCAGATCGGCAGAGGATTTGGCAAATTCTAAAAGCTGGTGTTCGTCGATGAAGGTTTCCGGCTCTGGGCTGATTTCTGGTGGGCTGGTGAGTTGGGCGATCGCATTTTTGGTCAGCAAGTGATAAGCTAACATATTGCGATCGACCTTTGAGAGCACGGGAATAAATTTATCAGCAATATCCGTAGCTTTGACCAAAGATGCGTTCCCAAAAAAGCAGACCCAGAGATAATTAATCGAAGCATATCCCGACCACTGATAAGCACCTGTTTCTAAACCGCTATTGAAAGCTTTTAGCATAAAAGGCTTACACTCATCGATATATTTGATGTAATGTAAAGTCAAAGCGCCCCACATATGGAAAATACAAGCGCCTAACTCTTTATTATCCCAGCGTTCGTAGAGATTCAGCGATAGTTCTCCGGCGGCGCAACCCGCTTTGATTTCGCGATATTTGTTGACCAAAGTAAACGCATATAAAGTGTAACCAAAGGCGGAAAGTTGCGAATTTCCGTACAGAATGCTCGTTTGCACAAACTTCATCGCGCAGAGATATTGAGCGTTGGGACTGGTAAAATAGGCAATGGGGAAAAGTTCTTTCAAAATCCGATGGGCTGCGAGTTGTAGCGGATCGGTAAGTTCGGGTAAATCTGCTAATATATCGATCGATCGCCCAATCATCGCCTTCGTCTCGGCTAATTCACTAGCTAAAAAGTCATCATCCGGGTATGGTTCAATCTCAACCCCCAAATTGTTTAATATGTCAATCCCTAACTTATAAGCAGCAGATAAATCATTCTTCATCCGCAGACAAGTTATTTTAAATTCAGCGATAGAAGACTGTTCTAACAAAGTCTGAGATTGGGGTAAAATCCGGTCAAAAATAGCTAAAGCTGCATCATTCCTGCCATTTAAATATTCGGTTTCACCCAGTTCTAAATTTAGCGCCAAACTCAAGGCATAATTATCTTGCCAACTTGACATCGGCAAACAGTCGCACCCGGCTTGAAAAAAAGTAAGTGCATCTGCAAAAGCCGAAGCAGCTTTAGCAGTTTTCCCTGCTTGTAAATTCAATTCTGCTAATTGATACATTTCTTCAGGGTTAGCAATCAACTCGCGACCAAAGTTCAAGTGATTGACAATATCAAAAATCTGTTCTTGACGTTCAGCTTCGCTACTTTCTTGCAACAACAAACATCCCAGATTCCAGTGCATGGATTGTTTTTGCGAGTCAGGAATCATCACATAAGCAGCTTGTTGAACCCGATCGTGCAAGAATTTGTAGCACACTTTGCCGACTATTTTACCTAATTTTTCTAATTCCTGCTCCTCAAATACTTGCGGTACTCGATAAGCACCGTCTACAGGCAAAATTAACCCTACTTCCAGCGCTTCCCACAAACTTTGTGCTGTTTTAGTTAAAGATTGTTGATTCGATATTGACAATATATCGAGACTAAATTGGTGATCTATACAGGCAGCCAACTGTAAAATTCTCTGAGTAGCGCCTGACAACTGTTGAATTTTTTTCACCATTAAATCTACCACATTCTCGGAAATATCCTGCTGCTTAATTTGTTGGATATCCCACTCCCACGCAGCAAAATTTACGTTAAATGTTAGCAGTTTTTCTTGGTGTAACGAGTTTAATAGCTGCTTGAGAAAAAATGGATTGCCGTGAGTTTTTTCTAGCAGCAATTCTGCCAAGGATGCCGCTTTTAGAGGAGAGCAGTTTAAGCTGTCAGCAACTAATCGAGTTATATCAGAAATTGCTAAGGGTTTTAGCTCAATATTTGCGATCGGAATTCCTGTTGCTCGAATTGCCTCATTAGCCAGCATAAATGGATGTGTCGGACTTACTTCATTATCTCGACAAGCAAGAATAAGTAGAAAGTAAGGAGTTTTTTCAAGGCAATTTTGTTGGTACAAATTGACTGTTGCAGCATCTATCCACTGGCAGTCATCTAGAAACATTACTAAGGGATGTTCGACAGTGGCAATTGCTTGGACGAACTGCTGCATAACTAGACAAAATCGCTTTTGAGATTCAATAGCACTGAGTTCGGGCCAGTCTGGCTGCTCCCCTAAAATCAACTCTAATTCCGGGATGGCATCGATCGCAATTCGAGCATTTTTCTGCAAAGCGTTGAGTAGTGTTTGTCGCCATGCTGCTAGCTGAGTTGGGCTTTCCATTAAAATTTGCTGCACGAAGTTGCCCATAGCTTGAGTGAAACAAGCGTAGGGAACATTGCGCTTAAATTGGTCGAATTTCCCGGAGATAAAATAGCCGCGCTGCTGCGTTATATTGCGGACAATTTCATGCACTAATACTGATTTGCCGATGCCGGAGTAGCCACCGATTAGGACAATTTCACCGCTACCTTTGCTAACTCGATCAAACACTTCTAATAGTTCTGCTATTTGCGTTTCTCGTCCGTAGAGTTTCTGAGGAATTGACAATTGACTCAGGGCATCGAGTTGTCCGGGAATAAAGTTAGAAATTGTGCCTGCACTCGACATTTGATTTTGGCAGTGTTCTAAATCTGCTAACAATCCTGTGGCAGTTTGATACCTGTCTTCGGCATTTTTTGCCATAAGTTTTGCCACAATCTGGGTCAAAACTGGAGGGATTTGTGGGTTTAATTGTTGCAGGGGAAGGGGTTGTTTGGCAATGTGACAGTGTACCATTTCTAATGGGTCACTGCTGGTAAATGGTAATTGTCCTGCCAGTAGTTCGTAAAAGGTGACACCGAGAGAGTAGAAATCGCTCCGGTAGTCTAAATGGCGGTTCATCCGCCCGGTTTGTTCCGGCGACATATAGGCCAGGGTTCCTTCTAGGCGATCGGGATTTTTTAAGTCTGGTTGTTCTTTTCTTAACCGGGAAGCGATGCTAAAATCAGCAATTTTTACTTGCTTTGTTTCGGGATTTATGATAATGTTATGCGGCTTAATGTCTTTGTGAATAATCTGATTTTGATGCAGGAATACTAAGGCTTTTGTCAATGGCACTGCTGCGTTTAAAAAATCTGCAAGCGATAATGGGCGATTGGTAGCAATCGCTACTGAATTATTATCGGTTTCTAGCTCGGCGATTTGTCGTTGATTTTCACGGGGGCTTATCCATTTTTTTAAGGATATCCCTCCAATGTCTTCTAAGATTAAAACTAAATGATTTTGATGAGTTTCGAGTCGATAGACTTTGATGATATACTGAGAGTCGAGATGTTCTGTGATTTGATATTCGTGTTTTAAACTGGCGACCTGTTCGAGGCTGGGACAGTCGGTGTTTAAAACTTTGAGAATGACCAACTGTTTTTCTGCTGTCGATATTGCCCGATAAACAACTGTGTTAGTCCCTTGGTGAATCAGTTCTTGTAAGTTGTAACCAGAAATTTCTGAAGCTGGCAGCATAGTTAATTTTTCCCAGTTGATTATAAATCAGTGCCTAATTATAGAATGGCACATATGGAACCCGGATCAATGGCGGGCGATCGACCTTTAGCAAACAACTATGTTTAAACGAGGTATAAATTAATCGCACAATTTCAAAAATACTTACGTGTTCAAAGACGTTTTGTTAAAATGAGGTAGAGCGATCGAGCAATTGCCACGCTCTATTTTTTGCTCTTCCTGTGTAACTGTAACAGGTATTTAATGAAATCTTACAATATTGTGCCGATCGCTATAAATTAAATTTATCAAAAATTAATAATCAAAATGATAAGCTGTTCCGCATCTGAATTGTATTTTTTGTGCAGGCTTTTAGACCCACCAAGAACTTGATCAAACTTGACTATACTTACGTGTAAAATCTAGTTTTTGGGTGCACGGTACGGATATTACTTAGGTAAAAAGTCTTTTTGTCGGATGCTGGCGGTGCATATTGACAAGACTTGCAGTAAAAACTGGGTTTTTGAGCGTTTGAGTGCGGCATTTGCGATCGAGTTAGTCGATCGCCCAACGTAGGATAGCACAGAAAAGTTTTTACTGCCAAACCTGCCTCTGCGGTGGCATGACCGAACGAAGCAGGAAGAAGTCGATTTTATGGAACTGAGCGGTAAGGCTTTGTCATAAGCACCAATGGGCGTTTTTGATGCTGAGTTTGTATTTATTCCTGCTGGCTAATTCTGTTTTTGGGCGATCGTGGAAATTACCAATTATCAATTACCAATTATTAATTAGCAATTATCAAAAAAGATCGATCGCCAAAAGACTGTTAATTTTCCTTACGATTTTGAGAACAGCGTACAGTGTCAATGATAGGATGCCGTAAAAATCCTTTGGATATATCTATGGCAGAAGAACTGACTGGACAACCCCCCATCTTCGGCGGCAGCACCGGCGGCTTGCTGACCAAGGCGCTAGTTGAAGAGAAGTACGCTATCACTTGGACTAGCACCAAGGAACAGGTGTTTGAAATGCCCACAGGCGGCGCTGCAATCATGCGTCAAGGCGACAACTTGCTGTATCTGCCCCGCAAGGAGCAGTGCATCGCTTTGGGCGGCCAGCAACTGCGAGCAAAATTCAAAATCACGAACTACAAAGTTTACCGCGTGTTTCCCGACGGTTCTAATGAGTACCTGCATCCCAAGGATGGCGTGTTCCCTGAGAAGGTGAACGCAGGTCGTCCCTACGTCGGTAAGGTTGACCGCAATATTGGCAGCAATCCCGATCCGATTAAGGTGAAGTTCACCAGTAAGAAGACCTACGATGCTTAAGCCATGACTGCATCGCTGAGCAAAATATAGGTAATATTGCCTCTAACTGCTCAGTTAAGACCGATCCCCCCTACTCGACCCCTACTCGACCCCTACTCCCCTTAAAAAGGGGGGGACAAGAGTATTCTCTCGCGTCCCCGCAACGATTCGGGGGGGGACAAGATTCTTCTCAAAGTCCCCCTTCTTAAGGGGGATTTAGGGGGATCTGGACTCGGATAAAAGCGAGATTTATCAATGGTTTTAGGGTTAAGTTGAGCGCAATGGGCCGCGCCCGAATTCTACTGCAAACTTCAAATCTAATTAAAACTTAATCGTTAAAGTTAAATTAAAAATGAATGTCGCAATCAGACGATCGCAAACTTCTGATATAAATGTTTGTGCTCGCATTAATTATGAAGCTTTTAAAGATATTTCCGATCGCCATTGTTTCCCTCATACAGACTTTCTGACGCTGGAGTCGGCGGCAGAAATCACTCAGTTTTGGATCGAAAGTCCGTTGTTTTTTGGCATCGTAGCCGAGAGTGACGGTGTGGTTGTCGGCTGCGGTTTTATGGATGAACGCAACCCGATTCGTGGTATTGGGCCAGTTAGTGTCGATCGCACTTTTCAAGGCCGCGGGACAGGGCGGGAAATCATGAAAGCCTTGCTGGAACGGGGAAAAGACGCTGTGGGCATTCGTTTGGTGCAAGAATATTTCAACATGGCTGCGCTGTCGCTGTACGCTTCTCTGGGTTTCGAGGTGAAAGAACCTTTCGTGTTAATGGAGGGGAAGTTTCGCAGCCAGCCGCAGTATGGGTTTGAGGTGCGGCCGCTGACTGGTGAGGATGTGGGCGAATGTGAGGCTTTGTGCGAAAAAGTATGCGGGTGCGATCGAACTTCCGAGATCAAATACGCCCTAAATAACTATTCTCCGTTAGTGGCGTACCAGCGAGGTCGGATTGTGGCTTATACTTGTGCGGTATCTGCTTTGGGTCACAGCGTCGCCGAAACAGAGGCAGATATGCAGGTTTTGCTCTTGGGGGCTGCTGCGTACAGTTCCGAAGATGTGCTAGCTTTTCACTTGCCGCTGAGATATGCAAGTTTGTTTCGCTGGTGCTTGCAAGAAGGGCTGCGCGTCCTCAAGCCGATGGCGGTGATGGCAGTTGGCGAGTACCGGCCGCCCTCTGGATGCTGGTTTCCGTCTTTTGTTTATTGATTGTATAGCAAAGTTAGTATATGATATTTCCCGATTTCTCACAATTTGCGTCACTGGCGAAACAAGGCAATTTTGTGCCCGTTTATCAAGAATGGGTTGCTGATTTGGATACGCCTGTGTCTGCGTGGTATCGGGTTTGCGCCGGTCAACCTTACAGTTTTCTGCTGGAGTCGGTGGAAGGTGGGGAGAAGGTTGGGCGTTATAGTTTGTTAGGGTGCGATCCGCTGTGGATTTTGGAGGCTAGGGGCGATCGCACAACTCAAGTTTACCGCGACGGTTCCGAAAAAGTATTTACGGGCGATCCGTTTGCCGCCTTAACCGAGTGTTTGCAGCCTTACAAACCTGTTAAATTGCCGCAGTTACCGCCGGGAATTGGCGGGTTATTCGGTTTTTGGGGTTACGAGTTAATTAAGTGGATTGAACCGCGAGTTCCGGTGCACCCAGCGAGTGAGCATGATTTGCCGGATGGGTTGTGGATGCAGGTTGATAATTTGCTGATTTTTGACCAGGTGAAACGGAAAATTTGGGCCGTCGCCTATGCGGATTTGCGGGAGGTTGGCGTTGATTTGGCTGAGGCTTATGGGGCAGCGTGCGATCGGGTTTCTCAGTTAGTAAATAAGCTGCAATCGCCGCTTTCGCAGCAATCTACTCTGATAGAATGGACTCCGCCGAGTTACGGGCAAGATGCCCGTTCCACAACCAATAAGGAGGGGCAAGATGCCCGTTCCACAAGAGATAAGGACGGGCAAGATGCCCGTTCCACAACCAATAAGGAGGGGCAAGATGCCCGTTCCACAACAGATAAGGACGGGCAAGATGCCCGTTCCACAAGTGAAAATACAGTATTGAGTTACAGCAGCAATATCACCCGCGAACAGTATTGTGCAAATGTATTGAAAGCCAAGGATTATATCACAGCCGGAGATATTTTTCAGGTAGTGATTTCGCAGCGGCTGGAGGCTGAATACAGCGGCGATCCGTTTGCGCTGTACCGTTCTTTGCGTCTGATAAATCCTTCTCCGTACATGGCATATTTCAATTTCGGAGATTGGCAGATTATCGGTTCGAGTCCAGAGATTATGGTGAAGGCGGAAAATACTGCGGATGGCAAAAGGATTGCTACTTTGCGGCCGATTGCTGGTACGCGCCGCCGGGGGGAAACTCCTGAACAAGATGATGCTTTGGCTGCTGAATTGTTGCAAGATCCGAAGGAAATTGCGGAACACGTCATGTTAGTTGATTTGGGCCGGAACGATTTAGGCAGAGTTTGCCGAAGCGGTACTGTAAAAGTTGATGAATTAATGGGAATTGAGCGTTATTCTCATGTGATGCACATTGTGAGCAATGTGGTGGGAGAATTGGCTGAGGATAAGACGGCTTGGGATTTGTTGAAGGCTGGTTTTCCTGCGGGTACGGTTAGCGGTGCTCCGAAGATTCGGGCGATGGAAATTGTGCACGAGTTGGAAGGTTGTCGCCGTGGCCCGTATTCTGGGGTTTACGGGTATTATGATTTTGAGGGACAGTTGAATAGTGCGATCGCAATTCGGACTATGGTTGTTCAATCCCAGGGAGGCGATAAACATTCGGTTTCTGTGCAAGCTGGTGCTGGTTTGGTGGCTGATTCTAACCCGGATATGGAGTATGAAGAAACTCTCAATAAAGCCAGGGGAATGTTGCAGGCTATTCGCTGTTTGAAGTAGCAAGTTATAATGACTAAAGCATTAGTGTCAACAATCGCTTAAAATCCTTTTGAACTCTCGTTTATAGCCGAGGCCAGATCCCCCTAAATCCCCCTTAAGAAGGGGGACTTTGAGATCGCTCCGGTTCCCCCCTTCTTAAGGGGGGTTAGGGGGGATCGAGACTCGGCTATAAACGAGAGATACAAATGGTTTTAGTCTTAAGCTGACACCAATAGATATAAAGTCCTGACTAAAAACTATTATTAAAGGAGACAAATATGAATTTTTATATAGTTGACGTGTTTGCGGAGTCAAAATATGCTGGCAATCAGCTAGCTGTATTTTGCGGCGCTGGAGTTGCCGATTTATCAGATACCGAAATGCTGCTGATAGCGAGGGAAATCAATTATTCAGAAACGACGTTTATTCGATCGCCCAATCCCCGAAATAACGGCTACGACGTGCGGATATTCACGCCCAAGCAGGAATTGCCCTTTGCCGGTCATCCGACGTTGGGGACTGCGTTTGTGTTACAACAAGAAATCATCAATCAACCTGTAGAACAAGTTATTTTAAATCTAGCAGTCGGTCAAATTCCAGTTACTTTCAACTATCAAAATCAAGTCGCAGATGTTTTGTGGATGCGACAAAACCCGCCAACATTTGGTCAAGTTTTGCCAACCGAAACTATCGCAAATATCCTAAATTTAGAACCCGATGAAATCGATCCAAAATTCCCAATTCAAGAAGTTTCTACCGGAGTACCGTTTATAATTGTACCGTTAACAACTCTCGCCTCGCTCAAAAAAGCACAAGTCAACTTAGACAAATATTTTGAATTGGTTAATACCACAGAAGCCAAAGATATTTTAATATTTTGTCCCGAAACTTACAGCGAAATAAATGATTTGAGCGTCCGAGTTTTCGCCCATTCTTTAGGAATTCCCGAAGATCCCGCGACGGGCAGCGCCAATGGCTGTTTGGCTGGATATTTGGTAGAATATGATTATTGTGGGGAATCAAATATTGATGTGAGAGTCGAACAGGGTTATGAAATTGGTAGACCTTCGCTGCTGTTGTTGAAAGCTCAAAGAAACGAAGGGGAAATAGAAGTATTGGTGGGAGGTAAAGTGGTAATGGTGGCTAAAGGAGAATTTGTTTAGAATCCGCAACGCCAAATAATCGTAAATACCTGTAGGGGCGGGTTTTACTAACCATAATTGCCTAAAACTAATGATCTCGGAAACCCGCCCCAGCCGTCGCTCAAAATCATGAAAGGAATCACTCAAATTGTGAGATAGTACAAATATAAGAGGATTGACTCACATGGTAAGTTCACTCATCGAATCAAGGGAAATTCAAGTTATTGAATCTCCGCGCATTTCCCTAGAAGAATGGATAGAAAACCCGCCTAACAGCACAGAATGGGTGGATGGAGAATTAGTAGAAAAAAACGGCATGACAGCAAAAACTGGTCGGATTCAATCTCGGTTATCCCGCTATTGGGGAAATTACGCAATTTCCAGCGGACAGGGTGGAGAAGTTTACACAGAAACAGGTTGCCGTACAGTAGGGAGAGGTCGCTGTCCTGATGTTTCTTACTTGACACCAGAATTAGTCGCTCAATTTAATGATTTTACCATACTTCCTCAAAGTTTCCCGTTGATTGCTGAAATTATTTCTCCTACCGATAAAGCGGAAGAAGTATTTGCTAAAACTAATGAATACTTGGAATCCGGCTGTCAAGAAATCTGGCTGGTA
>Ga0209591_10010269_pt1 | contig 10077 bp, 1 predicted proteins | sample MAT01_FD_187207 | JGI IMG/M metagenome (GOLD analysis project Ga0209591, IMG submission 187207) | Freshwater microbial communities from Lake Fryxell liftoff mats and glacier meltwater in Antarctica - MAT-01 (SPAdes) (version 2) | ecosystem: Environmental > Aquatic > Freshwater > Ice > Liftoff...
GACCAACGTGGCCCAGAGCACGTCCACCGCCCACCAGCGCCAGCCCCACTCGCCTATCTCGTGCACGCCGAGCAAGCCCAAGCCCAGCATCACCACCGGGAAAGCGGTGCCGTCGTTGAGCCCGCCTTCACCGGTAAGCGAGAAGCGCAACTGGTCACGGTCCGCGGGGTGCTCGACCTGCACCTCTGTGGCCAGCACCGGGTCGGTGGGCGCCAGAATGCCGCCCAACAGCACGGCCGCTCCAAGCGGCAGACCCAGCACCCACACCCCCACGCAGGTGATCAACGCCACCGTCACCAGCATTGACACCAGCGCCAGACGAAGCGGCGGGAACCAGCGCTTGTCGCTCAGCCCCACACTCATCTTTAAACCCGAGGTGAACAGCGAGAGCAGCACGATAACTTCCGTTAGGTGCTCGATGAGACGGCTGTGCTGGTCGAGACTCGGGGCAGCCAGCGCCAGACCCAGCGGCCCCACCGCTAGGCCCGCCAGCAGGTAAAGCATCGAGGTGCTGACCGGCATGCGCGAAAGCATCGAGCCGCCCAGCGCCGTGAGGACGAGCAGCGCGCCGCCAATGGCCAACCAAAGTGCGAATGTCATCGTTCCGAGCATGGCACAACGCCGCACGGTCGCCGTATGGCGCAGCGGCGCGCAAGCTGCGCCTTGGGCCAGTAGCAGCCCCTACTCGCGCGGTTTGCGTAGCAGAGCTGCGAGCGGTTGGCGCAGTGAATCGACCCACGCCAACCCGCACGCGCGCCGCCTCCTATCGGAGGGCTTGCAGCTGCGGCTTCAGTGGGCCGCGTGGGTGGCGTGGCTGGACGCCCATCGCGAACCGCGATCCTTTGCTCGCGCTGCTCGAGCGGCTGAAAGATGATCCGGCCTTAGCGTTGCGGCGCAGTGCGGGGAACAATTCGGGCATTGCGACAAAGGCCGACTCACCTTTGCTGCGCCGGTGCACGCCATCTAGGACCCCACAGCAAGGGTGAATATCTAAGCTGGCGGCAGACCTCTGCTCGGCCTTGCGTCGGCGCCCGCTCGTGCGTGCTCCAGCGCCAGGTCCAGCGTTTCCATGAACTGGGGGACGTTGATCGGCTTGGTCAAGTAGCGGAAGAAGCCCGCAGCCAATCCTTTTTCAATGTCGCGCGGCATGGCGTTAGCACTGATCGCCACCACCGGGATGTGCGCTGTCAACGGGTTGTCGGCGAGAATCCCAAGCGCGGTGATGCCGCTGATGCCGGGCAGATTAATGTCCATCAATATAACGTCGGGCAGCGCCATGTTCGCGATCTCAATGCCTTGCGTTGCATCCATCGCGGTAAGCAGGCGGATGTCAGGCCGACGCGCCAGCAGCTTGCTCAACAACAGCAAGTTGGCCGGGTTGTCTTCGACGCACAAAACGGTGCCCCGAGCTGCGTCTTCGGCGGCGCTGGCAGGAGGGAGGTCGATCGCAGCAAGAGGCAGTTCGAAGGCTTGAGCAGCGGCCAACTCGATCCAGAACACGCTGCCGACACCCACGGTGCTTTGCACGCCAATCGTGCCGCCCATAAATTCGATCAACTTCTTGCTCACGACCAGCCCGATGCCAGTGCCCTCTTCGAAACCGATTTCCTGGCCCAGCCGATTAAAGGGCTGAAACAACTGCGCGAGCTGGTCCGGGCCCAGCCCTTCTCCCGTATCGCGAAAACTTACGCGCACACGCTCATCGGGGCAGGCGCTAGAAGTGACGTCCACCGTGCCGCCAGCCCGGTTGTACTTGATCGAGTTCGACAGCAGATTGATGAAGACCTGCTTGACCCGCGTGCGATCGCCCACAACAAACAAGGACGCCTCGGGATGGGCAAAACGGATGCCAATACCGCTCTTGCGCGCCTGAGGATCAATCATCGCCTGGCAATCTCGCAGCAATTCCTCAAGCGACAGCGCTTCCATCGACATGGACGTCCTGCCGGATTCAATCTGCGCCAGATCGAGGATTTCGTTGATCAGTTCCAGCAGATACCAGGCAGCCGTGATGATCTGCTTGGCGCTGTCCTTGTGCATGGGCGCGAGGGGCGGCGACTCCGTTTCCATCAGCTGGGCGAAGCCGAGGATCGCATTCAGCGGCGAGCGCAGCTCGTGGCTCATGGAAGAGAGAAATTCTGACTTAGCGCGGTTCGCTTTTTCCGCCGCGGCCAAGGCATCCTTCAATTCCGAATCAACGCGCTTGCGCAAGCTGATGTCTTTGAAGATCACCGCGACCCGACCCGGCGTCTCGCCTTCGACGCGAAAGGCATACAGTTCCATAACCGGCCCGCCGGCCGAGAGTTCACGTTCAAACCGGGTTGGCTCGCCGGTGTCGAGAATGGTGTCAAAGGTGACGTACCACTGCTCGGTTAGGTCCGGAAATACTTGGCGCAGCGTCTGCCCAATGACATTGCTTACCCCTGCTTGAATCTCGAATGCCGGGTTCACTTCGATGTAGCGAAAATTGAGCGTCGCGCCCGTGTCGCCGAGCACCTTCTCGATGATGCAAAAGCCTTCATCAATCGAGTCGAACAGACTGCGATATTTTTCTTCCGATGCGCGCAGGGCCAGGGTGCGCTCGGCCACCCGCCGTTCGAGCGTATCGTTCAATTCGCGCAGTTGCTGCTCGGCTTGGCGGCGCTGGCTCACCTCGACAAGCAAGTCACGATTCGCCATGCCGCACTCGCGGCTCTTACGGTAAAGTTCGGCGAAGACGGCCGCCTTGGAGCGCAGTATGGCGGCGTCCACTGGCTTGTACAGGTAATCCACCGCGCCGCTGCCGTAGCCTTCGAGCACATGCTGATCTTCGTTGTAATAAGCGGTCAGGAAAATGATCGGAACGTGAGCCGTTTTCTTGCGCTCTTTGATCATGTGGGCCAGTTCGAAGCCGCTCATGTCGGGCATGCGAATGTCGAGTATGAGGAGCGCAAAATCCTCAGCTACGAGAGCGAGCAGCGCCTGATCGGCCGATTCGGCCCGCACGACCCGGTAACCAGGATCATTGAGCAGGCTCTCGAGCACCGTCAGGTTTTTCGGTTCATCGTCGACAATCAGGATATTGACAATGTCGGCGCGCGATGCGGAATTATCTGCCGCGATCGCCAAATCGGGTTCAACCAGTGGTTGCTTCGCCTGGTCTGCGGGGATAGGTGCCTGACGCGTGCCTTTGTTGGTCATCGGGTTGTCTTTCAACGGAAAAGCCACAGCCGCATAAGCGACAGGAGTTGGTCGGTGTTGACCGGCTTGGCGATGTAATCGCTGGCGCCGGCGTTAAGGCATTTCTCCCGGTCGCCTTTCATCGCCTTTGCGGTGAGCGCGAGGATTGGCAAGGTGCGAAATGCGGGATTCTTGCGAATTTCGCGCATCGTCTCGTATCCATCCATGTCGGGCATCATAATGTCCATCAGCACGAGGTTCAATGAGGGCATGCTCTGGATGAGTTCGATCGCTTGGCGGCCATTGGTGGTGCTGATCACCTCCATCTCATGATTTTCGAGCAAGGAGGTCAGCGCGAAAATATTCCGTGCATCGTCGTCCACCACCAGCACTTTACGATGGCGCAGGACTTCCTTGGCGCCATGGAGTCGCTCGAGCATCGCCTGCTTTTCCGGCGGCAGGTCGGTCACCACGCGGTGCAGAAAGAGCGCGGTTTCGTCGAACAGCCGCTCGGGCGACTGGACGTCTTTCAAGACGATGCTCTTGGCCATGGTCCTGATCTGCGCCTGCTCCGCGGCGCTCAGGTCCTTGCCGGTGAAGACCACCACGGGCACGTCGGCTAAGGCCGACTCGGCGTGGATTTTCGTGAGCAGATCGAAGCCGTTCATGTCCGGCAGCCGCAGGTCGAGCACCACGCAGTCGAAGGGGCGCTCGCGCATCGCCTGCAGTGCTTCTAGACCGGTGGCCACGGCATGCACCTCAATATCCTTGTAGCCCAACAGCTCGATAATCGATTGACGCTCAATGTCGTTGTCCTCCACGATGAGCAGGCGCTTGGTGTGCGGGACGGAGAAGGTCTTGATGCGCTCGAACGCCGTTTCCAGCGCCTCAGTGGTGGGCGCCTTGATGATGTAGGCGAAAGCGCCGTGCGAGAGGCCATGCTGGCGCTCTTCTTCGAGCGTGACGATCTGGACCGGAATGTGGCGCGTGCCTGGGTCCAGCTTGAGCTGGTTAAGCACCGTCCAGCCGAGCATGTCCGGCAGGAAAATATCGAGCGAGATCGCCGTGGGTCGGTACTGTCGCGCCAACGACAGGCCGATCGCGCCTTTGGTGGCGACGATCCCCTTGAAGCCCTTGTCGCGCGCTAGGCCCAGCAGGATGCGCGCGTAGTGCGGGTCGTCCTCCACGATCAGGAACACCGGATGCGCCTCCTCAATACTGTCGCGGTCGTCATCAATGAACTCGTCGCGCGCGGCCGGCAGGACCAGCAGCTCACGCGTTAAGGACGGAGGGACCAAACCGGGCGTGCCGGCAGGCGCGGCCCGCGCGCTGTCGGCACCGGAGTAGTGCAGCGGCAGAAACAGGGTGAACGTGCTGCCCTGCCCGTGCACGCTGATGAGCTTGATCTCGCCCCCGAGCAACGCCGCCAATTCGCGGCTGATCGCCAGACCTAGCCCGGTACCGCCATATTTGCGGGAAGTGCCGGCGTCGGCCTGCTGGAAGGCTTCGAAGATGAGTCGCTGTTTTTCCGGCGCGATGCCGATGCCGCTGTCTTCGACCGCGAAGGAGATGACTTGCTGGCTTTTGCCGAGCACGGTGTGATCGGGGCTCCAGCCTTGCGTGGCGAGGGCCACGCGCACTTCGACCTTGCCGTGGGCGGTGAATTTCACGGCATTTGAGAGCAGGTTCTTGAGGATCTGCTGGAGGCGCTTCGGGTCGCTGTCCATGAATTGCGGCAAGCCCTCGGCGAACCGCACGTGGAACGGCAGGTTTTTGGCCTCGGCGACGTGGCGGAAGTTGCGGTCGATATTGTCGCGCAGGCCGGAGAAGGGGATTTCCTCGACGTCGACCGTGACGGTGCCGGACTCGATTTTGGAGAGATCAAGGATGTCGTTGATGAGGTGGAGCAGGTCGGAACCCGATGAGTTGATGTTGCGCGAAAATTCGACCTGCCTGCCTGACAGGTTGCCCGGTGCGTTTTCGGCCAGCTGCTGGCTCAGAATGAGGATCGAATTGAGCGGCGTGCGCAGCTCGTGGGACATATTGGCCAGGAACTCGGACTTGTATTTCGAGGTGAGCGCCAGCTCTGCGGCTTTTTCTTCAAGCGCGCGGCGCGCCTGCTCGACCTCGGCGTTCTTGCGCTCGACCTCGGCGTTCTGATCGGCCAGAAGTTTGGCCTTGGTGCCCAGCTCTTCGTTGGTCTGCTGCAACTCGCTTTGGCGCGACTGAAGCTCGACGGTCAGCTGCTGGGACTGCGTCAGCAGGCCCTCGGTGCGCATGGTCGCCTCAATGGTGTTGAAGACCGCGCCAATACTCTGGGTCAGCAGTTCGAGGAAGGCCAGTGAGCCGGTGGTAAATCGATGCAGCGCAGCCAATTCGATGACCGCCTTGGTCTGCCCCTCAAACAGCACCGGCAGCACGATGATGCTGAGCTGGTTGGCCTTACCTAGGCTCGACGAGATGTTGATAAAATCGGGCGCCACATCGGCAAGCAAGATGCGTTTCTTTTCCAGCGCGCACTGTCCGGCGAGACCCTCGCCAAGGCGGATGCTGGTGGCGAGCCGTTCACCGCCATGCGCGTAGCTCGACAGCAGCCTGAGTTCGGGACCGTCGCCTGCGCCAGTGAGGTGGTAGATGGTGCCCTGGTGTGCGTTGACCAACGGGGCCAGCTCAGTCAGGAGCATCTGGCCGACGGTGGAGAGCTCGCGCTGGCCTTGCAGCATGCCGGTAAATTTCGCCAAATTGGTCTTCAGCCAGTCCTGCTCGCGATTGCTTTCGGTAGTTTCGCGCAGGTTGGAAATCATCGTGTTGATGTTGTCCTTGAGCTCAGCCACCTCACCGCGCGTCTCGACCTGGATCGAGCGCGTCAGGTCGCCCTTGGTCACGGCGGTGGCGACCTCAGCGATGGCGCGCACCTGGGTCGTGAGGTTGGCGGCAAGCAGATTGACGTTGCCGGTCAGATCCTTCCAGGTGCCGGCGGCGCCGGGTACGTTCGCCTGGCCACCGAGCCGCCCTTCGACACCGACTTCGCGCGCCACGTTGGTTACCTGGTCGGCGAAAGTCGCGAGTGTGACCGTCATGTTGTTGATCGTGTCGGCGAGCGCGGCGACCTCGCCTTTGGCCTGCACGGTGAGGCGCTGACTCAGGTTGCCGTTGGCCACGGCGGTCACCACTTTCACGATGCCGCGCACTTGGTCAGTGAGGTTGGACGCCATGAAGTTGACGTTGTCGGTCAAGTCCTTCCAGGTGCCACCCACGCCGGAAACCTCGGCCTGGCCGCCGAGCTTGCCCTCGGTACCCACTTCGCGCGCCACCCGCGTGACTTCGCCGGCGAACGAGTTGAGCTGATCGACCATTGTGTTGATGGTGTTTTTCAGTTCTAGAATTTCGCCTTTCACATCAACCGTGATTTTGCGGTTTAGGTCGCCGCGCGCCACGGCAGTTGTCACTTCGGCGATGTTGCGCACCTGCGCGGTGAGGTTCGACCCCATGGTGTTGACCGAGTCAGTCAGATCCTTCCAGGTGCCGGCCACGCCCGGTACCACGGCCTGCACGCCGAGCCGCCCTTCGGTGCCGACCTCGCGCGCCACGCGCGTCACTTCCGAGGCGAACGAGCGCAGCTGCTCGACCATGGTGTTGATGGTCTCCTTGAGCTGCAAGATCTCGCCGCGCACGTCGACGATGATTTTTTTGGACAAGTCGCCATTGGCCACGGCAATCGTCACTTCGGCAATGGCGCGCACTTGGCCGGTCAGGTTCGAGGCCATCGAATTGACGTTGTCGGTGAGGTCTTTCCAGGTGCCGGCCACGCCGGGCACCTGCGCCTGGCCGCCGAGCTTGCCGTCGGTGCCCACTTCGCGCGCCACGCGCGTGACCTCCGAGGCAAACGCCGAGAGCTGCTCGACCATGGTGTTCATGGTGTCCTTGAGCTGCAATATCTCACCCTTCACGTCGACCGTGATCTTGCGGCTGAGGTCACCGCGCGCGATGGCAGTGGCGACGTCGGCGATGTTGCGCACCTGGCCGGTCAGGTTCGAGGCCATCGAGTTGACGTTGTCGGTGAGATCCTTCCAGGTACCGGCCACGCCGGGCACCTGCGCCTGACCACCGAGCTTGCCGTCGGTGCCGACCTCGCGCGCCACCCGGCTCACCTCGGCGGCAAACGAGCGCAGCTGATCGACCATGGTGTTGATGGTTTCCTTCAGCTCCAGAATCTCGCCGCGCACTTCAACGGTGATCTTCTTCGATAGATCGCCATTGGCCACCGCAATCGTCACCTCGGCGATGTTGCGCACCTGACCGGTGAGGTTATTAGCCATGGAGTTAACGTTGTCGGTCAGATCCTTCCAGGTGCCAGCCACGCCCTCGACGGCCGCCTGGCCGCCGAGCTTGCCCTCGGTGCCGACCTCGCGCGCCACGCGGCTTACTTCGCCAGCAAAGGCGTTGAGCTGATCGACCATCGTGTTGATCGTGTTCTTCAAGGCAAGAATCTCGCCCTTCACTTCGACCGTGATCTTTGACGACAGGTCGCCGTTGGCCACCGCCGTGGTCACGTCGGCGATGTTGCGGACCTGCGAGGTGAGGTTGGTCGCCATGGCGTTAACCGAGTCGGTCAGATCCTTCCAGGTGCCGGCCACGCCCGGCACCGCAGCCTGGCCGCCGAGCTTGCCCTCGGTGCCGACCTCGCGCGCCACCCGCGTCACTTCCGAGGCAAACCCGTTGAGCTGATCGACCAGCGTGTTCATCGTTTCCTTGAGCTGCAATATCTCGCCCTTCACCTCGACCGTGATCTTCGAGGACAGATCGCCCTTGGCGATGGCCGTGGCCACGTCGGCGATGTTGCGCACTTGGCCGGTCAGGTTCGAGGCCATTGAGTTGACGTTGTCGGTCAAATCCTTCCAGGTGCCCGCCACGCCTTTTACGACGGCCTGGCCGCCGAGTTTGCCCTCGGTACCGACTTCGCGCGCCACGCGGCTGACCTCACCGGCGAAGGCGTTAAGCTGGTCGACCATCGTGTTGAGCGTGTTCTTCAACTCAAGAATCTCGCCCTTCACGTCGACCGTGATCTTCTTGGACAAGTCTCCATTGGCCACCGCAGTCGCCACATCGGCGATGTTGCGGACCTGACTGGTGAGGTTGTTCGCCATCCAGTTGACGTTGTCGGTGAGATCCTTCCAGGTGCCAGCCACCCCCGGCACTTGGGCCTGACCGCCGAGCTTGCCCTCAGTCCCGACCTCGCGCGCCACGCGGCTGACCTCGCCGGCAAAGGCGTTGAGCTGGTCGACCATCGTGTTGATGGTGTTCTTGAGTTCCAAAATCTCGCCGCGCACATCGACGGTGATTTTTCGCGACAAGTCGCCGTTGGCCACGGCGGTCGTGACGTCGGCGATGTTGCGCACCTGCCCGGTGAGGTTCGTCGCCATTGCGTTGACCGAGTCGGTCAAATCCTTCCAGGTACCAGCGACACCACGCACCTCGGCCTGCCCGCCCAATTTGCCTTCGGTGCCCACTTCGCGGGCAACGCGCGTCACTTCCGAAGCAAAGCCGTTGAGCTGATCGACCATCGTGTTGATGGTGTTCTTCAGCTCGAGGATTTCGCCCTTCACGTCGACGGTGATTTTCTTGGACAAGTCGCCGTTGGCGACCGCGGTGGTTACCTCGGCGATGTTGCGCACCTGGCCCGTGAGATTGGAGGCCATGAAGTTCACGTTGTCGGTGAGATCTTTCCACGTGCCGGCCACGCCGGGCACCAGCGCCTGGCCACCGAGCTTGCCATCGGTTCCGACCTCGCGTGCCACGCGGGTCACCTCCGAGGCAAAGCCGTTGAGCTGATCGACCATCGTGTTCATCGTGTTTTTCAACGCGAGAATCTCGCCCTTCACCTCGACGGTGATCTTCGACGAAAGATCGCCCTTGGCGATGGCGGTCGCCACACCAGCGATGTTGCGGACCTGCCCGGTGAGGTTCGACGCCATCGAGTTCACCGAGTCGGTGAGGTCCTTCCAGGTGCCGGCCACGCCGGGCACCAGCGCCTGGCCGCCGAGCTTGCCTTCGGTGCCGACCTCGCGCGCCACGCGCGTCACTTCCGAGGAGAAGCCGTTGAGCTGATCGACCATCGTGTTGATGGTTTCCTTGAGCTCCAGAATCTCGCCCTTCACATCGACGGTGATCTTGCGCGACAAATCGCCGCGCGCCACGGCCGTGGTCACGGTCGCGATGTTGCGCACTTGCGCGGTCAGATTGGTCGCCATCGCGTTCACGGAGTCGGTCAGATCCTTCCAGGTACCGGCCACGCCCGGCACCACCGCCTGCCCGCCCAGCCGCCCATCGGTGCCGACCTCGCGCGCCACACGAGTGACCTCCGAGGCGAACGAACGCAGCTGCTCGACCATCGTGTTGGTCGCTTCCTTCAACTGCAAAATCTCGCCGCGCACATCGACCGTGATCTTTTTCGACAAATCGCCATTCGCGACCGCGATGGTGACCTCGGCGATGTTGCGCACCTGCGCGGTCAGATTGCCGGCCATCTGGTTGACCGAGTCGGTGAGGTCCTTCCACACGCCCGACACACCCTTGACCTTCGCCTGGCCGCCCAGTTTGCCCTCGGTGCCGACCTCGCGCGCCACGCGCGTGACTTCTGAGGTGAACACCGAAAGCTGCTCGATCATCGTATTGACCAGCTTCGCGGAACGCAGAAACTCGCCCCGGAGAGCGCGACCGTCCACCTCCAATTCCATGGACTGCCCGAGATCGCCCTTGGCCACTGCGCCGATGGCGCGCGCCACTTCGGTCGTGGGTCGCACCAAATCGTCAAGCAGGGTGTTCAATGAATCGACCTTTTGCGCCCACTCGCCGGTGGCCCCTGGCACCGACATACGTTGCTGCAGCCGCCCCTCCTTGCCGACCGCCACGCTCACG
>Ga0209591_10010277_pt1 | contig 10069 bp, 10 predicted proteins | sample MAT01_FD_187207 | JGI IMG/M metagenome (GOLD analysis project Ga0209591, IMG submission 187207) | Freshwater microbial communities from Lake Fryxell liftoff mats and glacier meltwater in Antarctica - MAT-01 (SPAdes) (version 2) | ecosystem: Environmental > Aquatic > Freshwater > Ice > Liftoff...
TGCGCCGTGTAGTGGAAAAGCACCGGGCGCGAGAGGCTGGCCGATTTCGCCGAGAGCAGGCTCGGCGCGATGGGCTCGATCGGCCCGCTCGCCTGGCCGTAGCAGACCAGCCTGCCGCAGAGCGCGAGGCTTTCCATGGAGTCGGCGAAACTGTCCTTGCCGATCCCGTCATAGATCACGCGGCAGCCCTTGCCCGCGGTGATTTTCTGCACCGCCGCGGCAAAGCCGCCGCCGCGCGTGACGATCACATGGTCGCAGCCATGCGCGCGGGCAAGTTCGGCCTTCGCCTCGGTGCCGACGGTGCCGATGACGGTGCAGCCGAGATGCTTCGCCCATTGGCACAGCAGCAGGCCCACGCCGCCCGCAGCCGCATGGACCAGCACCGTATCGCCCGCACGCACCGGGGCGGTATCGTGCAGCAGGTACTGCGCGGTCATGCCCTTCAGCATGATGGAAGCCGCGATTTCGTCGCTGACGCCGGCGGGGATCCGCACCATCTGCGCGGCAGCGACCACGCGGCGCTCGGCATAGGCGCCGGTCGGCCCGCAGGCATAGGCGACACGATCTCCGACGGCGAGGTCGGAGACACCCTCGCCGAGCGCCTCCACCACGCCCGCACCCTCCATGCCGATGATCGCGGGCAGGCCGGGCAGCGGGTAGAGGCCGCTGCGGTGATAGACATCGATGTAGTTCACGCCGATGGCGGTATGGCGCAGCAGCACCTGGCCGGCGGTCGGTGCGGGCAATGCGGCATCCTCGTAGCGGAAGGCCTCGGGGCCGCCAGTGGCGTGGATGACAATGGCCTTGGACATGGGGTCAGCCTTTCGGGGAGAAACGCTCGGCGACGGTGCGGAACGCCTTCAGATACACCTCGTTCGTCGCCAATGGAATCAGCGTCAGGTCATCGAGCGGCGAGGCCACCCAATCGCCCGTCCAGGCGCCGAAGGTGGCATTGCCATCGGTGACCGGCCAGAGCCGCGGGCCGCTGACGTAGTGCAGCCAGGGCAGCGGGCTTTGCGTGATGCAGTAGGAAAAGCTGCGCTCGGCATCGTCCAGGTGCAGCAGCTTCTCATGCAGGTGCCCGTCGTCGAAGAAGAAGTCGCGCGTGCCGGAAACCTTGTCGCTGCGCACGCCATCGATCATGTGCATCTTCGTGATCGCGTCATGCCAGCCGCCCATGCCGGCGAAATCTCGGATCACGTTCCACACCGCCTCGACCGGCCCGGGGATCACCGTGCTGCACCACACCTTGTTCGGCGGGAAGCCCGCCCAGCGCGAGGCGCCCGGCGGGCTGGTGCGGCCCGGCAGGGCCTGCTTCAGGGCGTTCCAGCCGCCCTGGAAGACGCCGTTGGAGATGATGTCCACGTATTTGCCGGCATCTTCCGGCGCCTCGTCGAAGGTCGCCTCCCACTCGGCGAAAGTCTGGCCCGTGGCGGTCACCGGCAGGAGGCGGATGCGTGCGACGTAGTTGGTCACCGGAAAGGCCGGCGTCTCGAAATTGTAGGAGAAGCTGTGGTCGCGGTCGCTGAGGCTCAGCAGCCGTTCGCGGACATGCGCGCCATCGGCCAGGTGAAAGCTGCGGATGCAGCCCACCACATCGGAATCGAGCCCGCCCTCGATCTCGGAACGCACGATGGCAGAATGCCAGGAGGGCAGGCCGTTGAAGTCGCGGATCGTCGCCCAGACGGTCTCGATCGGCGCGTCGAGGATGGTCGAGGCATAGGCGCGGGCCATGGCGGTTCCCCTCAGAAGCTGATGGATTTGAAGGCGCGAGTCTGCTCGGTCAGCGCGACCTCCGTCGGCAGCCGCTCCATCGAGGAGGCGCCGTAGAAGCCGTTGCACAGCTTGGTGTTGCGCAGCACGTAGGTGGCGTCCGCCGGCGTGGCGATCGGGCCGCCATGGCAGAGCACGATGATGTCCGGCCGGATGCGCTTGGCCGCCGCCGCCCATTCCTCGACCAGCGCTGGGCAATCCTCGAGCTTCAGTGCGGTGCTTGCGCCGATCGCGCCGCCGGTGGTCAGCCCCATGTGCGGCACCAGGATGTCGGCGCCCGCCTTCGCCATCTCGGCGGCCTCATCGGCGCTGAACACGTAGGGCGTGGTCAGCATGTCCTTCGCATGGGCCAGGCGGATCATGTCGATCTCATGCCCGAAGCCCATGCCGGTTTCCTCAAGGTTCGCCCGGAAGGTGCCGTCGATCAGGCCCACCGTCGGGAAGTTCTGCACGCCGGAGAAACCCAGCGCCTTCAACTCATCCAGCAGGTGATCCATGATCGCGAAGGGGTCAGTGCCGTTCACGCCGGCGAGGACGGGTGTGCGCTTCACCACGGGCAGCACTTCGCGCGCCATCTCCTTCACGATGTCGTTCGCATTGCCGTAGGCGAGCAGCCCCGCCAGCGAACCGCGGCCGGCCATGCGGTAGCGACCGGAATTGTAGATGACGATCAGGTCGATGCCGCCGGCCTCCTCGCATTTCGCGGAGAGCCCGGTGCCGGCGCCGCCGCCGATGATCGGCTCGCGCCGCGCCACCATGCCGTTGAACCGGTTCAGCAATTCGGTGCGGGTGAAACGGGGCATGGTTCAGGCAATCTCCCGGTAGGCGGTGAGCAGCGCATCGACGAAGGCGCGGTCGTTGATCGCGGCGTCCACTTCGATGAGCTTGCGGTCGGGCGCCGGCACGAAGCCCGCGCGGATGGTCTCGAACAGCGCGGCGTCGGCCGCCGGATCATGGAACGGCATGCCCGGCACATCGATGGCGGAGACACCGCCGAGCGGCAGCAGGAAGCGCGTCGGGCCGGTCATGCGGTTCAGCCGCGCGACGATGAAGTCGCCGATCGCGCGGTTCTCCTCCGGCGTGGTGCGCATCAGCGTCACCTGCGGGTTGTGGACGTAGAGGTTCCGATTCGCGAACTGCGCGGGCACCGTCTCCTTCGCGCCGAAATTCACCATGTCCACGGCGCCCACGCTGCCGATATAGGGCAGCCTGGTGCGGATCGCGGCGCCGAAACGGTCCTCGGTGCAGGGGAACACGCCGCCCATCAGGAAATCGGGCACCTCGGTGGTGGTGATGTCGAAAAGCCCGGCCAGCAGGCCGGAATCGGCGAGCTTCTCCATGCTCTGCCCGCCCGCGCCGGTGGCGTGGAACACGTAGCATTCATGGGTCGCTTCCAGCGCCTCGCGCAGCATGGTGACGCAGGCGGTGGTGACGCCGAACATGCTCATGCCCAGGCCCGGCTTCTCGGCCGCGGTGCTGACCGGGGGCGCGTTCAACGCCATGCCGGCGGCCGCATGCGCGGCATTGGCGATGACCCGGCGCGAGATGGCGTTGATGCCGGCGATATCCACCACCGAATACATCATGGCGATGTCGGCCGGCCCGACATAGGGCGCGACATTGCCCGACGCGACGGTGCTGACCATGAGCTTGGGCGTGCCGACCGGCAGCGCGCGCATCGCCTGCGTCACCAGCGCGGTGTTGCCCGAGCCGCCGAGGCCCAGCACCGCCCCGATGTCACCTCGCGCCAGCAGCCACTGCGTCAGCGCCAGCGCCATGCCGGCCACCGCGGCGCCACGGTCGTTCACCCCGAGCACGGCGGCGGCGCCCTGCGGGTGGTGCGCCGCGATCTCGGCCGCGGTCACATCCACCGCCGCACCCGCCCCCTTGGTGCCGACATCCACCAGCAACGGCTCGGCGCCCGCGCGGCGCACGCATTCCGCCGCGAAGCGCAGCTCGGCCTCCTTCGTGTCGCAGGTGCCGATCACGTAAACCTTCGACATGAGCTGCATTCTCCTCAATGGCCGCCGGCGGATACGCCGAGGTAGCGACGCTGTATCTCGGGGTCGCCGGCCAGGGTGGCGGCCGGCATTTCGGCGGCGATGCGGCCGGTGACCATGATGGCGACCTGCCCGGCCACCGCGGTGGCGACCCGCAGGTTCTGCTCGATCAGCAGCAGCGACATGCCATCCTGCGGCAGGGCGCGCAGCACCTCGATCAGGTGGTCCACGATGACTGGAGCGAGGCCCTCGCTCGGCTCATCCATGATGACGAGCTTCGGGTTCATCAGCAGCGCGCGCGCGATGGCGAGCATCTGCTGTTCGCCGCCCGAAAGTTCGGTGCCGCCATTGCGGCGGCGTTCGGCCAGGCGCGGGAAGGTTTCATAGATGCGTTCGATGTTCCACCGCGCGTCGCGCCCCTGGTCGACCAGCAGCAGATGCTCATGCACGCTGAGCGAGGGAAAGGTCCGCCGCCCCTGCGGCACGATGGCGACGCCGCGCCGCGCGATGCGGAAGGGGGCAAGGCCCGAGATGCGCTCGCCCTGCAACGCGATATCGCCCTCGCTGACGGCGACGAGGCCCATGACGGCCTGGCACAGCGTGGTCTTGCCCATGCCGTTGCGGCCGACGATGGCCAGCGGCGCGGCGCCGAGTTCGAGCGAAATGCCTTGCAGGATATGCGCCTGGCCGAAGCGCACATGCAGGTTGCGGACGGCCAGCATCAATGGCCTCCACCCAGGTAGATCGCCTGCACGATGGGGTCGCTCTCGATGCGGTCCGGCGTCGCTTCCACCACCACCTCGCCATCCTGCATCACGGTGACGATGTCGGCGGCGGGAAGGGCGATGTCCATGTCATGCTCGATCAGGATCAGCGTCAGCGTCCGCGGCAAGTCGCGCAGCAGCTTCAGCAGTTCCGGCCGATCGCCCGGCGAGAGCCCGGCCGCCGGCTCATCGAGCATCAGCAGGCGCGGATCGCCGGCGAGCGCCATGCCGACTTCGAGCTGGCGGCGCTGGCCGTGGCTGAGGTTGACGACCTCGGCGCCCAGCAGATGCGACAGCCGCATGCGCTCCGCCAGGGCGCGCGCCTGCGCAAGGCCGGCATCGTTGCGGCCGGGGCGGAGGAAGGAGAAGCGGTTGGGCTTCAGCCCGCGCACGGCGATGAACAGATTGTCCAGCACCGAGAGCCCGTTGAACAGCAGCGAGGTCTGATAGGTGCGCCCGATGCCCATCCGCGTGCGCTGATGCGGCTTGGCCATCGTGATGTCGGTGCCGAGGAATTCGATGCGTCCCGCGGTCGGCGGGAAATCGCCGCAGATGGTGTTGAACAGCGTGGTCTTGCCCGCGCCATTGGGCCCGAGCACGGCGCGGCGTTCGCCTTGCGCGACATCGAAGCTGACGTCGCGCACGGCGTGCAGGGCGCCAAAGCGGCGGCTGACGCCACTCAGTCGTATCACAGGCTGGGTCAAGTTGTTTGCCAGGAGAAGGGCGGGGCCGGCGCGATCGCACCGGCCCCCAAATACGACGCAACTACGACGCGGCGGGGACGCAGCCGGGGTTGTCGCGCGACGGCGCGCCGAGGGCGAGGAACTGCGCCTCCGGGGTGCCGAGCGTCTGGTTGATCGCGTTGGCGCGCGCGAAGGCCACCACCTGGGCACGCCCGTCACGCTCCTCGATCCGATTGACGAAGATGTCCGAGATGGCCTGGCGGTTGTGGTCGAGCTTCACTTCGGCGCCGGTCGGCGCCTTGAAGGCGGCGGCCGCGAGTGCGCGCTGGAAGGCGACCTGGTTGCCGGAGAGATCGCCATCCACGGCGTTCAGGGCGTGCAGGATGCCCATCAGGTTCGTCGTGTAGTTCACGCCATGGATCGAGGGCGACTGGAAGCCGCCCTCGTTCAGCCAGCGGCGGCGATAGCGCTCGACGAATTCGCGCCACATCGGGTCGTCGATCACATCCGCGATCGGGCCGGCCGAGATCATGCCGGTCATCACGCGCCGATGCGGGCCGCGCGCCGAAAGCATCGACTGGTCGGCCATGATGGAGCCGGCGACCAGCGGCTTGTTGCCGCCGGCCTGGGCATATTGCGTCATGAAGGCGAGCCCATCCGTGCCACCATGCACGACCACCAGGGCGCCCACGTCGGAACGATTGATCTGCGCGATCTGCGAGCCGAAATCGGTGGTGCCGAGCGGCGCCCAGTAATGCGTGACCTTGCCGCCGGCGCGGCAGAACTCGATGTTGAAGCCGAACACCTGCGCATAGGGGAAGGCGTAGTCGCCGGCGACGATGGCAACCTCGCGCACGCCCATCGTGCGATAGACATGGTTGCCCAGGCCCGCCATCCACTGCGTGCCATCGGTGCTGAAGCGGAAGAAATTGGGCGAGGGGTTGCGCAGCGTGGTGTCGGACGCGCCCGAGCTGCCGTTGACGATGGTCTTGCCGGTCAGCGTGCGGGAATAGTCGCGCAGCGCGATACCCTCGGCGCCCGAAAGCGGGCCGAGGATCATGTCCACATTGTCCTGCTCGATGAGCTTGCGTGCGCGGGCGAGTGCGACATCGGCCTGCGCATTGGAGCTTTCGCGGATCAGCTCGATGCGGCGGCCGCCCGCCGTGCTGTTGATGCGCTCCAGCTCCATCTGGATGCAGCGGAAACCGTCCTGGCCGCCGGTGGCGAAGGGACCTTCGAGCGTGGCGAGGCCGCCGAGGCGGATCGGCGCGCGCTGGGCGATGGCCGGTGCCGAGAGGCCGCCGGCGAGGATGCCGCCAGCACCCAGAAGGGCGGAGCGGCGCGTCAGGCGAAGCGTCATGTTGGTATCCTCCTTGTGTCCGTTTCTTGTCGCATGCGGGGCTGGACGATTCCCGCGGCGTTCGGGTTCAGGGCCTGGGCGCATTGGCCCCGCCGAGCAATCGGCGCAGGCGCTTGCCCGCCCCAAGCAGGCCATCGGGCGAGAGCAGCACGATGGCGAGGAAAACCACGCCGATCAGCGTGTTGAACCGCTCGCGGTCGTAGATCGAGGCGGCGAAGGTATCGAAGAAGGTGAAGACCAGCGAGCCCATGAAGGCGCCGAGCGGATGGCCGAGGCCGCCGATCACGCTCATGATCAGCACGTTCACACTCGCCCCCAGGCCGATCGAGCCGGGCGAAATGCCGATGTTGTAGATGGTGGCCAACACGCCGCCGCATCCCGCGATGAAGCCCGCGACGCCGAAAGCGGCGACGCGATGCAGCCCCACTGCGTAGCCGAGTGCGGCAACGCGGCGCGGATTGTCGCGAATCCCCTGCAGCACGAGGCCGAAGGGCGAGCGCACCAGGTAGAGCACGCCGAAGTACAGCGCCGCCGCGGTAGCGAGCGCGATGTAGTAGAACACATAGGCGTTGCGGAAATCGAAGCCGAAGACGCCAGGGCCCACGACATTGCGGATGCCCTCATAGCCGTTGAACCAGGCGATGTTGGTCTCGATGAAGCGGAACACGCCCATCGCCAGCGCCAGCGTGATCATCAGGAGGTAGATGTCGCGGGTGCGGACCGAAATCGCGCCGACGATCAGCCCCATCACCGTCGCGGCCAGGAGGCCGAGCGGGATCGCCACCGCATAGCCGAAGCCGCCCACGATCCGCGGCACCGCGCCATCGACGAAGACGGCGACAGTGTAGCCGGCCACGCCCGCGATCATCATCTGCGCCAGCGAAATGAACCCGCCATAGGTGGCCAGGAAGGTCAGCGACATGGCGATGATGCCGAAGACAATGCCGCGGCCGAGGATGTTCGCGGTCCAGAACTGCGCCTGGTTGACCGGCAAGACCTGGAGCAGCCCCCAAGGCGCCAGCAGCATCAGCACCGCGCCCAGCAGGGACCACAGGATCACGCGGTCATGCACGGCCGAGCACCCCCTGCGGCCGGGTCGCCAGCACCACCACCATGATCACGAAGGTGAGGACGACCGAATAGGTCGGGAACACCGCCTGCCCGATCTGCTCGGCCAGCCCGATCAGGATGGCGCCGATCGCCGTGCCGGGGATCGAGCCCATGCCGCCCACGATCACCACCACCAGCGAAACCAGCAGGAACCGCCCATCGACGCCCTGGCTCAGCGGCTGCGCCGTGGCGCCGATCACCCCGCCGAGGCCCGCCAGCGCGGCGCCCAGCGCGAAGACCGCGATGCCCACCAGCGGCACGTTCACGCCGCAGGCGCCCAGCATCTCGCGGTCGTCCACGCCGGCGCGGATCATCATGCCGAGCTTCGTGCGGTTGAGCAGCAGCCACAGGCCAACCCCGACCGCGACCGCGATGCCGATCTGCACGAGGCGGAAGGTGGGATAGCCGCCGATGCCGGGGATTTGCGTGGAGCCGAAGATCGCGTCGGGTGCGAAGAACTGCCGCGGGTTGCCGCCATAGATTGCCAGCAGCTGGTCCGCCACGATGATCGAGACGCCGATGGTGACCAGCGCCTGGCGCAGCTCCTGCCCCTGCATCCAGCCGAGCAGCAGCTTCTGCATCGCTGCGCCGAACACGGCGGCGAAGCCGATGCCGGCCGCGAGGCCGACGTACCAGGCGTACCAGACGTCATCATCGTAAAGCGGCTCGAACACCGCGTAGCCGACATAGGCGGCCACGAGGTACAGCGACCCATGCGCCATATTGACCACGCGCATCAGGCCGAAGATGAGCGAAAAGCCGCTGGCCACGATGAAATACAACGCTGCGAGGGTCAGGCCGTTCAACGTGATGATCGCGGCCAGATCCATGCCGGTCCTTCGCTCCCCATGCCGCGGGCGGCTTGTTCTGCGAGCACATGTGCCGGAAAGGCCTGGTACCTTCAAGATGGAAATTCAGCAAAGAACCGGTAAGGTTAAAGTGCGGGCGATGGACACCCGGCACGCCATCACAAGACAAAGCCGCGCTACAAAGCTTTGCCACCCGGGCCGCAGGATGCGATCAGCCTGGCGCCAAAGGCGCTCCGGGTGCAGGAACATCGGCGGTGCACGGCGCTGACCGCACCGGCCGCGACCTGGCTTGCCGCACGGGTCGAATCTGCTGGACGGGGCGGACGGTCGAGACAAGTTAACCCGGCGTCAAAAATCCTGACGCCGGAATCCTGAACTTCGACGCAAAAACTACATCAGCGGTTCTGTCCCAGGCCGTGGAACAGAACCGTGATGCGGGCTTGCGTGCGGCCAATCAGCCGTTGCGGCGGCGGCGGCGAGCCAGACCCAGGCCCAGGAGGCCAGCGCCGAACAGCGCCAGCGTGGCGGGTTCCGGCACTACCGTCGGGTCGGTCGGGTTGAAGGCGACGTTGTCGAACTCGAAGGTGAACCCCGTGCTGGTCGCCACCACCCGGTCGAACTGCAACGTGGAGACGATGTTGACGTAGAGCGTGCCGTTGAGGCCCTGATCCCCGTTCGGGCTGGCCGATACGTCGACTCCCGTCAGTTGCCCGACAGACACGGCGCCGTTGAAGAACTCCAAGGTGTTGAAGGCGTCAACCGAGCCCCATAGCAGGCCGAGATACAGCGAAAGGAAGGGCAGCTCCAGTGTGGCATTGGCACCGCCCATCGCGTTGCTCGAACCGGCACTGATGTAGGTCGTGGTATTGAGGCCGTCCGGCTGGCCGCCAAAGCCGGTGCCGTTGCCGCCCGACAGGAAGGGCGCCGCATACTGACCGCCGACGCTGCCGACAACGGCCTGCGCATTTGGCGTCAGGATCACTTTGATGCCACTGCCGAGAACCTGGCCGCCCGGAGCGTTGGCGCCAAGCGCCAACAAGTCGAAGTTCTCGAACGTGACGCCGGTCGGCGCGCCGCCGACCGAACCCGACGCCATGAGCGCGGCCGACGCCGGGCCAGCACCAACGGCTGCGGCAAAGACCATTCCGAGTAGTGCAGTCCGAAGAGACATGATGAAATTCCCTTTGAGAGGTTCGGTCCGATGCGCGGCCGCAGCGAAAGTGCCACGGACACCATCGAGGCCCAAGCCCCCCATAGCGAATATCGGGCCAAGAATTTTTACATAGTTATTGCAATGGCTTGCCAAAAAAAATGAACGGCGTTTCCAATCAGTGTAAGGATTCTGGACAAGTCCGACCCGGCGTTCGAGGGGCGCCGCCGGGCGGCCGACCGGGTCATCCAAGTGCCGACCCGCTCGGCGACGCTGTGGCAGCGCTGGGACGATGTCGCCACGCCCTCGGGTGGCATGACCAGGATTGATGGTGGCGCAGAAGCTGATGGAACGCGCCATCGACACCGACCCGGTGCACCTCGGCCCTCCTGCAGCGCGAACGGCTGAGCGCAACTGTGC
>Ga0209591_10010279_pt1 | contig 10067 bp, 12 predicted proteins | sample MAT01_FD_187207 | JGI IMG/M metagenome (GOLD analysis project Ga0209591, IMG submission 187207) | Freshwater microbial communities from Lake Fryxell liftoff mats and glacier meltwater in Antarctica - MAT-01 (SPAdes) (version 2) | ecosystem: Environmental > Aquatic > Freshwater > Ice > Liftoff...
TATCGCATCGGTACTGCACGGCCTGAGCGGAAAAGTGACCGTCAACGGCAAGGAGTACAACTCCGTCATGCCACCGATGAACCAGCTGAACAACGATGAAGTCGCCAACATCCTTACTTATGTGTACAACACTTGGGGCAACCCCGGCGGTCGCATCACATCAGATGAGGTTAAAGCGGTGCGCGCGCAACCACCGGCAGCACGCAAAGCCGAGCATTAGCGACACCGCCATGACACTGCGATCACCCCCGCGCCAGGCGCGGGTTGTCGTTAGCGGGTTGCTTGCCCTATGTATTGGCGGGGCGGTCTCGGCCGTCGCGCGTGCCGCCGACTACGTATCGATCGCCGCCGGCGAGTTCGCCAGCGTCTTGGCAGGCGACGCACAGGTAAAGCCCTCGTCAGTGGCCGCTTTCGCCATGCGCACCACGCCGGTCACTAACCGCGAGTTTCTTGAATTCGTCAACCGCAATCCCGACTGGGCGCGCGGGCGTGTATCGCGGGTGTTTGCTGATACGCAGTACTTGAGTCATTGGCAGTTGCCGCGTGACTTGGGTGACGCCGCATTCGCACACCAACCCGTCACCCGCGTGAGTTGGTTCGCCGCGCAAGCGTTCTGCGAGGCAGAAGGCGCCGGCGGCCGATTGCCGTCATGGCTGGAGTGGGAACGCGTTGCCGCGGCCGACGCTGCGCACACCGATGCCCGCGCCAATCCCGCATGGCGCGCCGAAATACTAAGCTGGTACGGCACCGCATCCAGCGTGATACTTGCCAACGTCGGCGGAATGGCCAACGCCTACGGCATTCAGAACATGCACGGCTTGATCTGGGAGTGGGTCGATGACTTCAATGCCCTGCTGGTCGCCGCCGACAGCCGCAGCCAGGGCGACCCTGACAAGCTGCAATTTTGCGGGGCGGGTGCCATCAGCCTCAAAGACCGCGACAACTATGCCGTCTTGATGCGCATCGCCTTGCTGTCGTCGCTCAAGGCTGTTGACACCACACGCCATCTCGGTTTCCGCTGCGTCATCCCTGTCTTTAAAGGACCCAAATGAAATCGCCTGCCACGACGCACATCATCAGTGCCATCCTGCTCCTGACTTCTGCGCTGTCAATCCTCATTGCATCGGCAGCCCCTCAGTTCGCGATCGCCGGGCCGACACCACCACCGCCAACGACAACGACAACGCCACCGTCTGGCTCAATCTACGCACTAAAAGTTCCGTTGACCGACCACCACGGGCGCGTCTTCACACTCGACGCAATGCGCGGGAAAACGGCGCTGATCACGATGTTCTACAGCGGTTGCCAATTCGTGTGTCCGCGCATCATTGAAGCGCTACGCAAAACAGAATCGAGCTTGCCGCCGAACATTCGCAATCGCGTGCCGATTCTAATGGTGAGCTTTGACGTCAAACACGACACGCCGGAGGCGCTGAAAGCGATTGCATCGGAGCGCCATCTTGACGACGCGATCTGGACGCTGGCGCGCTCCGACGAACGCCACACGCGCAAGCTTGCCGCTCTGCTCGATATCCAGTACCGCGAGTTGCCGAGCGGCGACTTCAATCACACCAGCGTGTTGATTCTGCTCGACGCAGAAGGCCGCATCGTCGGGCGAACCCCAATGATTGGTGAGGCCGACCCGGCATTCGTCAAACTCGTCGCCAAACAAATGGCCGCAACATCGCCATAGTCAGATCAAACCGAACTCGCGCTGTTGTTTCTTGCTGAGCTTCGCCGCCGCCAACTGATACGAGCGCTTGATCAACGTTTTGAGTTCCGTGTCCGTGACTTTGGCGAGATCAGCGACTTGCACCCACTTGGCACGTGCCAAGTACGGCGCGGGTATGAATCCGGGGCGGTCGGTGAATTCCAGAAAACGATCGTCATCGACCTTGAACGACAGATGGATCGAGCCATTCTTGGTCTTGCAGGCAACCGCAAACATCCTGCCGCCAATCGAGTACACGTGATCGATCTGCCACTTCACGTCCGCCGTGGCGTGCGGCATTGAGGCGCAGAATTTCTTGATCGCGGGAAGGTTCATCACTTGGTCTCCGACCAAATAATAGAACAATTGCGCCGCAAGCCCCTCCTAAGGCGACAAGACGCCAGCGACTCTCTGCGTTGCAGACTTGTTCAGACCCTGATGCCCATTGCCGCGAATTTGAGCGATTTGATCCGAGCCTGAAACTCATGTCGCTACCTTAAGCATGTCTTTGTGGCGAAAAACCGCAGGGGCTGCGCCGGAACCACCGGCCGAAGATGATCGTAAATGCATGTCGTTTCAGCCCAATATGGACTGAGTAACGCTCAAACGGGCTCCTTTTACTTGCCTCTGCCCTTTGATTTCTGTTGGAAACCATGCGAGCTCCTAGAGCAAGATTTGCTTCATGACGTGTTCGTTCGCGCACAGACCCGCACTTCGATTCAGGCAACACTTCTGGAATATTTACTGGCGGCATCGACATGATCACTGCAAAAAAGCCGAACTTCGTCATCCTGCCCGGATTGCTAACCGACGAAGCATTGTTCCACCACCAGGTGCGGACCCTGAGCGACATTGCGCATTGCTCGGTCGCCGACTACGGCATGGCGGAAAACATCGCTGATATGGCGCACGGAGTGCTGGCGCAAGCGCCCGAGCAATTCGTGCTGATGGGCTTTTCCATGGGTGGCTATGTCGCACTTGAGATCATGCGAATCGCGCCGGAGCGGGTGCAGGCGCTGGTGCTGGTGAGTACCAGTGCACGGGCCGAAAGCGAGGAGGCGCGCACCGCGCGCGCAAAGATGATGGGGCAGGCGCAGAACAATTTCCAGATTGTGCTCGACCTGATGATGCCAAAGTTTTTGCACCCGTCGCGCATGCGCTACCACTCAAATGTCATCATTGTCTATACGATGGGGCTGCGCGTTGGGCAGGAGACATTCTTGCGTCATTCACGCGCCATCATGGACCGTAGTGACAGCCGCTCCTACCTTGGCAAGATCACCTGCCCGACGCTGATCCTGTGCGGCCGCGATGATGTGCTGACACCGGTTGCGCTACACGAAGAGCTTGCTGCCGGCATTACAGGCGCGCAGTTGCGGATCTTGCCGGAAAGTGCACACTTTCTCACCATCGGCCGACCGGCGTTGGTGTCAAAGGTGCTGCGCAACTGGCTGATGGAACTCGACCTAGCGAAAACGTTTGGCGAGGACTTTGCCGCAGCGTGAGCCGTCTATAGCGCGCTAGATTCGCGGCCGATTCACCGCACTTTGGGTTTGTCTAGAAATGGACGGGGAGCAGGTGTTGCACGACCGATTCGCTTCCAACAACAACATCGATAAACCGCAGCATGAACGGGGTCCATCAAAAGCACCGTACTATTTTTTCGCACTCATGACTTCCTCTGGGTTCAGGCAACACAGCAAGACTCATTTCTTCAATAAGCGCAACTTGGCTGAATGTCCGCGCATCACCCTGTTCTCCACAAACCAGAAACCGCTGATCTCGTTGATGTTCCCCTTGAGGTTCCCTCTAACGCTCACCCTTTCGATTTTCACGCTGCCGGCTTATAGGTGCCGCTCGCAGCATGCATGTACGAGGGCCTACCTGCGACTATGGAGAAAATTGTGCGCATTGTTCTTGCCACCTCGAAAAGGCTGGTAATTTGGCTTTGTAGTCTGGGCGCATTTTCAGCGGTGCTATTCGCCGGCGCGGTCGGCTGCGATTCGCTTCCTCAAACAGGTTCAAACGCGCGCAGTGCAAGTTTCAATCATTTGAGCCAGGCACAAATGTCGCCTGGCTCACCGCCCGCCAAACTCCATGGCGCGCGCGGCCCGCTCACGGTGCAGCAGAGCAAGGCAATCCTTGCTAGTCTCAGTCGCCGTGGCGAAGATACGGGAATTTTTGAGCGGCATCTTGCCATCGAAGAGGCAGTCGCAGGCAGTCCGCTGGTGGTCGGCAACCGCACCACCCTCTTCGAGGACGGAGAGTCGACTTACGTCGCGATGTTCAAGGCGATTGCTGCGGCGAAGGAACACATTAATGTCGAAACCTACATCATTGAAGACGATGAAATCGGTCAGCGCTTTTCTGACGCGCTGATCGCTAAACAAAAGCAGGGTGTGCAAATCGCACTGATGTACGACAGCGTTGGGTCGATCGCGACCCCAAAGGCGTTTTTTCAACGGCTAAACAACAGTGGCATTAAGACGCTTGAATTCAACCCTGTCAATCCATTGCTTGCAAAAAAAGGGTGGGAGCTTAACCAGCGGGACCACCGCAAGCTGTTGATCGTTGATGGCCGAACGGTATTTCTAGGCGGCATCAACATCAGCAGTGTTTATTCGAGTGGATTGTCGGGAAACCTCAAAGGCCAAGCCAGCAAGAAGAGCAAGACGCAAAACAAGTTGCCGTGGCGCGATACCCATCTGATGGTGGAAGGTCCGGTGGTCGCCGAGTTCCAAAAGCATTTTATGGCAAGCTGGCACAAGCAAAAAGGCAGCGCATTGCCGGACAAAGAATACTTTCCAGCGCAAATACCAAAAGGAAAAGAAGTGGTCCGTGCCATCGCCAGTTCGGCGGACGACGAAGGCGGCGGGCAAATTTACACTACGCTGGTCTCCGCCATCAACAGTGCCGAGACATCAATCTTTCTGACGAACGCCTATTTCGCTCCAGATGAGCACTTCATGAAAGCACTCGCAGACGCAGTTGCGCGCCAAGTCGATGTCAAAATTATTCTGCCCAGCAAGACCGACTCCGAACTGGTTTTCCACGCGGGTCGTTCGTACTACGCTGCGCTGCTGGAATCAGGCGTGAAGATTTACGAGCGAGGTGAAGCGTTGCTTCATGCCAAAACTGCGTTGATCGATGGCGTCTGGTCAACCGTCGGGTCAACCAATCTCGACTGGCGGAGTTTCTTACACAACGACGAAATAAACGCTGTCATTTTAGGCGCGGAGTTCGGTCAACAGATGAACAAGTTGTTTGAAAAAGACTTGGCGGCATCAACACTGATCACGCACGAAGCGTGGGCGGCGCGTCCGCTACTAATGCGCCTGAAAGAGCAGGGCGCGCGATTGTGGGTTTACTGGCTGTGAGATGGACGCATTTGCTAAGGAAGCTCTGATCAAGTCCATTTCGTCCCCATACTTTGTTGCTCATCCAAAAATATCTCCTTACACATTAGACATGTGCCGCGTCAGTATTTTTGCGAGTCTGGCAACTGCGGCGTCTGGTCTGGCTTCGAACTGAACTTAATCAGAGCTTCCTTAGTGAGAACGAAATGAAGAGTTTGCCGCACAACTGGCTAGACGTAACGGCTTTTTCGATAGTGGCGATCGTCTTTTTATACGGCGCCGTTTCAGGCTTTGCTTGGGCTGAACCCATAACGCCCGCCGCAAGTAGTGCTGAAATCGAGCCGATCGCAGCCTTGCGTGCGCAGCACCTCGCGCTGCGTGAGCGACTCGCAAACAATGGGTTCAAACGTCCATTGGTGCTGGAATCATTTCACAGCTCTCAAGATGTAAAGGGCGATATTTACGCTGTTGTGCCGGACGCGTTTGACATATTCAGCGAAGCGCTTGCGAAGCCACAAGCGTGGTGCGACATCTTGATCCTGCATCTAAATACCAAGTATTGCCGCGCATCAGCCGAGAAACAGTCGACGTCGCTCGTGATGAACGTCGGCAACAAATTTGAGCAGCCGCTGAAGGACTCATTTCGTCTCGTGTTTTCATGGAATGTCGCCAAAAACAACGCCGATTACCTGCGTATTATCTTGAGCGCTGATGCCGGTCCGATCAGTACGCACAACTATCGAATCATTCTCGAAGCCATCCCGCTCAAAAGCGGGGGCACGTTTGTGCATCTTTCGTACTCGTATGGATATGGTCTGACCGGCAGACTCGCCATGCTCGCATACTTCAGCACGGTAGGCCGTGCAAAAGTCGGCTTTACGGTAGTGGGTAGGGATGCAGACGGCGAGACGACATATGTTGATGGCATTCGCGGTTTGGCCGAGCGCAACACCATGCGGTATTACCTGGCTATTGAGTCGTACCTCGGCGCATTGAGGCTGCCACCAGGCGTGCGATTCGAAAAACGCATCAACGATTGGTTCGCTGCCACCGAGCGCTACCCGCGACAGCTACACGAGGTAGAGCAGCGCGAATATCTCGCCATGAAGCGCAACGAATATCAACGCCAGTAGCAAAGCACATGGTCAGCACAGAAAATTGAAGGGGTCAGACATTAAAAGGATCATTTCTCTAAGGCTGCGCAACAAAATTAACCTTGCCACTTTCAATTCTTTCTCGAGTCTTTTAGTCACGCTCTTTTGGGCGTGGTCACCTTCACAACCGCCATGGATTCGCTGGTAGAGACCATGCGGTTATGGGACTACACTGGTGCGACCACTAGACCTCCGACGCCTTCTTGTAAGTCAAGCATCGGCGCCGTCATGACATTTGATGCCAGATTGGTAGAAAAACTCTAGAGTTCGGCACCGTAAACTTCGAAACACAAAATTTTCTGTTTGATAACGCACTTAACAAGTTGGATTTTGAGTGTACAAGTAAGCGTGAATTACGCTCACTGTGTCGCCTGAATGAAAGAGCAACAAGGGCCAGCTTTATTCGTTTTCAAAAAAACAACTCACGCGCACCGGTCAGGTTTTGGCACACGCCGGAAGTGGGGACTTGGCAAATAGGTGGCAACCGGGCCACGTTCATTTCTGACGCCCGAATTTTCGGACGCAAGTACACACCGATAATGTCCACTGGACATTTGTTTAATGCCGATTGGGCTAAATATGTCTTGTACAAATATGTTCTCGACCCTCGTTCCCGCCCTTACGGCGACATTGTTTGCGCTGTTGGTCTCGGGCTGCGCCGGGCCACTAAAAGCACCAGCGGTGGTGACCGAAAGAAACGCTCCGCAACCAAGCACTGCTCTGTTACCGAGCGCCGCGCCGCCCACACCTGCCATTCCTCCCACCGCAGCGAATACAGCTCCCTCGGTCGCTGCGACACCCGCTATCGGCAATAGCGTCGAAACGAAGTTGTCCTCTTCCCCGGCGCCGACAAAGGCAGCAACGCCGCCGGCCAAGCCCGCAGCGGCTCCGCCCAAGGCTGCGGCTGCGTCTGCGGCCGCAGCTACGCCAACCACCAGCGCCGCCACGCAAACGGCAAAAGTGGCACCGGCTCAGGCCGCCAAACCGGCTCCGACTGCTCCACCGATGGACATGAAATCTCTGGAGACCAGACTCAAGCAAACCGACGCGATCGGGGTCTTCACCAAGATCGCGCTAAAGAATCAGGTCGACGACTTGATCGACCAATTCCGCGCGTACTACGCTGGGCGCCTCAACATCACGCTCGCCGCATTGAGGAGACCATACGAAATGCTGCTGCAAAAAGTTCTGGCGTTGCTGCAGGATGCCGACCCGCCGCTGGCCAACGCAATCGTGGCGTCTCGTGAAGCGATATGGGGCATCCTCGCTGACCCAGCCAAGTTCGCAACAATCTAACCATTCTTGGAGAATACCTTTGAAGAAAACCATCCATCAGCGGACGTTGGTACTTTTTTTGTTTGCGTTTTTCGCCGCGCAAGCGTCAGCTGCGGAGGACGCGGCGCTACTCAAGGATCTGACGTCGGTGATTGCGTTATTGGGCGTGCCGTGTGGGCAGGTGGTGAGCGCAAAGAAGCTGAAAGAAAACGATCACGTCGCGACCTGCAAGGACGGCAATGTATACCGCGTGTATGTCAACGCGAAAGACAGAGTTGTCGCGGAGAAACAATCCGCTAAACGTTAGTAGATTGGGCAGGCCTTAGCTGCCCAACAATTGGTGATTAAATTCAAAGCGCCGTCGGGCAGATGGAGCCTACCCAACTTACAGGCCCTTCAGAACAATGTGTGGCGCTGGCCTGCACTCCCTTTGGACCGAAAGCACACCTATGTATCAGCAAGTCTCCGGGCGCGACCGCAAGTCATCAGAGTCAACATCTTTACCATCGCGTCTCACTCCTCACTGAAAACAATTCGACTCTGATCGCGAATGTTGTCAGCCGACATAACGCGCTTGAAGGCTTTGACTCGCGTTTGATTCGCTAAGCAGCAACGCCGCGTTTGGCCTGCACATAAATTACCGCAGCAAACAGCAACTCAATGGCTGCACCGGTGAGCGCGCCGGTGACGACCGGTGCGCGGGTGAGGGCCAGAGCAACACCGGCCGCGCAGAGCAGCGCGCCGAACAACCAGTAGACACGCAAACCGTAGAGCGTTTGAAACGTGAGGTAGCGCCCGCCAATGACCAACAACATGGCAGGGAAGAACCATTCGATGCGCAGCACATGCACGCCATAGGCGATAGCGCAACCAGCGATCAGCCAGACCGTGCCCTCGGCCGCAAGACCGGCTAGCGGGTTTCCGGCTGAATGTTTTCCGGAATGTCCAAACAGCTTGGTGATGACAATCCCCAAGGGGTGGATGGCGGCGCCGCCGAAGAGGAGCGCCAATACCGCCGCCTTCTCCGTGCCCTGAGCTGCGACGACGCCGGCCGTGAGCCAGACCAAGCCAGAGGCGAGAACGCCTGGCGCACCCCAAAAGTAGGCGCGCCGCATGTCGGCTTGTGCGGCTTGGATGGTGAGTTCGGTCATTGAAAGTAGAGGGAAGATTAAATTGCGACTTTGCGGCCTAACTATATTGGAACGAAAGCGACCAAGATTGATTTGTTGCCACAAATATCGAGCCCGGCCGCGTTGAGTGCACGGCTCCTTTTATTCTACGATCAGCGCTTGAGTTGCAGATCCCACTCCTGCACGATTGGGCCGTATCGGCCCTTAGTTTCATTGGTCGGCATCAACGTGTACTTCGCGGTCAAACGCGCTGCGTCGGCAAACGGCAATTGCTTCTCAAAGTGCACGCCCGGAGCGCCCGTGCCAACGTAAATCGAGATCCCTTGTTTTTTCTTGTACGGACCAGAGCGTGAATGATTGCAGTTGAAGTCAATATTCTTGGTCGAAAGCAAGGTGAGCGACAGCGCGTGTGTCTTGGCCTTAAGGTTTACGTCGAGCACCCCGGTCGCTGACATCGGAATTTCGACCGGTGCGGCAAGCGCGCAGGTGTAGCTGTTGAATTGACCTCCAGAATCGGCGGATTTTTCCGTGTGGGAAATATCCCATTGCGAGATCATGACGGTTGCGTTCGGCGCTTCGCCGGCCAGGAATTCGGCGGTGACAGCATCGGCCTTGCGTGAGGAAACCGGCAGAGTCACTTTCACGGTTGCGCGATAGCTGACTTTGGGACTGGTCTCCGTTCCCGTTACCTGGATTGTGCCGACGTACGCGCCGTGCTGCCCTGCTTGCGCATACACCACATGCGAGCTAAAGACGCTGGCGCAAACTGCAACAGCCACGACGATCAATTTCATGGATACGCTTTCGATCGACAATGGCATGCCGATGACTCCGTTGTGTTGGGCGAGACCACGGGTTGGTTGCATTGCTTGCCTCCTGGGTTTAAGGTGCATGGAGTTGGTAACACTATTGAAATTGGAGAAACTGGGGCAGCGCGAATTTCTTTTCCATTGCATCTTGCTTCTCAATAGCATCAGAAAAATTCGAGTCTGACCCTTGGTGTTCCGGATTTAACTCGAGCCTGAAACCCGTGGCACTACCTTCAGCGGAATTTAGTTGGTCGCGAAAGAAAATTGCGGCAGGGCTGCCCATCGCAATTCTGTCATCCCGACGAAGGTCGGGATCCAAGTCGGTTGTTTCATTGAATCAACGAAACTTGGGCCCCGGTCCGGCGCACCCCTGTGGTTGTCCGCCGGGGAGACATGCTTACGGTAGTGACATGAGCGTCTGGAACCTTTTATTTGTCAGCCTTCGGCTAATTATTAGGCGACGGCGTTTGTTCAGGGTACGGTTGGAAGCGCCGCTGCGCCGTATGGATTATCGACCAAGTACACCCAATGACCGTTTGGCAACCGCTTCATGATGTCACTGGACGTGCCATTCATATCTAGCGCCATACCATCTGGCGTCGTTGCTTTGAGCGTCCATTCGTCTACCCACG
>Ga0209591_10010282_pt1 | contig 10066 bp, 2 predicted proteins | sample MAT01_FD_187207 | JGI IMG/M metagenome (GOLD analysis project Ga0209591, IMG submission 187207) | Freshwater microbial communities from Lake Fryxell liftoff mats and glacier meltwater in Antarctica - MAT-01 (SPAdes) (version 2) | ecosystem: Environmental > Aquatic > Freshwater > Ice > Liftoff...
CAGCAGCTTGACACCGGTCTGGCCCGCGTCGATCGCCTGCTGCTGCACTTTGTTCACGTCGGTGAGGTACGAGCCGAACAGCGCCACAGCCGCGATCACCGCCGAGCCGATTGCGATGCCCTTTGTGACAGCCTTCGTGGTGTTGCCCACGGCGTCGAGGTCGTCCATCACGTTGCGGGCGTTCTTGTCGAGCCCGGCCATCTCGCCGATGCCGTTGGCGTTGTCGGAGATCGGGCCGAAGCTGTCCATCGAGATGGTGTTGCCGGTGAGCAGCAGCATGCCGATGCCGGTGAGCGACACGCCGTAGAGGATGGCGGTAAAGGTCACGGCGGGGTCGGCCGAGAAGCCGGTGAAGATCAGCACCGAGCTGAGGATCGAGCCAGCGATCACCAGGGCCGCCCAAACACTCGACTCCATGCCCAGGGCTAGGCCGGAGAGAATATTGGTGGCCGCGCCGGTCTGCGAGGCCCGCGAGGTCTCCTTCACAGGGCCGAAATGCGTGCTGGTGAAGTACTCGGTAAGCTTGTCGAGCACAATCGCGAGCACGATGCCGGAGAAGACCGCGAGGAAGGGGCGCCAGTCCACGGCGCCGCTCGCATCACGCATGTAAAAGTAATTGATGACGGCGCCGGCCACCATGGCAACGGCAGCGGACAGGTAAAAGCCACGGTTCATGGCGGCCATAGCGTTGCGGCGGCGCTCGTCGGTACGCACGATGCTGTTGCCGATCACCGAGGCGACCACGCCGACGGCGCGCAGGAGCAGCGGGAAGATGATGAAGCGCAGGTCGTAGAGGCCGTCGCCAAGGACACCAGCCACCGCGTCGCCCAGCACCAGACCGAGGATCAGGGCGGCGACCAGCGTCACCTCGAAGCTCTCGAAGACATCGGCGGCCATACCGGCGCAGTCGCCCACATTGTCGCCCACGAGGTCGGCGATCACAGCGGCATTGCGCGGGTCGTCCTCGGGGATACCGGCCTCGACCTTGCCCACCAGATCGGCACCCACATCGGCGGCCTTGGTGAAGATGCCGCCGCCCACGCGCATAAACAGCGCGATCAGCGAGCCGCCGAAGCCGAAGCCGAGCAGCGCATCTGGGGCGGCGATGCCGAAGACGATAAAGATCAGGGTGCCACCCAAGAGGCCCAGGCCCACGGTGAGCATGCCCGTAACCGAGCCGGCCTTGTAGGCGATCTGGAGCGCCGGGTTGTAGCCCTTGCGTGAGGCAGCGGCCACGCGCACGTTGGCCTCGACTGCCACGCTCATGCCCACGAAGCCCACCGTGTACGAGAAGATCGAGCCCATCAGGAAGGCGACGGCGCGGCCGATCGCGACCCAGGTGACCGCCGCCTGCTCCGAGTCGAAGCGCTCGACCGCCTCGCGGGTGGGCGGGATCACAAACACACTGGCGCCGAGCACAAAAGTCAGAATAACGATCAGAATAGCGATCGTGCGAAACTGCTGGCTCAGGTAGGCGTTCGCACCATCCTTGATGAAGCCCCAGATCTCCTGCATCCGGGCGGTGCCTTTGTCTTGGGCCAGGATCTGGCCGCGCAGGATAAAGGCGTACACGATGCCGAGGATCGAGATCACAAGCACGGTCAGAATGGCAATGCGTTCAAAATCGTTCAGTCCCTCAAGCATGTACAACTCCTTCGTTGCGGGTGGCGGGCTGATGGCGATTGGGGCGTTACTGTTGCGGAATTGGCTCTTGCAGGGCGCTATTCTAACATACCCTCTTTGCGATTGTAAAGCGCGGCACAATCTCGTGTATGGCCTCACGCAACTGTTGGGCAAATCATTTGCAACACAAAAGGGGCGCCCCTCGTGGGCGCCCTTACGATCCATCCGATGTTGTACGGTCGGCGTACTACCGCCGCAGGCCTGGCAGGAAGATCAGGTTGCGATTGACGGGCGGCTGGAAGCTGCCTTTGGCCGTGAAGTAGCTGGTGTTGCCAGCCCGATCCGTGACGCGCACAATCACCCGCACCGCGCCCTCATCCACGTTCAGGGTGGCCGCATAGAGTCGCGGCCCACGCTGGGTGAAGGTAACATTCTGCCATGTGTTACCCGCTAGCACGTAGACGCCGCTGATGTCGCCCTGGCGCTCATCGAGGCCGCTGACGACGCCATTGGGGGCGGCGCCCTCGTCGTAGGCGGTTACCAGCACTACGGCCTTGAGGTCCTGGGCCAGTTGCCCGCCCACTGCGGGCGGCGCAAACTCGATCCGCACCGACTCGATCACCGGCGGCTGATCGTCGGCCCGCACCGCCACGGCGGCAGGCGTGACGCGGCCTGGGTCGTCGTAGATCACCTTGAAGACCATCCGGGTGTAGGGCCGCAGCAGGCCCGTCTGCCCGCTGGCGTCGGCGCGGAACTGCGCGGCCGCCGCCGTGATCTGGTCGCGCTCCTGCTCGCCCTCGCCCACGCTGCTGTGGCCGAAGAACTTGTCGGGGTACCAGCGCCCCGCGCCCTTGGCGAAGCTCGGCTCCTGCGCTGTGTTCACGATTGGCGCGTCGGTTTCGGTGACAATCTGGGTGATCTGCGGGTTGAAGTTCTGCTGCTGTCCGTAGGTCCCACCCATGAAGATCACGTCCTGCACCTCCAGGCGTACGGTATCGCTGAGGGCGCTCTCCGCGCTGATGTCGTAGGCGAAGGTTGGCAGGCTTGGCGCAGAGGCCTGGTTGTTGTTAAACACGCGCACTTGCGAGCTGGGGAAGCGCCCGCCGCCCCGCTGAACGAACTCATCGTCCACAGTGAAGTCGTCCGGGCTCAGCGTAAAGACCGTGCTGCCAGTGCGGCCCACGCTGGCAGTATCGTCGGGGTCGTCGAGGTCGAGCGTGAAGGTGATCGTGCGTGTGAGCCGGCCCAGGTTGTCGGGCGTGTAGGGCGCCTGCGTCTGGAGCGGCAGGTCGCCGCTATTAGGCCGGAAGTCCTCCAGGGGCGGGGCAAGCGGCTGCTCCACGTTGGTCCGAATGAATGGCAGGCCGTAGAGGGTCATCACATGCAGGGATTTGTAGTCGTATGGACTCAGGCTGGTGGCGTTGCGCACGTAGCGCTGCTTGGCGTTGCGCAGGGCTTCGCCGATGCTCTGGCCGATGTAGAAGTCGCTGCTGGGCGGGCCGACGCGCACGTCGCGGGCCAGCTCCTGAGTGAGCAGCACGGCCAGGCGCTCGGAGTAGTCGATCCCGTCGGCGGTGCCGTAGCCGTAGCCGGTGTTGCCGATCCAGTTGCCACCATGCTTGTTGATGGCCTGGGCGAAGTCGGCCTTGTACAGCTCGGCCTTTACAGTACCGGACACAATCGAGCTGCCGATCACGTTGAAGCCCGAGTGGCAGCCCACCGAGTAGCCAAGCGTGGTGCGGAAGTAACCGCCGGGGATGTCGGGGTTATTCACGTCGGACACGTAGGTGGGGCTCAGCAGGCGCTGCGCTGGGAAGTTACCGTTGGTGCTCTTGGCAGGCAGCAGCTGCCAGTGGTCGAAGTGGGCGTTCACCGAGCTGAGCTGAACGTCGGCCAGATTGGTCGAAGAGTTCACGCTGGTGGCAGAGAACTCACTGGCGAGCTTGCCGTTGAACCACGCCTGCTCAAGCTCGGTGCGCGTCCAGTCATCGTTGATCAGGGTTGTGACCGAGAGCGGAGCGGTGGCCGGCTTGATGATCTGCGTGATCGCTGTGGCCTGGTCCTTCAAAAAGTCGTAGCCGCTCACAAAGCTGCGATTGGCGGGGAGCTCGCTATAAAGATCGAGCGTGAAGTCTGGAGAGAAGTTGCCATTTGGCAGGTAGTTCTTCAGGTAAGCCGCGATCTCGGCGGGGCTCTCCACCAGGCGGGCCACAGAGAGGCGCGGCAGGAAGAATGGGAAGCCATAGAACTTATAGGGCCGGTCGGAGCCGTAGGGGTTGTCGCTGGTGATCATACGATAGCGCAGCGCGGCGCCCTGCGGGCTGTTCGCGCTGATCACGCCGCTGGGGTCGCTGCTCTTAAGGTAGGTGGCGTAGTCGGCCTCGTTGGCGATGCTGGTGAGGTCGGGCAGGCGAAAGCCGGGCAGCACATCGTCGCCGCCCACGAGCACCACATGCTTCACATCGAACAGCTGGAGACCATCAGGGCTGGTTCCCATCGTGAAAGCAGGGCCGGGGCCGGATACGCCGGGCGTGGCGTCGTCTGTCGTCACCGCCTCGATCACGTTGTCGATCAGGCCAGCGATGTAGTTCGCGTAGAGCGGGTTGTCGAGGTTGGCGTCCCAGGCGTCGTAGGTTTTGGTGAGCGTGTCGGTAAAGTTGAGCGCGGTGTTCGTCTTCAGGTCGGCCAGGTCGATCACGTAGCCGTACTGGGGCGGGGCGCCGTTAGGCGAGGGCGGCGAGAAAGCGAGGCTGTTGAGCCCGCTGCGGATCGCATCAACCGGGTTGGGGCTCCCAGGCGGATACAGCTCGTTGAAGCGATTACTGTTGATTATGTAGAGCGTCGTGATGGGGAAGGTTGGCTGGAAGCCACGGATCGCGACGTCGGGCGACGGCGGTGGTGTAGCGAGGCCGCTGCCGTCTACCTGCACGGTGAGGGCGTAATCGGTGTCGCTGAACTGGCCGTTGTTCGCCACCACCACAGCGTAGTAGGTGCCGGGGAGCCAGAGGAAGGTCTCGATCCGCTCGGGCTCGCTGCCGCTGTTGGCGCTGATGGACGAGATCTGCCCGCCGATGGAGGAGATCTGTCCGCCGATCGACGAGATCTGCCCGCCAATCGATGAGATCTGCCCGCCGATCGACGAGATCTGCCCGCCAATCGACGAGATCTGCCCGCCGATCTCGGTCACGCCCTCCAGGCCAGGCTTGCCGGGGTCGAAGCCCTGGGCGGCGTCGGGGTCGCTGGCGAGCAGCAGGTCGTAGTCGGCGGTCAGGCCATCGAGCGAGAGCGTCACGCTGGAGGCGGGCTGCTTGAGCGTGAAGCTGTAGTAGTCCACGTCGCCGGCGGTGGCGAGCTGCCCCTGGACGCGCTGGAGCCAGCGCTGCGCGGTGGCCCTGCCGATGGCGTCGGCGCTGGAGGGATTGTTGTTCGATTTGGTCGGCTCGTTCTCGACGAAGGGCGTCAGCTCGGTGAGGGGCGTGGTCTGCTCCAGGGTTGGCGGCGTGGCCTGAGCGGCGTGAGCCTGGGGGCGCAGACCGGCGAGGGGCAGCAGGGCGAGGGTGAAGAGCAGCAGGGCGGCGAGACGGAGGGAAGAGTACATTGGGGATATTCTCCTTGGAGGGGAGGGCGCCCACAAGGGGCGCCCGGACGACTTACTAGATCCCGGAGGGCGCCCACAAGGGGCGCCCGGACGACTTACTAGATCCCGGACGACTTACTAGATCCCGGAGGGCGCCCACAAGGGGCGCCCGGACGACTTACTAGATCCCGGACGACTTACTAGATCCCGGACGACTTACTAGATCCCGGAGGGCACCCACAAGGGGCGCCCGGACGACTTACTAGATCCCGGACGACTTACTAGATCCCGGACGACTTACTAGATCCCGGAGGGCGCCCACAAGGGACGCCCATACGGCCTGGCTACCCTAGAGCCCTCGAACGAGCGCAAGATCGCGCTGGGCGTCGAGCTCGGCGAAGATCGTCTCGGCCTCGGCGCGGGCGGCAGCGAGGGCGGCGGGGTCACCCTGGGCGATGGCGAGCCGCGCCTGATGGTAGCGCGTCTTAGCCAGATCATAGCGGCTGTCGAGCTGAGTGAGGGCGGCGCGGCTCTGTTCGAGCTCGGTGTGGGCGGCGCCGAGGTGGCCTGCGGCTAGGGCAATCTGGCCGATCACGCGGCGGGCCTGGGCCTCCTCGGCGGCCATGGTGAGCTCGGCGGCGATAGCGAGCGAGCGCTGGGCAAGGGCGGCGGCGGCGGCAAGGTCGTTCAGGGCGAGGCTGGCCTCGGCGGCCAGGCGCAGCACCTCGGGCAAGAAGTTGCGCGCCTTGATCTGCTCGAGCTCGGCGATGGCCACCTCGAACAGCGGCAGCGCCTCGGCGGGGCGGCCAAGCAGCAGCAGCACCTCGCCACGGTTGTAGCTAGTTACGGCCACGCCGAGGGCCGAGCCAACGCGCCCGAACATCTCGCTGCTAAGCTTGTAGAGCTCGCCGGCGCGCCCAAGCTGGTTACGGCCAACCAGCACCACGGCCAGGTTGTTGGCGGTGCGGGCCACGGAAAGCACATCGCCGATGCTCTCGCCGATGCGTAGGCTCTCCTCGAAGCTAGTGATCGTCTCGGGCCAGCGGCCGGCGCGGGTATAGAGGATGCCGAGGTCGTTGAGCGTATCGGCGTGACCGCCAAGAATGTTCAACTCAGCGAAGAGGGCGCGGGCGCGCTCCAGAGCCTCGATCGCCAGCGCATGTTCGCCTTGGTCGCGGTACAGGTTGCCGATCAGCTTCAGTGCGGCGGCCTGGCCGGCCTGGCTGGCGGTCTGCTCGGCCAGGATCAGACCCATGCGTGCCCACTCCATGGCGCGCAGATACTCGCCCTGGCGAAAGTAGATCCCCGCGCCGAGCAGGTAGCAGCGGGCTGTCTCGCCGCGCATGGCCGAGGTGGCGCGGGCCATGCCGGTGCGCAGCCACTCGAAGGCTGAGTCGTAGCGCGAGCGCCGCTCCTCTACCGTGGCCAGCAGCCGGTGGAGGCGCAGCAGCTCTTCAGAGCGGGCAGGGGCGAGCTGAAGGGCGGCGCGGTAGTGGGCCTCGGCGTCGTCGAGCTCGCCGAGCAGCAGGCGCAGGTCGCCGCTGCGCTCGTTGATCACGGCCACCTGCGCGGCGAGCTCCGGCCCGGCGTCGCTCTCGGCGATGCGCGGGGCGAGCTCCAGCGTAGTCGCGTAGAGCGCCAGGGCGTCGCGGTTGGCAAAGCGGCGGGCAGCCTGGTCGGCGGCGCGCATGTGGTAGTCGAGGGCGGGGCGCCACTCCTCGGCCTGGAGGAAGTGCCAGGCCAGCAGCGCCAGCTGGTCGTCGGGCTGGGCGCGGCTGAGATCCTCGATCCGGCGGGCAACGCGCCCGTGGAGCAGGCGGCGGCGGGCGTAGAGAATACCCTCGTAGGCGACATCGCGCAGCAGAGCGTGGCGAAACAGGTAGGCCAGAGCGCGCTCCAGCTGGTCGGCCTGGATCAGCTCGAAGCTGATCAGGCGCTGGAGGCTTTCGTCCAGGGTGTCGGCGCCGGCGTAGAGCGCCTCCACCACCGGGCGCGGGAAGCGGCGCCCGATCACCGAGGCCACTTGGAGCAGCTCCTGGCGCGGCTCGTCGAGCCGGTCGAGGCGGGCGATCAGCAGGCCCTCGATGCTCTTGGGCAGCTCCACCTCCTCCAGACGCCGTGCGAGGCGCCAGGGCTCACCCTCGGCGCGCACCAGCAGGCCGCCGCCCACCAAGGCCCGCACCAGCTCCTCGATGAAGAAGGGATTGCCCTGGGCGCGGTCGAGCAGCGGCAGGATGGCCGCAGGGGGATTACCGCCAAGCAGGGCGCCAAGCAGGGCGGCGCTATCGTCGGGCGAGAGCTCATTCAGGCGCAGAGGCAGCGTCAGCGGCAGGCCATCCCAGGGCGCGTCGATGGGCGGGTCGGGCCGGTAGGTGAGCATGAGCAGCAGCGGCAGCTCGGCGGCGGCGGCGGCAAGCAGCCCAAGCAGCTCCAGCGAGGGGCTATCGGCCCAGTGGACATCCTCGATGCCAAGCAGGATGGGGTCGCGGCGGGCCGCGCCCTGGAAGAGCGCCACCACAAGCTCCTGGAGCCGATCATGGCGCTGCTGGGCGGTGAGCGCGGCGGTGAGGGCTGTCTCCGCCATCGGCGCGCCGATGGCATCGCCGAGCAGCGGCGTGAAGCGCTCTAGCTCGGGGGCGAGCAGCGCAACGCGCGTGGCAAGGTGGGCTTCCAGATCGGCGCCGGCGCGGCGGGCCGAGAGGCCGAGCAGCTCGCGCAGGGGCGGGCGGATGGCGGCGTAGGGCGTGCGCTGCTCGTAGCTCTGGCAGTCGCCGAGCAGGATGTCGAAGGGGGGCACGCCTGCCGCGCCGCTGTCGACGCTGTCCACCACAAGGCGCTGGAGCAGCTCCTCGCCGAGGCGACTCTTGCCGGCGCCGGCCTCGCCCACCAGGGCCAGCACGCGCCCTTTGCCGGCGAGGGCGGCCCCCGAGGCCTGTAGCAGCGCGGCGAGCTCTGCGTCGCGGCCGATCAGCGGGGCGACATCGAGGCGACCGGCGTGGAGCTCCTCGCGGCCGCCCACCACCTCGGCCACGCGCAGGGCCCGCGCGGGCACCACGGGCTCGGCGATGCCCTTGAGGCGCAGGGGCGGCGCCTCCTCTAGCACGATCTGGCCAGCCACGGCGGCGCGGGCGCTAGGCGAGAGCAGCAGCTCGCCATCGGCGGCGGCCGACATCAGCCGGGCCGCCAGGTTCACCGCCGGCCCCATCACGGTGTACTCGTAACGGGTGGCGCCGCCCACGCGGCCGGCGAAGACGGTGCCGGTGTTGATGCCAATCTTTTGGTGGAGTACTGAGTGCTGAGTGCTGAGTGCTGAGTGCTCCGCTGGCAGCAGTGTAGCGATCTCGGCGTTCGCCTCGGCCAGCGCATCGGCGAGCTCCAGGGCGCAACGCACAGCGCGGGTCGGGTCGTCCTCGTGGGCGGTGGGAGCGCCGAAGAGCGCCATCAGCTTATCGCCGTGGGTGTACATATCCACCTTGTTCACGATTCCATCGTAGCGGTGGACCACGGCCTGAGCGCGGCGAAAGTAGGCGTTGAAGATCGTGGCGGCGAGGTCGGGGGCGTGCTGAAGCTGGGCGAGCATCGCGCTGAAGTCGTGGACATTGGCGAAGAGCACGCTCACGGGGCGAAACTCGCCGAGGCCGGTCTCGGCGACCTCTAAAAAGCGTCGGGGGAGGCCGCGCACCAAGTAGGGGCGTAGGGCGGCGAGCCGGTCGGCGAGGCGCGCGAGCGTAGATAGATCGTCGGGGCCGCGCAGGGCGATCGGGTCGCTGGTCGGGGCTGGCAGGCGTGGTGCGGGCACCGCCTCGGCGAGCAGAAAGCCGCCCTGCCCGGCGTGCAGCGTGGCGCCCTCTAGCAGGCATGCGGTCTGCTCGGAGACCACCACCTGGCCGGGCTCGGCGAGCTCCTGGGCCATAGCGACGCGGTTCACCTGGGGGCCGGTAACCACCAGCTCCACGTGGCTAGCGTCGCCAACCTCAGCGGCAAAGACCCGGCCGCTGTGGACGCCGACGCGCAGGCGCAGGGCGAAGGTGCCGGCGCGGGTCTGGAGGCCAACAAAGGCAGTCATGCGCTGCTGCATGGCGAGCGCAGCGGCAGTGGCGGCGGCGGCGTGGGCCTCGCCAAGGGCCTCGGCGTCGAAGAAGGCGGTGATAGCGTCGCCGCCAAACTTAAGCAGGGCGCCCTGGCGGACGTGGAGCTCGGCGATCAGGGCGTCGAAAAGCGTATTGATAATCACCGAGAGCTCTTCGGCGCCCTGCTTGCCGAGGGCGCTAAGGCGCTCGGAGAGCGCGGTGAAGCCGGAGAGGTCGGCAAAGAGCAGGCTGCCATCCCAGAAGGCGCCGGAGACGCGGCCAGGGCTAGGGTCGTCGATCTGGGCGCGCACGAGGCGGGTAGGGATATAGGCTGCGCAGGCGGCGATCTGGGCGCGCAGATCGCCAGAGAGGCGGGCGCGCACCTCGGCGGGGAGCTCGCCCGCGCGCGCAAGGAGGGCGGCGAGATCGGGCGCGAGGTGGGCGCCTAGAGCTGTATAATTGGGCAGCAACAAAGCCATATGCGTGATTGGGCTGCGCTTCCCGAGGCAGGGCTGGCGCGCTACTACATAGGCATAAACGGCGCGACGGCAAAGATTGTCGCTGCCGAACGCCAGAGTACCCCCATTGTGCGGCCTTGACGGCGGGAAGGGAAGAGGGCTTTTTGGCCTATTGTCAGGCGTGGCAGGCGGCAGGCGGCAGGCGGCAGGCGGCAGTTTGTCCCGGGTGCGGCGTAACGTTTCGGGCTGCCCGATGGCCGGCGGCTGAACGCCGCGCCGGCTGGGCCTACGGCCGCGCGTCCGCCTACACGGACGCAGCACGGCGTCGGCGCAGGCCG
>Ga0209591_10010283_pt1 | contig 10065 bp, 6 predicted proteins | sample MAT01_FD_187207 | JGI IMG/M metagenome (GOLD analysis project Ga0209591, IMG submission 187207) | Freshwater microbial communities from Lake Fryxell liftoff mats and glacier meltwater in Antarctica - MAT-01 (SPAdes) (version 2) | ecosystem: Environmental > Aquatic > Freshwater > Ice > Liftoff...
TGCTGGATACATACTAGCAGTCGTATGAAGATCAAGGATTTTATAGACAATGGGCGATCGCAGATCTCGTAAGTTGGGTTAAAGCATGTAGCTTGCTTCCCGCAGGTTAACCCAATATCTATCAACGCTAGTGGCATCTATAGGTTGGATTTTCAAGCTTTAAGCGATCGCCCGCAAAAAGGAAGATATAATCCAATGAAGTCCCATTTGCGGTTAGGTTTCGAGGACTCAACTTAACTTGCAGTGAAGGGCGATCGCACTCAGCGTCCTAACGATCAAGCTCACCGGACGCAGATAACTTTTGCAACTCAACCGACCATATTCAGGCGTTCCGGTGCAGCGACTAGTTAGCTGGCGATCGCTAGTAGAGCATCTAAAGCCCAACATATGCAAGTGTAAGAAGTCGTTAGGATTTCTATAACAAATTCGATTGACAATAACTTTCGATACCTATCACCGATACATTGGTACACCACTAGGCCACGCCAAAACTTGCTGATTGGAACGGAACACCGTCTTATTAGAACGACGAACGGATCTTCCTGGCGCTGCGGATTGAGCGTGCAGGGGCGATCGCCCCTGACTTTCTGTCGATCTCCTATGCAGCGGCGATCGCTCAGATGCAAGAGCGTTTAGGTTTGAGCCGCAACCAGGTTAATGAGTGAAGTGCGATCGCTCTTTTCTGACACGACTCAAAGGCGATCGCGCAGTTTGCGAATACAGGTGTGTCGGATTTTTGGAAGGGAGCGATCGTTGCCCTATTTCTATTTTATTAGGGGAAAAGAAGTGGGAATGAATTTTTCTTCGCCAGTAACCCGACTGTATTCCGGTTTTGTGGCAACCACCTCTAGCACGGCGGATACGGAGTCAAGGGTACCTTTGTTTGATGTGATAGAAATCGTAGCCATCGTATTTCTCCTGTAAGTTGATGTGTTGTTAGCCCCAAATAACCTGTCCTTCATCCTTCATTCTTCACTTTGCCCTCTTTTTTCTCTTTAGTGAAATAACTTTGGTCACTAATGAAAAAATTGTGATTAAGAATTAATACCTTTAGTTTACAGGGCTTTCAGGCTGATCACTAACCTTGAGTTAAGGAAGATATCCACACGTCGATATTTGGGATCTGGCTTTTCATGGAGTCGGATATCCTTAAATTTTTGAGGGAGTCCGCTATTTTTAAAAGCTTCGTTTTCGCCCTTACCCGATGACTTGATCCGAGTATCAGGTATTTTGAAACTGCTGCCAAGAATATCCTTAATTGCCTGCACTGTATTCTCCGATCTAAAAAGAGAGAGTGTTAGGTTGCGGTCCGCAGTATCCACGAGATCAGTGTGTCCAATGACTTCTAACGTGCTTGTTGGCGACGAAAAAGCCACTAGTTCATTCGCGCAGACAATTCGCAAAGCTTGTCTTGCATCTTCGGTCAAAAGTGCGCTGCCTAAGCAGAAATGAGCATCATCTCGAAGATTGTAGTCGGCTGCGTAATCAGTTATCGCAATGCTTTTCGTAGCATCAAAGTCTGGAAATTTTTTATCTCCGATTGTTCCAAAAATAGCTTTTCCACCGACTTTTAGTAGTATCAGTTTTGGTTTTTCCAGCTTTAAGTCCAGGTCTGTATATCCAACGTCCATCGGTGGCAAATAACCTGAACCAAAGATTTGTATAAAGCCTGCCGCGGCAGAACTGCCTATTGAAATTCCAAGTTCGCCTAGACGAATTTCGCCCGGAATATCCGGCGGCAACCACTCGTGATAGGTTTTAGCTATGCCTTCTATCTCATCTCTAAAGGAGACATCAATACCTCCTCCTATAAAACGAACCTTATAAGTCTCTTTCCATTTCTGTCCATTAATCTTTTCTACAGTAATTTTTCCAAAATAACCACCAACAAAAATAGTCGCGCCGGTAAGCTTGAGAGTTACTTTATACTCATGCGGAGGTGCCTGCGGATCAGCGATATTATTACTCGCTTTCAAGCCTAGATATTTTTTTATTGCAGGCAGGTTAAATCCATTCCCTTTATTTACGTCCAACATAATCTGAATCCAATCAAGTCGTGAACGTATTATCTGTTTGAACGTCCATTTGTTGTTGGTCAATATAGTCTTGGCGTAAAACTGCCCAAGTTCCAAATCCGTATCATGAACTCCGCTAAACTCTAAGGTGAAAACATTGGCTATATAAAGGTCTAATTTAGCGACTTGATCAATTAAGTCCTTCTTTTCCGAATAACGAATTCCTGCTGGAGTTGTAAAGTAGTTTTGTAAATGGGATGCCATCTTATCGCCGGCTAAATTAAGTACCAAATGTTTTATCTGTAATTGGGTCAGAGGGAATTTTTCATGAAGCCAAACAAGTTTATCGAAAGAAGCCGTATTTATTAAAGTCGGAGTTGTTGAAATCTTGACGAGTCCGCTCTTAATCCCCGTACTAAGTTCCCAGTAAAGACGACCACTTTCAAAACGAAAATAGCCCCAATTGCCGCTAGGATTCCTCTTGTCAAAAAATAAAAATGAGCCATCTGATTGTAAATCACCATATATTTCCTTGAAATCTCTGCCTTTGGGGTCATCGTCTTGATGAGAGAACCAACCTTTAGGGCGAGGATCAGGGTAACGGACTTGGGTAATGATTCCTTCAATATGTCGTCCGGCTTGATTTATGCTGACTGTCCAATCTGTGAGAGTCCTGCCATTGGATTTGAATTGGTTTTCATAGCGACCGGTTATATCTATTTTTGGATTGTCAGGTTTAGAGTCTGCCAATTTTCGTTCGACCTTACGACATACAATTCCACCTTTTTGAGCCAATGGCGGTGACGGACGCGCCATTATTTCTCGGGTGGCGCTTTTTACTTGATTCCAATACTGTTTGTATTTGGCATCAGTTTGATTGTTTTTTAGCTTGCAATATCCCCTGTTTTGTCCGTATTGGGCATAGAAAATAATTCTGGTTAATGTTGTGAGATCGCGTATGCCGTGATGGATAGCAAGAACTGTAGCGTTCTTCCAATCCTCATCATTCAAATTCTTCCGTAGATCTTCAGGAAGCGAGCTTAAAAGCCTGTCCCAATTCAGTTTACACTTTTTCTCCTCTTGAGATGTAGGCGATGGTATCTCTGACTCCTCACCATTAAATTCATCAAATAATTGGTTAAATTCTTCTTCGTTATCAAATTCCAACTCCTCGTTATAGGTGAAATTTGTATGAATTTCATCCTCTTTTTCCCGATCGGTTTTCTCTTCATTCAACTCGTTTAAAGATTCACTAAATGCTCCAGTCTCTAGCTTTTCCACTTCATAAGTAGAATAATCTGCGATCGCCTCTTCTTCAAATTCTTCCTCATCCAATTCACTGAGGAATCCACCAAATGCTTCGATCTCTGACTCCTCTACTTGATGCGTAGGATAATCTGCGATCGCCTCTTCTTCAAATTCCTCTTCATCCAATTCGCCGAGGAATTCCTCAAATTCTTCAGCTTCCGATTCATCGATCGCCCCCCACCCCTCCTCAAAAGCCTGAAGAAAAGGGCTTTCAAGCTGAAACCCAGGCACAGGAGTTCTCCATGTCGGTGCTGTTCTGGCTTCCTCAGCCAAGTATTCTTCATTGAGAAAGGGTGAGTCCAGTTCTGGCCTGGGTTCATGGGAATCAAATGAATTTTGGAAGGAGTCAGGTGAGGAAGGCATGGGTAACTCCCTTCTGTTTTGGGTTGGTTAATGGAATCAGGAACTGACGGTTTATCGGTCAATTACGACGGAACAGGTCTTTATCTTTCATGTTGCGATCGGTTGCTTGTGACCAATAGGTGATGATGTCCCGCATATCTGCTTCTATAGACGATCCAACCGCGTATAAGGCAGGAACGGCGGCTGAACTGTTGTACGTGCCAAGCTCAATCTGAATCAGCAATCTGGACATCAGATCGGCAAGACGGAAGAAGTAATAAGATTTTCCGTGAGCAGGTAATTTGACTCGCTCAGCAATCTTCTTCAATCGCTCTTCTTCGCTGGCACCTTCTGCCCGTAAAGAAACCACAATGGGGGAATCAAACTCAACACTGAGATGAAACCAGGACATCATCGACACGAACCAAAATTCCTCTTGGGAGAGGTTGCCATTAGTGCGGCGGGTTCTCAGCATGTCATGGAGGCGGCGGGCTAGGTTGGCGATCGCCGCGTCATCTCTTGGATTCGTACCGCTACTATTGTTTGCATTAGAGATAGCAACCCAAACTTCTCGCAGGAACTCTTCAAACGTGCTGACAAATTCTCGATTGGCTGTATCTGGTTTGATGTAGGGGTAGGACTTGCCGTTATCTATACCATGATTGAGATCCATGGCAAACATTCGATAGTAAGCATTACATCTAGTCAGTTGTAAATTGTCACGAATGTTGCTCACTACGGAGAAGATACTGTAAGGAGCCGGATCTCTAAAGAACAATTCTTCAGTATTACGAAGCCAGTGCTGAGCGCTAGCTAAGGGCACCCCTAACCGTTCCCCATGTCGGAACTCATGGATTACCCGTCGGAATATTTCGTAGATCCGAGTATTTTCGATTAGGTATGCATAGATGAGATGATCCCATCTAGATTTTCCTTGTCCTATGTTTACAGGGATAGAGTTAGGATCGGACCCTGGTCTGAAGCTATTTCGATTTGACTGAACAAACGAATGCGGTGCATTGCCAAAAAGAGCATCGAGTAAATACTCTGGCAGTTGGGGAATATCACTCCGACGATTAGGATGTCCAAGGGGAGGATTTCCAGATGGGTCACTTTCCCACACTTTGAATTCCCATCCCAGTTCCAACAATGCAGCTAATTCTGCCGGATGTAGTCGGAAGATTTGTTCTGCCTTTTGGCGCGAGATTGGAGTTTCAAGGCTATTTGAAGGCGGTGGAACCCGAACAAGACGTCTAAACATGAATGAATTTCTCCTGGTTTAATCCATGAAAGGAAGATGAACTTTTCTTTAGATATGAGATCAAGCCCATCTTTTGGAATTTTTTCAAAGAAATATGGGATTAATTCCACATGATTGACTGACTAGCTCGTCACCTGGTAGTTTCGGCTCGCTTACTTTCGTTTTAGGATCTAGCCTCGGCAAACACCATTCTGGCTCCGATCCTGCAAGAGCTTGCTTAATTTGATTGAAATCTGTAATTGCCAGCTGTAGAGGTGTTGAAGGTGGTAGTGGCGAAATCATCTGAGTTTGTGCCTGAGAGCTTTCTTGTCTGGTTTCTTCGTTATTAGTCATCGTTTCATTCTCCTTTTTTCGTCTAAAGCCCGAGAGATCTACGAAAAAGCTGATCGTTACATCTATCAACGTACTTAGAGTGACTGTTTTTTGCCTAGATCCCATACTCGTGACCGAACACTGTCTGATTTACCATTCTCCTTTGTCATCAGTTACTTCTCCTTACTAACCATCAGCTCAAGCGACCTGCAACGTCTCACCCAGCCTGAGCATCCAGTCTTTTTGTTGCTGCAAAACCTCCAGGGCGCGATCGGGTTGGGTTGCCGCCCGGTATCCTGTCAGAGCCAGCAACCGGATTGGCTCTGTCCAGACCCAATGATGCGAGGTATAGAGCGCAGCACCCCCCTGAGCCTCCAGTTGTGCTAGAGCGTCTGGGCTAACCCGTCTAGGGTCAATTAGTGCGACCAATGGATAGCCTCGGAAGGCGCGCATAGGTGTTAGTAGCGACAGTTCTGCCACTTTGGGCAACAAGGGTAGAGAGAGTTGCAATAACTCCCGCACCCCCGATCGCGCTAATGCTAGATCATGGCTTTGAATCCACGCCCGGGCGAGATCATCCCAGGCCCCCTGACCAAAACACTGACGACACATTTCCACACCCAACAACACCCGCAGATAGCTGATGGGGTGCGGATCTCCTGGACTATACCGGAACGCAACTGTCTGCCCTCCTGCCACCACATCGTGAAGTCCGGCAACCGACGCATATCCGGTGTGGACAAACGCATAGGCATCCGCCGTAATTTCGCTGGCCCAACTGGCCCATGTGCGGGCGACTTGGGGTGAAACACTGGCGAGTTCCCTGTCCAGCGCGGCTGCGAGTTCTTCACTCCAACCAATTGCATAGGCAACTTGGTGTCCTGCTTCATGGATCAGTGCCGTTGGGCGATACAGATTGTGACGCACAATTTTAATCGCCGCCGTCAGGCTTTCCGTTCTGCCATCCCACAACCGCAGTCCGGCTTTGAGAATCGATGCGCCCAACCCTTTATCGATGTAGGTCAGGACAGGTGGCGTAGTTAGCCCTAACTTATCCAGCAACTCCGACATACTGCGACGAGCCAACACATCACAGGCTCGCAAGAGTGCAGCTGTAGTGGGATTTGTGCGGGTATTAATGGCATCGGCATAAAAATCCAGTAAGGTTTCCGTCTGAAGATACCGCTGCCGAAATTCCAACAATTGCTGTTGAACCTGGTTGATGTCGTCTGGAGTTTTGGCAGCACTCCACTGAGCCTGTAAAGCGGCTGCCTGACGCTGGAGTCGATCGACTGCCGCCGAGAGGTTGTGGCGTAAAACAATGCCCAGATAGCGTTCCAAGCTATTCCAGGCGCTTGCCGAAGCCAGGTCTTCTAGATCGCTCAGACGCAAGGCAGCCATCGTCCAGTGCGCCACCTGACGGGCAAGTTGCAAGTGTCGAACATCGGTCGTTTCAATCACGGCTAAACCCTGGAGTGATCTGGATATTAACGTCGGGTTTTCCTGTCGCGGTTTGCATCTCTTGGAGATTGGCAGACTCTCCTCGTAAGGCTTTTCGCAGGGCAGCAAACCCCGGTGGATTGGTGACTGTGATCTTAATCGTGACTCCATCCACTGGCTTGTCAGCTTCCGCGATGAAATCCTGCGGCTTTTGTTGTAGATAAGTACTCAGACTTTGACCAATCCACTCATTCAACCGCTTGGTCAGGGTTTCCCGAACGATTGAGGGTAACGATCGCAGTTTTCGCCCTCGCGATTCTTGGGGAGACACTGTGCCGTGAATGATTTTCAAATGGCTCTGGTGTTTCCCAGACAAAACCGTCTTTAACCGCGACTCCAGCACCGATCGCACCCGACTGACTGCTTTTGCGATCGCTTTTCCCCGTAGATCCACCGCGATCGCTTGGGCAACCGCTTCACTCAGAAACACATTGACCTGAATTTGATCCTGGGGAAAATTCAGGCGTACCTGCACCTGTCGAATACGTCTGGGTTTGGGTGCACCACCCGCTACAGGTACAACTTGCGGGCGTGCTTCTGGAATTTCCAGATAATAGAGCCGCTGCCCCACTGCCGTAATGGGCTGGTGGTCAAGATACTTCGGCGGCACTTCCCGCCCCAAACCGGGTTGTCCCATGATTATGCCAGCCGCTTCTGGAGTCAGAGGATGCAAATTACTTGAAGCGGAGGTCGTGCCCAGCCCAGGCACAGAGGTCTCAAACTTACAAACTTGACTTAGCAGAGTGCCAGGAATCGCTTCATAGAGGTGTACTCGTGCTTTGATTGGGCGACCGGGTGAGAGACCCAGCCGGTCTTGCAAAAACTCCGCCAGTGGAATGTCGCAAAAGGTTTTGACCGTTCGAGAAATATGCGGAGTAATAGTTATGTCGTAGACACGGGTACATTTCTTGTAGTGTTTCTTTTGACTCCGTAGCGGTTGTAATACCCAGGCTGACTTGGTGCCGCTGGTTTCCCGCAGTTCCGGTCTTGTCTCATACACCCGCTCTGACAACACGGGCGGTAAGTTAGCCGCTGCTGCCTGCTCAAAGGCTTCCAGGACAAATCCTTCCAGGAGTTCCTGGTTGTCTAAAATATACTCCGGCAGTGCCGCAACCTGGCGCACCGTGTCTTCCACGGTTGCCGCAACCGCAGATCGAGCGGCAAGGCTCTCATCTTCCGGGGTCGCTTCCAGGTTGATTAACCGCAACCCCACATCCACGAGCGCCTGAGAAAGGGCCGGAGCATACTGAGGCCCGACAAATTTTTCGGTGACTTTGACTAACAGTTTGGCAAGGTAATTGACAATTTTGGGACGTCCCGCTAGATTGATCCCCACCTTAAGCACTGGCAAAATCGCCGGAATAAAGTTTTCGACCAGTGGAGTCGGGTCTTCTCCTTCCCGCAATTCGCCGAGCTGCTGGACGAACTGACTGCGTGCCCGGTCTAAATCGCTGAGTGGATCATGATTAAGAGGTTGCTGGGAGGTGCGAATGTATTCAGCGATCGCCACTTCCTGCTCCACATCTTCCCTGGCAAACAGGAGATTTGCGATCTGCCCATCAAACTCTCGTTGAATACTAGAGACATCTGGTGTCGCATCCTCTGTGTCAGGAGTAGTATCCTCCTCAACTTCTTGCTTAAGAAAGCGCTTTGCCAATTGCTCAGCCACCGGACGCAGTGCCACCGGCAATTTATTGATCGCCATCTGTAAAACTTTCTTGAGCAGAGGATTAATCAGTACTTTGAGCTTTGGCAAGATGGCATCAAGCCCTAATTTACCCACGGCTTGGATACCCTTCTTGGCCAGGTTGGCAGCCTTCTTAGCCAAACTACCCAAGAAATTCTCAAAGCTAGGGAGAAGAGAAGTTTGAGGCGTATAGCGATCGATGAACGCTTCAAGTTCTGATTCCCCTAAGGAACTAGAGTTAAGCTGTCTAACTTCCTCCGCTAGCGTATCTATAAATGCTTCTGCCTCTTGAACTAAAGGCGCAAAACGCTGCTCCAGTAGCCGCATCGCCTGCATTTTCTGAACCAGTGGATCGCCATACTCACTTTCAAATCGGTCTTCATAAAGCTCAGCCGCTTCATTTACCAATTCAAACAAAGCTTCATCAAATTCTTCATCGTAGAGTTCATCCAGAAACTCCATCGCCTCCTCAGCTTCTAGATCGACTGCTCCTCCAGCATTTTCTAACTCGTATACGGAGCGAAAGGGGCTGTCAACTGGGTGAGTTCTTGCATAAGATATATGCTCTTCTTCAAATTCAGACCCTTCACTACTCAAGAGTGTTCTTGTAGTTGGGAAAGGTGACTCAATTGTTTGATTGCTCGGTCGAGATCCGTGTGGCTCTCTTGTAGACAATGACATAGACACCTCACTTTATCCAGTTAATAAGGACTCAAGTTAGAAATCAAACCAAGCTTTCAAGAAACACCCATTCTGTATGTGGTTTACATATAGCACTTTTACCAAGCATTCCAGAATAAAAACCAGACAGTACCTTAACGGGTAGTTTTTCTGTAAAGCTTTGTAAGTTATCTTGCTTAAAGAGTTACAAAAATCATTACTGAGATACTTTGAAACTAATTTGGCTTGCTGCAATCGCCGTGACAGTCCACCCTAATGTGAAATAGACAGGAAAAATTTATTCAACCCCAACGAAGGTTTTTCACTACTGACTCAACCCGGAAACGAAGCCAGCTAACAACTTAATTAGGCGGAAACTTTCTGATATCACCCCCAAATTGGGTGGATCTGAGGAAAGTTTCTTGCGATCCACCTTGAATGGGTGGCTCAGCAAAAACTTTCTCCTATGGTATACGTTTTCTAGTGGGTGAGAGAAATATTGTCGTATTTCTTTATTTGTAATCCACGTTTGCCGATACTGATCGTGGGGGGTAGGGATGTCTACATGGTTTGTCGGCGATCGCCCTCAACAATCAGCCAATATCACTGATTGACAAGGACACAAGTATGCCCGTATCCTTGCTAACTAAGGTTGTCAAACGACTACGGAGTCGCGCCACCCGTTTCGCTCCAAAAAACTAGCACCGCCCAATGCTGTAGTCACCAACATTGAGCGGCTAACCCCCACCTGTGCGAGCAGTATGGAGGCTAATTGGGAATGATAGCATTCTCTAGCCACCCTACTTTCCTATGGAAACGGGGTGGCTAGGTTTTTGGGGTTTTCTTCCCACACTTCCATGCAGGAGAACCCCGATGATTGACCTGTTTGACCCGCCCACAGCGCGCACTTTTTTGACCGATAGCGCGGGTGATGAAATTCGCCCCCTGCCGCTAATTTTGCCGCTCTACTTTCAACCCCT
>Ga0209591_10010294_pt1 | contig 10059 bp, 9 predicted proteins | sample MAT01_FD_187207 | JGI IMG/M metagenome (GOLD analysis project Ga0209591, IMG submission 187207) | Freshwater microbial communities from Lake Fryxell liftoff mats and glacier meltwater in Antarctica - MAT-01 (SPAdes) (version 2) | ecosystem: Environmental > Aquatic > Freshwater > Ice > Liftoff...
CGCGGCACGGCTCAACCTGACCCGCGTGCTCGACAATCAGGCGGCAGCGCTCTCCGGCGGGCAAAAGAAGCTGATGGAGATCGGCCGCGCGCTGATGGCGGAGCCACGCCTGCTGCTGCTCGATGAACCCGTGGCTGGCGTGAACCCCTCGCTGTCCGCCGAGATCGCGACGCATATCGGCACGCTGCGCGATGAGGGCATGACTGTACTGGTGGTGGAGCACCACATGGACTTCGTGGCTTCGCTCTGCGACGAGGTGATCGTGATGGCGGAAGGTAAGTTCCTGACGCGAGGTGCCTTCAGTGAGGTTGCCGAGGATGCGCGGGTGCAGGAAGCCTATATGGGCCGGCGCGCCCACGCATGACGATGCTGCTCGAGGTCGAGGGCCTGGTCGGCGGCTATGGCGCGGCGGATGAGATCCTGAAGGGCATCACGGTCGCGTTGCCGGAACGACGCATGGCGGCGATCGTGGGGCCGAACGGCGCGGGCAAATCGACGCTGCTCAAGGCCATTGCCGGGCTGCTGAAGCCCAAGGCGGGGCAGGTGCGCCTGTCCGGTGAAGTGCTGACCGGCCTGCCGCCGCGCGGTGTCGCCGCCCGCGGCGTGGCCTTCGTGCCGCAGGAGGCCAATATCTTCCCGAGCCTGACGGTGCGCGAGAACCTCGAAATGGGTGGCTATCTGGAGCCCCGCGCGAAGGTTGTGCAACGCATCGAGGGGCTGTTCGCGCGCTTTCCCATCCTCGCCGAAAAGCGCCGCCGCGCCGCGCGCACGCTCTCCGGCGGGCAGCGGCAGATATTGGCGATGGGCATGGCGCTGATGGTGGAGCCGAAGCTGCTGCTGCTCGACGAACCCTCCGCCGGGCTCAGCCCGAAGGCCGCGGAATCGCTGTTCGACAGCATCGCCGCCATCCACGCCGAGGGCACCGCCATCCTCATGGTCGAGCAGAACGCGCTGGAGGCGCTGATGATCGCGGAGGACGGCATCGTCATGGTCGATGGCCGCGTGGCGCGCACCGGCGCGGCCGCCGCGCTGGCCGCCGATCCCGAGGTAAGCCGCCTGTTCCTGGGCGGCTGAGTCTGGCTATGCTGATTCCATCAACTGGGGAGAAGACTGGGATGACGAAGCTGAACACCACCCGCCGCACGGCGTTGCTCGGCACGGCCGGCGCGCTGGCCACCTTCGCGATCGGCGGCCGCGCGATGGCGCAGAATGACCCGATCCGCTTCGGTGTGCTGCCGCCGCTGACCGGTGCGGGCGGCCCCTATGGCCCGGCCATGCTGCGCGCCATCCAACAGGTGGTGGAGGAAGCCAACGCCGCAGGTGGCGTGCGCGGCCGGCCAATCCGCCTCTTCTTCGAGGACGACCAGACCAACCCCGATGCCGGCGTGCGCGGTGCGCGCAAGCTGATCGACGTCGATCGCGTGCAGGCGCTGATGGGCACCTGGGCGAGCTCCGTCACTACGGCGGTCGCGCCGTTGTGCTGGGAGAATCGCGTGCCGCTGTTCACCGTCTCGGGCGCGGATTCCATCACGCTGCTGCCGCACCAGGGCTTCATCTTCCGCACGCAGCCGAATTCGCGCCTGCAGATCGCGACCGCGGGCGATTGGCTGGCGGGCAAGGGCGCGCGGCGCATCTATCACATGGCGGCGCAGAGCCCCTTCGCGCAGTCGAGCCAGGAGGTGCTGACCGAACGCATGCGCGCCGGCGGCGGCGTGGTCAGCGGCTTCACCATCTATGAGCGCGAAAAGACCGCCTTTCGGTCCGAAGTCGATGCCATCATGCGCAGTCGCTCTGACACCGTCTTCCTCAACGGCTACCTGCCGGACGTCACGATCCTGCTGCGCGAATTGTTCCGCGCCGGCTTCGACGGGCGCCGCTTCACCATGGCCTATGCGGCGAACGCCAATACCTTCCAGGCGCTGCCGAACGAGGTGACGAACGGGCTGATCACCTTCCAGCCCAGCCCCGACCTCAACAGCGGCGCCTTCGCGCGCCTGAAGAATCGCTTTGGCGCGACCGAGGTCGATCCCTACTCGGCGCAGACCAACGACCACGCGACCATGGCGATCCTCGCCGCGGCGCAGGCCGGCGATGCGTCTGGCACCGCGATCCGCGACAATGTGCGCCGCGTGACGCAGGGCGGCGGCGAGACGGTAGACAACGTCACCGACGGGCTGCGCGCCATCACGGCCGGCCGCGCGGTGAATTTCGATGGCGCTTCCGGCCCCGTCTCCTTCGACGAGCGCGGCGACATCCAGGGCACGAAGTTCCGCTTCGAAGCGGCCGAGAATGGCAGCTTCAAGCTGCTCGAACTGGCCTGATGGAGGATTGGCGCGACCTCGCGCAGGTCCTGCTCAACGGTGTGATGGCGGGCAGCGTGCTGATGCTGCCCGCCATCGGCTTCAACTGCATCTTCGCGGTGCTGCGCTACCCGAATTTCGCGGTGGCGGGCTTCGCGACGATCGGCGCCTTCGCGGGCTGGGTCGCCAATGCGCAATGGGGAATGCCGGCGGGGCTTGCGCTGCTCGTGGCGTTCCTGGCTGCCGGCGCGGCGGGGCTGTTGTCGGAAGAACTCGCGCTGAAGCCGCTGCGGCCGGCGGGGCCGCTGACGGTCGCCATCGCCTCGGTCGCGCTGACCATCCTGCTGGAGAACATCATCCGCTTCAGCTTCGGCAACGACCTCAAGGGTTACGATTTGCCGATCCTGCGTGACTGGCGCTTCGATGGCATCCGCGTGAGCCCGCAGCAATTGACCAACACCGCCTATGCCATCGGCGCTGCTGGCGCGCTGTTCGCGCTGCTCGCCTTCACGCGGCTCGGCCGGGCGATGCGCGCGGTGGCGGACAACCCCACGCTCGCCGATATCAAGGGCGTGGACCCGGACCGCATCGCGCGCGTGGCGGTGTTCATCGGCGCGGGGCTGGCAGGGTTCGGCGGCATGCTGATCGGGCTCGATACGTCGATTGATCCGCTGACCGGCTTTCGTGTTGTCCTCTCGGTGTTCGCCGCCGCCGTGGTGGGGGGCCTCGGCTCGATCCCCGGCGCGGCGCTCGGCGCGATGGTGGTCGGCGTGGGCGAGGAGATGGCGGGCGTTTTGCTGGAGCCCGCCTACCGCACCGTCACCGCCTTCCTCGCCATCCTGCTGGTGCTGATGTTCCGCCCCTCGGGCCTGCTCGGGGCGCGCAACTGATGGAAGCCTATCTCGTCGCGATGCTCGTCTTCGCCGGCTTTTATGCGCTGATGGCGCTGGGGCTGAACGTGATCTGGGGCCTGACCGGCATGGTCAACCTCGGCCTCGTCGGCTTCTTCGGGCTAGGCGCCTATGCCTCCGCGCTGCTGACCACCAAGCTCGCCTGGCCGATGCCGCTCGGCTGGGTGGCGGGCGCGCTGGTGGCGGCGATCGCGGGCGGCGTGATGGCGCTTATCGTCGCGAGGTTGCGCGGCGATTACCTGGCCATCGTCACGCTTGGCTTCGCGGAAGTGACGCGGCTGATCGCCTCCAACGAGATATGGCTGACCAACGGCACGGATGGCATCAGCGGCATCCCTGGCCCCTGGCGTGGCGAGGTCTCGCCGCAGGGCTTCAACCTGATTTTCCTGGCGTTGGTCTGGGCGACGGTCGCCATCGCCTTTGTCCTGCTCTCGCGCCTGTCGCATGCGCCCTTCGGCCGCGTGCTGCGCGCGATCCGCGAGGATCAGGACGTCGCCGCCGTCGCCGGCAAGCCGGTGCTGTGGTTCAAGATCCGTGCGTTCATCATCGGCGCCTGCGTCACCGGCATGGCCGGGGCGCTTTACGCCCACTACAATGCCTACATCGCGCCGGAAGGCTTCGCGCCGCTGCTGACGATCTACATCGTCCTGGCGCTTACCGCCGGTGGCGTGGGCTCGATGCGCGGCGCGGTGGTGGGCGCGCTGTTCGTCATGGCGTTGATCGAGGGCACGCGCTTTCTCGCCGCCGAGATCCCGGGCGTTTCGCCGGTACAGAAGGCGGCGCTGCGGGAGGGCATCATCGCGCTCACGCTCATTCTTCTGCTGCGCTTTCGGCCGCAGGGCCTCATTCCCGAACGAACCCGTACAAGGTCCACAACATGACCCGACCCGACCCAAACCCGGGCCTCGACGCCGTGATGGCCGCCCAGGCTGAAGCCGAGCAACCCGCGCCGCTGTTCGCCGCACTCGACGCCGCGATGGGCCACGCCATCGGGCACCGGCTGTTCACCATCCTGGTCGTCCATCCCGGCGCGCAGGAAAGCCAGCGCTACTACTCCAACATGGCGCGCGAATACCCGGTTGGCGGCCGCAAGCCGATCAATCGGACCCACTGGTTCCGCTCGGTGCTCGATGAGGGGCGGCCCTATATCGGCCGCACCCATGAGGACATCGCCGACGTCTTCTTCGACCACGAACTCATCCGCAGCCTTGGTTGCGAGAGCGTTCTGAACGTGCCGGTGCGCTGGAATGGCGGCAGCATCGGCACGATCAACCTGCTGCATCAGGCGAACTGGTACACCGAGGCCGACATCCCGGCCGCGCAGCATTTTGCCGCGCTGGCGGTGCCGGGCCTGCTCAGCGTGATGCGAACCTAAAGCGCCGGTTCTGCCTCGCGCCGCGCCATGATCTTCTTCCAGGCCGGGCGTGCATGGCAGGCAGCGAGCCAGGCCTTCACGCGCGGCGCGGCCTCCAGCACCTCTGGCGCGGGCAGGACGTAGCGCACCACCTCCGCCACGTTGATGTCGGCGACGGTGAAGCGGTTGCCCACCAGGAAGCCGGTGGCCAAAGCCGCGTCGAGCGCGGCAAGCGGGGTGCGCAGCGCGGCGATGGCCTCCGCCACCTTCGCCTCGCTGCGCTGCTCTGGCGGCAGTTGCACGCGGTTGTACAGGATCTGGATGGAGCGCGGCTCGATCTCGGTGGCGCCGAACAGCGTCCATTGCGCGATCAGCCCCTCCTCCGCGAGGTCCGCAGCGGCAAGCGGCCCGCCATATCTGCGCGCGATATGCAGGTTGATGGCGAGTGACTCGGACAACACCAGTGCGCCATCCTGCATCGCCGGGATGCCGCCATTCGGGCTGATGGCGAGGAATTCGGGCGAGCGCGAATGCATCACGCCCGCAGCACCGCCGGCCCGAAAGTTCTGGATGACCGGGACATGGTGGAAGGGCTCGCCCATCTCCTCCAGCAGCCAGATGTTGCGCAGCGCGCGCGAGCGATAGACGCCATAGATGGTCAGCATGGTTCACACCCCCGCGAATGGTTCATCGACGGATTTCGCCGGCGGCGTCAGCCATTCGGCAGCCGTGTCGGTGATCACGATATGGTCTTCGAGCCGGATGCCGAACTCGCCATAGATGGCGATGGTCGGCTCGATGCTGCCGGTATTGCCCGGTGCCAGGGGCGAGCGGTTCGAGCCGACGAAATAGGGCGCCTCATGCACATCCATGCCGATGCCGTGACCGGTGCGATGCGGCAGGCCTGGCACCTTGTAGCCCGGGCCGAAGCCGGCCTTCACCACCTCCGCCCGGCAGGCATCGTCGATGCCGCCGCAGGGTGCGCCGGGTTTCGCCGCCGCAAAGCCCGCCGCCTGCGCGCGGTGCGACAGATTCCAGATTTCGCGCTGCCGCGCATTCGGCTCGCCAAACACGTAGCTGCGCGTGATGTCGCTGACATAGCCGTGCAGCGGTCCGCCGACATCGACCAGCACCACATCGCCCTCCTGCAGCGTCTGCGGATAGGGCACGCCGTGCGGATAGGCGCTGGGTTCGCCGAACAGCACGATGGAGAAGGACGGGCCCGAATCGAAGCCCGCCTTCTGATGCGCCGCCGCCAGGAAGGCCGCGACCTCGGTGGTGGTGACGCCAGGGGCCAGCGCGCGCGCGGCAGCCGCCTGGATGCGCAGCGTCATGCCCATCGCCTGGCGCAGCAGCGCCACTTCCTGCGCCGTCTTCTGTTCGCGCAGGTGCGAGGTGACAGGTCCGCTCGCGACGAAACGATGATTGGGTAGCGAGTTCCTCAGGCCTTCGGCGAGGAAGACTCGGGCATAGTCATCGATCGCGACGGTGCCGCTCGCGGTGTCCGTCTCGCGCAGGATGTCGCCGAACAGGGCGTAGGGGTCCTCATCCTCCTCCCAGCCGTGGATCTCGCCAGGCACGAGCAGCAGGGTGCGCGCCTTCTCCACCTCGAAGGCGGGACACAGATAGGTGAGGGCGCCCTTGGCCGGCAGCACGGCGCCGAAGGGGCGCTCGCTCTGCCCGTGCTTCATGCCGGTCAGCCAGTGCAGGTTCGTCGTGCCATCGAGCCAAAGGGCCGCAATGCCGAGGTGTTGCATGCGCGCCTGTGCACGGGCGACGCGGCGCGCATGCTCGGCCGCATCAATCGGCGGCACCGCCTCGCGCTCGTTGCGGATGGCAGCGAGCTCCGTCGCGAAATCCGAACCGCCTACGCCGATGGTCATGTCTGCCCCTCCCGCAATAGCCGGCGATTCTACGCCTCCAGCGCCTCGCGCAGCAATTCCAGGCGCAGCCATTCCTCCTCCGCCGCGTCGCGCTCCGCCTGCTTCTTGCTGAGGAGCGAGGTGCGCGCGGCGAAGCCCGCCGGGTCGCGCGTGTATAATTGCGGATCGGCAAGCGCTGCCTGCAACGAAGCGATCTCGCGCGCCAGCGTGGCGATGCGCGTGGGCAGGTTTTCCAGCGCGTGCTTGTCCTTGAAGGACAGCTTCGGCCGCGCCGCGACGCGCACGGCTTCGCTCGCCTCACGCGGGGTGGCGGCGGCGAGGGCCAGCGCCTTTGCCTGCACGCCGCGGCCGCGCTGGGCCACCATGTCGGAATAGCCGCCGGCATAATCCTGCCAGCGCCCATCGCCCTCCGAGGCCAGCACATTCGTCGCGACGCGGTCGAGAAAGTCGCGATCATGGCTCACCACGATCACGGTCCCGGCGTAGTCGGCCAGCAATTCCTGCAACAGGTCGAGCGTTTCGAGATCGAGGTCGTTGGTCGGCTCGTCCAGCACCAGCAGGTTGGAGGGCGCGGCCAGCGCGCGGGCGAGCATCAGCCGCCCGCGCTCACCCCCCGACAGCGCGGCGACGGGCGTGCGCGCCTGCTCGGGGAGGAACAGGAAGTCCTTCATGTAGCCGACCACGTGCTTCGCCTCGCCACCGATGCGCACGACATCGCCCGAGCCACCGGTCAGCACCTCCTGCAGCGTCGCGTCGGCGTCGAGGCTTTCGCGGTTCTGGTCGAGGGTGACCATCTGCAAACTCGCACCCAGCCGCACCGTGCCGGCATCGGGGGCGAGCGCGCCGGTGAGCAAATTAAGCAGCGTCGTCTTGCCTGCGCCATTGGGGCCGACGATGCCCACCCGGTCGCCGCGCATCACTCGCGTGGTGAGGTCGCACACCACCGGCTCGGCGCCGGCGAAGCCCTTCGTCACGCCCTCAAGTGCTGCGACGAGGTTGCCCGATTCACCGCCCTCGCTCGCCGCCATGCGCACCGTGCCGGGCGCGCTCACGCGTTCCTTGCGGCGCTTGCGCAGATCCTGCAGGCCGGCGAGACGCTTCACGTTACGCTTTCGCCGCGCGGTGACGCCGTAGCGCAGCCAATGCTCCTCGCGCACGATCTTGCGGGCCAGCTTGTGCGCCTGCGTCTCCTCCTCCTCCAGCACCTGGTCGCGCCAGGCCTCGAACTGGCCGAAGCCCTGCTCCAGCCGCCGCGTCGTGCCGCGGTCGAGCCACACCATGGCGCGGGAGAGGCGTTGGAGGAATCGCCGGTCATGGCTGATCAGCACGAGCGCGCTGCGCAGCCCGCCGAGTTCCTGTTCCAGCCACTCGATCGCCGGCAGGTCGAGGTGGTTGGTCGGCTCGTCGAGCAGCAGGATGTCGGGCTCCGGCGCCAGGGCGCGGGCCAGGGCGGCGCGCCGCTTCTCGCCGCCGGACAGGCGCGAGGGCTCCTCCTCCCCGGTCAGGCCGAGGCCCTCCAGCAGCACGCGGGCGCGGTGCGGGTCATCGCCCGGGCCGAGGCCGGCGGCGACATAGCCACCGGTGGTGGCGAAGCCCACCAGGTCCGGCTCCTGCGCCAGGTAGCGGATCGTGGCACCGGGCTGCACGAAGCGCGTGCCGGCGTCGCAGTCGATCATGCCGGCGGCGATCTTCAGCAGCGTCGATTTGCCACTGCCATTGCGCCCGACCAGGGCGAGGCGATCCCCTGGGGCGACGGCGATTTCCGCGCCATCGAGCAGTTGGGTCGAGCCGAGGCGCAGACGGGTGTCGCGCAGATGCAGCAGCGGGGGTGAGGCCATGGCGCGGGAGTTGCTTGGCAACGGCGCCGCCGTCAAGGCCGGTACCCTTGGGCTGCACCCCTTGAACAAGTGGCGCGGCCGTGCAGCATCCCCACGCCCCGGAGAGAACCGATATGCGCCGCCGCAGCCTGCTGGCTACTTTTGCCGCCACCCCCTTGGCCTCACCTGCCTTCGCGCAAGGGGCCTGGCCAGCGCGGCCGGTGCGCATCGTCTCCTCCTCCCCGCCGGCGGGGGCGTCCGACATCCTCTCGCGGACCATCGCGGCGGCGTTGCAGGAGCAGACGGGGCAGTCCTTCCTGGTCGAGAACCGGCCCGGGGCAGGGGGGGTGCTGGGCTCGGACCACGTCGCGAAGGCGGCGCCGGATGGCTATACCTGGCTCACCACCAATGTCGGCCCGCAGGCGATCTTTCGGCAGTTGCACCGCAACCTGCCCTACGACACGCGCAGCGATTTCCGCCATGTGACGATCCTCGGCACGCTGCCGCTGGTGTTGTTCGTGGGCAAGGACCAGCCCTTCCGCACGCTCGCCGACTATGTCGCGGCGGCGAGGGCGCGGCCGGATGGCCTGAATTTCGGCTCCGGCGGCAATGGCACGCTGCACCACCTGACTGGCGAACTGTTCAACGCGGCGGCGGGGATGCGCGTGACGCATGTGCCCTATCGGGGCGCGCAGGCGGCGACCGTGGATGTGCTCGGCGGGCGCATCGAGAGCATGTGGGACAGCCTGCCCTCCGCCGCGCCGCATCTGCGCAGCGGCAATGTGCGGGCGCTGGCGCTCTCCTCCGCCAATCGCAGCGCGGCCTTCCCGGACATCCCGACGCTGGCCGAGCAGGGCTTCCCCACCGTGGTGACGACCAACTGGTTCGGCCTCGCCGGCCCGGCGCGGGTGCCGGAGGAAATCGTGCAGGCGCTGAATGCGCAGCTTCGTCGCGCGCTGGCCTCGCCGGTGGTGCAGGAGCGTCTGGCGGCCATCGGCGTCGAACCGGTGGGCGACAGCGCGGAGGCGACGCAGCGCTATGTGCTGGCCGAGATCGATCGCTGGTCCGAGGTGGTGCGCTCCACCGGCGTGACGATGAATTGAGCGCGATGACAACGCCCGACGAAGCGGCCCTGATGGCGAGCGCGCGCATCGGCGATGCCTGGTCGCTGGTCACGCGCTTTTCCGCCCTGCGTCGGCAGGACCCTGACGAGGCCGCGGCGGCGGGGGAGGAGATCGCCGCACGTCTTGCCGCGCTCGGCCTGCCGGTCACGGTGCATCGGCCACGCCTGTATCTGGCCGTCCCGAAACACGCGCAGGTGACGCTGGAAGGGCGCCGCTTCGCCGCACGTCCCGCCCAACTGGCACAGACGGCGCCCGATGGCCTCACCGCGCCGCTCGCCTTTGTCGAGCACCCGATCAACCCGCCGATGGGCTGGACGCCGAACACCGCCAAGTTATTTGGCGAGGGCTATGATCCCGCGCCCGGCGCGCCAGATCTGCAAGGCAGGATCGCCGTCTTCCGCGGCATGATCCTGGCCGAGCGCATCCTGGCCTTCGCGGCGCTGGGGGCCATCGGCGTGATTGCGGTGAACCCCGGCCCGGACATGCATTGGGGCAGCGGCAGCGCCATCTGGGGCACGCCCGACCTCGATGATCTCCCCTGGCGCACCACCATCCCCGGCTGCGCAGTGAATGCGCAGGATGGCGCGGCGTTGATCGAGGCGGCTTCGCGCGGGGCTTCGGCCACGCTGACCACCATCGTCGAGGAAGGCTGGTTCGACCAGGTTCTGCC
>Ga0209591_10010304_pt1 | contig 10051 bp, 8 predicted proteins | sample MAT01_FD_187207 | JGI IMG/M metagenome (GOLD analysis project Ga0209591, IMG submission 187207) | Freshwater microbial communities from Lake Fryxell liftoff mats and glacier meltwater in Antarctica - MAT-01 (SPAdes) (version 2) | ecosystem: Environmental > Aquatic > Freshwater > Ice > Liftoff...
GGCTCACCATTCCATCTCGCGGCCTTCACTCTCAGCCGAGGGGAAAGATCCACCGGCAACACACTCAGGTCGTTTTGGTTCGAACGCAAGGTCATACGAATGGTGGCGCTAAATTGCAGATCCTCGCCAATCACAGCCTTCACCTCAAAGCGCTCAATCTTCGCGACTGGCCCTGGCACAACGCGAGGTTTAGTCCGCTTTGGTTCAAAATGCGCCCAGAAGTTGTAGCGATTGCGGCCCTCGAAATTCTCGAGCTGACCCACCAGCAATTCCTCGCGACCGCGAGGATCGAAATAGATGTCGAAATTTCCGAGCTTGCGTCCCGACAGAGCCGCAAAGAAGCAGCCCTTTCCAGGCCCACCGCCATTACTGAGATCTTCAAGCAAGCGTGTCTCAAGGCTATCGCTAAGATTGCGAACTACATCGTTCCACTTCTCGGCCACCAGCACTCCGCGCTCGGGGCTGCGCTTGGCCGTCTCACTGCGATTGAGCTCTTCCATCCATTTCTCGCCCGTACCATCGGTAAACAGAAAAACCGCAGCCTGAAAATGTTCGGCCAGATTTGGCTCTCCGGTAAAGCTCGCCAGAGATCGGCGTTCCATCCGGTTGGGCGGAATCAGAAGGATCTCGGCATCCTCAAGTTCTTCGCTGGCGACAAAGACGGCACCCGTGCGGATGCCATTTACAGGCTTGCGGAAAATCAGCACTCCTTCAGTCAGGAAGAGCCGGACTTCATTGCGGCGATAAGCGAATTCGCGGACACGAAAGCAAGCCTCAGGATCAAGACTGGCCTCCCTGAGCACCCGGCTCAAATCACCCAATTTGAGGCGAGAAGCAACAACAGTTGCCTGGCTGAAAAGCACAGGACAAAGAACTAACAGACATAAAAGTACACGAATCCATCTCACGTTTCCAGTTTAGCCTTCAGTGTCTATATGTCAGCCAGACCGGGCCCTTCATCGGCAACGAGTTCGCCATTTTCCTGGATCATCATGCGGCCGTAGCCATCAGGCGGCAGCACTTCGATCGTCACCCGTTGCAAGGGATCGGGGTTTGGCAGGGATCGCCCCAGAAGATAAGTCAAATAAAAATATCCAGGCAGAGCCGATGCCAATCGGCCCAGTGCAGCCGGCATTCTCGATTCCACCTTCGATTCAAGATAAGCACCGCGGCGGGCAGAGCAAAGCTGCCAAAAAGACTGCGCTGTCCCCTCGCTAAGCTCGCCACAGCAGACAACATAAAGCACCACACTCTGCTTTTCGAGCAGTGAGGGCCAATGCGCCGGCACCTCGAAGTCATTCCCTAGATCCGGGTCGAGAACCAGCACCAGATGCCTACGGCCAGAAGAGGCGGGAAAGGAACTGATTGCCAATTCAACCCCTTCTGCAAGACTCGCTGAGGCTCCATCTAAATCCTTCAGTTGGTCCTTCACCAGACTCCCGGCATTCACAGAAAAGTCGATCAACGTGGGCTCGGCCTGCACACTACTGGTTTGTGTATTGTATTTCTGAATAGACCAGTAGTCGAAGGCACGCTTCTTCGAGATAGCCAACTCCATGCCTTGTTCCATCTGCCCATGAAAGCTCTTGGCAGCGGAAGACCGCTGAGGGATTAGGAAAACACTGTGAGTGGCTTCTTTACTCCCTCGCGCCTCGAAGTGAAATTGATCGACACGCAGATCTCCATCCTTCAGGATCACCTGGGTCGCTACCAGTTCATTGGAGGCGAAAGGGCTCCCATCCGCCCGGCACAGCAGAATACTGGCCCTTACCCGGCCCTTCTCCAACCGGTCAAAACACACTAACTCCATGCCGAGATCTGGCTTTTCCTTGAGATCGCTAAGCCGCTTCTTGATCTTCCTCGACGCATTCAGCAGCGCCAGCTTCACGCGCCCGGTCTTCACCGTGAGATATTCCTCAACCACAGCCAGGAAGCGCGGATCCGCCGTCTGACCAATCAACCAGCTTCCAGCCAATTGCCGATCCAGATCGGCGTCCCGCACCAGCTTGAGAATCCCTCGCACAGAAGAGATCTCACCAGCCTGATACAACCCATAGAGCCCGTTGGCGATCACACGATGGTAAGCGTCAAGACTGGCTTCCTTGAAGGTCTGAATCGATTCTGTATCCCGGCGTCCCCACAGCGAGGCGATGGCGTTGGCCCTCACTCTCGGGTCGGCATCCTTGAGCAACGCAACACATTTGGGCTGTTGGCGCAGCAGCGAGCCGGCGAGCATCGCCACCTTCGACCGCAACCTCGGGTCTGGATGCTCGCTCAGGAGGGTAAGTATGCCATCCAGATGCTCTGCATCCACTGTCTTGGCCAGAATCTCCAGCACCCGGGTCAACTCCTGCTTGGCAATCCAGCCACCGGCATGATCGATCTCAGCCTTGACATTTGAAACCAGATGATTCTGATAGCCGGCATCGTTCTTGCTCGCCACCCGGAGCATGCGAATCGAATCATCGAGACTCAATACATCTGCCGTAGCAACGAGTTGCTTCAGGCTGGAGGAATCCTGCCTCAAAAGCTTCAACACAATTTGAGAAAAACTATTGCCCTGCCCGGATTCGAGAAGTTCGATGGCCTGTCGCAAAAAATCGGCATGATGCTCGGATCTCCACAACTGCAGTTGCTCGTGCCCAAGCTTCGGACTTTCCGCGAAAACTCTCTCTAGTTCCTGGATCGAAAAACTGGTTTCTGCCACATAGCCCATATCGACAATGGGAAGACAATATTGAAAGTTCTAACCGAAGAACGAGAAGAAACCTTTTTTGCGCGGCTTTGAAGCCCCAACCAGCTTGCCCCCACTCAATACTGCACCCGGATTCTCCACAAGGAGATGCTTGGCTGTTTCTTCGCCCCACTTCTTCTCTACCAGTTTAAAGGCGCTGTCCATTACAGGTGGCCGGCGGCGCAAATCATGCGCATCGCTCGCGATGAAATGGACCATCCCTTCATCCATCAGCTTCTCGCTGAAGAGCCGGGCTTTGCTTCCAAAGGCCCCTTCAAGGCTCTGCCCCGTCACCTGGATCGAGCAACCCATCTCCACCCACTCCGCCAGCTCCTTGATCCGCATCTGCAGCAACATGTTACGCTCCGGGTGCGTGATCACAGGGATCATCCCCACCGAAAGCAAATCGCCAAAGATCTGCGAAGTCGTCTTGAAAATCAAAAGGTCTGAAAACTCGACCAAAAGATAAGGCCCATCCGCAATCGTATACTTTCGAGGATTCTTCAGCGCATCGGCAATGTTTTCGTATTGCAAATGAAAGTCGCACCCCAGATGCACTCTCACTCCGCTGTCGTTGAGATCTTCAAGCGCAGCCTTACGTTCGGCAATCAATTCGGGATCAAAACGATACTCAAGATTGGCATGTGGGCTGGCCACGATATCTGTTGTGCCATGCCTGCCGGCCATGCGCAACATCTCAAGACTCACTTCGATATCGGGAGACCCATCGTCCATTCCGTAAAGGACGTGACTATGGATGTCAATCATGGTTTACCGCAGCCAACCATGCTTCAGATGAACATCTCTTCGTCCTGCGTTGCGTGCACGACGGTCGGCCGGCGGCTCTTGAACAAGAAGCCAAAGGCGCTCTTCACACCTGTCGTCAGCGCACTCATCTCACGTAAAGGCTTGAGAAGCCCTTCCTGCGTCGTGTGCACCAGACTTTGAACCTTCTCTACAGTTTCACCAACCACCATTTCCATCCGCTCCAGTTGTACCTTCGCCCGGTCGCTGGCATCGGTAACAACGGCATCGATTTTGGTGAGTTGCAACTGTGTCGTATCAAGGATCTGGTTGGTGCGTTTGGAGATCTCGAGCATCTGTTTACGGCCATCGTCAAGTGTCAGTTTGGCGGAATCGAGCGTCGCTTCTGCTTTGCCAAGCAAAGGCCGCGCGTCTTCATGAATCTCCCGCACCTTTTGGTACAGGCGCATCAATGTCAAGAATTGCCCCAACTGCGATAACGCAGAGAGGGCAACAAAAACAATCAGGACGATCAAGATGTTTTGCATTGTCGAATCCGCCATTCCGGTTTTCTCTAAATATCTATCGGCTGGATAGCTGAAAGACTCTATACGCCTTCAGATTCAGGTGGGTAGCTGCCATGGGCTTCACGATAAGCCTGGCGGCCCGCTTCTACTGCTGCGGCTACCTGCTCGCGTTGTCGAAGCACGGCTTCACGTCCGCGCTCCACGAAATCAGTTGCAGTTTCGCGAACTTCACCACCCTTGCGCTTCACGAATTCGCGGCCTTCATCGGCTCGCCCCTTCAAAAGAGCACGGGTTTCTTCACCTGACTTGGGTGCGAAGAGCAGCCCCACAGCCAAGCCAACTCCAACGCCCAGGAAAAAATAGGGCAGGTTATTTCTGTCTTCCATTACTGGATACCTCCTTAGGGGAACTACTGCCTTCAGTGTACATGCTAAGCTCCAATCGTGTCGTTTGGGAAACCTCCAAAGCGTGTAGATGGCGAGGCGCTTCAGCACTATGCAGCGAGGCTGGTCGCGCAACGGGCCATGTCCAGTGGCGAGATGCGTCAGAAGCTTCGGCTGAAGGCTCTCAATCCTGAAGACATTGAAGTCGTGCTCGCCAAACTCACCGAATACGGCGCTCTCAATGACACTCGTTATGCCGAAGCCTACGCCAGCGCCCGCAAAGAGAATCAGGGCTTCGGTCAGCAGCGTGTCATGCGCGACCTCAACAAGAAACGAATCTCCTCCGAGATGGCCAAAGAAGCAGTCGCCACCACGTTTTCCGGTACTGACGAAATCGCGCTGATCGAAGACTATCTGGCCCGCAAGTTCCGAAGCAAAAATCTCCACGAATTTCTGAGCGAACAAAAAAACTTCGCCTCAGCCTTTCGCCGGCTTCGCACCGCCGGCTACTCTGCCGGAAACTCACTCAAGGTCCTACGCCGCTACTCAACGCATGCAGAAAACGTCGACGAAGATTCCCTTGAGCCTTCTCCAGACTAGCGCGCACTCCATTCGCTACACCCGCTCGCCTGCATCTTGTATCCACCACTGACAAACGGGGCATAACTACTCACCTCAAGCCTGTAAATTCCGTTGGCTGTGAGACTAGTCTCGATCAACGGCTGATTGCCATCGGTATCGTCCTCAAAGGCGAGTGTCGCCCCATTCGGGCCAATCAGATACATCACGCTGTCAAAGCTCGACTCAGCTACGCTCAAACGAACCCTGGCCCCAAGCCGGCCCTCAAACAAATAGACATCGGTGTTGTGAAGATCGCCACGCCTGCCGGTCTTGTTCGAATTGCCACTCAGTTCGCCTTCCTGCTCTACAGGACAGGCAGAAATCACCTTCGGTAAAGATCCGGTATTGCCAGTGCCAGCCTCCAGCCGGACACTCAAAGTGAAGTTCCCCACCTGATTGGCAATAGCGGTTGTCAGCGCAATGCGATAAGTCCCCTTGAGGGGCAGCACCAGACTACCCGTCGCCGGCAGCCGGGAATTCAATCCAACGCCACTATCGTCGTCCTCGCCGAGATACAGATTGCCTGGGCCATAAAAGAAGACGTAAGTGTCAATCACCCGTGAACTCGCCTCAATCGTCAGCCGTTGCCCGGCCTCCGCGTCAAACGTATATTCCTTGACCAGATAAGTCCGCAAGGCACCCTCAAGCAAACAGTCGCTCGTAACCAGGCTCGAACTGACATCCGTACCCGGCGTAATCCGTTGCGACACGCACTTGGTGTTCTGCCTCACCACTACCCGTTTGCCGCCCACCAGCAGTGAAGCACTCCGCTGCTGGCCAGACTCATTCCCAGTCGTCCGTAGCTTAACCACTCCACTCGCGAGGTTGTTCGAAGGCTCTCCAGCACTAAGCCAGGCTGGCGCATCCGCCACAGCCCAAGGCTCGCAAGTGCTTGACCTCGCCACTTGAATGGAGATGGTCGATACCTTCTCTGGCATCGTGAGTGTTGCCGGAAACACAGTCGTTGAACAGGGCGGACGCGGGTTGGCCTCCGTCGTCCAGGTGATCGCATAGTCCTGCGGTGCGACACTCAGTTCCTTCGATTTAACAACAATCTTCCACTTGCCGGGCTGAGGCTGATCCACTGCCACTTGCTCGACATTGTCGCGAGTATTGACACCGGCGACAGCATCGGCTTCTGCCCGCAGCGGGTCGAGCGTAAAGGGCAACCGGGTCTGCCCATCGGGCCCAACCAGGCTCAAGTCGAGGTCATTCATCAACTGTTGCGTGCGGCCTGCAGCGGCAGGAGGATCCGTCCAGGCCAGCATTACCCGCAGCGCGGGCACAGCCCCAACTTCAAACTCAAATTCCTTGGTCTCGGATGCGCGCAGACTCTCGGTATTCCAGGTATCTTCATCAATGGCCTTTACAGCCTTAACTCCATCGGGAACGCCAAACCCGTAACTGTAGTCAGGCCCCGGATTCCCCAGGTCAACGGCAGTATTCAGCAGGAAAGCCCGCAATAATTCCGGCGCTGGTGCCTTGCCATGCTTGCTGCGGTAGCGGTCGATCAACAGAGCCGCAAGCCCTGAAATCGCAGGCGCCGACATTGAAGTGCCAGAAAGCGTACGCGTCGTATTTCGGGTCGAAGTCGAAAGCACGTCCACACCAAGCGCCACCAGATCCGGCTTGATACGGCCATCCCGGCTCGGGCCAAAACTGGAAAACTCGCTAATCGCATTTCCCCGGTCCACTGCCCCAACCGTGATCAGGTTCTTGGCATTGGTAGGAGGAGGCAAAGTATAGAAGCCAGCCCGCGCAAACATTGCGCAGTCGTATTGATCCCGATTGTTGCCCACGGAAAATACGATCGGGAATTTCTGCTCATAGACGATGCGATCCATCTCACGCTCAAACGATGTGTAGGAGCTGAAGAAGCTGCAATTGTCTGCATCCTCTTCCACCACAGCTCCCCAGGAATTCTGCGCCAGATCAGCCTGTTCATTGAGCTTGGCGTTCAGATTCGCAGTGATGCCCTCAGACACCGTGTTGAAGGAAAACGACACGAGTTTGGCCGCCGGGGCCATCCCCCGCAACCGGACATCGCCCGAACCAGCCGCCGCAACCGTGCCCGCCACATGCGTCCCGTGAATCGATCCGTTGCCAGGCCGCACTTGCAGCAGCCGGTCGCCAAACTCTATGTGTGTGTCCACCAAATCGTCGACGATTGCCACCTTCGCGCCGCGGCCATCCAGACCAAACTGCTCCTGCAAATCTTTCACCTTGATCTGAGCGCCACTCTCGGCATTGCTGTTTCGCACAAACGGAGGAAAGGCCGGCTCGATAAATCGAACCCAATCCATCGCTGCCACCTCCTGTAAATCCGAGGCTCGCAGCTTCACCGTCAGGCGTTCAAAGTAATCGCTGCGATCTACCAGTTGCGCCCCCATGCGATCCATTTCCCACTGCGCCTCATCGGCAGAAACGTCTTTGTGGAAGTAGACAATCAGTTCCAGCGCATCTTCCCCACGCACCTTCACTTGTGCCCACAGGGGAGCCTTGCCGTCACGAAGCTCTTCGCTCAGCTTTTTGTTCAAAGGCATGCCAAGCGCAGCGGAGTTGCTTTCAACGGAAACAATCCACTCCCCATCTCCCAGAGGCTCAACCACACGAATGCCCCTCGCCGCCAGACTCTCCCGGTCCACAGCTTTGACCACCCGATGAACCCGGTCAGCCCAGAGCCCAGCCGCAACAAATAACAGCAACGCAATGCGGTAAAACATGCCTTCGACGCTAACATAGGATCTGCATGGAAACTCGCCTTACGGCCCACGCCAAAGCCGCCGGTTGAGCGTCTAAACTCGCACCAGGGGTCCTGGCGCAAGCGCTCGCCACGCTGCCGCGTGCCGACAATCCGAACGTTCTGCTAGGGTTTGAAACCTCCGACGATGCCGGGGTCTACAAGCTTTCGGACGACTGCGCCCTCGTCCAGACTTTAGACTTCTTCACCCCCATCGTCGACGACCCCTTCGAATTCGGCGCCATCGCCGCAGCCAACTCACTCAGCGACGTATACGCCATGGGCGGCAAACCGATTACCGCGCTCTCGATCCTCTGCTACCCGGCCAAGGACGACATCGAAGTCCTCACGGCCATCCTCGCCGGTGGCTCCTCCAAGATGCAGGAGGCCAACTGCGCCCTGCTCGGCGGCCACTCCGTCGCCGACGACACTGTGAAATTCGGCTATTCCGTAACCGGCTTGGTCCACCCCACCCGCTTCCGGGCCAATGCCCACGCAAAGCCGGGCGACATACTTGTCCTCACCAAGCCACTCGGCACCGGCGTCATCGCCACAGCCCTCAAGCGCGGACTCGCCCACCCAGACCACGTCGCAGCGGCCACCCGCTCGATGCTCACCCTCAACCGGGCCGCTGCCGAAGCAATGGACCCCTTCGACGTCCACGGCGTCACCGACATTACCGGCTTTGGCTTTCTCGGGCACGCAAGAGAACTTGCCCTCGCCTCAAACGTCACCCTCTGCATCGACTCAAACGCAATACCTACCCTCCCAGGTGCCCTCGAAGCCATCGCTGCCGGGGCGATCCCAGGCGGCCTTAACAACAATCGAAACTTCGCTTCTATCGACGTTCATGTGGAATCCACAGTCGACCCCAACCGTCTTACCCTCCTCTATGACCCGCAAACCAGCGGTGGTCTGCTCATCTCGCTCCCGCCGTCCGATGCAAGCCGCCTATTAGAATCGATAGCTGCCACCATCATTGGCGAAGTCGGTGAAAGAAAGGACAAAGCCCTCTGGGTACTTTGAATTACAACCCGATCATTGTTGCGCTCGATGTCGAATCCGGCGCGCAAGCCCTCCACCTCATCGATCAGCTCGAAGATAGCGTCGATTTCTACAAAATTGGATTGGAGCTTTACTCAGCCGAAGGTAACTCTATCGTCAAGGACGTCCTTGCACGAAACAAGAAGGTTTTCCTTGACCTCAAATTTCATGACATCCCGGAGACCGTCAAGCGCGCCGTCAGCCGTGCCGCAGACCTCGGCGTTCACCTCTTAACCGTTCACGCCTACCCCCAAGTAATGAAGGCTGCAGTTGCCGGCAAGGGGCAATCCTCCCTCCTGCTATTAGGAGTAACGGTACTCACGAGCCTCAGCGAAGAAGACTTGGTCGGCCTCGGCTACCCCGAAGGCACCTCCGTCGGGGCGCTAGTTCGCCAGCGCGTCCAGCAAGGCATTGCCGCAGGCATCGACGGCTTCGTCTGCTCTCCCCTGGAGGCAAGAGCCGTCCGCAGCATCACTGGCCCTGGAAAAGTCCTTGTCACCCCAGGAGTCCGCTCACCCGGCAAAGACGCGGGAGACCAGAAACGCATTGCCACCCCGGCGCAGGCCATTTCCGACGGTGCTTCCTACCTGGTCATTGGCCGCCAGGTCACACGTGCCAAAGCACCTAAAGACGAGGCCCTGGCCATCCTGAGCGAGATTTCCACAGCCTAAACCTTTCAATCTATTCATTTTTTCTATAAGCGAAACCGATACGATACGGTTGCGATTCCACTTATATTCTGTTAAACCTGAAGGATTGGGTCGGTTATCACCGTTCCAAAACAGGGGAAAGGAATTACAAAAATGAACAGGACTCTAGTCGCTCTCTCGCTAGCGGTCTGCTTGGGCATCCCTGCCTACAGTCAGTCTCTCACCTCAATTTCAGGCGCAATTGTCGATCCCACCGGGGCTTCGGTTCCAGGAACGACGATTTCGCTTACCAATGTCGATAACAACGCCAAACGCGAAGGGACAACCGACTCGGAAGGCAAATATACCTTCTCGGCCCTCTCGCCCGGAACCTACCGTCTGCTTGCAAAGAAGCAAGGTTTCTCAGACATCTCGGTGCAGCAGATTCGCCTGCTCGTCAATACACCTTCCACACTTAACCTCAGTTTTGAAACCGTCGGCGCTGTAGCCCAAACCATCGAAATCTCTGCGGAAGGCATCCAGCTCAACACTGTCGATGCCACCGTCGGCAATTCTTTCGGTGCCAAGCAAATCACGCAGTTGCCCTTTGAAGGCCGGCGCGCGGACCG
>Ga0209591_10010307_pt1 | contig 10050 bp, 8 predicted proteins | sample MAT01_FD_187207 | JGI IMG/M metagenome (GOLD analysis project Ga0209591, IMG submission 187207) | Freshwater microbial communities from Lake Fryxell liftoff mats and glacier meltwater in Antarctica - MAT-01 (SPAdes) (version 2) | ecosystem: Environmental > Aquatic > Freshwater > Ice > Liftoff...
CTCCGCGAGGCGCATGATGAACGGGCGGCTGTTTGTGCCGGAGAGTTCCACGCGCTCAAGATGATCATAGCCACATTGCAGGCAGCGCAGAGGCTGTGTGACTTCGATTTTCAGATCGCCGTGATCTTTGAAATCGTTTTTGCTTTTCATCCGCGCTCCTGTCTGCTGTTCGTAAGAATAGAGCCTTTCCTAATTATAATGAGAAGGCAACCACACACCTCAGAATAAACATATTTTTTGTATCGGACACCACTTCAGTGATGATTTTGAAGGCACAACGCTCTCAGACAAATGGATTGCCACCACCAGACAGGCCGATGTCGCCAACGGTCAGGTAACGATGGAGTCGTCATCCGATGAGGCGGATGCGTTGATTCGTCCGCGCATTGGCGAGGATGGTGTAGGGTAAAATCTATCAAAACTCAGGTTATTCAAGGATATGCTATGGACATCACCTTCTTTGCCACCCCTGCCGAATTTCGGGCGTGGCTCGAAACACATTATGACACAGCCACAGACCTCGTTCTGGGCTTCTACAAAAAAGACTCGGCCAAAAAGGGCATCACCTATGCCGAAGCCCTCGATGAGGCGCTGTGCTATGGCTGGATTGATGGCATTCGCAGGCGGAACGATGACGACAGCTTTACGGTGCGCTTTACGCCGCGCAAACCGCGCAGCATCTGGAGCGATGTGAATGTCAATCATGTAGCGCGATTGAGCGCTGAGGGACGGATGCTGCCCGCTGGACTCAAGACGTTTGAGGAGCGCAAGGCGGAGCGCTCAGGCATCTATTCGTTTGAGCAGGATCAGACAAGCCTTGTATTGAACGAGGCGCAGGAGGAACGGTTTAAAGCCAATGCAGCAGCGTGGACATTCTTCCAGAAGCAGGCTCCTACATATCAAAAGGCAGCGATCTGGTGGATCATCAGCGCCAAACGCGAAGACACCCGCGAGAAGCATCTGCAAAGCCTGATTGAGGTCTCGGAGAAGGGCGAACGCTTGAAGCAGTTCAGGCCTGACCCGCAGCCGAAGAAGGGCAAGATGGGCGAGGCTTAAAGGGTTTTCGTTTGTGTCCGCTGTGCCTTCGCGTCTTCGATAATCTGTTTGACAGCGGCAGTATTTTCAACATCAGGCCACATGGGAAACTCGGCCCCAAAACTTAATGTGCCTTTTGCACTGCTGCCCTGAAAGACAGAGATTGCGGGAATATTCTCCAGGGTGATGGTCTTAATAGACTGCTCGATGCGATAGAGCAGGCGTTCATTTGTGACAGCGTAGATTTGTTGGGTGCGGTGCTGAGTGCGTATTTGGGTAAACACAAGGACAAATGCGACGGGACTGCAAAGCAAGGTGGTGATGAGGGCAATCCAGACGACGGCCATAACATCATAGTCTCTGAAATAGCCGTTCATGGCAATCATCAGAATAATAAAAATTGTAATCGCAATATCGACACCGATTCCCATATAGAGGGCTCGTTGCCAAGAGATCGTATTTGCCCGCGCTGATATCCACAATATCTCTTCCGTGTCGCGCAAATGCCCGGCGAAGGGATGCGATTTGCCTTTTTCTTTACTCATAACGGCCCTCCAGCATAAACCCAACTGTCTTGAACCACAAAAGACCACATCAGGATACAGCATCTTCTCTGTGATCTCTGTGGTTCAATGGGTTTTTACAGCAAAGGAGCCTTCTCGAAATCGTCGTACTCGTGCGCCAGACTACGCCACGCCTCCCCGATGCGACGGAAGCCCTCGTGAATTATCTCCGGCTTCTGCATCCCAAAGTTCAGGCGCAGACGGTGCGTGCCGCAGCCGTTGGTATAGAAGATATTGCCAATCGCAAACGCCACATCGCGCTGCAAGGCCGCCACGAACAGCTCCGCCGCTGTCGGGCCATCGCTCGGCAGGCGCACCCACAGATACAAGCCGCCCTGTGGCACATTCCACACCGTCCCCTGCGGGAAATACAGGCGGGCTGCTTCCATCGCGGCGTTGCGGCGGCGCTTCAATTCGCGGTTGTTGCGCTCGATCTGCTGCGCCAGGATGCCGCGCTGAAGCATCAGATAAATCGCCCGCTGATTCAGGCTCGGCGTTGAAATATCCGCCGCCAGTTTCACGCGCACGATGCGCTCCAGATGCTGATTTTGCGCGATGACATAGCCAATCCGCATCCCTGGCAGCAGAACTTTGGTGAAGCCGCTGACGTGAATCACGCTGCCATACTCATCCAGCGCCTTGAGCGGCGGGTGCGGCTCGCCCTCATAGCGAAACTCGTGATACACGCTGTCTTCCAGCAGCAGCAGCTTGTACTCGTTCGCCAGATTGAGCAGTTGGCGGCGGCGGTGCATCGGCATGATGTTGCCCGTCGGATTCTGGAAGCTGGGCTGAATGTACAGCAGGCGTGGATGCTGATCGAGAATATAATTTTCCAGCATATCCAGGCGAATGCCATCATCATCCATCGCCACGCCATGCAGCGGGATGCGCCGCGCCCGCGCAATATCGATCAAGCCGACATAGGTCGGATTGGTCGTCACCAGCGTTTGGCCGTCAGTCACGAGCGCCTGAATCACCATATCAATCGCCTGCTGCGCCCCGCCTGTGATGAGCACATGCTCGGCGGTACAGCGAATGCCGAGCGCACTGACATAATCGCGCACAGCGGCCCGCAGCGGCATATAGCCCTCAGACGCCTCGTAGGTGAGGGCATTGCCGCCATCCCGATCCAGCACCGTATTAATCGCATCGCGCAGTTGGGCGATGGGGAAGAAATCCGGCGGCGGCGTGCCATGACTGAAATTGATGACGCCAGCCCGCCGCGCCAGCCGCATCATATCGCGCAATGAGGAATCCGGCAGCGTGCTGTCATCCTGATGGTCATGTCCATTGGAAGTATGGCGGGTTCCATTGGCGGCGGGATGGGCATCACGGGAGACAAATGTGCCGCGTCCCGTATGAGCGCTCAGATAGCCTTCGGCCCGCAGTTCAGCGTAGGCATTCACGACGCTGATGCGGCTGATATCGAGTATCTGGGCCAGTTCGCGGCTGGCGGGCAGGCGTGTGCCTGCGGCCAGCGTGCCGCTCTCGATTTGCAGCTTGACATGGCGAATAAGTTGGCGATAGATCGGCTCTTCGCTCTCACGATTTAATGGAATATTCAGATCAACCATGCCCTTCCCTCTCCGGTGGCGTCACTTCTTAAATTCAACCCGAAAATCGGACTGCTTGTATCAGTCCATTATAGACCAATTTGGAGTGTGGTTCTATCCATCATAGAATTTTGTCAGAGCCATTGAAATCTTCTATGCTCTTGCAACGGTCTGTTTTTGCGTATCACGTTCACAGGAAATGGAGAGGGCCGTGACCTTACGTTTTCTTTTTCGTGATTTCTCCGTAGAATCAAGCCATAATGGGCGCTGCACCAAGTGAGGGATGGCAATGGTCGATCAGGACGATGATCTGTTACAGGATTACGATAAGGATGCATCCGCAGGGGCTATCGACGCGGAGCAAGAGGCCAAAATCATGGCCTTTCAAAAGAAGGTCAAGGGGCTGGAGAGAATTATCCTGAAGCCCCAACAGAATTCCGTCGAGAAACGGCGCGATGCTGTGCGGATGCTGGGCGAATTGGGAGAGGTTGAGTCGATTCCCTCGCTCGTCAAGGTCTATCAGCGCGATAAATCCCCAGGTATGAAAGAGGCGGCGGCGCAGGCGCTGGGCATGTTCAAGGCGCTGGAAGATGCCTACTTTGATGATGACCCTGAACGGCAGGCATACGCTCAAACCTTAATTGAGGGGATTGTGTTTCATGAGACCCTGGGTCAGCGCTCGCGTTTGAAGCGCCGCCCGCTGCAAATTCTGTCGGGCATCCTGTTTTTGTCGTTTGCGGCGCTGTCGGCATTGGGCCTGATGGCCTTCAGCCAGAAACCGGCGGCCACGAATGCGCCTCTGGAAACTGCTGTCCCTACGATTGAAGGCGTGACCTTTACGCCGATTCCCACACCCGTTGATGTGCCAGGGATTGCGGCGCTGCTGCAAACCGATTATGCCATCCTGAGCGGCAATGCCTCCGCCCTGAGAACCGAGATGCTCAACAGCACCCGCGAACAACCGCAGACCTGCGAGGCGACACGCGCCAAGCTGAAAAGGACTGTGCCGATTGTGCTGCCCACAGGCACGCAGGCTGATCTGGTCAATGTGACCGATGCGCTCAACAAGGCCCGCAGCGATATGGCCCCGATTGTCACCGCCTACGAGACCGCGTGCAGCACAGCCAAGCCCATCCCGCGTGCCGAGGCCAATACCTATGATGGCACGCTGGTCGCTATTCAGACGACGCTCGTCAAGCTGCCCGCCCAATTGAGCACCTTTGGCGTGACGCCCAATGCGGTGGCGGCGGCCACAGCAACGCCTGTGATGACTAACACGCCCACCTCAACGCCGACGCCCACCGCCACGCTCGACCCGCAGAAATACTCCAAGCACATCATCGGGATGCGCCAGATCGTCAGCACCATGACGAGCAGCGGCGGCTCTAACACGCTGTTGCGGCAGTATTGGGATGATGTGATCAAGTCCGGCTCAACGGGCGGCTGCCGCAATCTGCCCGCGCCTGTGCTGCCACAGGATTATGTGATCGATCAAGCGCTGCTGGATGCTGCGCCGAAGGATCTGATAACAGCCCTGAATGATATCAACACCGGGCTGACGCTCTCGCGCCAATCGTGGCAGGCGTTCGAGAAATTCTGTGCCGACTCCAGCCTGAGCGCGATTGCCCCCACGCAGTACACCGCCGCTGACACCGCGAAGACGGCGTTTGAGGAGGCGAGCGATCTGCTGCTGTCCGCCGATGCTGAAATTAAAGGCATCAAGAAGCCGTAGGTGAGGGTAGGGGCACGATGCATCGTGCCCTGATAAAGCGAGGACGAGGGAGAGGTTGGGGTGAAGGCTAGACCGTCTCTGGCAGCTTGATCCGAAGCTGCCCAATGCCGCCCTTGTAATCAATCACAAGGCGATGATCGGCCAGTTCATAGCCTTCGGTCTTCCATTCGCGCTCACCAAAGAAATCGCCGCCCTTCATCTGCTGAAAGTGAGGCGGCAAGACGATGTTGCCCAGGCCGGTTGTGGCGGTCAGGCGCACGGCTGTCGTGGAGGGAATCACGATTTCAATGTTGCCGATGCCCGCCTGAATCGCCCATTTGCCGCTCGTGCCTGACGGGGCTTGCAGCTTGAACTGACCTACGCCGCCTTCAATTTTGGTCGTGTGTGCCGCGTCAACGGCAGGCAGCACCATGCCAATCACGCCGACGCCGCAGCGCACATGCAGGCCCGTGATTTGCAGCGATGTCAGATCCATGTTGACAGGCCCGACCCCGCCTTGCAGCGAGAGATTGATCGGAACATCCGGGCTGAGCGCCACACTCCACAGCAGATCATCACTGTGGCTCATGGCCTGCATCCCCGCATTGAACGATACGCCGCCGCGCTGACGCAGGCTGACATGCTTCACTGTGTCGCCTGTCACCTCAAAATCAACCTCGCCCACATGCTTGAGGTGAGCGCTGATAAGCTGATCGGAGGCGGTCAGCGCACGCAGAGCGCTGCGCCCGACGGAGAAGGAAATATCAACATCGGCGCGGACAGTGCTGTCTTTAGGGGCCGAAAAGTCTGAGATACGGAGTTCGTCGCTGTTCACATTCTGCGACCACATGCGTTTCATGCTGTCGCCGACATTGCCAAAATCGAATGACCAATCGACCTGGGTCTGCTTCTGCTTTTGTTCGCTCTTGGGGGTTTCATCCTGGGGATTCATAGGATCTCGCTTTATCTCGTTTAACGGTTCTATAGATCAATACGCACTCGGGACGGGATTGTTTCAAAGATAGGCCATTCGGGAGGAGGCAGGTCTCTCTGAACAACGATTTTGCCGTGCGTTATGCGCCATACAGCCTGTGAAAACGAGAGAAGGGTATGTAGGGACACGGCCTGCCGTGTCCACAATGTCGGACGAGGCGGGCCTCGTCCCTACGGATGCTCGTCTCAAAACATCATCATCGATCCAGCTTGAGCGCGAAGATGGTATTGCCCGACGCCGCATACAGAATGCGCGTGGACGGATCCATCACGACCTCCGTCAGAAGCTCAAATTGATCTTCCTGCGTCGTCCGATAGCGGGCCATCAGCGAGCCGGATTGGGTGGTCTCATAGACGGTGTGCGACGACTGGCTCACGATGAAAATGGCGGGCTTGATCGGGCTGTCGTTGAGAAACATGCTTTGCACGCCCACATCATTCAGCGTCTCGCCATCCGGGAAGTTGGCATAGGCCACCTGTTCGGTCTCGCCAGAGATATGCGTGGACATCAGACCGTCAGAATAGATGATGTACACCTTGCCAATGCCCGTCGTGGAGATGTCAAAATCAACCGCATTGGTGAGATTGGGCCGCACGGTGTCGGTGAAATATTCCGTCGGGCTGGAGGCATATTGACCGCCTGTGGCCTGATAGCGCCAGATTTGATTGCTCAGGGCATCGAGCAGATACAGGCGGCCCTGCCAGATGGCAATGCGCTTGGGCGATTTCCAATTCTCGGCATTGAGCATTCGTTGGGCATCGCACTCCATGATGAAGCGCGGCTGACAGCGCACCAGCACGCCCGTCGTATCAATCGCCACAATTGCGCCGCCCTGCTGATCGTCATAGGCAATATCGAAGATCGGGCCGATGGTGATGCCATCGACAGTTTTGCCTTGCAGCATACTCGGGATCGGTTGGGCCGCACCCGCCGCTGAGACGCCATCGCCGCCGATTTGAATGCGATAGACGATCTGATTTTTGCTGTCCAGCGCATACAGATCGAGACCTTGCAGCACGAGGCGGCCAATCTGAGCATCGGGCAGAGTTGCCAGCGGAGCGACATCACGGCGGCTGATGGACTCCACCTGATCGAGGATGGTGCGCCCCTCCTGCGTGATCGCCAGAAGCGTTGGGTCTTGCGGGCGCAGCTTGAGACATTCATTGGCGACCTTAATCGTGCCTTGCCAGGCGGCCTTGATGCTTGGGGGGGCGCTAGAATCGATGGTGCGGGCGAAGGTGGCCGCCTCCAGCGAGCGTGTCACGCAGACTTCAAATTCCGTCTCGCCAATCCGCAGCACCCACGAGAACACCACAATCAGCACAACAATCGCGGGAAAGCCCACCACCGCCGCCATGAGGAAGCGCGACGAGAAGCGCGGTTTGGTAGGTGGCGTATCAATCGGGCGGGCGAACAGCTTGCCCGCCACCTCGCCCAGGGCCAGCAGACTGCGCCCCGCTGAGTCTGCGGCTGTGCCAACAGCGCGGCGCGATTCCTCCACCATCACAGGCGGGCGATTGGAACGGGCGCGGCTGCGCGGCAGTTCCGGCTCGGCAGTCACGGGGACGGCCTGCTGGCGGGCAGCGGCCAATTCTGCGGCAATGGCTGTCGTCGATTCGCCCATGACGACGGGCAGCGGGACAGGCTCCTCGGCCCGCACCAGTTCCACCGCCATGAGTTGAATTTGCAGCGTCACCAGCATCTTGAACTCGCCCAATACCTGCTCAAGATTGGCGGTGCGAAGGGCCTGATCGATTTTTGCCAGCGGGATTTCGGCGAGGCTGGCATCGGACAGCACAAAGCGTGCGCCCGCCTCAATCGAGAAGCGCTTGAGGAAGACCGCCGGAATCGGCTGCACGCCGAGCGGCGGTTGAAACAGCGCTTCATCGGCGGTCAAATCTTCGGGATAGCTCACCGTCTGATCGCCCGCCCGTATGACGGCTGCTGCCGCCCCAACGCGGGCAATCGTGATCTCTTCGCCGCGCAGCACCGCACACAGCATACTGGCCTCGTAGTGGGTGCGTCCGCTCTGGTTGTGCTCAAACAGATTGTTGTTGAGCATATTGAGGACATCGCGCAGGGCTGCCGTGACGCTGCCGCCCGTGTTAAAAAAGCGCTCGGCGGCCATCTGCGCCATCTGTTCATAAAAGGTGTTGGGCGCAACTGTGCCGGAGGGCAGCACCAGCGCAAAAAAGGTGTCGGCCTCGCGTCCGCGTGCGGCTTTGGCGGGTGCGACTTCGACCAGCACGCCAGGGGGCGTTGTCTTGAGGACGCGCTTGCCCATAATATAGAGATGTCCAACGAGGGATTCAAGCTCAAACGGCATACGTGCCTCACTTCTGTGTCTGACCGCCATTGTACACAAATCAGCGGCGTGAGACAGTTGGAAGGGGGTTAAAATGCCTATTCCCAACTCGAATGCTTATATAACCAGTGGTGCAAGTCGTAAATTTAAGGTGGGATTGTCGTAGGGGCGCGATATATCGCGCCCCTACAAAGACATTTTGGCCCATTAAGAACTCTTGGCGATCAGAAGTCGAGCTTCCGAGTAATCATTCACCTATCCGTGAGAATCGTGGGTTTGTAGGGGCACGATGGATCGTGCCCTGGTGATTTGTAGGGAATTTGGCGTGGGCGCGATGCATCGCGCCCCTACAAGGGCGTTTGTCGCATGGATAGGTGAATGATTACGCTTCCGAATTTGATTTCCTGAACCAAAACGATCACAAAATCGAGAAATGCACCATTGGTTAGCTATAGGCGGAATTGGAAAAATGCAACTTTGTCCTATCGGCATGACCAAACAAATTGCGAAGGTCTGTCTCCGATGGTAGAGTTGCAGCATCTGGACACCATCACATCTGATAAGACAACCGAGCTATGCCAAAACCAAATCCTCTTGAAACCTGGGAAAACCTGCTGCGCGACGCCGTGACCTCCGACGAAGATGAGCGTGAGAATGCCCTCTTCATGATCGGCCTGATTCTGGAACGCCATAATAAGCCCAATCCCGATGCGCCTGATCTGTACGAGACGCATCTCTCGCGTGAACTGCTGCGCCTTATGCTGCCCGATGTGCGCCTGAAAGCGGCGGCGGTCTATCTGGCAAAACTGGCTGAGACGCAGCCCGATAACGATGCCAGCGCCCTGTATGCGCTGCACCGCGCCAAGCCCGTGTTTTATATCGAGCCGCTGCTGACGCTGCTGGCCGAGCATGGCAAAAAGCTCAGTGCCGAGGCCGCCTTTGAAGCCGCGCAAGCCCTCATCACTGCCGCCAAACAGCCCCCCACCAATCTGCGTGAGCTTCTCGCCGCTCAGAATCCATCGGATCTGCTGGATTACTGGGCTGAGAACGGCGATATAGAATTGGCCGACAAATGCGATAGGGCGCTGGAAAAATTAGTGCCCTATCTGCCCGCTGATGATGCGGACAAGGCACAATGAGTCAGTCTTATAGCGTTCGCACTATCACAATTGATGATGCGGCGGCGCTGATCGTGTTTGCTAAAACGCTGGAATTGGAAGTCTTCGCAGACAATGCGCGGGCACAGCATGTGTATGAAAAATTGGGCTTTGTACAGCAGGGCATCCGCCGCGAGGTGTTTCTGAAAGATAGGCGCTTTGTCGATTCGATTATGATGTCGCTGCTGTATCCGCGCCCTGAACGGGACTTATGACACGTCTCACGCCGCGCCTCCTCGCTCTGCTCATCCTGATCCTGGGTCTGGGATTTGGCCTGCGCGTCTTCCGTCTGGAAGCCCGCAGCCTGTGGTATGACGAAGCCTTCGCTGTTCTGTTCGCCGAAAAAGGCGTCTCGGCCATGCTCTACGGCACGCTCACGCCTGTGGCGGGCGGCGCGGCGGATATTCATCCGCTGCTGTATTACACCACGCTCAATCTGTGGATGCAGGCCGCCGGACAGAGCGTGCTGGCGGTGCGTCTGTGGAGCGTCTTCTGGGGGATGCTGTGCATTGCGCTGGCCTCGCGCCTCGCCCGCGAATTGTGGGATGGGCGTGTGGGTATGTGGGCGGCGCTACTGGTGGCGGTCTTCCCGTTCCAGATCCATTATGCCCAGGAGACGCGCATGTATACACTGCTGTGTGCGCTCTTGCTTGGCGCGGCACTGTGCTATGTGCGGGCGATTCGTCCCCGTATTGCAACGATGGGAAGAACACGACATGTCGTGTCCCTACG
>Ga0209591_10010309_pt1 | contig 10050 bp, 11 predicted proteins | sample MAT01_FD_187207 | JGI IMG/M metagenome (GOLD analysis project Ga0209591, IMG submission 187207) | Freshwater microbial communities from Lake Fryxell liftoff mats and glacier meltwater in Antarctica - MAT-01 (SPAdes) (version 2) | ecosystem: Environmental > Aquatic > Freshwater > Ice > Liftoff...
CTGGCACAGCAGCACGGCAACGTCTATATCTCCGGCGTGACCTTCACGCAGAAGCAGCGCAGCCAATCCTACGCCAATGCCTCGATGATCCTGTTCATCGATGATGCGCCGCCCCGCGAGGATTACAGCCTGGCCGTGCAGACGAGCGACCAAAGCCGGCATGCCTACTATCGACTCGATCAGCGGATACCCATTGCACAACGCGTTGACCTCCAGCGCCGCGCTGCTGCCGCGCTCGGCGCCGATCCCAGCGGAGCCGACGCCGAACAACTCGTTCGCATTCCAGGCTCGGTGAACACCAAGTACGACGAACCCTTTGCCGTCAGGCTCTGCCAGAGCGGTACCAGCGCGATCTACTCGGTGCCCACGCTGGAGTCGCGCTGGCCGTCTGTCCTGGCCAGTAACGTTGTTGATATGTCGCTGGATATGGCTGAGGTTGAGTTCTGGCTTGGCAACATGGATGCGCTTCTTGAGCAAGGCATTCCCAGACGGTTCTGCAAAACCCCTGATAACTACAGTCGTCAGGTACTTGACGGGCGCGTGAAGGGCAAGAGCAGAAGCGAGGATCGACAGGCGGTCGCCACGGGATTGGTGATATTTGGTTACCCCAACGACGTCGCCGCTGCGCTCTTGATCCACTGCTGCGACTATGGGCGATCACAGCAAAAAGGTAGGCGGGCGCTGCTGGACGATGTCGTGCGCTGCCTTCAGAAAGCCCGGGGGACCCATCCGGATCAGAAGATTCGCCCAGTGCAGCGTAACGCGCCACGCCCGCCTCGGCCACTGGGATTGGAGCGGCCTGCCGGCAAGGGCGGGGCGAATCAGGCACTCTCATGGCAGGGGCTGCTCGCCTTCTATGCAGACAATGTCACTGCCAGCCAACTTGTGCTGATGAGCGTGGCAGAGGTGGCGAAGCTGCTTGGCGTCAGTAAAGACACGGTCAAGCGCCGCGAGCGTGAGCTCAGGAAACTCGGTTTGATTGAGCGCGGCGTCTATAAAGGTGGCAAGGGTGGATTCGTCCGGTTACTGAATAGCGAGTCGACGCAGGACGGCGATCTCGCTGATGATGAATCGACAGGGGGCAGAATCACACGGCGAGGGGGGCAGAATCACACGGCGAGGGGGGCAGAATCCCTTCGAAACAGAGGCATCTGCACCCACTCCCCGGCGCATAGAGACGCCACAAAAGGCGCATGGCATGCTCTCTTTAGGTACACACCCCCAAGAAGCCAAACGTTCAACGAGATGTGATGAGACTGAAACACAGCCACGAGCGCATGGGTCAGATGACGCAGCCAGCGCTCACGACGATGGCGAGACGCTGTCTTCATCAATGCTGACTCCGTCACAGGGCGCGCTGACCGACGAGCAACGAGCGCAGCTCCATGATGCGCTCGCACCGTCTCGAGCGCGGCCGCTGGGCACGTTATCGCCTGGTGGGTACACCGATGCCGAATGGGATGCGATTCACATCGGTCATATCACCAGGTTGCTCAACGAGGGCAACTACGGTGGCGCTCGCCTTCAGGCCGGCGCGCTGCGTGACCCAAGGCAGCGACGCGCGTGGATCGCCTACGTCGACGCGTGCCGAAATGCAGCGATCACCCGGGTGTATGGCGAGGCTGATGAGCTACGGGCTGCCGCGTGATGCGGCCAGGAGCGCACCTATGGCAGGGCCGTGGCAATCAGATGGACTGCCCTGTCGATCCAACGGTCCGATCTCGGACAACTGAGCAGCAGACGGTCAGCTGTTGCCGGGAAAATCAACAGCATCCGGTGCAGACGGCGATCGACGGGGCTGATCACGGACGTGCGCCTCAGGTTTGGTGCGAAAAACGCACCAGGTATGCAAATCAATGAAAAACTTCGGCGGCACTACCCTCAACGCATCGTCGCGGCTGGCTCGCCGTAGTGCTCAAGGACTAGGGTCGGCGCAACGGCTCGTTGGGCGTAATGATTGACAGCCCGTCGCTCCCGCGGGCGTTGCTCGTAGCCAAAATGCCCAGATATGCTGTCGCAATCTATGTCATCCGGCTTTTTGTCGTATTTTTACGACAGTACGAGATCGGCGGGTATATGATCAGCGTAAAGATTTCTGGGCACCTTGTCGGGGTTTGGGCCAGTGAAAATCACGACCTGGGGTAGGCACGATGTGCCGGCACCAGCGTCGAACGCGCCCAGCGTTACCCTGTGGGATGCGCCGCACTGCTGGGGCGTCGCCCGCGCTTCCGCGTTACCCGTTACCCCTGTTACCGCCGGCGGGAGGCTGTCCACGTCGTGCGCTCCCCGTCGCTCCCGTCGGTACCCCTAGTCGCGATCGTCGTTACCCGTCCGCCGGGTAACGCCTGGGTACAATCTGTATCACATGGGTACAGAATGTATCACATGGGTACAGCTTGTACCAGCCAGGCGCTGCGCTGCCGCTCCTCAACGTGGTAGCTGGCGCCTTCTTGCTACTCCACACAGGTCCCCTATCTCTCTCGACGGTGGTTCTCCATCTTTGATCGCTTCTCTCTCAACCGGGCTTTTCTTTTGGGCTTGCTCGGTGGTGCTTGCTCTGGGCATCTGGGCCTGGGCCAACCAACAAGGACCACCACCATGACCACCAACACCGCTCGCCGCCCGCGCATCCTCGCCATCGCCGCCTCGAACGCCTACACCGTCGGCCGCCGGCAGACGCCCAGCACCTATTTCCAGCTCCAGGACGAGGGGAAGCAGCTTGGTATTTCCGCTGAGCATGTCATCGCGACCCTGCGCTGCGATCTTGATCATGTCGCCGGGGCCTATCGCAGCAACCCTGACCCGGCCAAGGTCTACTCGGTGAACCTGGCCCTGCGCACCGGCCAGACCCCGCGTGAGGCCACAGCGATGATGTCGGCACGACCGGGGCTCGCCGGCATGGGCGCCGGTGTACTCACGACCTACCACGACGGCACGCAGACCTTCCTCGCGCTCAACGACCTGGTCGGCGTGCTGTTGGGTCGGCGGGCCACGGTCAGCAACCGGGCCCCGGTGCTCAGCGCGCCGCTGCCGACGTGCGACCACCTGCCCTACACCGAGGGTGCGAGCATGAGTTGTCAGGCGGCAGCGGCTGAGGCCGCAGGCGAGGCCGCCTGCCGTCGGTAGGCGCGCTGGGGCGGTGGGCGCAAGCCCATCGCCTCGTCCCAACGCTCACTCTTGAGCCACGCTCGCACCACCGCCACTGCTTCCGCCCCCTCGGCATCCCAGATCATCCCGGCCAGCTTCAGCCGCGTACTCACCAGTTGCTTGCAGGCACTTTCCATCGTTCCACTGCCAATCTGCAGCCCGCGCGCCCGATACGTCGGGTAATCCATACGCGCCTGGTGCGTTGTGTAGTAGCTTAGCGCGTCGGTCACCCCCGCACCCTTGGCCCGATACGGCTCCAGGGCGGCCAGCACGTCCGCGACCCGCCCGTCCCACAGCGCGTCGAGCTGTGGGGTCGCCCACGGCGTGCGGCGGTCGCTGCCCTCGCCGAAGATGGTGCGTGCGGCGTTCCAGACGTATTGACTGGCGTGATACCAATCCACGATCTGCGTGGCCGTCGGGAAATGCTCTGCGGCGATGTTCCAGATCCCGTGCGCCCCATCGCCGATCACCACCACCTCGGTCGCAGCGGTTACTCCACGCCGGCAGGCCTCGGCCCACAACTGCCAGCCAAAGGGGTCGGCCGTCGCCAGGGCGACCACGTAGCTCTGGGCCTCGGCGCAGATCGCGACCTGGGCGGGCCGCTGGCGCGGCACCCGTGTCCGTGTGGTGTAGACGCAGCCCGTCTTGAGCTCTTTCCAGCCCGCATCGTGGATATGGGCGAGCACGCCATCCATGCTCACATACAGGCGGCGCGGGGCGGGGCCATCGGCGGGGGGTGGGCACTGGGTCTGCTGGGCCGTCGTGACCACGGCCTGCTCGTGGGCGGCGAGCACGGCGCCGAGGTCTTCCGTGGCGGCCCGCGCACTGTTGGGGCAGACCTGCACCAGGCAGAGGCGCTCGAGCACGGCGCTGGCCTGAGCAAACGAGTCCTGGGTTGCGCCCAGCAGGGCGAGCAGTTCCTGGAGCCCGAGACTGAGGCCGCCAGCGGCAAACTGGAGTTGCTGGTCAAGGGGCGCCTGGCGCGCACCACACTGCGCGCAGGCGTAGATCGCCCGTTCCAGGCTGATGCGGCCGAGCAGTGTGGTCACGCTCGCGCTGCGCAGGCGTTCATAGCGGGCAAGCGCACCACAGCCACACGCGACCTGCGGGCTCGGACGGAGTGGGGCCGCGAGGGGCAGCAGCGCTGCAAGAAGCTCGCTTCCCAGGTCGTGAAGCACGCGAACGAGCTGTGCTTCAATCGCTTGGAGTGGGCGTGGCTCGGCCTGTATCCAGTCGCTCAGGGTGTGGGCCAGGGTTGCCATCTGCGCGGTCATCTGTTGCACGAACGCCGTGCTGCGGTCAGTCGATGTGCTACGATTCGTCATGCGCTTCTCCGGGGCTGTACGAGCGGTTGTGAGAAACAGATCGTACCGCTTCTGCGAGGAGCGCTCAACTTCCTGTCATTTCATGCCTGCACCCCTACACCGATGAGCTGCCGGGCGACCCGCAGGAAGTGTTCTACGCCCTGGGCGTGAACCGCGTCCTGCACATTGAGTCGCGCGTCCAGCAGATGCTCATCGGGCCGGCCGGCGAGCGCGTCGAGGCGCGCCGGCTCGACGACGACCAGCGCGCGGCCTACCTGGCCCAGGGCTGGACGGAGCGCGACTGGGTCGTACTCCCCACCGATGTCCCGGCCTACACTCCCGACTGGCTCCTGGCCCACAGCGGGATCGCCGTCGGTGTCGCTGCGGGCGCGACGACGGCCGGCGCGCCGGTGGTGCGCTGGGTCAGCTTCGTCGGACTCAGCGACCTCGCCCGCGAGGTGTTCGGCGTTGCGGCCGCGCTCCCCGTGCCTGGGCCGCGGCGCAGCACCCAGAACCGCGAGGTCCGCGGCCTGCTCAGCCTGGCGACCGTCGGGCGCGCCCGCGCCTGATTGATCGATCAGCCCCTCGTTGCACCGCCGGGTGCAGCGAGGGGCTTGTTGTCATTGCTCGACGACATCCGCCCGAGATTTGGCTGACTCCCGATCGGCATCCGACACTCCGATCGGACAGATCAACAGCTGCCCTGCTAATCATCATTGCGCGGCCCACACGACGCTCAACACGCTGGCGCTGAGGCATAGCCTGGGACGCGGAGGGATCCATGGATCTGATACGGGGGCCTCCTCAAGGGACGGCCCCACGGGGCTCCCCCATAGTACCGTAATGGCAAAAAGCTGATTTGCAGCATTCCAGTGAGGTAAACGGCACGTTTTTCACTCGGCGAAATCTGTACAAAGTGCCACAAGACGACCATGCACACCACCACCATGCACACCACCACCTACGTCGATCCTGCTCTTCGCGCGGCGGTCCTGGATGCCCATCCTGGCCTCCGGTGCGAACCTCGCTACTTCAACTTGCTACAGGAAGTGCTCTACCCAATCCATTTCGACGACGACACATTCGCGCCGGTCTTATCCTCCCAGCGTCTTGCCGAGCTCGACGGCAAAGCCTCAGTCTGTGTTGGGAAGAATTATCAAAGCCAGCCCTACCTTGACGCCTATACCCGTACCACGGGCCACCGTTTTCGGCTCTCTGTCCATTCTTTCTGGGAAGGCAAAGCGCGCACCGTTCTCGATATCGGCCTTGATCCGGCGCTTGAAGCGGTGTATCGGGCTGATCTGGCCCAGATGCCCATGACACCGGTGGCGTTCACCTCAGGCCAGAAACTGCGGCGCAATCATCTGTATGCGGCGCGCGATCACGATCAGACACGTGCCAATGATTGCCCATCGAGCTACGCCGAGACTCAGGCCGCAATCCAGTATCTCAATAGCCAGACGCCGAACTTCTTCACCTCAATGATGCGGAAGTATGGCGACGAGGCGCTCGCTGTTGCGCTCCAGAGTGAGAACCCGCCCAGGCGCCACCAGAACCAGGTGACGCTACGGTATATGTTCGGGCAGCCCCAGCAGTTCTATCGCGCCTCGAAGCGGGGACGTTCCCGGCGCCTCTTCCCAGCGCACTGTGGCCTGAACACACTTTCTAAGGACGTCGCGGCGGTGCTCCTTCAGGACTGCCTTGAGTTCGACCTAGCAAGCTCGCAGCTAGCGATCTGCGCCTATCTCTGGCAGGTGCCGTCAGTCATCGCGTTTCTCGAAAGCGGGTGCAGCATCTGGGCCGAACTGATCGCATTCCTTGGGCTGGAGCCGCACAACAAGCCGGCGCTCAAGGTCGCTCTCTACAGCCTGATCTATGGTGCGTCGGATCGGCGCATCGTGCGTGACCTGAACCTCGGCCTGGATCTCGGCGACGAGAGTCGGGCGATCGCCGAGCGGCTGTTACAGCACCCACTGATCGCTAATCTCAGTGCGGCTCGCGAGCAACGGCTTGCGCAGGTCAAGCGCGATGGTGGGGCGCGTGATTGTTATGGTGCCTGGATCCCTATTCCCGCAGACCGCTATGGGCGCAAGAGCAAGAAGCAGTCGCGAAACCCACGCAGCGTGCTGGCACAGCAAGCCCAGGCGATCGAATTTCGTGTGCTCGCGCCCGTCTTCACGCTGATGCAGGACAACGAGGACGCCTCGATCGTGCAGTGGGCGCACGATGGGTTCACGCTGCGCGTACGCGACAAGCAACGTATGGGCTCTTGGGTGGAGCGACTATCAACGGCAGTAGCTAACGAGGCAGCGACATTGGGTATCAGAACGCGGTTGGAGGTCACGCGCGATCCGCGCCAGCGCTAGCAGGGAGAACCGCGGGTTATTGGGGTGAGGATGCAGGCCGTTCCGCAGCGGGGCGGTCTGCGGCTTTCTCTAGCAAGTCGCCCGGTGCTATGGCGAGGCGATCGGCGATCTTCTCAAGCACGTCAAGGCTAACCTGCTTGAGCGGCGGCCCATCCTCGCGTCCATCGCTCGTTGAGTACCAGACCCGGCGGGCGGTGCTCATGCTGAGGCCGAGGACCCGCTGGAACTTGCCCAGCGTCCACGCTTGCTGCTCGAATAACTCGCGGACTCGCAGGCGGATCGACATGGGCGCAGTTCTCCAGAATGCTGGTGCGCTAAGTGTACCACATCCGATACGTATCGGATTCGTGCTTTCGGAATTGACACGACAGCACACCTATGCTAGTATCAGAAATGTAATATCACTTCCGATACGCAGAGAGCAACCATGCTTCGCTTACGTGTCCAGGAGGTGGCGCGCAGCCGGGGGATGACCCTTGCGCAGCTCCAGCGCGAGACCCAGCTGGGCATCGGTACGGTACGTCGCTACTGGCACAGCTCGCTGCGCTTCGTCAGTCTGGATACGCTTGAGCGGCTTGCCGAAGCGCTTCAGGTCGATGTCGCAGAGCTCGTGGCGCGGGAGTCGCGGAGCGCCAGATGAGGGCCACATGGAAAAAGATGCCGGGACAGTGGCGAGTAGCGGGCAGGCGACGCATCGTGGCCCAGCGATGACAAGCGCGTCGGCCGCAGAGCATACGGGGCGTCGGCGGCGGGCGGCCAGCGCCTACGACCGCGCGACCCGCACGGCCGGCCTGGTGGTCGGGCTGTTGCTGATGGCGACGCTCTGGCTGGTCGGCGGCTACTACACGCTGGCCTGGCTCGCTGAGCGCGGCCTGCGGCTCGCTGCGGCGGGCCTAGTGCCGATCAATGTGCTCCTCAGCCTGGGCGCGCCGAGCACGTCGCCCGCGCCGCACTGGCTGGCCGTCGTCGGGGCTTGGTGCCTGCCCGTGGCCCTCTCCGCGGCCGAGATCGGCCTCTGGCCGCGCCGGGTGCGTCACCCGCTGGCCTGGGGCCTTTGGCTCGGCTTCCTGCTCGTCGATGCCCTGACCACGGCCGCCGGCGTGGCCCTCTTCATTGAGACCGACCCGACGACCGCCTGGCTCATCGGGCTCGTCGTCGGTGTGGCCCTGGCCCTGATCCCCGAGAAGGCTGCGCGCACGCTGTGGCAGCTGCTCCGCGAGGACTGGCAGTGAGCGCGAGCACTGGGCTGCTCCTGCAGCTGTTCCTGCTGTCGATCCTGGCCGGGCTGGTGCTGGCGCTGAAAGGGATCGCGCTCTGGCGGCAGCTCCAGCAGCAGGAGGGTGAGGCGCCTGTGAACAAATCAATCGCCGTGCCGCTGCCCATCAGTCTCGCTGTTTTACCCGGGGCCGGGACGGCACTGGCTCAGCTGCCGTCCGATCTCGGACAGACCATCGCCTACCTGCGCACGCGCTACGCCCACCGGCGCTACACCATCCCGCTGGGCTGGCAGCGCGCCGAGAACGGCACACCGGTCTGCGTCGTCGCGCACCTGGTCGACGATGTCTACCACTGCCTGTTGACCGCCAAGAGCCGGGTGGGCAAGGATAACGCGGCGCTCACCTGGCTGTTCTCCCTGGCCCTGCAGCACCCGCCGACGTGCCTCCAGGTGGCCGTGCTCGACGGCAAGGGCGGCCTGGACTGGGCCGGCTGGTGCGGCAAGGCCCATACCTGGCGGCTAGCCATCGACTCAGACCAGATCGCCCCAGCGATGGCGGCGCTGACCGCCGAGCGCGAGCGGCGGATGCGCGTGCTGCGCCAGGCCGGCGTGAGCGCGTGGGAGGGCTATTAGGGCGACGACCTGCCGCTGCTGGTGGTCTATGTGAGTGAGCTGCTCCTGCTGCAGGACGCGACCAGCCCCAAGGAGCTGGACCGCTGGCTCTCCAGCGAGCTGTCCAGCGCGGCGGCCTTCGGCATCCGCTATATCGTCGCCACCCAGACCGCCTCGCAGTTCAGCACCCGCTGGCGCGGTCAGGTCGACCTGTGTGTTGCCGGGTTCCAGCCGAGCGCGTCGCAGGACCAGCCGAACACTGGGTTGACTGCGGCCGAGATCCGCACGCTCGGCGCGGTGCCACCCTCGGAGCTGCCCGGGCTGCCGCACGGTCGCGGCGTCTTCGCCCTGGTGCAGGGGCGCCAGTGTGAGACCGTCCGCATCGGCTACCTCGATGACGCCCAGCGGCGCCACTGGCTGGCCCGGCTCCCCGATCGGCCGCTCGCCGCGCACCCGATGGCGCCGACGGTCGCGGATCAGGATCAGACCCCGCCGATCAAAGCGGCGATCCGTGGGCCTGCCCAGGAGCCGGCTGCGGCGGCTGGTGATCTGACCGACGCCGCTATCTCCGTCCTCTTACGTGAGTCGACCCCCGTGCGCCAGATCGCGGCCCAGCTCAAGGGGCGGATGCAGCGCCGCCTGCGCCGCATCCATGCCGTCCGCGCTGAGATGCAGGCGCATCCTGAGGCCTGACAAGGAGCAGCTCGATGCTTGGGAACATCCTGTACGCCCAGATCACAATCCGCGGCCTGCGGCCGCTGCTCTGGCACGCCTTCGGCCCGGAGGCCCTGCCGCTGGAGCGCCAGGAGCGCCGCGGGGTGCCCGGGAACGACCCCGACGAGTGGCGCAAGACGGTGCTGATGACCGAGGAGCGCCAGCTCTACATGCGCCCGAGCTACCTGTTCGCCTCCCTGCGCGACGGGGCGCGCTACACGCGTAAAAACCGGGGCACCCTCCAGCCCTATGTCGCGGCCACGCTCCAGATGCGCGATGAGCGCATCCTGATCGACCGCTACGTGCCGCCGGAGCCAATCCCGACCGATCCCCAGGCCCCGGTGTACCTGGATATCCAGAGCGTGAAGAACCCGACGACGAAGGCGCGTAATGTGCGCTACCGCATCGCCGCCGCAGCCGCCTGGACGGCCCAGTTCCGGGTGCTGTGGGACCGCACGATCCTCAGCCGCGAGCAGTTCGAGGCGATCGCACACGACGCTGGCCGGCTCATTGGCATCGGCGATGGGCGAACCATGGGCTATGGCCGCTTCGTCGTCACCGCGTTTGAGGTGCACGAAGCGCTCCCTGCAGAGCAGTAACGCATTGTTCCGGCGGCGCATGCCGCAGTTCAGCGACGGGGCGGGGCAGGGTTTGGCTGGGCTAGGCACGGCGTGGCCAGGCGTGGCACGGC
>Ga0209591_10010310_pt1 | contig 10050 bp, 17 predicted proteins | sample MAT01_FD_187207 | JGI IMG/M metagenome (GOLD analysis project Ga0209591, IMG submission 187207) | Freshwater microbial communities from Lake Fryxell liftoff mats and glacier meltwater in Antarctica - MAT-01 (SPAdes) (version 2) | ecosystem: Environmental > Aquatic > Freshwater > Ice > Liftoff...
CGATAACTGAACCTGGGGCGGCCATGAATTTCGCTTTGGGGCCGACATTTGGTGGGGCGGTTAGCTCGTTGAAATCAGGGTTTGATGCCGCGGCCGGCAAGATTGCTCCAGTACGTGCCGGCGCTGACGTAGTTAGGCAAATATTTCCATTGGCGATTACGGGGGCAGAGGCGTTACAAGAGGCAGGGATAGGTGAGGACTTCTTTAACGCATTGAATTATAGAGGAGGAATATATTCTAATTCCGGGACATTGTTGGTTAAGGATAGGCCACTAACGTCCATCATTGCTCGTGGGTTAAACGTGCAGCCTAGCGTTCGGAGTCAGAGAGCAGCATATCTGACAAAGATTGAACGGGCGTATGACAATAACGACCTTTTAAGGGTTAGGGAGTTGACGAGAGAGGCGAGGGCTAAGGGGTTTGTTATTAATAAACAGGCTTTCGGGAGTATGAAGAGCAGAGGGACTAAGAAAAAGTCTGAGGTAATGCCTAATCAGTCGAGGTGATAAAATGGTTAATAGTAATCGGTCTGAGCCGAATGGAGACAACGTGCGATTGACTAATTTCATTCTAGCTTCACTGGTTGTAGCCGTTACTGCCATGACAGGATTACTGTATAGGGAAGTTATGGGGCAGGTGTGGCGGCATGATGAGAAGCTAACTGAAGCCGCGATAGTGGACAGTAGGCAGGATGTTATAATAGCGGAAATGAGTAAAGATGTGCAATCAACGAAAGCCGCGGTTAAGGAATTAGACGCATCACTGGACAAGCATTTTGAGAGAATTAGTTCGCAGCTTATTATGTTATTAGGGAGGCCCGATGAACAAAGAAATAAGTCAAAGTAGGTTTTTACTTTCGTATTGCCAATTGTGCGGGGAAAGGTACGAAAAGACGAGTATTGAAGATTCAGGGGCACATGTTTGTGCCCCCGAATCTCAGTGGGGGCTAGATTTGGATAGTGAAACCAGCTAGGGTCCAATACTCTACGGGTGGATGAGTGGAGGTGAAGTTGTGTTTTAGTACTCCTGCTTCACCCAGTAGTCTAAGGGCACGTTTGAGAATATCCGTGTCTTGGAAGTAGGGGTATAAGGCTGCAACGACTTCGGTCGTTGTGGCCTTTCCTGCTTTTAGGGTTACAAAGTCTATGATGCGCTGGCGGTCTTTGGCGTAGGAGGTGCCGACATAAGCAAAAGCTTTGTCAAAGTTTTGTTCTACTAGATATAGGAGGCGATCCGCGGCTATTAGACTTTTGGCATCGAGTTCTAAACGTAGGTGTTTCGAGGCCGCGATAACCATACCTACTCTTAGAGTATGATCCGGGCGGCGCGAGGGCCAGCCTTCCCCCTGCCCTGTAGGACTTTCTACCCAACGACGATAAAAATCTACAAACCACTCCTTACCATCAGGGGTGAATGTAAATGGGCCTACAAGGTTGCTTAGGCGTTTTATTTCAGATTGTAGCGAGAGTTCTATTTCCCGAGTGTGGGCTAACTCCGCGGCTGTTACATCGGTATCTTCCACGTCAGCCAATGCGTCCAGCCGGTCAGTTTCTTTGGCATAGACGAATACTACCCTGCTCATAAACCCGCTGCCATGCGCTCCACCAGGAAGTCTATCTCCTAAGCTTTCTGGCGTTGTAGCGGAGAGGACTGTTAAGCAAGGTTTGGGGATTACAATATGCCCGTGGCCTATAGTATTGTAGTGTAATTCATCTTCGGCATCAGCAAGTTTGATTAGTACGTCAATTAGGGGTTCTGCATAAGTGGCTTTGGTTAGGAAAATGGTAAGCTCCCCTTCTATAAGCATAGCTTGCGGTTTTCCGCCTTGGCCCGGATCTAATTGACGAAGAAAGGCTTCAGGGGAAGCCTTGCCGCTTATGATGGGTTTGTTTATTAGTTTGAGGAATTGTTTTCCTTGGAGTAGGGCCGTAGTTTTACGTACTCTGCCGCTATCCGCGGTTAATATTACCATAAGTTGTCCAGGGTAGATTTGGTATCTGGTTACTCCGCCGCTCCGTCTATTCAACCAAACATTGCGGCCCAGAGCCGCGGCAATATAAGCTATACCTGACCACATATGGAAGATTTCGGGGCTTTCTTGCTTCCGTGTGTAATCTAGGTAATCCGCCAGCCACGACATACCACACCTCCTCCGGGTTATTTGTCTTCAAACACAACAACCTCATCTATTAACCTGGTTATCTTCTTCGCCTTGTCATAACCCTGCACAGAAGTTATAAACTTCTCTTCTGACTCATTTTCCCACCTGGCAAGGATGGTGGAATGGCCTTTGTGGTAGAGTATCTCGTACTTTCGCTCAGAGAGATTCGAGGTGGAGGGAATGTTGGTTATGAATTCTTTCTCCGCTGTCATGCGCGACCCCCGTGTGTGAGCGAGTAGTGGTTTCCATCACTTTTATCAAAATTACCGCCCCACCTACAAAGCGGATGAAGCGCCACCCAATAGCCTCCAAAAGTTTTATGATCTTCGGTGGCGCGGAGGTAAACAGCGTTTTTAAATAAGTTGATATCCACGGCAAGCCGAAGAGGGTGAACAGAGCGCATACTACCCTTACCATTAGCGGCGTGAATAGCCACCATTTCCGGTGGGCGAAAGGCTTCTCCAAAAGTGGCGGAGTAGCCTAAGGCGTATATTTCATCTAATAACCTTGGAAGCAGCTTGCAAAATAACTGCTGTTTTTCTAAAAGATGCATGGGGGTGGTGTCCTTTCATTTACAAACACACTCGGTGGCAGATTTCCGCCAGGCACGGTTATCAAGTTTTTGGTTGCGTAGGAGGCATATCTTAACGCAGGAGCAAATGGATATAATACATCCAGGGGCAATTGCAAAGCAGCCTTTAGGAATAGTGGAACATGCTAGTTCCCGTTGGGTGGTTGCGGTGGCACTGGCAGCTTGCCAATAGTTGGGGGTGGGAGATGGGTTAGTGTGAGCACGGGTGGTGGAGTAGTAAGATGGAGATTGACAACTGAGGCTAATTAGGCAGAAGGGTAGGAGATATTTTAAAAGCTTCATAGCTGGGGGTGGGCGTCGAGGGGAGTTGTTGCGGCCAATCACAAACATTGAATTTATCAAGAGGAACACGGAGGTGAAGAGGATTGTTGGTGTGATAACTAGCCAGCACAATCCCGGTGTAGATTCCTACGGAGAAAATTATACAAAGGAAGGTTGTCATTTTAAATCTCTCCAATTGGGGCCAGAGGTTATATCGATAGGGATGAGAAGTTCACGGGAGTGGATTAGGAGGGGTTGATTAAAGGCGTTGTTGAGGGCGGAGGTTAGATAAGCTCGGGCGGTTTTGGGGCTAGTGATTGTAACGGAATCGTGGGTTTGGGTTATGAGCCGGCAGCGTTGTAAGTTAGGATTGGTTTGAAATTCATGGTGAAGGGCGACCATAGCCGCGTTAGTTATATCGCCGACGGTGGATTGACATAACCATGAGAGGGCCGCGCGGAGCATATCCTCATCGAGGAGGCCATAAAATTCTCGCTTCCGCCCGAGGGGATTGACGAGCCAAGATTTAAGTCTAAGCGAGGATTCTACATCTTTATGCCACTGGCTTATATGTAGGGATACGACTTTATCTTTGATGGTTTTTCCCATCGCCTCGTCGATGAAGATTCCGCGTTTGCGAAGTTCTTGGCAAAAGCGCCTAACACCTTCTTTATAAGCCATCGCGTGGCCTCCTTGTTTGCCAAGGTAGCGCTCACTATGATTACACTCTTTCTGTCCGTCGGCGGCGCATTTATCGCAGACAATTTTGATAGTGGCTAGCATCTCATCTGATGGGAGTTCTGTGCTTGTCCAATTGCGAAAAATGACGCAGGCACGGACACGATGGATGTCTTTTTTTTGGAGGAAAGCGCCGAGGAGTAGCGGGTCTTGGGTAAAGTAGGCTAATAGCATAGCCTCCGCGCCTTTAAGATCGGCGTTGACTAGCTCGTCCGTTATTGGGTCATCTGGGATAACAATATGTCGAAGTGATTTGGGGATGTTTTGTATTTGTGGGCCTCCGTCATCGGAGCCTTTGGACGCTAAGCGGCCAGTTACGGTTTTAGTTATAGTCAAAGCTGGATGGTAGTAGTTGTTTTGGTCAGTGACTAAGTTAAGAAAACCAGATTGCAGGGTTCGTTTGGTGTTGAGTTCTGCTATGTTGTGGAATATGTCACGATATTGAGGGTAACGGGCGGCGTAGGTGTAGACGCGTTCGGCGTCGAGTCTAGGTTTGCCCGTGGTGGTTTTGTCATAGTTTACTTTGAGGTTGTTGTAGAATTTGGTCATTTCCAGGGAGGATTTGGTGTTAAGTTTCCAACCGGCCACGCGTTCTAATTTGGCGGTGAGTTCGACTATGTCAGTTTGGATGATGGTGCGGACGTTACGCACGGCCGCAGCGTCAATATGCAAGCCGCGGCATCGCATATCCATTACCGCGCTCCATTGCCGCTGAACGCGTTGTTTGTAGTAATCTAACATCCCCCACTGTTCCATATCATCACGAAGTTCATAGAGTACTTCAAGGGTGGTTAGGGCATCTTTGCAATTGTAAATGTAAAATTGTTCGTCAGGGATAGTGCGATTTTGTAAAGTCCAATCGCCGCTTTCGTCTTTGTAGTAGGGTTCCTTGGTGTAGATGCTTACAAGGAACCCTAAATCATGCGGTAAGTCGGGGGCACGGAGGCGGTGCATATATTCAGGGTCATAGCCGTTGTCCATAGGGACGGTGATTCCGTGCCTCCATAAATGCCAACAATCGAACAATCCGTTTTTGGCCACATAGGCAATCTTATCTTGGGTGAGGATGGCATTGATTATTTTCCAGGCGTAGGCTTCATCTTCTGGGTGAATCCAATATGGTTTTCTGCGGCCATCGGTAAGAGGAATACAGTAAGCTACGTTGGGAGTCTTGGCGAAGGCGATACACTCAATATACCGCCCACGCATTAGCTCAATATCGAAGGATATGTACTCTACCCTATTCGACAACTCCTCCCACATGTGGAGTAGGTCTTGACGAGTCTCCGCTATACAGTAGCTTCGGCTAGGTTTTGGAATGGTTTTGGAAGTGGATTCTTCCAAAGCTCTCTGGATATCGAATCTTACTATTGGCTTAAATCGCCACTCCCCACGCATGTAAAAAGCAGGGTGGTAAGTAGGGACCATCTTGATTCCTATAAAAGAAGGCAAGATTGATCCTCGGTAACTGCCGATGGAGTCTAGTTGGAAGTTAGTAAGGGATTTTAAGGCCGCGGAGCCCATTGGGATTATAACGGCGAGATTTGGCAAAGAGGCGAGTTCTTTGTATAGGGTGAGTTGCTCGGCTTGGATTTCTAGGTTAGTTGGGGTGTCGAAGTTATTTACTTTTTTGACTGCGTTAGTTATATAAATTGCACTGCGGCTAACACCGGATTGAAGTAAGAGGCTCGTTAGCTCGCGGCCGCTGGCCCCAACAAATGGCCTATTTTGTTGGACATCCTCCCTGTTGGGTTTTTCTCCGACTATAGCCACTGTAGCATGTCGCGGCCCTTCCGCCCCAACATATGCCATCCACAACCTCCTTTATTACCAATAGCTATAGGGCGAGGCAAAGATTTATTGCCTCGCCCTATGCTGTGATCTACTGTTGAGCTAGTTAGTTAAATTACATAAACTCCCTCCTAAGTAAGGTCTGTGTAGCCCTTGATGTTATTAAATTCACGATCGTCATTCCCCTTACGGGAAGCGACACCGACGCCGCAACGAGCCCCCATAAAATTACCTGTATCATAAGTAATCCGGGGCTTGGGAGACTTGCAGTCTGGGCAGTAAAAGTTTCCCTTCTTCAACCCAATGGTGTTGTCTGCAATATCTCCGAGATAAAACTTACGGGAAGCTTCTGTGTTGTTGCAATCCATGCAACTCCACGGCGTGCCGGTGAAGTGTAGGAAACTACACAATGCCCCGAGAGAAATGGGCTTTCCTTCCTTGGAATTTCCTCCTAGCATTAATGTGTCAAATCTAATCTGGCGTTTAGCGTACTCACCTTCGTCGATCTCCCAATCTAACTGTACCATTGGCGCCCCGCCCTGAGAGGTGAGGGGTTTGGAAATATCATTCCTGTCCGTGTCTCGGACGGCGATGACGTGGGCGTTATAGCGGCCGTTGGGGATAAGGGTATAGACGCCTGCATCCTGTAAGTCAGAACTAAGTCTTGGCACTGGGATAACTCCTATTAAGGGTAAGGGTGAGGGTAGGGTGGGGGTGAGGGTGGGTGTGTGTGTGGGTAAGGGTAAAAGTGGGGGAGCGCGGGGAAGTGGGAATAGCATATAATCTACCTCTCTCCTTAGAAATGAACCCTGTAGGATTTGAACCTACGACTAACCGGTTATGAGCCGGCGGCTCTGACCAGACTGAGCTAAGGGTTCCTATTTTCCAAATCTACTTTCCAAATCCACCTTCCAAATCATCTTCGCGAGAAACTCCAATTTAAAATAACTCCCCTTACCTTCCTCCGAGTTATATATCCCTTGCCAATAAATCCCATTCTCCAAGAAGTAGTTCTTGGTGAGGGTGTAGTTAGTAAAATCACTGGAAATGGGTTTCAAGGGAAGAGGCCCTCCTAGGGAGAAATTTTCATTCTCAAGTAACAAAATTTTCACTCTCAAGTAACAAGGCCCCGCTTCGCTCGGGGGAGTTTTCATAATGCCGCCGGCGGGACTCGAACCCGCATGGATATTCTCCGGGGGATTTTAAGTCCCCTGTGTATGCCATTCCACCACGGCGGCAATAAGAGAGAAGAATTAACCTCTCTCTTAAGGGGTTAGGGTTGGGCCAGAGGAATATAATTAAGGAAGAATGAGATAAACCCACATGTTGCCACGACGCCCCAGAAAAATCCTATCTTACACCCATCGGCGTAAGTGGGGGAGTATAGGTTAGGTTTGATGTATATGCGCTTGTTAGAAAACTTTTGCATAATCCTGCTCCACAAAAACTGGTAAATCATCCCGTGAAGTTACTCCGGCGGACTGCACCCACCCTTGCGGAGAGACTTGCCATTTGTACGTAGCCTTATCCGCAACCTGCTGAACTACGGAGTAGAGTACGCAATTAAATTCCTTAGCTAGCATAGACGGAAGTTTTTTTCCTGTAACATTGGGGAGTACCACGATTTTCCCCAGAATTTCATCCTTCTCCATCTGGTCATGGGCGAGCCAGCCTGTGATACAAGGGAGAGATTTGAGGGATTGTACGGCCTCCATCACCTTCTGCATTTGTTTCCCATAGTCTGCCCTCGCGTCAGTGTTGGGGGCACCTAGTGGGCGGCCCAAGGAGGAAATGATATAATCCATCACAATTTCCTGAAAGCGGGTGAGGGAGTCAATAAAGATGGCTCCCGGGGGGTCAGTGTAGGTTGATTTCCAGGCCCCGGTATTAGGCTCAACGTTGTCCCAATACTTGTTGTAGTCGTTTTGAAACGCCACAAACAAATCTTTGGAGCCAGGCTGCGTGGCCCCGGAACCTAACTTATCAGGCGGAGTGTATTGATACACTAGCAAATAATCCAACAGTTTCTCTTTGTCAAGTTTTCTTACCAGTGATTCACACTTTCTATCTAAGTCAAACAGGTGCAGTTTGCCTAGATTATTCTGCTTCAACCAACGGACTAAAGTCCAGAGGGAATAGGTTTTCCCCGTTATTGGTGGGCCGAACACAAGAATGGCTTTTCGTATTTTCGTAAGCGCGATAAGTTCTTGGGCTTGGTAGATGGGCATGGATGGTTACTCCTTTATGGGATGGGGGGCGGGATGTTGGCTGGGATCGCCATTTTCTACGAAGTAAATAATAGCGGCCATCGCCCACGCTACTGCCGCGGCATTACTTCGCACACTTTCTGCCCCTTCTTTGGGGTAGGGGCGGCTGGATAATTGATTACCCAGTTTGAGGAAGTGCTGTGTTGCGTGAAGGAATATGTTGGTATAGGGTAAACCCACCCAGTTCCAATTCCCATATATTTCAGCGCCCAAGTGATATCGTTCGCCGAGGGCTTGGATGAATTCTTCTGGGATTAGATCCGGGCGGGATGGGGTGATGTGGTAGCGGACAGCCCCGGTGGAGTATGCGTCAAGTGTGGGCTTTGCGGGTTTCGTACTCATCAAGAACCTCCGTAAGCAAACGAATATATACTTTTAGCGGCACGTGTTTTTTATTAAGCCATCGATTCACGGTCCCAACGCCCACTCCCATATCACGCGCTAAATCCTCCTGTGTTTTACCTAGGGATCTAAGCTTTTCCTTAACCACGTCGTTATTAAAAACCATTACTTGTCCTTTTTTCTACTAGCGAGGACTAGTAGCATCTTAGCCCCGTTACGCAGGTCTTGTAATGTGTGGAGAAAGGTAGGGTGCATGTTGAGAGGAAGTGGAAGTGGAAGTAGGGATAGGATGTTTAGTTGTTCTTTGGTTGAGGCTAGTATACTCTCCGCGAGGTGGAGAACGGTTTCGGAGTAGTTAGCATCTTCAAAGTCACTCATCTTCATAACCTCGCATGTTATCCATGTGAGTCATGGCGCGATCTAGGGCTAGTGCATCTAGCACTTTCTCATCAAGTAGGAGGAGAGCTAGGTTCTGTTTGGGGGAGTAGAGTATTTTTTCGATATTAATACTCGAACCCAGTGCGCCAGCGCGGGTGACTAGGATGGCGTCATCAGGAAGTTTATTTAAAATAGCCCTAACTTGTCTGATTGTCATGGGGGGTCCATTTTCTCTGCGTAGAGGGGATTCCATATATTAGCCGTGTAGTTGTTGAGATCTACACTTTGGGGTCCGTGTAGACAAAGATCGTAGAAAGAGCATCTACCATAACGTGTACACTCTTCCGTATTCCGGGTGAAGTATTGCATGGATTGTAGGATGTGTGGGGTGGTGGAGGCCGCGGCATTTATTGCCCGCCACGATAACACTTTACGGATAGTCTCGAATCTCCACTGGGCTAGTTGGTATTTGGATTTGGAGATGTAATCTCTAAAAAAGAGTTTGCTGGGGTCGCATTCCGCGGCCCGGATGGAGATTACATTGGCCATAATACCCACAATGGGCTTTTCTGAGGGGAATTCACTCATGGCCCAACAATAACCTTCCGTTTGCCGGGACATTACAAGCTCCGTTAGTTTTTGTTCGGGGCTGGTGGCGGTCTTGTGCTCCATTACCATACGATCCTGGTAACGTGTTCTTTCAATCGTCCCATCTGAACGGGCAATCCAATTGAAAGGGGTAAAATCTGGCTCATCGTCCTTAGGCCGAATTACCACAACCGCGACTACCTCTGTGTCAATTACCTTAAACCACTTATCCTCCTCCTCATACCGGGTGAAGTACATGTCTAAAACATCAATGCAACGAGGGAGGGAGTATTTTGTCTCCGCAAGCTCTGGTTCGAGGATTAGTTCCGCGTATTTACTTGCCAAGGCGCGGAAAGCTATAATCTTCCGTTGTTCGTAGGTTTTTGTGGAGTTTAGTGGGGCATAGTAGCGGTCAAGGGCGGCGTGAAAGGCTGTGCCGACGAAAGCCCCGATACCCATACGTTCGGCGATACCTTTGGGTTGGATTTTTCCATTGGGCGTGTTGATCTCTGGGGTGTTGGGAAGTTGATATACATTCTTCCAAAACCCCTTTCTGTTGCATTTGTCAATAGTGGCGAGAGTGGAATTATCATACCACTCTAGCTCCCGGATTTCTTTTGGTAGGAATTCAGAGATATCATTACTCATATAGGACTCCCGTGCTGAAGGACAGCTAGAAGCTCATTAATACGGAGGATATAGTAGTCTCCGTCATCCCGTTCCCAGCGGGTGCCTGCGAATTTCATTACAAGAACCATATCATGAAATCCGATGTTCTCTGGGTTTTCGGGGCCAATTGCCACGACTAAGGCAAGTTGGGGTAGTTCCTGGGCGCGGGCAGGGAGAATAATGCCGGCTTTAGTGGCTAAGGGGAGTGGAATGCGTTTTACTAAAACGCAATCATTCCGCATGCTTATGTTCATCATCATCCT
>Ga0209591_10010313_pt1 | contig 10047 bp, 6 predicted proteins | sample MAT01_FD_187207 | JGI IMG/M metagenome (GOLD analysis project Ga0209591, IMG submission 187207) | Freshwater microbial communities from Lake Fryxell liftoff mats and glacier meltwater in Antarctica - MAT-01 (SPAdes) (version 2) | ecosystem: Environmental > Aquatic > Freshwater > Ice > Liftoff...
ATTGCATTGGGAGATTCATCCGATAATTTTTTTGGTGGTCGCTATATTACAACAATAGCATCCAATGATTTAAATGCCCGTTATATATTTAGAAATGCCCCAATTTGGCCAATCATTTCTGCCAGCGAAATACAGTTTGTAAAAGCTGAAGCCCTTTTTAGAAAAGGAGATAAACCCGGCGCTTTAGCAGCTTATATTAATGCAATTAATTTAAACTTTGATCAGTTAGTTTCTAATTATGAAACCACTGTGCCGGTAGTACGCAGAATAACCCCTGCTGCAAGAGCCGCATTTTTTGCTAACCCAATAAATGTTCCAACTGCCAATAATCTTACTTTGTCCCATATTATGATGCAAAAATATATTGCATTATATGGTTGGGGAGGGGTAGAAACCTGGGTTGATATCAGAAGATACCATTACACAGATATTGATCCCATTACTGGCCAACAAGTGTATCGGGAATTTGCCCCACCCACTGGCCTAGATCTATGGCCAAATAATAACGGCAAATGGATTTACAGGCAACGACCAAGATTCAATTCAGAATATCTATATAATATTGCAGAATTAGACAGACTGGGTGCCCGCACCAATGATTATATTACTAAAGAATGTTGGTTTTCAAAAAATTAATGGTAAATAATTAAAACAAGAATTATGAAATCGAAAAAAATATATTTTTTAGGAATTCTCAGTTTTCTTTTTGCCGGAATTCTTTTAAATTCCTGTACCAAATCTTTTGATCAAAAAACAACACAACTATTGGACTTAAATAGTCAGAGTATTGTGCAGGTGTACATGGCAACAGTAAATGCAAATCGTAATTTCATTTATGTAGATGGCAACCCGGTAACAGGTGCCTTAATGACCTCTGGTTCTTTGTTTCCAAGTTCCGGCTATGGCTTTAGTTTGAATGGTGGTGTTCGGTCTTTCCTGATAAGAGATACTTTGAGTGCTACAACTCAAATCCCATTTACGTTTTCACAAAACATGCAAGCTGGTAAAAACTATACAGTTTTTCTTTATGACAGTATTACAGCACCAAATCAAAAAACGGTGTTTACTAATATTACTATCCCAACAGACACCAGTGCAAGAATACGTTTTGCAAATTTTGTTCATGCCAAAACAGCTATTCCAGCCATTGATATATTTTCGGTGAGGAGAAATGCAAATGTAGTTACGAACCTCCAGATAACGGATGTAACAGATTTCATACCTTTCCCATCCAGGCTAACGGATACATTCTATGTACGTATCGCAGGTTCAGGAACAAACTTGATGAACATTACCCCCCCTCCCCCTACATCTATTCCCGGAAATGTATTGACCCCAATTACAGCAATACTTACTCCTACCGCTAAAAGGAGTTACACAATTGTGTTTAGGGGCAGTTATACTACAACTTTAACCAATGCCTTACAGGTAAGGGCATTATCTTCATTTGCTAATTATTAATAGAATTTGATATTTAAATAAAAAAACCGTGTCGCCTGAGGCGACACGGTTTTTTTATGCAGGTATAATATTTTACCCAAAGAAAATATACGCCATCGCTATGGCAGTTATAATCCCCGCCAGATCTGCCAGCAGCATTGTTGTTACGGCATACCTTGTATTCTTTATTCCAACAGCACCAAAATAAACTGCGATAATATAAAAAGTAGTATCAGCAGAGCCACGAAATACGGAAGCCAAATTACCGGCAAAAGAATCCGGGCCATGTGCATTCATGGTATCAATCATTATAGCTCTTGCCCCACTCCCACTTAAGGGTTTTATTAAAGCTGTTGGCAGGCTGTCAACAATTCTTGTATCGCCATTCAGCATAACAAAAATATTTTTAATACCATCTAGTACAAATTCAAAAGCACCGCTATTGCGCAACAGGCTGATAGCAACCAACAGGCCTACGAGGTATGGTATAATTCTTACAGCAGTTTCAAATCCACCTTTTGCCCCATCAATAAAAGCGTCAAAAATGTTTATCTTTTTAAAAATACCGCCGAGCACAATCAATAAAAAAATCAACAATATAATTCCATTACTCAGGCTGGTTGAAAATAGCTGCAACCCTTGTGCATCCAACGATTTGATATAATAAATTAAAGCAGCGATTGCTGTTGAGATGCCGAGTATCCAAAATAAAATTACCGGTTGAAAAACACGGATACGTTGCCTGAAAGAAACTATCAGCATTGCCGCTATCGTAGCTACAAAAGTGGCAATCATACAAGGAATAAAAATATCTGTAGGATGAGCTGATTTCAGGGCTACCCTGTCTGCAATAATAATGGTGGGAATTAATGTAAGACCGGAAGCATGCAGGCATAAAAACATCAGCTGTGGATTAGATGCTTTTTCTTTATCCGGATTAATTTCCTGTAGACTTTCCATTGCTTTTATTCCAAATGGTGTGGCTGCATTATCCAGTCCCATTAAATTGGCAGAAAAATTCATGACCATATGCCCCATAGAAGGATGGTTCTTGGGCACTTCCGGAAATATTTTAGAAAAGAAGGGGCCAATTATCCGTGACAAGAACCTGATTCCTCCTGCCCTTTCTGCAATGCTCATAAAACCCATGAATAACGCCATAATACCTATAAGGCCGATACATAAGTTGACTGCATCTTTGGTTGTTTCAAATATTCCATTTGCTGGTAATAGCTTATATGCCCGGTAAGTAGTGTTCTCTATTTTGTAAATTTTTTCTTTACCCCAAACGGCTACTTTCTGAAAAGAAAGTTGATTAACTACAGAAGAAGGAATAGCTGCAGAATCAACTGATCTTACAGCAATCGTATCAGAATTTTTTCCGGTAACAAGATTGCCAAATAGATTTTGCTGACCGGGTTGAAAAGTAAACCTGCCGGCTGCCACCAGCAAGGCAATGATGATAAAAGCGGTCCATATCCTGCTTAATGCCATAAATAATTATAGTTTATTGTTGAAGTTAAGCACTTTCATCAAAGCATTTGTAACCTCCACAAATACTGATTTCGCTTATCTTTGCCGCCCTTTAAAGGCTTTCATTCCTTTCGGGGGAAACTATAAACTACAAACCTGCCTACCGGACAGGCAGGCAAAAAACAATAAACTAATCATGGCATTACAAGCAGGAATTGTGGGATTACCCAACGTAGGAAAATCAACGCTGTTTAACGCAGTAAGTAATAGTGCCAAGGCACAGGCCAGCAACTATCGCTTTTGTACCATTGATCCGAATATAGGATTGGTGGATGTACCAGACCCCCGTTTGAACAAACTGGCAGCATTAGTTATTCCTGACAGAATAGTTCCCACACAAATTGAAATTGTGGATATAGCCGGGTTGGTTCGTGGCGCCAGTAAAGGAGAAGGTCTGGGTAATAAATTTCTAGGCAACATCCGTGAAGTAGATGCCATCATCCATGTAATCCGTTGTTTTGAAGACGAAAACATATTGCGGGATGAAGGAGCTATTAACCCTGTAAGTGATAAAGAAATCATTGACACCGAACTTCAGTTAAAAGATCTTGACAGCGTAGAAAAGAAAATTTCAAAAACGGAGAAGCAGATAAAGCTTGATCCAAAATACAAAGCCGAACTGGAAGTACTTTTAAAGTGTAAAGAGCATTTAGAAGAAGGAAAAAGTATCCGTGCCTTAGATTTAGACAAAGAAGAAAAAATAGCCATCGCTGATCTTTGTTTACTGACAGACAAACCTGTGTTATATGTAGCCAATGTAGATGAGCCATCTATGCACACCGGCAATAAATTCTCTGATGCCTTAAAGGAGTCGGTAAAGAATGAAAAAGCGGAAGTGATTATCATGAATAATAACATTGAAGCCCAGATAGCAGAGATGGAGAACCCTGACGACAGGCAATTATTCATGGAAGAATATAAAATGACAGAGCCTGCCCTTGACAGATTGATTCACTCTGCCTACAAACTCCTTAATCTCTATACTTATTTTACTGCTGGTGTGCAGGAAGTAAGGGCATGGACAATCCACGAAGGCTGGAAAGCTCCACAGGCTGCCAGCGTTATTCATACTGATTTTGAAAAAGGGTTTATCAAAGCTGAGGTAATCGGTTATGACGATTTCATTCAATACGAATCAGAAGCAGCTTGTCGTGAAGTTGGTAAACTACGAATAGAAGGAAAAGAATATGTGGTGAAAGATGGTGATGTGATGCACTTCAGGTTTAATGTGTAAACCCCAACCCCTAAAGGGGCTTTATTTCCCTACCATTCAAAAAAACTTATTGTTCTTATAAATCCTGTTTAAAAGAATTTATTAGAATTGAAATAACTCTTTGACCTAAGTTTTCCCTTTAGGGGGGAAAGGGGTTAAAACAACGCCGTAATAGCCACCCTTCCGATATGAACCGTATTTGAAGTGCCTGATTTTCTTCCATCATATTGAAAATTCAACTCCAGGTTATTTAATAATCGTTTGCTAAACCCAAGCGACCAGAGGTAATTTTTTCCGGGCAATAATCCATCCAGCATAATGTAACTGACAGTGGTATTTGCCACATTACCACTGGCCGGGTCTTTATAGTCAATAGTGTTAAACGTAAACTTGCCGTTGATGGAGCTGCTTTGGAGAATATTATACTTCGACTCAATATTAACCGAATGAGAGGAGGATTTCTGATTCCCATATAAAGGAAGGTTCTTCTTATTATCAAACTTATAACTGGTTACAACCCGGAAAGTAGTTCCTTTGATAAAAGTCATAAACGGCTCCAAACTGTAAATAGAAAGCTGGTAATTCCTGTTGGCAAACTGTGGTGTGTATAATGCGTTTTCGCCTTTCTTACCATTTATGGTCAATGAAAAAGCCCTGCTGATATTCCATCGCCATTTTATCAGCCATTCATTCAGCTTACGGCTTTCATAGCCATACGTCAATAATGATTTTCCTGTATTCCGGAGATTACTCAAATCAATCCCCCATTTACTGCTGTACCGGTTAAATGAAGCAGTGTTCAGAATGGTGGTAGTAAGTGTTACTAATGCTGTATCATTTACATTATACTTGAATGGATTAAATTCAAACGTTCCTTTGGCGATTGATTTCTTACTGGTCTGTAATGATGTAACTACATTCAACCTTGACAAAAACTTCTTTATCCCTTTCAAATCAGGTGAAGTAAGAAGAGAACGGGGACTGATATTAAGACTGTAATTAAAAGTGGTGAAGTTCGCTTTAATAAATTGATTGGTAGGAGTAAATACACGGATAAACTTTGCCTGGTCAACAAAAGCCGCCAATTCAAATTCATTTAACTGCTGTACCCCATCGTTGTTATAATCTATCCATGCAAACTGCCCGGTACCCGCAGGCACTTCGAGGTAAGCAAAATCCCTTCGCTGCTCCTGCCCTGCACCTACTTCGTATAAAACATTACCGGTTAGCAATCCTTTCCACTCATTCATTACATACTCTGCCCGGCCAAGAATAGTTTCATCCTCTTTTTGTTTTGACACAGCAACATTATACACTTTCAATTTCCGGAACGTTGTATTCAGGTAAAACTGCCGCTTAGGATTTGCCAACAACTCTGTTTGCAGGTTAAGGTTTAAACTACGATCTCCACGGACAAAGGCCTTACTTATTGGGTATTTATCAGACCGGGTAAAGAAGGTGATGCCATACCTGTTCCTTTTAGCTTCGTCAGACTTCAGATATAACGAATAGATGTCGAAAGAAAAAGCTACTGGTGTTAATGTATCAGTAAGTTTACCCCTTACTTCATTTTTTTCAATCGCATAACCGAGACCCAACCGCCAGTTATTGATTTGCTTCATTTGTTTGCTAATATCAATTACGGGCCGCAGGAATGTACCTTTGTCCGCAGCAGTATTGAAATTAGTTATTACAAACTGGTTGTTTATTTGCCAGCCTTTCCAGGCAGCAGTATGTTGCAGTGTATTCTGGAAACCATTATACTTATCGCTGCGATTATAATTGATTAATCCGTAAGTAAGTGAATGATTGGTTTTATCCCTAAGCCCTGCAGTAGCCCTGAAAATACTTTCATTGGCAGGTAATAAAGTAAATGGCAATCCCCAATCTCTGGAGAACTCCACGGTTCTTAACCTCTCTAATGGTTTAAACTTACTTTGTACATACTCATAATCCAACGCAGTATTTAACTGTAGTTTTTTAGCAACCTGCAATATTTTCTCATTGCTTATCTGAAACTTAGCTGCCCATCCTCTGTCATCGCCATTATTTTTAGAGGAAAAAGTATTTACATCATTATTGCTGGTAGCAATTTCTGTTTTCAGCAAAGTGGTTTTGCTGAAAGCATGATCAATACCGAGGTTTACTATTTGCTGTTTCTTTGGCGTTACTAGTATTTGCACCGGTTCATATTGTCCTTGCTTCACCCCTGCTACAGGGGCCACATAGCGATACACTTTTCCATTGGCCCCGTTAAAATCAGGAATATAATTACCATTACCGGGTCTTACATCTACAAACGATAAATTGTATTTCGCCAATATAGGATTAGTAGAATACTGGTAAAAAGAATCAAGACCAATGAATATTTTTTCATACAGTATTTTACCAACAGCAAATGTATCCAGTAAGGCAGCCGGATAGAGTGCATTCTGAATACTATCCCCTATGTTGGATAGAAATTGCTTTTGCTTTGGGTCTAATACCTGATTAATAGACGAATTTTTTGCATCGCTGTTATTAAAAGCATCAATGCGGATTTTTGTTTTCTGATTAATTTCAAATTCCTGCGACAAGAATAGGTTAGCATTAAGAAAATTTCTGTCCGCATATTCAAACTCCACTTGTATGCGGCTGTCCTTTGTTATCATCCGCCGGGGTGTGAATGTAATTTCAGCAGAGTTGTAATTAATCACATAATCCTGATCTTCTCCCCGTTGCAGCAACTGGCCATCTACAAAAACCCTTTCTGTATTGGGAAGAACAATAAAAAACACTTCGCTATTAGCACCTCTTAACCGGTAAGGCCCCTGGTTACCTTCCAGTGCATCAATAAAATTGCGGGTAAATTTTCCTTTGGCAATAGAACCGCTTACTAATGTTTTGGAGTTGATGTTTTTTGAAAGGCGATTCGTTGTTTGAAAAGCGACTCCTTGTAATCGTTTATAAAAGTTCAGAAAATAACTTTGGGTCTGTCGTATATCCAAATCGCCGAGGCTTAGTTGCCAGTTTCTTTTTTTAAACTGCAGGTACACCTGGTCAAATTCATTCAGCTGCTGAGTGTTTCCATCAGGTTGTATCGGGATATTATTATCGGTAATGGCTGCCTGTATTTCGATGCTGTCGCCCAGCATACCACTTAACTGAAGGTTCAGTGTCGAATTAACAACAGCATCCTGCCGGTTACCAAAACCAATCTGACGGCCAAAGCTTCCTTCCGCTTTTAATGTACCAAAATCGAATATTCCCCGTTGCGCATTGGTAAGGCCGCTATTAAACTCAAAGGGTTTTATATAAAAGCTGTTCATCACACTATCAAAACTCATCCGTTGTGCCACCGGATTTAGCTGAAAAGAAAATACCCTGTAAGTAATAACTACTGTTTCCGTAGCGGGTTTTTTATTCCAGTATAGTATTGCTTTTACAAAATCAAGCCGGTAGTCAGAAGACGGAACATTTTCAACCGAAAAGGCACTGGGGATGATACTGATTGTATCAATGCTGATACTGTCGGCTGCCACTTTAAAAGTCTTTTGACGGAGGTTGCCGGGGGCAGTACCAGCGACAGGAAATTGAGCATTGCTCCATAGAGAAATGAATGAAAGAAAAAAGATACCGGATATTCTACGTAACAATCTCAAAAGCAATGCATTTAGCTAAAAATCGTAAAATTCGTCCTTTTTATTGCCCTAAAGTTATCCTATGATGTTAATTAAGGGAAAAGCCTCAAATTTGATTGAAAACAGTCTAAATCTCTATAGTATGATTACTTTTTTGTACCGGAACAATAAATACCAGTTTCTTCTTTTGTTTTGCCTGATAATAGCAATTTCAGGGATTGGACAAATCAATACCAATAAGAAGGTTATTTCAACTGGATACAGTAAAACAGTGTCAGCAGGGATTAATATTTCTTATGTTGAGTTTAGCCAAACCCATCCACTTGGTGTTGGAGCCAATTTTAGCTGGAGTAAACATCGCTTTGGATTAATGGCGAAAAAGCTTTCGAAGCCTTTTGGGTTTATTGCTGACGGTGGTATTGATTATTACTTTGGCAAAGATGAAACAGTAAGTGGTTATTCATACAAATACAATGGGTTCACTTATATCCATGCTTATGGTGGTGCCATTTATAATTGTGGCAAACGGGGAAATATCAATTTAACTACAGGCCCGGCTCTTGGGCTGGAAGATGGATTTACCAGTTTCTTTTTGGGAGCAAATCTTAGCGGAGCTTATTTCATCAACAATAAAATTGCTGTAACACCAGGTATAAAATACATGCAGGACTTAAATGGACCTGACCCATTGGTTTCTTTTTTTTTAAAAGCAAGTTTTGCTTTTTAGCAATAAAAAAAGCCCTTAGATAAAAGAGCTTATAGAAATGAGTTAGTAAAAAATTATTTATCTGAAGCCGCCCCTGCCATCATATACTCCCTGTTCAGCCTTGCAATATTTTCAATAGAAATTTCTTTAGGACAAACGGCCTCACATGCCCCGGTATTAGTGCAAGAACCAAAACCTTCTTTATCCATCTGTGCTACCATATTTAATGCTCTTGACTTTCTTTCGGGGCCACCTTGTGGCAGCAAGGCCAAGTGAGAAACTTTAGCCGATACAAACAGTAATGCCGAAGAGTTTTTACAAGCTGCCACACAGGCCCCACAACCGATACAAGCTGCTGCTGCAAAAGCTGCATCTGCATTATCTTTATTAATAGCAATAGTATTGGCATCCACTGCATTACCAGTGTTAACTGAAATATAACCTCCGGCCTGTATAATACGGTCAAAAGCCGAACGGTCAACTATTAAATCTTTAATTACGGGGAATGAATTAGCTCTCCAGGGTTCAATAACAATCATATCTCCATCCTTGTAAGCCCTCATGTGCAACTGGCAGGTGGTGTTAGCATGCCAGGGGCCATGCGGGCGGCCATTAATATACATTGAACATGATCCGCAAATACCTTCCCGGCAATCATGGTCAAAGGCAATAGGGTCTTTGCCTTCATGGATAAGTATTTCATTCAATACGTCAATCATTTCTAAGAAAGACATTTCAGAAGAAATGTTTTTTACGGGGTAGGTTTCAAATCTTCCTGAATCCCTTGCATTTTTTTGACGCCAAACTTTGAGAGTCAAATTCATGTTATAATGCTCCATAAACAACGGGTATAGTTCGGTTAATAATATTTTTATTTATAAGAACGTTGTGTTGGCTTCGCCACTTCAAATTCCAATTTCTCTTTATGCAATTCCCAATCACTTTCGCCTTTATATTCCCATGCCGCTACATACGCATAATTTTCATCATCTCTTTTTGCTTCGCCTTCTTCTGTCTGGCTTTCTTCTCTAAAATGGCCACCGCAACTTTCATTTCTATTGAGAGCATCTTTACACATCAACTCACCCAGCTCAATAAAATCTGCCACCCGGCCAGCTTTATCTAATTCAGGATTCATTTCATTTATCGTTCCGGGAATTTTTACATCACTCCAGAATTCTTTTTTTAATGCCTGCACATCTGCAATGGCTTTTTTCAGCCCTTGCTCATTCCTGGACATACCGCAGTATTCCCAGATAATTTTTCCTAATCGCTTATGAAAACTTTCCACCGTTTGCTTACCCTTAATATTCATCAGGGTTTCAATTCTTTCCTTCACTGCTTTTTCAGCTTGTTCAAACGCTTCATGTGTAATGGGAATTGGCTTGGTTGCAATTTCGTCTGCCAGATAATTACCAATAGTATAAGGCACCACAAAATATCCATCAGCCAGTCCCTGCATTAATGCAGATGCACCAAGCCGGTTAGCACCATGGTCGCTAAAGTTGGCTTCACCTAATGAATACAATCCTTTT
>Ga0209591_10010322_pt1 | contig 10039 bp, 7 predicted proteins | sample MAT01_FD_187207 | JGI IMG/M metagenome (GOLD analysis project Ga0209591, IMG submission 187207) | Freshwater microbial communities from Lake Fryxell liftoff mats and glacier meltwater in Antarctica - MAT-01 (SPAdes) (version 2) | ecosystem: Environmental > Aquatic > Freshwater > Ice > Liftoff...
TGGAGCGTGGCGGCCAACGACGTAAGGTGCGTGTCAATCGCATTGTCAACCTTGCCGACGATCTCGCCCTTGCATTGGCTGCACCGGCAGTACGCATAGAAGCCCCGGTGCCGGGCCGTCCTTATGTTGGCATCGAGGTGCCTAATGTCGAAAAGACAAGGGTAACCCTACGCGGCATTATGGAAAGTAAAACATTGGCCCAAGAAGGGGGGCGACTGGCACTGCCGCTCGGGCGTAACACCTCCGGCGCGCCAGTGGTGATGGACCTGACGCGCGCCCCGCATATGTTGATCGCTGGCGCCACAGGGGCGGGTAAATCGGTCTGTATTAACACGATTGTCACTGGCTTGCTGATGCAGCATGGTCCAGAATCGCTGCGCTTTGTGATGGTTGACCCCAAAATGGTCGAATTGCCTGGTTACAATGGCATTCCTCATCTGCTTGGCAAAGTTATCACCGAGATGGATCAAGTGATGGGGGCGCTTACCTGGCTGCTGTTGCAGATGGATGACCGCTATCGGCTCTTCCAACAAGTGGGTGTGCGCAACGTAGAGGCGTATAATGCATTGGCACAAACGCCGAACAAAGGAAAGAATAGCGACAAGAACGAATTGACGCCGTTACCCTACATTGTGCTGATTATTGACGAACTGGCCGATTTGATGATGACATCGGCCGAGGATATCGAACGCCAGATCTGTCGCCTGGCGCAAATGGCGCGTGCAACAGGCATTCACTTGATCCTGGCTACGCAGCGGCCTAGTGTTGATGTGGTGACGGGATTGATCAAGGCCAACTTTCCCACCCGGATTGCCTTTTCTGTGACCAGCCAAACCGACAGTCGCGTTATCTTGGATACGCCAGGTGCGGAACGACTTTTGGGGCGCGGTGATATGTTGATGATGCGTCCGGATGCGGCTAAACTCTTCCGTATTCAAGGGTGTTTTGTCGCTGACGATGAAATTGGACGCATCGTCTCATTTTGGAAAGCCCAGGCGGCTGAACAGGAAAGTGAGCATCACACGACAGTCGCACCGTGGACAGGTTTGTTGGATCGCGCCCGAGGGGCACCCGACGACGAAGACGAGCTCTTCTTAGATGCGATCGATATTGTGCGCGGTTTGACGACTTGTAGCACAAGCTTATTACAACGCAAATTACATGTTGGCTATCCAAAGGCCGCTCAATTAATGGACCAACTAGCCGCAAAAGGCTTTGTGGGGCCCGATTTGGGTGGTGGACAGGGACGCGCCGTCCTTTTGAAAAGTGAAGAAGTTGGAGAACCAAGTGACGAAGAATGAAAATATGAGCGACCCAGTGGTGACATTTGTTCAACCTGGGCAGGTTTCCAGCTGGCTTGCTTGGATCAAAAATCTCTGGTTGCCCCCGTTCTTTGTTGATCCTGAAAAGAGCCGCATTGCGCGCTTAACCTATGTCGTACTGCAGGTCGCCTTAATCGTCATGCTCTTGCTTGGCATGCTGCAAATTACTACCCAGCCCTGGCCCGGCTTGACAAATTTTTTGCAAATGTTTCTATCGTTCACCACCGTTTTGTTGATCGCCATGATCTGCACACGTACTGGTTTTGTCCGATTAGCCAACTATATTTTTAATCTTGGTTTGTTATTCATCTGTACGTATAGCGCCATCTTTCTCGATGGTGGGATTCATGGCGTCAGCTATCCATTGCTGTACGTTACAGTAGTGCATGCGGGTATTCTGTTAGGGCGCCGCGCCGCGTTTGTGAATGCCAGCTTAACTATCTTGATTGGCATCTTCCTCTTTTATGCCGAGAACAACGGCCTGTTGCCATCATCTGGTACCATGCTTGCAACCTATTTGCAGCTGGCCATTTATGCTGGTGGTTTGACAGTGGCTGCTAGCCTCATCTATTTGGCAACTGAAAGCTTGAACCAAGCCATTCTGCTTCTGCGCCAAAATGAAGCGACACAGGCCGAAATTAATCGGCGTCTGCAACATGAGATCAGCGAACGCAAAGTCCACGAACGCGAGCAAGCGGCTGTTTTGATGTTGGCCGGCGCAATGCGCAAAGCTTCGACTTACACTGAAATCGTCCCCATCATTCTAGATAAAACGTTGGAAATTTTTGATGGCTGCACCACTGCCCTCTCGCGCTTCACCGGTAACCAGGACGAGCAAATTATTGAATTTACGCAAGGCGATTGGCGCTCCTGGGCAGGACGCCGACTATCACATTTCCCAGATTGGGAAAAAGTAGTTATCGGCGCCAGTACCCTGTTTGTCAATAATCAAGTGGATCTGGATGGAGACTTTCCATTTGGTGAACACCCAACTGAAGTGCAAGCCACGGCATTAGTCGTTTTGGAAGGCACTGCGTTGCAGATTGGCGCGCTCTGGCTGGGGAGCCGGCAGCCACTTGCTAGCCAAGATTTGCAGATCTTGGCTGCGATTGGAAACATGGTAGCGAATGCCTTGCAGCGCATTCAACTCCACGCTGAAACGCGTAGCCGTGCAGAACAATTGGCTGAAATCAACCGGCTAGGACAGTTCATTGCCGAGACCCTGGATCTTTCAAAAATCTACACTCAAATTGGCCAAACGACGCAGGTGCTGTTGCCAGGTATTTCTGATCTGTTTATTGAACTCTACGCCGCGGATCAGAGCACGCTCAATATTGTGTACGGTATTCAAGATGGTCGGCCAATTGCGCTGGATCAACTGCCGGTATCGGCTGAACTGTTACACCAAATCAGCACCCACAGTCAATCTGTCCTAAATCGTCCTTTCATGGGATTAGACGCTGATTTTGAGCTGGATGGCGAAGCGGAGCCGGATAGTGGCCATCTGGAAACGATGAATCAAGCCGCTGCCTATGTACCGATGGCGGCTCGCGGTGAAATTGTCGGCGTGTTGCATGTGCGCAGCAAAACTTTGCGGCGCTTCTCGCCCATCGATCTGGAATTTTTGACTTTGTTGGCCAATACGGCAGCCATCTTTATTCAGAACGCAATTCTGTTCGATAATCTACAAAAGTCCAACCAGCGGGCGCAGGCCGAATTAGCTGAACGTATACAGGCCGAAGCCACCATTCGGCGTCATCTGACGGCTATGGAGACCTCGATCGATGGCATTGCAATGCTTGATGCTAGCCAGGCATTCATCTATGCCAACAACGCCTTTGCTGCGCTTTATGGCTACGATCAACCGGATGCACTGTTTGGCAACGCTTGGCATCAACTCTATCCAGCCAGTGAGGTGGAACGTATTCAGCAGGAATTGGTGCCTGCTTTGCGTGGGGTAGGCAAATGGCGCGGCGAAGCAATTGGCCTGCGCCTGGATGGCAGCACCTTCCAACAAGAACTGTCGTTGGTACGGCTGGAGACTGGCGAAATTACAGCGGTTGTCCGTGATATTACGCAGCGACTGGATGCGGAAGAGGCGTTACGCCGTTCCCAAAAACTGGAGAGTCTGGGTGTGTTGGCGGGCGGTATTGCCCACGATTTTAACAATTTCCTGGCCGGTATGTTGGGCCAGATTTCACTGGCGCGGGCCAAACTTTCGTTTGACAATCCAGCGTATAAACATGTGGAAAAGGCGATTACCTCGACTACCCGTGCTGCCGACCTTACGCGACAATTACTTGCCTATGCTGGTAAAGGTAATTTCCAGGTTTCGCGCGTCAATATCAACGACTTGATTCGCGATAACATGAATTTGCTGGAGACGGTCGTGCCCAAGCAGGTGATGTTAACCTACAATCTAAGCGACGATCTGCCGCCAATTGAGGGTGACATCGGACAAATTCAGCAAGTAGTGATGAACTTGATCATGAATGCTGCAGAAGCTGTCGGAACTAAAAATGGCAATGTACGTGTGCAATCCTATGTGCATACTATTACGGATACAGTCACCGAAGTTTCTACGATCGGGGTGGAACAGTTGGCGGCGGGTCCTTATATCTGTATCGAGGTGACGGACGAAGGTGATGGTATCGATAAGAAAGTGATCGAGCGGATTTTCGAGCCTTTCTTTAGTACGAAAGGGTATGGGCGTGGCTTGGGGCTTTCCGCCACCTTGGGTATCATTCGCGCTCACAAGGGTGGCTTACAAGTTGAAAGCCAAGTGGGCCAAGGCAGCACCTTCCGGGTCTACCTGCCTGCTCTTGTACGGGCCCAAGTAATGCCTATTGTTAAATTGAACCCCGTTACAGAAAAGATTACGGGCACTGTGCTGGTGATTGATGACGAAGCCGCGGTGCGCGATTCGCTTAGCGAGATGTTAGAAATGGTGGGTCTGCAAGTGCTTACCGCTGCCAACGGCTTGGAAGGATTGGAATGTTTTAAAGCGCATCAAGCTGAAATTTCGATGGTGGTGCTAGATGTACATATGCCGGTAATGAATGGTCTGGATACCCTGTATGCGCTCCAGGCGATCGATCCCAATTTGGGCATCGTCTTAAGTTCTGGCTATAGTGAATACGCCATCACCGATCACGTGATCAACCAGCCAACCGTAACCTTCCTGCAGAAACCCTATTCGATGGAAGCGGTGCTCCAGCGAGTAGAAGAAAGAATCCGCGCGCGCGTAGTGGAAACATAAAAAAATAGTAATCAGCAGCATAAGTGACCCAACCCTTATGACACTGATTACTATCTACTGATGGCCGTCTATCCGTTACTGCCTACTATTTACGCGGCGACAAATACCTGCTCAAATTCCTCTGTATTCAACGTCTCTTGCTCAATCAGCGTTTTAGCGACAGCATGGAGCTTGCCGATGTTGTGACTCAGCAATTGGTGAACACGCTGGTAAGCCGTATCGACAATTAAATACACTTCGTCGTCAATCTGTTCCGCTACTTCTTCACTGTAGTCGCGTTGTTCGGCAAGCTCGCGCCCCAAAAAGACCAATTCTTCTTGTTGCCCAAATTGCAGCGGCCCCATCTTGTCACTCATGCCATATTTGGTAACCATGGCCCGCGCTGTTTGCGTAAGTTGTTGAATATCCAAACTGGCGCCGGTGGATACGTGCCCAAAGATCAACTCTTCGGCAACGCGTCCACCCAGGGCAACGGCAATATGATCCAAATAATAGGAGCGTGATGCCAGCACTCGATCATGCTCGGAGACCCGCCAGACATAACCACCAGCGCCACCGCGCGAAACGATCGTGATCTTTTGCACAGGGTCAGAATTTTTACACAGACGCGCAACCACGGCGTGGCCCGCTTCGTGATAGGCCAGCACTTTTTTATCTTCCGGCGAAATCAGGCGGCTGCGGCGTTCTGGACCACCCATGCCAATTCGTTCTACGGCTTCCTGGAGTTCACTCATGCCGATCGCACGTTTGCTGCGCCGCGCCGCCAGAATGGCAGCTTCGTTGACAACATTTTCTAAATCTGCACCTACAAAGCCGGGCGTCTGGCGCGCAATACCTTCTAAATCAACTTCGGGCGCCATTGGTTTGCCCTTAGCATGGACATTCAAGATCGCGCGGCGCCCTTGAATATCGGGGCGATCCATCGTTACGCGACGATCAAAACGGCCCGGTCGCAACAGGGCGGGGTCAAGAATGTCTGGGCGGTTGGTGGCGGCGATCAGGATCACATTCGTATCAGTGCCAAAACCGTCCATCTCGACCAAAATCTGGTTGAGCGTCTGCTCGCGCTCGTCGTGCGAACCACCCAGCCCCGTGCCACGATAGCGACCCACTGCATCAATTTCATCGATAAAGATGATGCAGGGGCTGTTGCGTTTGGCTTGCTCGAACAGATCGCGCACACGGCTGGCGCCCACACCGACAAACATTTCGACAAATTCGGAGCCAGAGATGCTGAAAAACGGCACACCCGCCTCGCCAGAAACCGCCTTGGCCATCAAGGTTTTCCCCGTGCCCGGCGGTCCTACCAAAAGCACACCTTTGGGGATACGCGCGCCGAGTGCAGCAAACTTTTGCGGCTCTTTCAAAAACTCGACCACTTCTTCTAATTCTTGCTTGGCCTCATCGGCGCCAGCAATATCATCGAAAGTGATCGTGGGCTTGTCACCAGTAAAGAGCCGGGCGCGACTCTTCCCAAATGAAAGCGCTTGGTTGTTGCTGCCCTGGGTTTGGCGAAAGAGAATAAAGAAGAGACCGCCAATAAAGACCAGAGGAAGCAAATTAATCAACAGCGCCAACCAATTGCTGCTGTTGCTGGGCGCTTCGTAGTGAATGTTAACGCTGCTCAGATCGGCCGGGCTAACGCCAAGACCAGTTAAGGTCTGCGTCAACGGGATATCATACTCCCGCCGGGCAATCCTGTCTGCCTGGTTGGTTGCTTTGGTAAACCCGACTTGAATATCTTCGCCGCTCACCGTTACCTTTGCTACCTGACCCGCTTGAATTTTCTGGGCCAGTTCGCTCAATGAGATTGGCTCTGGGGCTTGATTAGACCACGAAATATTGAAAAATAAGGCTGCGCCTGCTACCAATATAAGTAAATAGACAAAGGCGTTCCGACTCCAATTCGTTTTCATTTATACCTCCATGTAAAAAATGAGTGGTTCTAGTATATCAAATAGAGTGCCATTTTGGCTAGTGGTCTACGCTACGTTTCTCATTTGATAGTTACGCCTGCCGCCCCTAAACCAGTTATACTAGCCGATAGACTGCCTTAGTCACCAACACACGGCAAACGATATCGTGTGGTAACATTATTGAGGATTAATATTCGCCATTTAAGGACTCTGCTATGTCGCTCTTCGAATCAATCAAACAATTATTTGTGAAACCCGCACCGCAGCCGCTTACGCGTCCACTGCCCCCACCAGACCCAGAGCCGGAGGAAATTCCGGTTCCAGAAATCAGCGTGGCGGCGCTGCAAGCGGAGCTGACAAGTGACCAGCCACCCTTGCTGCTCGATGTGCGCGAACCATTTGAATGGAATCAGGTGCGCATCCCAGATGCACTACACATCCCCATGAATGACCTGCCCAATCGCCTGGCCGAATTGCCCAAAGCGAGCCCGATTGTAGTTTTCTGTGCCCACGGCAGCCGTTCGTACGGCGTAGCCCATTTCTTGATCGAGCAAGGTTACCCGGCGCGCAGCCTGGCCGGCGGGATTACGCAGTGGCATGTCCAGGGCAATGCTGTGCAAGTAAGTACACATTAAAGCACTCAGGTGCTTGAATGGCGCTCACCCACAACTTACAATAGCATCGACAAATGAATCTTGTGTGCCCACTGTGAAGAAGACGTAGCGATGGGCGACTCACCCAGTTTCAAGAAAGATGCTATGGACCTTTGGCTCTTAAAATTTGCCAATCAAACGCTTGTTAGCCCTGCGCTCGATGTGATCATGATTGCCATCAGCAAAGCGGGAATCCCGCTCTTGCTGATGGTAGGACTACTTTTGTGGGCGCGGGGCAAACGGCGCATTGGCGAAGCGATTGGTTTAGCGATTGGCATTGGTTTATGCGTCACCTTTATCTTCTATTATCTGGCTCTCCGTGCGCGCCCCGAGTTTGTCGTTGAAGGTGTGCGGCTGTTGCTGCCCACACCAATCTTTCCCTCTTTTCCCAGTGGTCATACCGTGGCTGCTTTCTCGACCGCCACTATTTTGGCCATGGCGCGGCGCGATTGGCGTTGGACGCTGATTTTTCTGGGCGGAGCCGCCTGCATGGGGTTTAGTCGCATCTATCTAGGCCATCATTTCCCTTCAGATGTCCTGGCCGGCGCCTTTCTGGGCACGGCCATCGGCGCGACTTGTTTCGGTCTATGGGTAGTGGAATCTACTTGGCGCTCAAGCGTCCGCTGGTTGCTGTGGCCACAAATTGCCCTCATTGCTGTCGTCACGCAGATGGCTTATCTGGACGCGCTGCCCTGGAATTTGCTGAGTTGGCCATTCGCCGACAAGGTGCTGCACTGCTTCCTCTTTGGCGCCGTCGCCTTCTGGTTGAATCTGTGGAGTGCCGGGCATAAAGTGAAGATCGGGCCCTGGCTACTGCCACTGGCCCTGCTGTTGCCCTTTACCGTGGCGGCCGTTGAAGAGGGGCTACAATCTTTCTCCCCGTTGCGCAGCGCCGACTGGACAGATCTGGTGGCTGATTTGCTCGGCCTGCTGCTCTTCTGGCAGTTGAGTGTTAGGTTTATGCAACGAGGGCGTAGAAAAGTCGGGGTGTGGGGAAGTAGGGGCGTAGAGGAGTCGGGGTGTGGGCAAGTAGGCGTGGCAGGAATAGGTACACGCTCCAGACCTTAACTCCTTTTCCCCATGCCTCTACTCCTCTACTCCTCTACTCCTCTACTCCTCTACTCCTCTACTCCTCTACTCCTCTACTCCTCTACTCCTCTACTCCCTTACTTCGTATTGCAAGCTCCGCCAGTGTGCCACCAAGGGTGCAAAAGGCGCCGGCCAAGATGGCGCCTTGCCACCAGCCGGGTATGATGAAGAGCGCGAGCAACGGGATGCTAATCACGCTGCCGACAAAGGCGTGCATCCCTCCCCGCTGACCAGTGTAGTAGGCCGTCAATCCACCAGCTATGAAAGCCGCCAACAGGGTAACCAGAAGGATAAGTTGCCCATTGGTTTGCCAGGGTGCGACGGCGCTGTTCGCCAGTGTTACCAATAACAAAGTGGCGGCCAACGCAAAGATGATGCCCGTCCACAAGAGCGGCGGCCGCTTTATTGTTTGTCTTTGTTGTCTGCTCACAGTTTTCTCCATTTCTGCCCAGGACAACTATTTATCATCCCCGCTGCTTCAAACTGGCCCAATCCGGTTCGGTATAGTTTTCGCGCCGCCAGCGGTAGCCTGGCTCGGCAATCACACCCGGTGTGCTCGCTGCTAACAAAAGTTGCAACGCGGCGAAGATTAGGGTGCGCTGCTGGAGCGGCTTGTTTGGTTCACCCAATGGATGACCGAGTGGCCACTTGACAAAAACCGCCCGCGGTACGCCCACCGCTTCAGTCAAATCTCTGGTAATTGAAATACTCACCGTCGGAATCCCCACTGCTTCCACCGCACGTGCGATCAGTCCCACGGACCGATTACATTGCCCTCAAGCGGGGGTGAGAAAGGCAAAATCAACCTTATCGGTGCGCAGCTTGGCCGCCACTTCTGGCGCCGTGTGCGCGTTCAAAAGCGGGATTTGGGCGTTATCAATATGGCCCATAAACCCAAAGTGGCGCGGCGCCAGGCTGCCGATCACGCCCTGTTGCACCAGATCACGAAAGTGAGCCAGGGGAAAGACCACATTCAGATCGGCATCCGCATCGGTGTGATCATAATATTTGTGCGTAATTGTGAGCTGAGCCAGATCCACAGTCGCGAGAATCTCCCGATAGGTCGCATCGCCGTCTGGATTCTCCATGTCGAAAGGCGGCTGCTGGCGCAGATGGACGCCGGCCGTGGTGATCAGCGCCACGCGACTGTGCGCTAATGGTTTACGTACTGTTGCAAAAGGAATATCACCCGTCAGATCGACTGCTTGCCTGGTGTGCGCCACCGAGCGCTTGGCCCACAACTGCGCCACAGCAGGAATTGCAAAGAGGCGATTACTCAGACGCTCAAACAATGTCAATTTTTCCGGCATAGCGGCTCTTCCCTTCTTCTTTTTGGGTTTAGATCACGGTTGTCAGCAATCTATGGTATCATAGATAACGGAAAATTGCGGTAAGGAGGACGGGATAAAGTTAGAAGCTAGAGCAACAGGGAAACAGGTAAATAGGGAAACAGGTAGACAAGTCGCCCACTTGTCTACCTGTTTCCCTATTTACCTGTCTACTCATGTCTAAAGTGTAAAGCGCAAGGATCACGCCAGTTGCGCCACTTGCAGTTCGTGTTATGTTACAAGGAGACCGCTATGTTCAATCCTCGCATCTACGAAAATTCACGCGCCGACGGCATTGGTGTATTGGAAGTCGTGGGCGAAACACCGCTCCCGTTTGTCCCACTCAAGCGCAGCGTTCTGCGCGGTGTTATCGCTGGTCCCCTGGCCGATTTACATTTGACGCAAACCTTTGTTTATGCGCGCAGCAGTTGCGATCGTGTACTGGAAGCTATCTATCGTTTCCCCTTGCCTG
>Ga0209591_10010324_pt1 | contig 10039 bp, 8 predicted proteins | sample MAT01_FD_187207 | JGI IMG/M metagenome (GOLD analysis project Ga0209591, IMG submission 187207) | Freshwater microbial communities from Lake Fryxell liftoff mats and glacier meltwater in Antarctica - MAT-01 (SPAdes) (version 2) | ecosystem: Environmental > Aquatic > Freshwater > Ice > Liftoff...
AATTACGGAATCGACCAAACCGGTACAGAATTCGCTTAGGAGACTACCGCATTGTTTATCGAGTGGATAACGCTGATGCGATTGTAACCATTCAAAAAGTAGGTAAAAAAGAAGGACCAGAATTTTACGAGAATATCGAGTAGCCACACGCGAATTGACTTGGAGAGCACTGTTAGCTGCAATGGGATAATGCAGCAACGTGGCCTACCAACTGGGTTGCAGTACTACCCAAACTGCATCGCCTTAAATTGCTCAAAATAGCGCATTGAGCCATCGGTCTGTTTTTCGCCCCAGCGTTCCAACCAGCGCTTTAGTGCCTCTTCTGGGTTTTGGATCTGGGTTTTGTGGCAGAGGATAGACTGAATTTTCGTCTCGACGACAGCGGTAATATCGATCCTGACGCTCGGATCGCGGTGGCCAAAGACGTACATCTGGCTAATCTTGTGGGGCAAATAGCCTTCGTCCGCCAGATCAGGATAGAACATCATGTTATCAGCTGCCGGGAAAATGGCCTCTAATGCCACCAAGCCGGCATTGCGGTGGTCGGGGTGGTTGATGTAGCCGTCGCCCACCAAATAGCGCTCTGGGTCGGTGATGATGACGAGCTGGGGACGAATGCGGCGGATCTCGCGGGTAACGCGCATGCGAATCTCTGGCGTGGGGCGGAGAAAGCCATCTTCTTCGCCCATAAAGAGAACGTGTTTAACACCCGATGTATCCGCTGCGTTGCGCTGCTCTATTTTTCGCATCGCAATTAATTGATTGCGCGTAATCTCTGGATTATGATTGCCCTTGTCGCCATTGGTCAAAATCATGTAGGTCACTTCAATCCCCTGCTGCGCCATCTGAATCACGGTGCCAGCACAGGTGAAATCGGGGTCATCTGGGTGCGCCATAATAACGAGCACACGCTGGACATCGGTCCAGTCCGGTTGCATGGATTTAGCATCTTCTGTCATAAATTGTTCGTGCCTTCCTTTTATTTAAAATCTGGATGAGCCACAGCGTACGCCGTGCTACTTGAATTTTAATCACTGTGCACCGCCAATATAAAAAACCTCTGCCAAAGCAGAGGTTTTTAACACAAAGATACGAGAACCTACTTCTTCAGCGCTGCGTAACCGGGGCCATCGGTAAAATAGAGCGCATTCAGTTCGGTCGTGTATGCATATTCGTCGGGAAGATCTTCTTCGGGCAGAATTGCATCCACTGGACATTCTGGTACGCATGCACCGCAGTCGATGCAGGTGTCGGGGTCAATATAATACCAGGGCCATTCGTCTTCTGGCATGCCAGGGATAATACATTCAACCGGACACACTTCTACGCAAGCGCCATCGCGGATACACAGGTCGAAAATTACATGGGTCATAGCGATCAAACCTCCTGAAGCGAATGTTCAGTTATTGTTAGATAAATACCGTGCCACGCCTGGCAAACCGAGCCATATCAATCGTAATGATTGCAATTTACGCTACTTGTCCTGGTTTGTTACAAAGCGCACAAAGTCTGAATGGCAAGATTGTAATTGGCTTTTACACAAATGTCAACTGCGAAGGCAAAAAAGAGTTGAAAAAAAGCAGTTATCAGCGAGTAGTAGCCACGGCTCTAAACTAACTAGTACACTTGGGCGTAAGTAAGACAGTGAATCAGTAGGACAGTAGAACAGTGTTTGTACTGTCTCACTGTCCTACTGATTCACTACTGATTCACCGGAGAATAGTATGGTTATTTCCGCCCAAGTGTACTAGTTGCTGATTACCGCTCACTAGCTTAACTCTCCGCAACTGCCTCCAACCCCTCTTTATTGATCAACGTGATGCGTTTGCGGCCAATGTCAATATAGCCATCTGCCTTGAGATCGTTGAGCACCTGCGTTGCCGTCTCGCGATAGGTGCCAACACTCTCCGCCAAATCTTGATGGGTAAGGCCAGTGATGTCGTCGCTGCTTTGCTCTTCCGCCAGGCGCAACAGTAAGCTAGCCAAGCGCGCTGGAATACCTTTAAAGGCCATATTTTCCAGCCGCTCCTCCGCCTCGCGCAGGCGCTTGCCGGTGATCTCCAAAAGCCGCAACGCCACCTGTGGCTTATTGAGAATGAGGCGCTCCAGATCGGTGCGGCTCATCACGCAGATCAGACAATCTTCTACCGCTTCGGCAAAGGTATTGTGCATCTTGGTGCCAAGCAAGGCCATTTCGCCAAAAAGCGTATGCGGCCCCAAGGTCGTGATCACCAATTTTTTGCCTTCTGGGCTAATGCGATAGAGCTGAACCCGACCTTCTTTCAAGATAAAGAGCACTTCGCCTGGCTCTTCTGGCCGGTAGAAAACACGTCCCTTGGAAACCGTGCTCATCGTTGTAATGCGGTTCAACTCTTCCATCTCGCGTGGTGTCAGATCTTGAAAGACCGCTAGTTCGGAAAGGTAGCGCATTTTTTCGGCCGGTTGTGGCGCCAGATTTCGTTCGTCAGTTTTCACGGTATGCTCCGATTGTGCTTTTTAGGTAAATTGGTAAAAAAATTACCATGTAAACGGATATAGATTATTGTCTAGCAGTCAGTTTAGATTTATGTTGGTTGCAATTACTTTTTTAGTCGATTTAACGAATGCATCCAGCATGTCAGCTACCTGTTGGGGTGATGGATTACCCAGCGACCAGCTTCGCCCATTGAGCAAATAGGTAGGCGTCGCAAAGACTACCTCGGGAATATGCTCCTCTGTACTGGTCACCGCCTGCACTTGCCCTTGCGTTTGGATCCCGCCATTGTTTCGCATAAGGGATCTCGCAACCTATGATTCTCCCGGTCGGGCACTCCATCATTGTCACTTGCTAGAGGCAGACTACTTCAGATCGGGATCTTTCGTCTGTGACCAGAATTACGCCTTGATCATGCTTGTCAAAATTATACTCCTGTTTTGCGATAAAGTGTAATATTGGCTTTCAACTAAATATTACTTGCCACTTTGTACGGTCCACATCCAAACTGCGTTTGAGCTTCACGCTTGGGATCGATCCCCGCTGTTTGGCACGCTAGGTTTTTCTTGTTACAATAAGGTATGTCTGCCTACCGGGGAAACCCAAGACGACCTGCGCGCAATCGGACTGCCGAAATCCTTACCATTAGTTTACTGGTCGGGTTAATTTTGTTGCTGGGTGTTGCTGGCATGCTATGGCTTACACAAGGTCGGCCTCTCTTTGTGCCGACGCCAACTCCCACCGCCACGGGTGCTCCGTTTGCAACCGCGACGCCAGACTTTCGGGCTACGCGCGTGATGGAAGATATGTTGACGCAAGTCGCCTATAGTGCAACCGTGATCCAACGCCAGACCACAAGCGGAACGCTAGAACCACTAATTGTGCCCGCCACCAATACGCCGGCCAGTATTTTTGCCCCCGATGTGCGGGGTGGTGAAACCCCTACGGCAGTAGCAGCCTCCCCACTCGATAATAGCACAGCGATTGCCTTAGCGCCGACTGCCAACTCTAATACTATCTATGGGGTGCCAGTCTATGCCGATTCACCACTGCCAACGCCGGTGCCGGTAGTGCCACCGACCGCTACACTTGAACCACCAACGCCAACTGTAATTGTCGAGATAACCGTTGCACCGACGCCTACCTTTACACCGCTGCCACCAACCCAGACGCCAATTCCTACACCGACGCCCACTGTCTATCTTGTAAGCGTCTTGAATGCCAGGGTTGTGCGTCCAGAGGGTGTTGTGTTGCGGCTGGGACCGAGTAATGTTTATCGCGAGGCCGGCACATTGGGTGTTAATACCCAAGTAAATTTGCTGGGTCGTGACGCCACCGGGGAATGGGTCTACGTCTGTTGTTTGGGTAACGATCCGCGCTGGGCGCGCCAGGCTTATGTGCCGCCTGTCGACAATGCGCTGGCGACTGCCGCGCCGACCAGCATTAATCCCAATGATGTGCGTTGGTTGCCTGTGCAGCCCTTGGCATCGGACATCACCCCGTTGCTCACGCCTACCCCGATCCCGGCCAATGACTACCCAACCGTTCGCCATGATCCAAGCAATCGCGCACGCATTCCGCGCATTCCCCGTTTGCCACTCGATAACGCTTGGCCCTCACTTGGCTTGGCAGGTGGCGCTTTCACTTCGCCGGTGGTCGTAGCTGGCGAGAGCGTATTGGCTGCCAGTGCTGATGGTCACTTATATAGCTTTGGACGTACCGCCGGTAATCAGCGATGGCGTTTCCTGGTGGGCAGACCGATGCGGTTTGCACCTGTTGTACAAGACACCCTTATCTATTTGGTTGATGATGATGGCCGCATCATGGCCCTGCAAGATCTGGGTGATCAAGCTACAATTATCTGGCAAAATACCCTGCCGAAGCCGCCTTCGAGTGGTTTTACGATGGCTGGTGGCAAATTGTATGTAAGTACGATGAGTGGCACCGAGCATCAGGTTTTGGCCGTCAACCGGAGCAATGGTGGCATTGAAGGCGCAAAATTTAACACGACCGGCAATTATCTCCATTTGCCAGCTGTGGGTAATCAACTGCTCTATGTGGGCGACGGCAGTCTGTGGGCGCTTGATCTAGAAAACTTTGAACTAGTGTGGACGCGGCCCGAGATTCAAAATGTGACAACTGTGCCAGTTTATTCGGCAGATGGGGTGGTGGCATTTGCGGAAGTCTATGTGGCAGATAGTGTTGGGCGTATTTACAGCCTGGATGCCAATACGGGGGTGCAACTCTGGCGTTATGATGGTACAGAACCAATTACGGCGTTGGCGCTCAATGAGAACACCATCTTCGCCAGTGGCAATGGGTACGTAAGAGCTATTACGCGCAACAAAGATCATAAAGAGTTATGGCGGACGAATGTCAATGGTGCTGTCTTAGGTGGTCCCTTAGTTGATAGCGAAGTAGTATTGGTTGTAACCGCCACAGGCGACATTCAATATTTAGACGCAATTACGGGCGTCCTGACCAATGCCCCTCCCCTGGTTGCCACTTCTCTGGGTGGTGGAGCAGCCGTCAGCGGCAATTACCTCTTTTTGGCTGGCACGAACAGCAACTTGTATGCGTTGCGAGCTGCACAATGACCTTTGATTCAGCATCACGTGCTGCTGACAACCCAGCCGACCCTACGAGGCTCGCCCTGGACGCGCCTACCTTGCCATCGTTTATGCCTGGCTGGGATGCGCTGTTGCTGATGGTGCTCACGTTGGCGGTGCTGGGCATCGTTGGTTTTGCCGAATCTACCTTGCCCACACTAGTGCAAGATGTGCTACGTCATCCCATCCTGGGTAATCTGCTATCCTCGCGCGGCGAGGAGGCGATCGGATCACCCAGCCCGCGCCCTGGTGATCCAATCGGGCTGGTCTTACAGGCTTTGACGCTTGGCTGGTTGTTGGGCTACCTGGTGGTAGATTTAATGCCCACCAGCCGTTGGCGTACGCGTGCTAAATGGGTTTTACTGACAGCTATTTTGGTAACGGCCCTCTTCTTGCCTACAGCGAAGTTGATTTTGTTGCGCCAGGGCAGCGGACCGGCCAGCTATACCCACGACGGCGGTGTGATCCAGACCGAAGCCACGATCCAATTTCTGCTAAGCGGCAAAAATCCCTACATTGAAGATTATACGGCAACACCGATGGCCGAGTGGGGCTTTGGTCGCTACCGGACTGCGTTGTACCATTATCCCTATTTGCCATGGACTTTTGTCTTTAGCGCGCCTTTTTACCTGTTGGGCCAGGCAGTGGGTTTTTACGATCAGCGGATCGTTTATCTTTTGCTATTAGCCGTGGCATTGGTGTTGGCGCCGCGCTTGGTCCAGGGAGAGCGCAATCAATTGGCGCTGGTCGCCTGCTTGGGGTTGAACCCAATCATGGCGTTGGACGTTTTATTTGGGGTCAACGATTCATTTGTGCTTTGCTGGATAATCTTTAGCCTGGTCTGTTGGCGCCAGTGGCAAACTCACCCTATTCTGCCAGCGTCTAACCGTAGGATAATTTGGTTTTCGGCGCTCTGCTTTGGGCTGGCTTGCGCCAGTAAACCGACTGCCTGGTTTTTTGCGCCTTTTTATGCCTTACTCTTGCTCCAAGGGGAAAGGCTGGAGTGGCGCAGCCTGCCAAGCCTGCTGCTGAGCCTGTTTCGGCGCGTCTGGCCTGCGGTGGCGGCTTTCGCTCTGCTTATATTGCCCTATCTGGTTTGGGATGCTTCTGCCTTATATGACGATGTGTGGCGTTGGAGCAATGGTCAGGGTGAGACTGGGTATCAGATTTGGGGCTGGGGGGCCAGCAATTTTGTCCTCGCGCTGGGGCTTGTGACAGATCGTTTTGCCCAGTGGCCGTTTTGGGGATTGGAACTGGTCCTGGCGCTGCCGCTTTTGCTCTGGTTTCTCTACCGCCAAAAGCAAGCGAATACCTTGGCCAATAGTTGTTGGCATTACGCCGTTTTCTTGTTTGCCTTTTTCTATGGCAGCCGCTTTCTCAATGAAAATTACTTGGGCTATATTCTTGCTTTTCTTGCCGTAGGAACTTTGGGGCAAAAGGCTGGTTGGGAAACGGGAAACGGGAAACAGGATACGCGGTAATCTTGCTTCGGCGATTTAGTTTCCCGTTTCCCGTTTTCTAATTCCGGATCTCTTCGTCCATCAGGTCGACAGGGGGGGCGCTCTCCGGCTGGGTGAGGAATTGATAGGCCTGCTTGAACGTGTCTACATGGCGTTCAACCGAGAGCGGGTTGTCTTTGCTGGCAATCTGGACGAGCGCGGCCAAGGCTGCAACCAATGCCACAATACTCGGTAATGGGCCGGCCGCGTCGGTGGGGGCGAAGACAACTTTGTCGGACATGCGATTCACGGGGCTGGCTAGTGAGCCGACAACGCCCAGGGTAGCACAACCTTTGGCGCGCGCATATTCCAGCGCACGTGCGACACTGGAACCATATTCGGTGGCGCTGATCCCGATGACCAACGTGCCGTTGCCTAAATTCATCAGCGTGCTGGCCCGTTTGACTGGATCGTCTAATACTGCTTCGGCTGGTATGCCACGGTGGCGCAGTTGTTGCGCCGTCAACTCGGCAACCGCTTCTGCGTAACCTTCGGCAAGCAGCACAACATATTTGGCTTTTTCAAACATAGCCGCAATGCTGTCAATATGTTCGGGTGGATTGTGGGTGAGCATTTGCTTTAGGTTATGTTGCTCTTGTTTTGCTCGATCATGAAAGGCGCCGGCTGGATCGGTGGGGGATAACTCTTTGGGTTCATAAGCGGCATAAATTTCAGATTTGACTTGTTCACGAATATCATGCAGCAAATCCGGATAGCCATTGTAGCCAAGCCGTTGCGAAAAGCGTACAACCGTTGTTGTGTCCACACCGACGGCATAGGCAAGTTGCGCGGCGGTCATAAACGAAACTTCGTAATAATTGCTCATGATATAGTCCGCAACTTTGCGATAGCTGCGGCTCAAGTGATCATAATATTCGCGAATTTTTTCTCTGTACATGGAGTCCCCTGTTTCTATTGAATCGAAACGAACCTATGTGGTGCATAGTGTCTATAGTATGGTGGATCTTAATTACTCTTTATTGGCATTTTTTGTAACGAGAGATTGGTATACCGCACATTGTTGTACGGTCTATTTGTAATATATACTTAGTTATCCATATATAATTGGACTTTATGCTTACAATTTATACTTCATCTCTAACTTGCAAATGGTTAGGAAAGCGCGTAAAGCTCTGTACTGGAGCTGTAAAGCATAGTAGATATTCACAGAATATCTGGCTACATTATTTGTAAAGTATATAATGTTCAATCTTGTTTGTCAACTCAGAAAGATTGAAATGTAAGTTCATGAATAAAAGCATGACGTAAATTTAGATTTAATTAGCTTGCAATATACTTGCATTTGCATGCTAATTTTAGTTTGATAAAAACTCATTTGGATGGTAATACAGATGTAGTTAACCATGTTAAGAGAAATTGTTAATCTAGGTTTGTCAGGTTGTCTGTTAATTAGTAAAAAACAGTTGTCACGGTTCATCATCATTTTTTATGAACTAAAGTAAATCTTAAGGTTGTCTTTGAAAAAAGCACTTAAATTACAACTGTTAGAAAATTTGTGTGCAATTTTTTATGCAAAGTAATATACTCCTTGATCTACATCGATTTTTAAAGTTTTCCTTTTTTAGTCTTTTGAAAAAGCTATAGATAGAACGCAAATATTTATGAATGAGGTCTCACCTGCTTGGCCCTCAAACGGGGCCCAACTGTTTGCAATTATCATGCTGCTTCTGTTTCTGGCTGGCTGCGGGTCTAGTACTGTTGAAAGCAATTTAGATGTGCAAGAAAATTTGCCGACCCCAACTAGCGGTTTACTGACCTCCGTCTCAGAAGTCTCGCTGCCCCTAACTACCCAACCACAACCGCTGGCGAAAACGGCAACGGTCACAAGGCGACCACGGGCTACAGTAACAGCGTTGCCAACGGCAACACCATCACCAACAGCAACGCCTGTCCCGCGCATCGAATCGCCACTGGCGACACCAGATTCAGTCGCGACGTTGGTGAACTTACTCTTTACTACGGTTACGCTGTCTATCACCGAGCCATTACTGATGCCGGTTATGGTGGATGCTACGCCCTGGATCACGGCCACGGCCTTGGTCGCCATCATGCCACCGCTCGACGCTTCAGAAAATAGCGAAGACGAAGCCGCCACAGCCACCCTCACGCCAACACCCATTGTCCTGCCAACACCAACACCGACCTTGGAACCTACGCCCGATGGCGACTTGCGCACAGCGCGGGTGCCAATCTTGATGTACCATTATCTAAGCGTGCCACCGGAAGGCGCCGACCGTTACCGCCTCGATCTTTCGGTGGCGCCCGACCTTTTCGCCGCCCATCTAGATCGGATCCAGGCCGAAGGCTACACCACGATCAGCTTTTACGAGTTGGTTGCTCATCTGACACAAGGCGCGCCATTGCCAGACAAGCCGATCATTCTTACCTTTGATGATGGTTACCGTGACAATTATGAAAATGCCTTTCCGCTGTTGGTTGAACACCAGATGCGCGCCACTTTCTTTGTTGTCACCGATTTTATCGACGAAGCGCGTCCGGAGTACCTTGCTTGGGATATGGCACGCGAGATGTTGGCGGCGGGGATGTCGATTGAGTCACACGGCCGTAACCACGCCACGCTGCGTAAACGGGACAACGATTATCTGATCTGGCAAATTTTGGGCAGTCTGGAGACGCTTGAGTATGAACTGGGGGTGCGCCCTCGTTTTATCTCATACCCAGCGGGCGAATACGACCAGGCCACGATTGATATTGCGCGCAGCGCCAATTACTGGGCTGGCATTACAACCGAGCAAGGGGTTGTCCAACGGAGCGATGAACTTTTCGAACTGCAACGGGTGCGCATACGGGGCACGACGACACCGGACGATCTCGCGGCTTTGCTGAGCGCAGAGTGGTGACTTAGGTTTTCAAGCAAGCTCATTTCACGCAAAGACGCAAAGGAAAAGCGAAATTCTTTGCGCCCTTTGCGTGAGACACTAGCTGTCTGTGACTATTTTTGCAACAACGGCATCACTTCCTGCGCAAAGAGTTCGATGCCCGTCGTTGCTGGAAAATCAAGAATGCGTAAGGTGATATGTTCGACCCCCAGATCGACATAACGCTGCAACTGCGCTGCCACCTGTTGGGGCGTGCCCACGATTTGGTTATTTTTGAAAGGGGAGGCGGCGGCAATGCGCTGCGCCTCGGCTTCGGTCTCGGCGACAGCGATCGCTTCTGGTGCCCACGTTTTGACAATGTCGTCGTAATTGCGGCCAACAGCCGCGCAATGTTGGCGCAGCACATCTAGTTTATGGGCGTACGTTTCGACGGTGCCACCGGGCAAATTCCACCAATCGGCGTACTTGGCGACCACGCGCAGCGTCAATTGTTCGCCGCCACCGCCGATCAACAGCGGTGGGATGGGGTCCGGCTTGGGCGCCAGATAAGCGTTGTCGATGCGGTAATGTTGGCCCGCGTAGCTGGCTGGGGTGTCC
>Ga0209591_10010325_pt1 | contig 10039 bp, 9 predicted proteins | sample MAT01_FD_187207 | JGI IMG/M metagenome (GOLD analysis project Ga0209591, IMG submission 187207) | Freshwater microbial communities from Lake Fryxell liftoff mats and glacier meltwater in Antarctica - MAT-01 (SPAdes) (version 2) | ecosystem: Environmental > Aquatic > Freshwater > Ice > Liftoff...
GCTTTTCGCTTCAAAGGTAGTTTGTCATCTCAAACCCTTATACTGCGGTCAACAGGTTAAAAAAACCTTGTGGTAAACCTTAAAGGAATTTTTAGAACTTATTGTTTTTGCCAGGACTCAGAGAAAAGGGACTTAATAGTTCAAGCACCATCAACTCACCTTCGTAAATTGGCGAAGGTATTGTTGAGAAGGAAAAAAATAAACTTTAAATGAAGCTAAAACTATTGTCTGGCAAGGGGTTGAGGAGTTAGCCTAATTCCTTAGCGTACAATTTTCCCGTTTTGGGTGCGACACGATGGCGCACGAAGGGCTGGAAGCCCCTAAATACAAAGCTTCCAAAAGATGAGTGAGGAACCGATTCCTCCAGTCTGGTGTCCAAGACTGTTCCTAATTCCCCCATGCAATGCTGGTAACGGCATTGTATGAAGCGGGGAATAAAACCCAAGGAAGCATTTAGCCTAAAAATGTAACCGGGCAAAGGAAAGATTGGAAGGGTGAATGTAAATGAATCCTTATTGAGGCATCGTAAGAAAAGGTCATCGAAAAGGCTGACACGGTGATATGAGTGAATGTACTGAATGCCCTGAAACCATTCAGTCAAGGTTTAACTCCCCAATGAGAGTTGAACTGGGACACCAAACACTCCGGTGTAGAGAAGACATCTCCGAAAATGTTCAAAGCCTTTATATGGCTAGGCTATAGTCCCTAAATGCAATCATCCTAAATTAGCTAGTCTGTACGAAAAAATAAGGCTTTGAGATATTTACTGTTGATAATTAGGCAAAAGCATCTAGTTATATGCGTTAATTTTGACCTAATGACGTAGGAGATATTTCTAATGGTAATATTAGCGCTCTAATTCGCAATCTGACTAATCCACAAATTGTCAAAATAACTTGTTCATACTTTTTTGGATTTAACCTAAATCTGTCTTGAACAACTCGAAATATTTTTACCGAACGGATTCGATGTTCGACAAATATTCGTTTAGAGGAAAATTCCTTATTTGATTTTTTCTGGTCAGTTGTTAACTCTTTATTTCTTGGTTTCTTAATTGGAGTATCAATTAAATCTTCTCCTATATAACCTAAATCTCCCTTAAAACTTTGTTTTGGGTCAAAATTATCCCGATTTTCTCGGAACAGAGTTATATCACTTTTTGGACCTGGTTCTCCTGCCACAACATCAACGATATCTCTACCATCTGGCATGATAATTATTTGGCTTTTAAATGTATGATTACTTTTCTTACCTGAAAAATATTTTTCTTGTTCCTCATTATCTCCGGGTCTTTCCCTGACTTGTTCATAGCTATCTACAATTAATTCATACTCTGTGAGTATTTCTTGAACTACCATCAAGTCGGACTCGTTTTTTTTTACTTGTTCAATTAAACTACATGGAAGCAATTCTCTAAGTATAGTCAACCTGGTTTGTCACGGGACATTATCAAGGACTTTGTTGGAAACGGTAACTTGCCAGGAGATCGAATTGATCTATCTCGCATAGACGCTAACACCAATATAGCGGGCAACCAAGCATTCACTTACATTGGCAGTAGCGCATTCTTTGCAGTTGGTCAGGTTCGTTATTCAGGAGGTATTCTCCAAGCTAACACTGATAATCTATCGGCTAATTTCGAGATTCAGCTTGAAGGATCACCACTACTAGTGGCAAGCGACATTATAGTTTAATTTAATAGACTTTTTGCAAAATTGCGTAACACCCCACTCCTAAGCGATCGCTATTAGGAGTGGGGTGTAATTTTTTATTTATGCAAGAAGTAATATCAAGTTCGGGTGATTACTTGTAATAAAATCTATCAATGTAGGTTGGGTTGAACGGAAGTGAAACCCAACATGAACAAGGATCAAACGTTGGGTTTCGTTCCTCAACCCAACCTACAGATATTATAAGTGTTTAACCGAACATGATATAACACAAGCACATCTGATAAATATAAAATTACTAATGCTTATTAAGGTTTGATCGCGCCGCATATACATGAGAAAATCAGGTAATACAATCCCAATACAAGCGATGAGGCACGGAAGGAAAAGATGTCAGAGAATTTAAGAAGCCAAGTTGTGACGCAAGGCGTGCAGCGATCGCCAAATCGAGCTATGCTGCGGGCACTTGGTTTTAAAGATGAAGATTTCAATAAAGCCATTGTGGGCATTGCCAACGGTTACAGCACAATAACTCCCTGCAATATGGGGATAAATAAACTGGCACAAAGGGCAGAAGTTGGCATTAAAACTGCCGGAGCGATGCCACAGATGTTTGGCACTATTACCATTAGCGATGGGATTTCGATGGGAACTGAAGGGATGAAATATTCCCTGGTGTCGCGGGAAGTCATTGCCGATTCCATTGAAACCGCGTGTACTGGACAAAGTATGGATGGTGTGCTAGCGATTGGCGGCTGTGATAAAAATATGCCTGGGGCAATGCTGGCGATGGCGCGGATGAATATCCCTGCTATCTTTGTTTACGGTGGCACCATTAAACCCGGTCACTACAACGGACGCGATTTAACTGTTGTTAGTTGTTTTGAAGCTGTTGGTCAATATAGTGCTGGAAAAATTGACGAAAAGGAATTATTAGAAGTTGAAAGTCGGGCTTGTCCTGGTGCTGGTTCCTGTGGGGGAATGTTCACGGCTAACACCATGTCTTCAGCATTTGAAGCAATGGGAATGAGTTTGCCCTATTCTTCAACAATGGCGGCGGAAGATGCCGAAAAAGCTGATAGTACGGAACAATCAGCTTTTGTATTAGTTGAAGCCATTCGCAAACAAATCTTACCCCGCCAAATTATCACCCGCCAATCTATAGAGAATGCTATCTCTGTGATTATGGCGGTGGGTGGTTCGACTAATGCAGTATTGCATTTCTTAGCGATCGCTCGCGCTGCTAATGTAGAGTTAACCCTCGATGATTTTGAAACTATCCGCGCCCGTGTTCCCGTTTTGTGTGATTTAAAACCAAGCGGTAAATACGTAGCTACAGATTTGCACAAAGCTGGCGGTATTCCCCAAGTCATGAAGATGCTACTTGTGCATGATTTGTTACATGGTGATAGCCTCACCATTAGCGGTGAAACCATTGCAGAGATATTAGCAGATATCCCAGAAGAACCATCTGCTAATCAAGATGTGATTCGGACTTGGAATAACCCGATGTATCCCCAAGGACATTTAGCCATCCTCAAAGGTAATCTGGCAACGGAAGGGTCTGTAGCCAAAATTACCGGCGTGAAAAAGCCAGTAATGACTGGGCCTGCACGGGTGTTTGAATCGGAAGAAGCCTCTTTAGATGCAATTTTGGCGGGGAAGATTCAAGCTGGTGATATTCTAGTTATCCGCTACGAGGGGCCTAAGGGTGGGCCTGGGATGCGAGAAATGTTGGCTCCCACCTCGGCAATTATCGGCGCAGGTTTGGGTGATGCTGTGGGATTAATTACCGACGGACGCTTTTCTGGCGGTACTTACGGCATGGTGGTTGGTCATGTTGCTCCAGAAGCAGCCGTTGGTGGTGCGATCGCTCTTGTAGAAGAAGGCGATAGTATTACCATTGATGCACCGGCTCGTTTATTGCAGTTGAATATATCTGAAGAAGAATTGGCTCGTCGTCGTGCCAACTGGCAACCTCCGGCTCCGCGTTATACTAAAGGCGTGTTGGCGAAGTATGCCAAATTGGTATCTTCTAGCAGTATTGGTGCTGTGACAGATTTGGACTTGTTTTAGTTAACCTGACATGATCTAAATAAGAAAGAGATCCCCCAACCCCCTTAAAAAGGGGGCTTTTAGCTAAAACAGCATTCATCCCACACTCACTATAATTGAGTGTGGGACGCCAGTCGCCTGCGACGGGAAACCCGTCTACAGCGCACCGCGAGTGAATGCGCGGGAGTGGGGAGATATAGTAATTGATGTTTTTTGGCGTAGCCAGAACAATTAATTGCTATTGTTCTGCCATGACCCATATTCATTATATTTCTTGAAGCAAATACCACGATTGATGGTATTATAAATAAGTACTGGCATTGCCGAAAATGCTGGTTGTACACTGAACCTAGACAATCTAGAATATGGGGTTCCATTCAAGAATAGACATTTTTGTGTCGTCTCCGTGAATGGGTAAAATTCTAGCGGTACTAAGGTAGAACATCCTTTTTGGTACTTGTTCAAATCTGCGGCAGGGCATGACGTGGATTCAAAACAAAGCTCAGTCAATGTCTTCATAGAAGAGTCACTGAGAAGCCTACACTGTATGCTTGCATCAGTGTAGGTATGTCACCCACTCTATAACTTCCTCTTGGGAAAAGTTTCTTCCTTGACGTTGAAGTTCTCCTAGCACCCTAGAATATGTTTTACCGTCAACATACTCTTGTACTAGGAATAACCGACCATCTCCTTCAAAGCAAGCCAAAAATTTGGGAATTTGAGGATGTTGCAATTGATGAAGAATTTTTGCCTCTCTTTTAAATAAGTTGCGATATTGTTCCAGTCCACTCTCCCCTGTGCCAATGGGTGCAAACTCCTTGAGAACACAAGCTTCATTAAACCGACGAGTGTCAAAAGCCAAGTAAGTTCGCCCCAATCCTCCCTGTCCCAGAAGTTTTTGGATAATATAGCGGTTATCGATTAGAGTTCCAGCAGCTATTTCTGGTCTTGTGATATGGGACTGTGACATCTCATCGCACTCCTTGCGATTTTATTATTGATAGATTATTCAGTAAGAGATAGCAGCTTCGTCATCGGCTATCAAAGTTTTCAGTACAGATGATTCCTCAAAAGCAGAAAATTATCCTGAGTATAAAAAATACTCATAAAGCTATAATAATTCATCTAGTTCATCAGGATTCACGCCTAACTGACGCAAACGTTCTGCTAATTGTTCTGCTTTTCGTTTAGCTTCTGTAGCTTCTTGTCTAGCTTCTGTAGCTTCTTGTTCAGCAATCATAGCTCGTTCAGTTGCAGCAGCAGCTTCTTCTGTGGGTGCGGGAATTACTTCTCCCGCCAAAGTGAACCACCTTAACCACAACCTTTCAATATCTCGAAATGAACCTTGCCATAAGCCTAAACTTAAATCTATCTCTGGCATTAGTAGGTATCCATTAGTCAAGTTCATTGGTTCATAGTGACCGCCGACTAACTGAAAAGCCCGAAATTCATTCGTATAGCGACTAAAAACAACATAGTAAGGAATCCGCAAAATTCGCTCATAAACTTCCCATTTGCTAGGAGGTTTATCTGCTGCACTTTCTCTTCTTGTGCCTAAATCTTCGTCTTCCGTACCTGGAGATAATAACTCAACAACCACGAAGGGATTTGCTGGCTCTTGCCAAGTTACATAACTTAACCGTAAGTCTTGCCCTTTATATAACTTTCTTACACCTACTACACCAAACCAATCTGGACGCTTATACCACAAAAGATGCTCTAAATCATAGTAGAGATTGAGGTCAGCAGCACTGTAAACTAGTTCGGCATTCCAGTTAATGGGCTGAAAAGTTAAGTATAAAAGTAAGGGCTGTAAAAAGTGAAAATCGTCTGGCAAACCTGGTTCCTCTGGGTTGTCGCTTGGTAAATCATACATCGTTGGCAGGGTTTCCCAAGGAGGAAGCGGCGGATCAGATTGACGGATATAGTTATAGGTAGTCATATTTTTGATTATTCAATACTTTGCCCTTGGATCTTCATTAGGAGGATGTAAGCTAGCTTGAACCCAAAAACCTCGCCCACTCCTAATAGAATCATCTTCATTGATAGCGTTCATCGTTAATATCAAGTGGCTTGCAGGGTGTTATACCAGTGGGTGTAACTCCGACAATTGTCCTACCATTTGCTGACCAAAGAAAATGCTCTGACCAAATTTGTTGACGAGGATTAAATAGGGGTGCTATTGCTTTAGTGTCTGAGTCATATTCAGCGACAAAGTTGTAGCGACGTATATTCAACTCGCAATTCGCCGCGTTGATTTTTTGCCAGATAAGTTATACCTATGCCACCTTCACCCAATTTTCTCTCGATTATGTAGCGATCGCCAAATAACTGCTGCCCTGGATTCCACACCATTGGTAAAAACCGTAATTTTACTGATATTTATTTTCGCACACCATAAATATCAGTTTTTGCCAAGATTGATGTGTAAGCTTTTTATACAATGTTTCTACATTAAGTTTTTTACTTAACTTTGCTCATAGGCTGTTAAGAATTCATCCCGCGAAATACCCACTTGAGTGAAAATTGATCTTAATGTCCCTGATTTAATTTGAGATTGGTTAGGCATTACTAATGGTGTCTGCGATCCATCTTCATTTTCTCGCGCCATGACAATATGTTCACGTTCCCGAACAATGCAAAAACCCAGCAACTCAAATGCTTTTATAACTCTCTTCTTCGGAGCATCGACAGGAAACTTCGGCATTAAATAGCCACCTCTGCCTCTGTGAGAAAAGCTTCGATTACTGGTGATTCATCTTCGAGCATTTCTTTGCCAAATATCTCAATGTAGCAGCGAATAGCTGACTTGACATCGGCTAAGGCTTCTTCATAAGTGTCACCTTGACCAACTATAGCCCCTTTTATACCAAGAGGATAGGCAATATAACCGTCAGAATGTTTTTCGACAATAATTTTGATTTGTTTCATCGCTAGCGCGTTTGGCAACGGAGATTTTAGGCGATTCTGATGGAGCCTACAATAAACAGTATATTCAATGGTGATAAACCTATGGCGATCGCAGTTATTAAACCCTCATCTTGCCTAACAACTGGTATTCAGCCTTACTTAATCATTTGTGAGAAACAAGATCCCCGACTTCTTTGAGAAGTCGGGGATCTGTGGCTTTCAATTTTTACTAAAATAAGTCATCACACTTCTGGTTCAATCCCCGCCGCCCGCAATTGTGCTGCTAGTCGTTCAGCACGTTGTCGTTCCTGTTCAGCTAATTCTGCACCCCAAAGCAGTAGGTTTCCTTGTTCATCCCACCATCGCAACCACTTTCCTATGCGGTTTTCACGAGTACCTTGCCACACCCCAATGTAAAGATTCATTTCCGCTATCCAATAGCGTTGATTTTCATCAGGCTCTTGTAAAATGTACTGTTCTGTGCTTGGCAAACGATACATCTCGATACTGCCGCTATCTGGCTCAAAGATGATGTAGTTTGGCACTTTTAAGATACGCTCGTAGAAAAACCATTTTCCTGGGGGATATGTCGCTTTGATAGAATACTCTATCTCCTGTGTATCGGAAATAAATTCCATCACAATTACGGGAATTTCACCTTGTAGTTGAGGGGTGTAACTGCGTGTTACTTCTTCTCTACTAACATTAATTTTGGCAATAAAAGCCCAATCAGGGGCTTTAATGACCATTTTGTTGTTTAGGGTGGCACAAATGCCGTAATTAGTTGTTGTTAGGGTGTTAGCTGAAATTTTTCCAGCTAATTGTAGGCTTTCTGTGAGTGCAGCAGCTAAAGCTGGTTGGTTGATGTTGTCCACTGGATCATCTGGGAGTTTGTAATCATCGGGTAGTTTTTCCCAAGTGATTTGGTAGTCTTGGGTGAGAGATATCATGCTAGGTTGTCCTTTGGGGTGGTAGATTTACAAGATAATAAATTACGAACCACAGAGACGCAGAGAACACAGAGAGAGGAGAAATGGAGAATGATTATTTTAGATCCCCTCAACCTCGTTTAAAAAGGGGGCTATATAGTTATTCATCTTCGTCGGGTTCTAAATCATCTGCTGTCAATTCCTGATGCGGGATGGCGGCGATAATCGCGTCTATTACTTTAGATACCTGTAATATTTCAATATTCAAGTCAGGAAATTTTGTTCCTTTTGGGACGATCGCTCGTTTAAATCCCAATTTAGCAGCTTCTTTCAACCGCAGTTCCATTTGGGAAACCGATCGCACTTGTCCGCCTAACCCAACTTCACCGATTAATACTGTACCGGGATCAACTATGCGATCGCGGAAACTGGCAACGATCGCGATCGCAATTCCCAAATCTACCGCAGGTTCTTCCACATTCAACCCACCCGCAGAAGCAACGTAGGAATCCAATTTTGACATAGGAATTCCCACCCGTTTTTCTAAGACGGCAAGAATTTGCACCAAGCGATTGTAATCTACGCCAGTACCGGCACGACGGGGTGAGGGGTAGCTGGTGGGACTCACCAAAGCTTGCAATTCCACAACTATCGGGCGAGTGCCTTCGCAAGCAACGACAATGGCAGTACCAGGTGCAGGATCGTCACGGTTGCCTAAAAATAGCTCTGAGGGATTGGATACTTCTCGCAATCCTTCCGCTACCATTTCAAAGATGCCGATTTCGTGAGTTGCGCCAAAGCGGTTTTTGACTGTCCGTAATAACCGATGGGAGGCAAAGCGATCGCCTTCAAAATACAATACTGTATCAACTAAGTGTTCTAAAACTTTTGGCCCAGCGATCGCTCCTTCTTTGGTAACGTGTCCCACAATCAGCATAGTGACATCTTCATGCTTCGCCACCTTCATCAATGCTGCTGTACATTCCCGCACCTGAGCTACCGAACCTGGTGCAGAAGTCAGCGCTGGAAAAAACACCGTTTGAATACTATCAATCACCGCCACATTTGGCTTTAGAGAGTCTATTTCCCGTAAAATTTCTTCTAAATCTGTTTCTGGCAGTACATATAAATCTGCACCTATACTGTCAGGGTCTATGGGAAGTGTAGTATCTACTACTGTCACATTCTCCTCACTAACCACACTTACGTTTTTTGATACTCCTAAACGAGAAGCTCGTAATTTTACCTGCTGTCCCGATTCTTCACCAGTTACGTAAAGGATGCGATATTTTTGCGCTAATTGATTTGATACTTGCAATAATAGAGTAGATTTACCGATACCTGGATCACCACCAATCAGCACCATAGAGCCGGGGACAATCCCACCCCCAAGTACCCGATCCAATTCTTCGTAACCAGACTTCCACCGGGCGATTTGGCGATCGGTAATTTGATCAAATGTTAAAGAAGCTCGCGCTTTAGCTGGTTTAGCGTGAGATTTGCCATTGGTTTGAGTTGATTGCCAACTACTCACTCCTCCCCGACTGGGAACATCTGCTGAGGACTGGATAGTAATCTGCTCTTCTAGAGAATTGTATGTGCCGCAAGCTGGACACTTACCAAACCATTGGGGCGATTCTGCTCCACATTCGTTACAGACGAAAAAGGTTTTTGGCTTTGCCATTCTTAAATCTTATTAAATAATCTTAATATTTACTTAATTCTTGAAAAAAACTAAAATCCAATAATAGTAGTATTTAGAGCTTTTTCCAAATCAATTGATGGAATGATATCTTAATATTATGGTATTAAAAATTAATCATGTAAATTTTTAGTGAAGGAGCCTTGAGAAACTTGGAAAGCCATAAAGAAAAAATCTTGGTGGTAGACGACGAAGCCAGCATTCGCCGGATTTTGGAAACACGCCTTTCCATGATTGGCTACGATGTAGTGACGGCTGGCGACGGGGAAGAAGCATTGGATATTTTTCGCAAAACTGAGCCAGACCTGGTAGTTTTAGATGTAATGATGCCAAAGCTAGACGGCTATGGTGTATGTCAAGAATTACGAAAAGAATCAGATGTCCCCATTATTATGCTAACAGCCTTGGGTGATGTAGCCGATCGGATCACTGGGCTAGAATTGGGTGCTGATGACTACGTAGTTAAACCATTTTCCCCCAAGGAGCTAGAAGCTCGAATTCGCTCGGTGTTGCGGCGGGTAGACAAAACCGGTGGATCTGGCATTCCCAGTTCTGGGGTAATCCATGTCGCTAATATTAAAATCGATACGAATAAGCGACAAGTCTACAAAGGCGATGAGCGGATTCGATTGACGGGTATGGAGTTCAGCTTATTAGAGTTGGTAGTAAGTCGTTCTGGAGAAGCTTTTTCTCGTTCGGAAATTTTGCAGGAAGTTTGGGGTTACACACCAGAGCGCCATGTTGATACCCGCGTAGTGGATGTGCATATATCC
>Ga0209591_10010326_pt1 | contig 10038 bp, 13 predicted proteins | sample MAT01_FD_187207 | JGI IMG/M metagenome (GOLD analysis project Ga0209591, IMG submission 187207) | Freshwater microbial communities from Lake Fryxell liftoff mats and glacier meltwater in Antarctica - MAT-01 (SPAdes) (version 2) | ecosystem: Environmental > Aquatic > Freshwater > Ice > Liftoff...
AGGCTGTATCTGGAGTAAACGCCAGGGTTCGGATTGTCTTTTTTCGGCGGGGGCGGGGCGCAGCGGCCCTGGCCAGGGCCGCTGCGCCCCGCCCCCGCTCTGCGCTCCAGTGTTAAGTGTTTCAGCTCGGTGCCCGGAAGCACCGCACGGAAAACTGGCTCACCGATTGTGCTTGACAAGGGGTCCACCATAGAGGCTCTGCACGGCGCAGCGCCGAACCCGTGGCGTAGCAGGCTCCAGCCTTCCTGGAACGCAGCGTCAGTGCGCACGCGAACCATCACGTGACATACGCCGGGTTGTGGCGTCGAGCATCGATCGGCCGACGCTGGGGCGACAAACCCGAACTCCCCTGGCAGAACCTGTCCACGATGGCGGAGCAGTTGCCCCAATCGTCGCTATGTCGTCGAAGCGACGACATAGCGACGATGATTGCCACATACCTACTCTATCGACGAGTGAGCAAAATGGACGTTACGGCAGCAGAACAAGTGACGGCTCCGCTCTTCGCGGAATTTTCCCGAAAAACCTGATCAGACCATCTTGGCATGGTCTCGCTGTGCTACGTCACGCATCAGTAGACAGCTGCAAAAGCTCGCGGGCGTGCGCCTCGGACCAGGTGATCAGATCAAGCAGTGTGGGCATGAGCGTCTCAGCCAACGGCGTTAGAGCGTACTCCAATCGCGGTGGTACAGTCGGGTGGACTGTGCGAACAACAAACCCTTGTCCATCTAGGTTGCGCAACGTCTGGCTGAGCATTTTATGTGAGATGCCGTGCGCCTGTTGGCGGATCTGGCTGTAGTACTTCGACCCTGACGACAGCGCCACAAGCACGAGTACGGCGTGTGTGAGCAGCTCGTCGGGCGCGATGCGGGTGAGCTCGCGATACATGAGCAGTGCCAGCGGGGCCGCGGCCAGGCGGAAGATCGCCGGTCCGCCGAAGACCGGGCCGAGGACGTGGAGCTGGTAGGTGATCGCCGTGACCACGCCGAAGTTGCCGCCGCTGCGCACGGCGGCTCAAGGCCCTGCTCGCGGGCGAACCTGACGGCCAGCATGACGTCCTGGGCGGAGCGGCAGCGGGCGATCAGGGCCAGCCGGCGGTCGAAGCGCTGGTTGAGCACCTGCCGCACGCCTTCGTACGCAACCGCGTCCGGTGCGAACGCGTCCGGTGCGAAGAGCTCACCGCGCAGACGATCCGTAAGATCGAGGGGGGGCAGCGGCGGCCGTCGCCGCAGCTCGCGCTCAAGCTGGCCCAGGTGCTACAGCTCGCCCCCGAGGAGCACCCCGCCTGGATGGCCACCGCCCGCGCCGACGCCGAGCCAGAGCCCGGCGTGACGGCGATGCTGCAGACCGCCCCATGCTCCGCGAACCAGGTATCGGTCCAGCCGCCCAGGTCGCAGATCCTCACCGGCGCTTCCGCACGGATCACGCGTGGCCAGGGGCGTCGTGAGCGCATCATCTGTCCTCGATTCCAGCTCGACAACGACCAATGCCGCTACTGCTCAGGCCAGTGCCTGGCCGCTCACGCCGCACCCAGGGCCTGCGCCTCGGCGATAGTCTTCAAACAGCGGTTGCCGGCGCCAAGGAGCGGCGGAACGCTCGCCAGGCACAACCGCCAGCTCAAAGCTGTGCAATCCACTGCTGCAGGATCGCGACGAGAGCCGCCTGCTTCGCGCGAACATCGTCGAGATCGACGAAGGTGGCCAGGCAGCGGTCGGGCGCGACCCAGGTGAGCAGGCCGCTCGGGTCGTCAATCACCATCACCGTCGGGGAGGACTTCACCTTCGCCCCGGTGTGGAGCACCAGCTGCACCGTTGTGACGGGCCGCAGCTTGAAGGTCGCGAAGTGGTCGTCCAGCGCGAAGCTCGGCGCGTTCCACTTTCCGCTCTCCCGAATGCGCGGGTCGGCAGCCAGGATGCGGCTGCGGAGCAGCGCAATCTCCGCTGTGCGCGGGTGCTCCAGCCGCTCCAGAAAGGTGTCGATGTCGTCAACCGCTGGGGCGCGGGCGCGTCCGGTAGGTCGCTGCTTGTCGCTCATCGTGATTCCATGCTCGCGCGCTCGTTCGGCACTGTCTGTGTCGGGCGCAACCGGCGGGCCACCGCGCGCGCCAGCAGACGATGCTACTATCAGCCTGGCACGGTGCTACAAAAAGTCAAGGAGAGCTGTGATGACGATGACGCTGCTCCAGTTCGATTTTCCCGCTTCCGGCCCGTGGGGCGAGGCGATGGTGGGGGCATTCGCCGAGCTCGCCCACGCGATTGCGGACGCGCCCGGGCTGATCTGGAACCTTTGGACAGAGAACGAGGCCACCGGCGAGCAGGGTGGGATCTATCTGTTCGCCGATCCAGAGTCTGCCGAGGCGTACCGGCTGATGCACACCGCGCGCCTGGCCTCGTTCGGCATCACTGCGGTTCGGGCCAAAACCTTCGCCGTCAACGGGCCGCTGTCGGCGATCACGCGTGGCCCGGTCGCCGTGTAGGCATCGCAAACCGGCGTTGCCAACCACGAGCGGCGGCGACATCTGTCCGCGTTCGTGAATTTAGATGCGATGACGCTGGTACCCGCCGCTGCCTGAGCGCCGCTTGCCATGGCGTTTGCATTCCCGGTGGGCAGCGGCAATTGATCAAATGAAGGGTGCTCAACAAGCACAAGGTGCAAGATATCCAGCGGCATCGCCCCGACTGTTACGACAAAGAGCTTGCTGTCGGCATCGTAGCGACCAAGGAGACTGGTCCAGCGTGAGCCTGAACTTGTCGTCTCGCTATTTTGGTTTGTCGGCAGAAGCATTGCCATCGCCATATCATCGGGGTTCGCACCATCTGGTACGGGCAGACCGAGCAGCAGTGGTTTGTCGGCGGGTGTCGCGATGCGCCGTTCCACCGCGACGACATGGTACTGCCCGACGGCCGTGACGTTCGCGCCAATCCGCACGGCTGGCGGTGGTGCTGCTTCGATCAATCCCCCACAGCTTCAGTAAAGGTGCCCGCGACCGCACCGACGCGTGCGCCACTCGTCGCCGCGAGGTTGCCGCCATCCCGCAGGGTGCCGGTCGGGACGAACCTGCTGTTGCGGAGCTGTGGAAGGTAAACGCGGGACAGCGGCGGTGGCGGTGGCGCGTCCGCGCCCGGCACGTAGACAGCACCACGGCTGTCGAGGTGGCCGACCGCACCGACCACGGCTGTCGCGCCATGGGCCGCGATGGCGCTGCCGAACAGGTCGTTGGCCGCCCCATCTTCCGCCTCCAGCACTGCTGTCGCGCCCCAGGCTCCCGTGCCGCCCTGGTTGCGCCCGTAGCGGTACACGATGCCCTGATTGGTGAAACCACTCGCGTTAGACAACGCCGCGCCGACCCAGAGGTCGTCGCCAACGAGTGTCAGCGCCTCAGCATAGCGATCCTCGCTCGCGCCATCTTCTGCAATGAGCCGCTTCACGAAGCCCCAGCTGTTTGAGCCTCCCTGGTCGCGCTCGAAGATATCGGCCGCGCCTGTCCGCAGGACGGGACTACTTCCTCCCGAACTGGCACCCAACGCGCCGACCACGACGGTAGCACCGTCGAGCGCCACGGCGCTGCCGAACCGACTATCGGGTTCGGGGCTGCCCGCCACCAGCCGCGTGACGTTGCCCCAGTTGTTCGGGCCTCCCTGGTCGCGCCCAAAAACAAACGCCGCGCCGCTGTTGTCATCGCGACTGCTCAATGTGTACATCGGCTGGCCGACCACGATGGTGTCGCCGTCGATGGCGACTACCTCGCCAAAATAGTCTGCGATCACGCCATCCAGATCTCGCAACTCCTTGATTTTGCCCCAGCTGGCGCTGCGGTCGTACAGGTACGCAGCGCCGCGCAGCTGGAACGCGCCTTTCGCGCCAACCAGCAGGAGGTTGCCATCGAGCGCGACAGCGCTTCCGTAGCTTGCAAACCCGCCCAGCGGTTCACTGAGCGTCGTTCGCAGCCCCCAATTGTCTGCGCCGCCCTGGTTGCGTTCATAGAGATAGACCACGCCCACATCGGAGTTCGCGCCGACATTCCGCGCCGTCGCGCCGACTGCCAGCACGTCGCCATCGAGTGCGATGTTCGCCCCGTAGAGTTCGTTGAGCTCGGGGAGCGCGACTGTGAGCTTTTTGAACTCGGTCCAGCCCGTCGGAGCGCCCGTATCGCGTCGGAACAGGTAGACCGCGCCAGCACCGTTCACACCGTTGATGTCGGCGGCAGACGCGCCGACCGCCATCAGGTCGTCGTCAATGGCGACAGCACGACCGAAATTGTCGCCAGCTGTACCATCGGCGGCTTGAACAAGTGCGCGTGTGTCGGCCAGAAGCGTGTTGCTGGCGGCACGGCTGGCAGGGGATGTCGTCACCATGAGTGCGATGAGTGTCAGAACAACGGGCGCAACAACGCGCCGAAGGTTCGAATACATGATCACGAGTGCTCCATTCGTCGCAGGTCACAAGGGGACAGTCCGCCACAGCAGAACGCCATCGGCCGACGGAGCTGCGAAGTACGTTGAAGCCGCTTCTAATCGCCTGATGTCAACGAGCCAGCCTGGGCATGCGTGGGCGCGGCGCTCCACACGCGGGTGTCGCGGTTGATAAACAGGTAGAAGAGTGCCAGCGCGCCGCTGCTGAGGATGATTGCGATCGCGACGGCAAGGCCGAGCCACAGTGTTGTGGCCCATGGCAGGCGCAGGCCGAAGCCGAGCGCGAGCGCGCCTGTGACGCTGCCAGCGCCGATCAGGACGCTCCGAAGCAGGGTATGAAGCATTGGTCGCACTCCTTGTTGATTCACGATCTGCACGGTCTTGCACCTGTCATCAAGCCGCCGGCTTGAGCGCCCACCTCGACGACACGGTTTGTGGTCATCAATGACCTGGGCCTCGCCCTCGCTTTGGTCGCGCGACGCAGGGCAGCTTTCTGCCTTGAGTATAGGCACGCACGACGGAAGCATGGTCCCGCCATTGCCCATGTTCTTCCCAACGTAGAGCAGTGGGTGCCAGGCCACGCTCAGGGAGCGCAGCGGCTACCAGAGGGCTGGCGCCGACCTATGGCTGCACCCTGGGCTACCGGATACTGGTAGCGTACGAGCTGGACGAAGCGCGGCGGGCAGGGCCGCATGCCCCGCTCCGCGGCGCCGTGGGCGCGTGCTCAGCACCACGGCCGGGCGTCAGCGAGGTGCCCCACACTCTGGCCGCCTGCGCCTACGAAGCCGGCTCTCTACGGCGCAGCAGGGTAGGACCCTGCCAGTTACTGGAACCGTTGGCGCACGACCTCAGCTACTGCGTCGTAGGCCTGGGCCTGCTGATCGGGCTGTTCAGGCTTTTTGAGACGGCCTCCCAAGCGCCCGTTCCAGCCCCGCTGCCTGTTCCGCCGTATAGGCGCCCGCGTCGCGCCAGAAGATCTGCCCGGTCCGATCAACCAGCAGGAGCGTGATGGTCTCGGTGCTGGTGATCTGGAGCGCCGCCATCACCCGCCGCACATCGGTATAGACCGTCAGGGTGCGATCACGCACGGCCGGGTTCGGGATCGCAGCCGCCATCCCGCCATCGATGAAGGGCCGCGCGAGAGTGTACAGCCCCCCGATCATCGGCAGCTCGTAGGCCCGCAGTTCCGGGTGGGTGGCGAGCAGCGTGTCCAGGTAGGGGAACCAGGTGTCCACCAGATCCTGGTGCCAGCGCTGAAATGCGATGATCGCGATGTTCTGCGTGCCCCCGAACTCCGCCGGAAGCGTGAACGTGCGCCCATTCAGGTTCCGCGCCCGCAGGGCGGGAAACACGGCGCTGGTTGGTGGTGTCGGCATATGTTGCTCCACGTACGACCGCTGTGGCTGGTCACATCGTCACTCCCCGCGCGCGAGCCAGTGGAGCGAAGGGGGCGTTCCCCTGCAGGAAGATCGCGATACATCACGATCGCTGGTTGTCGTTGCCTGCGTGATACCCCCCATGGGCGGCGAGGCGGGCCAGATGCTGAAGGGTGCGCTGCGCCTGCACGGATCTTAGCGCCGAGGGAGATCGCGGATCGCACCGTCGTCACTGACCACGAAGAACCGATCGGCTGCCGGTCGGTAGAGCAGGAATCCGCGCTGGAAGCGGCGGTAGCCGCCCGTCTCGCCCTGCTCGGGCGCGATCGCCCAGCCCAGCTGTGCGCGCACCTCGGCATTGCTGGCCCACAGATAGCCGAAGCCGCGATGGGGCGCATACCGGCCGGCTGGCGGCGGATCGTCTTCCGCCCCCTGGTAGCGCCAGCGGATGCGCGCCGGGTCGGCGCCGGGCGCGAGCAGGTAGCTCCCTTTGAGCTGCCCGTCGAGGCCCGCGTAGTGCAGGTCGATGCCGGGATAGAGCTGCCGGTACACGATGCCGGCGTAGGTCGGGATCCCCGTGCGCCATGCCTGGGTGTCGCTGCCGCGCAGCATATTCAGCGTGCCCGGCAGACGGTCGCTGGCGGCGACCTGGGGGGCGACGTTCGCGCCCACAAACTGGAGCTGCACCGTTGACGACGCCGGTAGCCCGCCGCCGCCGTTAGGAGGTTGTCGGTCATCAATGGCCAGCACCACCGCGCCCGGCGTAAAGAACCACGCGCCGCCAGGAATCGCCAGCTGAAAACGAACCGCTGGGTCGAGCTGACCTACGTTGGGCGCGAAGGCCAGCGGTAGGCGTCCCTGGGTGACCGCCGTCGGCTGAGTCGCGGTCGCACGACGCGCCGCACCTGCCTGGCCTGGGAGGAGCAGCAGTGTGACAAGCCCGATCGTACATAGGGTGCGCAGCGCGCGATTGGCACCGGCGAAAGGCTGGCGGCACATGGCCGACGTGGCGGCAGGGTCGATCATCACGTCCTCGCTTCTCGGCGCCCATCTGCGCGGCTCAGGTGGCGCCGGCGGAGATCGCTGATGGCTAGGAGCTTCAGCGACTCGTTGAGCTCGTTGATCGCGATCAGCTTCTACCAGGGCGGGGTCGTCGCCAGTGGTCGATCAGCAGAGCTATTGACGATTATTATAGCATTCAGCACCGTATGACCGGGGCGGCGTGGCGAGGGTTCGTCGCCGCACGACTGGACAGGCGGGTCGGGTGCCGATAGGATTCGCCTATACACACGCTGCCTGAGCAGGAGCCCCGCGTGACCACCAGCGACCCGCCGATTATCTATACCATAGGCTACGCCGGCTGGGCACCAGATGGGCTGCGTGACGAGGTGCGGCGCCTGGGGGCCGCCCTGGTCGATGTTCGCATCGCCCCGACCTCAAAGTCCCCACAGTGGCGCAAGGATAACCTGGCTGCGCTGCTCGGCCCGATCTACCGGCATCTGCCTGAGCTTGGCAATCGCAACGCCTTCACCGGCGGGGCGCCAGCGTTGAACGCCCCCGAGCGCGCCGTGGCACCCATCGCGGCGCTGCTGGTACACGGCCCGGTGATCCTGCTCTGCGGCCGCGTGCTGAAGCCCGGTGGCACGCCGACAGGCTCGCGCATCCGAACCAATCGCCTCGATGGACACCGAGGCGTGACGCTGTCGGCAGCGGCTGATCGGGCCTGGGCGTAGGCCGCGTCTATCTTGGCATCAGACCGCCGCGCTGGCGGTGCGCCGTCAGATAGACTAGCGGCCCGCGCAGGCAGCGGATCCTCCGCTGGCTGCCGCGCGGTACCACCACCGCAACGCCGGGCTCCAGCGCGCTCACGTCATCGTCGACTTGCAGCTCCCCGCTGCCCTCGAACACAACCAGCAGTACATCCAGGTCGCCGTTCACATGCGCAGGGATGCCCGCCCCAGTCGAGAGGCGTATCAGATTGGTGTTCAGCTGTTCGCAGTTGAGGCTCCAGATCGCGCCGTCGTAGCGGGCGTGCCGCAGCGCGTCCGCGACATCCACACGGTTTTCAGGAGGCAGACTCATCGCTCTTCCTCGTGGGCACCGAGACTCCCGGGTCGCCGTCGGCGCGGTATGATGGAGAGACACAGCACCGAATCATCGGGCCAGATACCAGGATCGAGCACGCGCATGGCATCACGGATGATCTTACCCGAGAGCAAAGCGTTCTCAGGTCTTTCATGTAGTCAACATGCAAAGGTAGATTTGTCAAGTAGCGAAAATGCGCGTTAAAACTGCTTTCCATAACCAATCGTGGCTCAGGGGTACATCTCCAACCGTCCCCCTCTGCCGCACCTGCTCCGGGAGCAGATCCGGGAGCAGTTGGGGGTCAATGTGGGTCAATCACCGTCCAGGAGCCAGGAACTATTTTGGCTTCCCAATGCGCTAAAGTCAGTCTCAGTCCAGCCCTGTCAACGGCCCGGATGATTCTTCCAAGCAGATGGTCGCGCGTTCGAATCGCGTCGCCCGCTCCAATGGTTTACCGTATCAGAAAGCCTCAGCGCACACGTACCGCGCTGAGGCTTTCTGGTGTCTGGAGCCAAAATACTGCCACGCGTACTGCCAAACTCACGCGGTGTAATCGTCGTCCTCCGCATTGTAAAGCCTTCTGTTGGCCTCGGTGTCAAGCCTTTCCACGGGCGTGTTTGGCAACTTCTCTTTGTCCGTGGGCTCCGTGCAGTTGGCTGAGTAGAACATATCGTACACGTGAGCGAGCACATCAACGGCGGCAGCATTGAAATGAATGAGGGGCAGGCCAACGATTTGCAGGGTCTGTGGCACGTGGTGAACGGCTCATGGGGTAGTCCGGCAGGCCTGCACGCTGCGCACGCAGCGAGAGCAGCTGGCGGTGCAGTTCGGCGGGGCTGCCGGCACCCTTGCGGCGTTGGGCGAGCAGGGCCTTGCCGTCGCCGACCTGCTGGCCGCAGAGTTGGGTCTCGTCGCGCCCGACCTGCCCTGGCACGCTGAGCGCGACCGCACAGCATCGCTGGCCGCCGCCCTCGGCGTCGCCGCGGGGTCGATGGCAAAGATCGGCCACGATATCGTGCTGCTGGCCCAAAGCGAGGTTGGCGAGGTTGGCGAGGCCAGCGCCCCCGGCAAGGGGGGCTCGTCGGCCATGCCGCAAAAACGCAACCCGGTCGACGCAGTGCTGGCGCAGGCGGCGGCGCGGTTGGCTGCGGGACAGGTGACAGTTCTGCTTGGGGCGCTAGCCCAGGAGCACGAGCGTGCCGCGGGTGGGTGGCAGGCCGAGTGGCAGGCCCTGCCGGACCTAGTGCGCTACACCGGCGGGGCCGTGGCCCGCACAGCTGATGCGATCACCGGGCTTGAGGTGGACTCCACTCGCATGCGCGCCAACCTGGAGGTGGGCGGCGGCCTGCTCATGGCGGAGGCGCTCACGCTGGCCCTCGCCTTCCAGCTCGGGCGACCAGAGGCGGTGCACCTAGTGCAGGCCCTCTGCGCGCGCGCCGTCACCGCACAGACGAGTCTGGCAGTCATCGTCGCAGCTGACGTACAGGTCTCCGCCGTGCTCAGCCCTGCCGAAATCACCGCGACCCTGGATCCGGCCAACTATCTCGGCAGCTCAGGTGCGCTGATTGATCGCGCCCTAGAACGCTACCACGCGCTGCTGACGGAGTCCAGCTGATGCCTCTCGTGACGCTCGATGACGGCCTCACTCTGCACTATCGCATCGACGGGCGCGCCGATGCCCCCGCCTTGATCTTCAGCAACTCGCTTGGCACCGACCTTTCGATGTGGGACGCTCAGGCCGCGGCCCTCGACGACCGCTTCCAAATCGTGCGTTACGACACCCGAGGCCACGGTGGGAGTGGCGTGCCGCCTGGCCCTGTTAGTCTGGAGCGGCTCGGTCGCGACCTGCTGGCTTTGTTGGACTGCCTCGACATCGTGCAGGCGCACCTGTGTGGGCTCTCGCTTGGCGGCCTGACAGCCCAGTGGCTCGCCGTGCACAACCCTAAGCGGGTCGCCCGGCTTGTGCTCAGCAACACAGCGGCGCGCATTGGCAGCGCAGAAACGTGGGAAACGCGTATCGCTGCGGTGACGGCGGGCGGGATGGACGCCATTGCTGAGACGGTGCTCGCCCGTTTCTTCAGCCCGGCCTTCCGCGCCGCGCAGCTCACGACAGTAGCAGCATTTGACGCTGGACTGCGTGCTACCGATCCTACCGGCTATGCCGC
>Ga0209591_10010327_pt1 | contig 10038 bp, 6 predicted proteins | sample MAT01_FD_187207 | JGI IMG/M metagenome (GOLD analysis project Ga0209591, IMG submission 187207) | Freshwater microbial communities from Lake Fryxell liftoff mats and glacier meltwater in Antarctica - MAT-01 (SPAdes) (version 2) | ecosystem: Environmental > Aquatic > Freshwater > Ice > Liftoff...
ACGCTGTAGTATAGTTGGAGCGGACTCGTGGTAGCCCACACGTCAATTGGCACATGGAGCAAGTAGTGAATGTCCGGGTCTTCTGGCTTCGGAATGATCAGCACACCTTGCGGAATCAATAGGCCATGCGGATATTGGCTGGTATACCAACTCGGGTTTAGGCCGGATCCGTTCACCATAGTATCACCCAACGCATTCGCCACAAATGTGCCGTTAGAACTAAAAAGAAGTTCTCCTGCCGAATTGGTAATGTTGGAGTTGGTCCGGAAGAAACCAATATCCCTCTCCTCAAAATAGAGTTCCAAGCTCCCGCTCAGGAATTGTAGGTCAACCCCACCACTTGGAGGCCCTGCCCAACTTGCATACCCGCCCATCCATAAGTTGTTCAGTCCTTGCTGGGCAGACGCCATTGTTGACATGGTCGCCAAACAAACCATTAGCGCCGCACGAACAGTCCAATTGGAGTTCATGCGGCGCTTGATGGAAGTGGGGAAGGTCATCGTACGATGGTAAGCTTGCCGAAACCCAAGAGACCAGAAGGCCCGCGCACCTGATACTGGTACATGGCAGGTGCGAGCAATTCCGTATTCATCGACCAACGCAATGTTTGCACAGGCACCACACTACGCAGCACTTCAGCACCCAATGCATTGGTCAATACCAACCACGCCTGTTCAGCCAGGGGCACCGGCAGTACGAGCGTTGCTTGGTCATGAGCGGGATTGGGGATCATCGTACATGCGCGCGGTTCTACTTCGGGCGACCGTTTGGTGATCATTCCCTCTTGCAAGCAGAGCATGGGATCATCGAAATCCTGTACATCATCGATCAAGCTGTAAATGGCACGGGCGCGGAACACCGCGTTGCCTCCCGTGAACGGGCACTGGTTCGCGACGGCGAAGAGCGCCTCAGCTTGCGCGGCCGTGAAAGAGTCGATGTCCTTGGCAATGGTGCTGAGATAAACCTCGTTCACCGTCTTGTGGTTCTCCTCGATCAATTCACCGGCCGCGATGGCGGCGTTGGTGGCTCTTACCGCTTCGGCCGCCAGTTGCTCACTGTTCATCCTTCCGAACGATGAGCGGCTCCTTCTCCGGCGGCCTGCGGCCAGGCAGTAATATGTACCAACTTGCTGGTGGCAGTTCACAACGATCGATCGTCTCCTCCTCATAAATCTTGATCTGCAGAGCCTGCCAGTTGTCTGGGTTCTCGATCACCTTCTCCCATTCCGGAATGGAGAGGGCCGCTGGGCACTCCAGCATGAGCAAGGCACGAATGGTCGGCGTGAGCACTTCATTACCGCTCGATGGCCCATCGGGGCATTGCGCCGAAAGCGCTACCGTATTGCCGATGAACAAGATGAACACGAGAACACGCATGGTCATGGCGTTTCGGTAATGAGCACTCTTGCACCTACGGTCCTGGCACCCCAGTTGAGCTTGCACTGATATAGCCCCGGTGCCACCCCAGGCAACTCAACCGCATGTACGGTGCTCCATGCGCTCAGACGATGCCTGCACATTACATGGCCTGCCGCATCCAGCACGACCAATTCCCCAGCCGTCGGCTGACCTTTGTAGCCGATACTGAAGTTGCCGTTGCTTGGGTTGGGTTGCACATGTGCAACCGCTGCTGGGTAAAGCTCATGCTCGCCCACGGTCAGTCCTAGGCTATCGCACACGCTGCCATCGACCGGACCGAGCAGATAGTTGGGCCGGTATGGAATACAGTTGATATTCCAGGTAGGAAGTACATGCTCATGTTGGACCACGTTGCAAGTCAAACCGGGTTGGTCGGGTTGGTGGATCGTATGCAGGTAATGCGTGCTGTTGCCCGTACCGATATAAATCCAGCCGTTCGCGGCCAATGACGTGCCCCAGGAAAAGTAGGTCCCGAACTGTGGTATCTCATCATAGAAACCATCGTAGGCGGCCACGACAGTAGGAAAACCGAGCAGGCCGCCCGCTAGTGGATACTGGTACAGGGTGTCGGCGCGCCCAACATAGATGAAGTTGCCGTTGGGGGAGAATGCACTATTTCGGATGAGTATTGGTTGCGCAATGTCCGCATGCTGCCAATTGCTCAGCATGCCGGTGCAGCGATCGAAATCGAACACATCGAGGCCGGCGCCCTCTGAACCGGTCGCGGAAGAGGCCATATGGACACCGGACATGCTAAAGTTGACGCTAGGGGGCGGGCCACTGCGCACACTGCCGATGGTTTGGTAGAAGGGACCATCGAAACCATGAGGTGTGAGCAAGAACGAAGTGAACTCGTTGTTCAGATATCCGTGCGTGAACACCCACCAATCCCTTCCGTTGGCATGCCGCACTGCGGAGAGGCCTCCGCATATCAATGGCTCTTGAAGCAAGATGTGGTTCTTCAACGTCAGGTCGCCCAGGCCATTATCCAAGCCACGATCCACAATGCTCAAGTAGAGGCGCGCACTTAAATAGGTGCCTCCCCCGCTTACCGAGTCGGCGATCATGTGGATCAACGCGATGCTATCCGGATTCGCTGGCCACGGCAGAAAGATGTGCGTGGAAGGATTTGGAAAGCCATCATCTGGGCTGAAATAGGTCGAGGGGTTCAGGCCGGAACCATTCGGCATGACCGCCAAGGCGGCATTGGCCACGTACCACCCATTCGTGTACGCGATGATGGAATCCCCTTCATCGGTGTACACGCCAACGGTTCTGTTTATGTACAAGCCATGATCTTCAGCAATGCTCATCGCAGGCGGAGCAAGGTGAAATATGGTCTTGTTCCCACCCCATTCCGGATCCGGACTTTGGGGGTCATAGCCACCGAGCCAGCGCATATCATGTATCTGGGCTTGCATCAAGAGGCCAGTACATAGCATCGGCAGTGCCAGCAGGAATTTTCCTTGATATGATAGCCAGCCGCCTTGCAAATTTGTAAGTATTGCTTTCTTCAATGTTCAATCGCCAATCTGCCGTTGCCGAGGGTCCCAGAAGAATCCATCAGAGTATAGTGGTAAATGCCTGGTGCAAAGCCTTGCGTGCCGAAGGCTGTGCGCAATTGATCTTTGGGTATCAGTAAACGCATGATTTCCGCGCCCAAGGCATTGTTTAATACCAGCCACGTCTGTTCAGTGAGAGGTTCCGGCAGAACGAGCGTTGCTTGATCATGCGCAGGGTTGGGGATCACCATGCAAGCGGGTGGTGTTGTTTCGCGGACGCGCTTGGTGATCAAACCCTCCTGCAAACAGAGTTGTGGATCATCGAACTCCTGTGCATCATCGATCAAAGCATAGAGCGAGCGAGCGCGGAACACCGCGTTGCCGCCCGTGAGCGGGCACTGGTTGGCTACGGCGAAGAGCGCCTCCGCTTCACCGGTGGTGAACGAGTCGATGTCCACGGCGATGGTGCTCAGGTAGATGGCGTTCACGGTCTTGTGGTTCTCCTCGATCAATTCACCAGCCGCGATGGCGGCGTTGGTGGCCTTGACAGCGTCCGCCGTTACCGCACGGCCGTTGGCCGCCAGTTGCAGGGCCGCACCGTGGTACTCAAGCAAGGCCGCGATGTTGGTTTGCAGCTCCATGATGGCCTGCACTTGCGCCTGGCGTTGTTGGGGCGTAAGGTTCTCATCGCCCAAGGCCACGGTTGCGGTACGCAGTTGCGCGCGCAAGGCATCCATTTGGCTCGCGCCCTGCGACAGCGCGTTCGTTACGCCTAGGTCCAGATCATAAAGGGCCAACTGCCCCATCTCAAGCTCCTTCAATTGGGCCAGCACGTCGGTCTCAACCTCTTCGTAGAACTCCTGCAGCAGTGTGTTGCCCACCAGCAGCTCGGGCTGTTCCGTCAGCAATTTGTACAGGTCGCCCTTCATGATCCAGCGCGTAGGCGGTGTGTAAGCCCCGTTCTCCAACGTCCCATTGGCAACCATTTGCCAGAGGCTCGCGGAACAACCACCGCACAGTTCATTGAACCCGGCGCAAGCTTCGTCGTCCATGCAATTGTATGTGGGTACAAGGAGTGTCCCCACGAACCAATCCAACGGCGGTTCTACAGAAACTGGCATTAGAAGCGCGCCGGGGGTAGGGTTGGCCGGATTCACCTTGAACTGAACAAACGTGATGTTGTTGGGATTCTCATTCCATGCCTGGTAGCCATCCCAAGGCGCGTCCTCGAACCACAGATTCCCCTTCCGCTCCTGCTCGCCAATGATGGCATCGCCTTCCAAGTGCAAACCCCAGCGGTGGTTGTGGAATTCATTGCCGCGCACATCGGTGTTCGATGCCCAGCCGCTGAAGAGAATTCCATTCGTGCTCTTGTCCATGGTGTTGCAACTGAACAGCGGGTCCGCACCCAACCAATTGCGAATGGCGGCTTGGGCATCGTTCGGGTATTGGGCGTAGAGCGGGTCGGTGTTGGTGATGTTATTGCAACTCACCTGAACGCGCTCGCAGCTTTGTGTAAGTATGCCATTGCGGCTGTGGAAACGGCTCGCCATGCTTACCGTGTTGCCCTGCACCAGCCAATCATTGGCTGCGGTGATGTTGACACCAGTACGCGAAGAGGTGAGCGGCACAAAGCGCAGGATGTTGTTGCGGATAACCGAGTTCAGGTTCGCGGTGTTGGCTTCGAACACGCGTATGGCGCTGTAGCCTCGGCAGAGGGTGCATATCTGATCGTCGCCGAAGGTGATGTCGTTGCCCTCTACAAGGATGTGCGCCGCCCCATCGTTGAAGCGCAGGTCCATGCCGTGGTAGTTGCAGTGTACGGTGTTTTCCAAGATATCCACATCCATGTAACCGCTGCGGTCTATACGGTAAGCCGTGCCCATATCCAGCATGTGGTTGTCTGTACTGAAGACGCTCATGTACTCGGTGTAGATGCCCCAGCGACAATTGGCAAAAGAAGTGTTGGCACCTTGTCCGAAGCCGGTCTGCTTCAAGGTATATGCCCCCTTCTTGCCCCACGCGTATATGCCACTGCCATTGCCGGTGCTGGCGTATGCCGCATCGGGTTGTATGTCGTGTATGGTCCAATCGGACACCGTCGCATTGCACCGCTTCAGCACCATGCCGTTGCTCATGTGGTGGATCACGTTGCCCGTGCCGGTAAGGTCCAGTGCCATGTTGTGGGCCTCTATGGCCGCGTAGCCTTTAGGCCCCAGCGCCGTGGTTTGCCCACCATACGGCTGCGCCATGGCACCTGCGCTGTAGAAGGTGCTGCTATCAACCAGTACGCTTACGCTGTTAAAAGCAACACCCTGCACTGCGGGTACCGCTATGCTTACGCGGTTGCCACGGAAGGCCGTGTTGTATACCAGCAGTATGGAACTGTTCAATGCCGTAAGGCCACGTTCGGCATCGTTGATAAAGGAGTTCTTCACCGTAACAATAGCTCCATCGTTGGCCGTTATGCTCTTCCACATCACATCCTGGCAACTCTCTATGGTGCTGTTGATAATGTAGAGGTTGTTGTTGGGCTGCACCACGATCTCCGCGCCAGGGTCCATATACACCGTTGCGTTCTCGAAGGTAATATCCTGATCCACGAAGAACTGGCCTTGGATGTTGATGGTGCCGCTTATGGGGCTGGTGAGGGTGCTGCTGAGGGTGCTGTCGGGGAGGGCTCGGTCGGCGTTGCAGGTTGGGTTTACGGGGCAGTTCGGTATTACGACTTCATCAGCGAGTTGTGGGCAGCGGCTCCAATAGTCGAAGGTTACTGGCAGCGTGTAGAAGAGTTTGCAGGGTGGGAATTCGGGATAGGTGGTGTATATTGTATCTGCGGTGCAATAGGTTGGATGGCAGGAGGGGGCATTGGTTCCAAAAGGGGTCGCGTACCTGTCAGAAGCATCGAACGCACCACGCACAGCGTCAGGTATGTCAATGGTCAGCGTCCCCACGACCAAGGTGTAGTCTACCGCGAGCACTTGAGTCGTAACATCGCACCTTAGGCGGCCGGTGTTCTTGAAGGTGCAATCTTTCACAGTTACGTACCTGGCGTATACGGTGTCGCAATCAAGACCTTGACATTGCCCGTGAGTATCACAACTTCCCAAGGGGCAGTTATTGCCGGGGATACCGCAACTAGCACAGGATGTACAATAAGGGAAGTGGCCATCGCTCGTGCTTCGGCCCTTGAACCGGATCATTCCGTGACAGTTGGTGAAGAAACCGCAGGAATCAAATAGTATGTTCGCGTGCCCAGCGCCGACCATATCCAGTTTGTGAGGGCCAGCAGTACATGTATCGTCAGGAGAGTATCTCAGATAGGACCATAGACTATCCTCTTCGTAAAAGTTCGTACGATGGAACTCCAAGTCGAAGTCAGGAACGCGTGTAATGTTCTCCGCCTGTTCGAAAATATCGCCCACACGGCCATATATCTTACAGTCATAGAACTCCATATCCCTGGCTTCGGGCCACATGGCATTGCCCAGTATACCAGCTTTTACAGTGCAATTCCGGAATACGAAGTCCTGCTGCCCAATACACTGACCGTCAGCTGAAACGATCCCGTTTTGCCCATTGTGGAGAAAATCGCAATCATCGAACGTTCCGTACCTAACACGCATGGCCCCTCCTCCACCTTCGATGTCCACCCCGGCGCTTGGTTCACTCGCGAACCGTCCGTTGCCGTTGTAGTTGAATTCGCCATTGGCTACATCGAGTTTAGAGCCACCGGTCCACGACATGCCATTGCGGCAATTCCAGTTGAATTTGGAATCCAGCACCTGGTTGTAGAACAGAACTGTTCGCTGTATTGGCGGAACAATGCTATCTGCAAGATCATCCACGGTCACGTTCAGGCCGGGATAGGTGTCCATGAATGTTGCCTGTGCTGTATTGCTGTTATAAGCCGACCCAATGTTGATGCCATCCCTACCGAAGTGGTGCGCATTCACATTGCGGACAACCGCCCGGCTGGACTCGAAAAGATAGATGCCATCGTAAGCCGTTTGTGTGCCGTCGTTGGCACTCCTAACACCGTATATCGCTTCACCCACATTGCCGTTCAACTCCACATCGAACAGGTTGATGGAATCGCAATGGTAGAAGGAGAACATGACACCCACTCCGGCGTGCAGGAGATCGGGGCTATGCAACGTATCTAAACAAGAGCGACACTCGGCAGGGTCCGGACCTACTGGGCGCACCACCTCTTGGGTTACCGCATCTTTTTTGAAGGCCCCATAATACAGGCACGGGCGGTACTTGAGCGCGGTATTGGCTCCGCCTTGGACGGTGAACTGCGCACAATTGCTAAGGGTGAAGCCGACTTGGTTCACGACCATGGATTCGCATGAACCCGGTATACCACCACTCGGATAATTGACTTCCTCCCAATCCGTTCCGGGGACCGGGTCACCGTACGTCCATAGCTGCTGGTTGCCGATGATGTACTCACCATCATCGAAGATCAAGGTGCCATACCCGTTGCGTGCTTGGAAGAATGCTGCGGCATCAACCAAGGCTTGGTGGTCGTTGATCTGGTCGTTGGGGTAGCCGCCACCGCCGGGTGTGGCGAAATCGTAGAGGTGCTTGGTCACCATTTGCGCGGGCGACGAAAGCCAAGAACCGAGTATGGCCGATACAGCGACAAGGAACTTCATGGTGTGCGTTTGGGTTGATGGATGGTCTTTATCCTAGCTCAATGCACCTTTGCGGCATCCACTTGGTAATACGTTTGAACGGAACCTGACTCGCACGCCATGGTGCCCTAGCAGTGTGAAGGTAAGGTGATCTGGTTTGCTTGAAACTTGCCGGAAAATTTCTTGAACCTCTGCATTGTCTTCCGAGAACATGCTGCTCCAGCGGGGCGCGCCCCAAACTGTCCTCTCTGCGGCTACCAAGGATCGACGATCGCCTTTCCCATCCCAAACCGGTTAAGATATCTGTATTCCTGCTCCGAAGTATGTATCCCATATCATCCCCCTTGATCTCAAGGCAGAATAGGCAGCTACTTCTGAAGCGGTAAGCTCGCCGCGCTGCCACCAACTAGCCGCGCGCGGTGCGCGACCGCAGAGCTGGTTTGGCGCTGCGGTGGCGCACACCAGGGACCCAGCGCCGGTCTACAGATGGCCCCGCTTGGCGTTCTTCCCCCTCCCCCGCACAGGTGAAAAAGACGTGCTCCTCCCTGTGCATTTTTCACACTTGACAAAACCGGAGTGGTACAGACTTTTGGAATATGGTTCCCGTGCATGACACCGAGACTGTGCCGCTGTATGCCAGCTTGGGCCTTACGAAGAGGGGATTGCTCGTGAGCCGCCTGCTGTGTGCATCGGACGAACCTAGACCTCCACAGGGTCTCCGCCAATGTCATTAAGTTTTTAAACCTCCACAGGGTCTCCGCCAATGTCATTAAGTTAAGGGGAGCCTTCTGTTTGGGTTGTTGGACATCGGGATCACCGAGCCGCACCACGATCGTCACGCCGGTAGCCTGACGAAGGAAGGCTATCCGGCGTCTCACCAACGCTGTGTGGGTCATTGGTGAGACGTCAGCCCGTTGCGGATCAAGGCCGGGATGACGGGCGGGTCCCGGGCGAAGGAGGCGACGCTTTGCCCGGCGTGACGACCGTTCTGGACCTTAACTTAATGACATTGGGGTCTCCGCCTCGGGACCCTGTGGCTTCGAAGTCGCAGACCCATACTTCTGGCGCAGCTTGCGAATGACCATGGGTACAAGGTAGAACCCCTCACCCCCGCAACATCCCGAACGTCTTCCCCAGAAAGCTCTTCAGCTCTTTCCGGTGAACGATCTTGTCCAAGAACCCATGTTCCAGCACGAATTCGCTGGTTTGGAAGCCTTCGGGTAGATCACGGCCAATGGTCTCGCGCACCACGCGTGGGCCGGCGAAAGCCACAAGCGCTTTGGGTTCGGCAATGTTCAGATCGCCCAGCATGGCAAAGCTGGCGGTAACACCTCCGGTAGTGGGGTCGGTGATCACGCTGATATAGGGGAGTTTCTTCTTGGCGAGCAGGGTGAGCTTGGCACTGGTCTTGGCCATTTGCATCAGGCTGTAACCGGCCTCCATCATGCGGGCGCCGCCGCTCTTGCTGATGATGATCAATGGGCATTTGCGCTTGAGGGCCTGGTCCGCCGCCATGGCGATCTTTTCGCCCACTACGCTACCCATGCTTCCGCCAATGAAGCGGAAGTCCATGCAGGCGATCACCACATAGTGCTTGTCCAGTTTGCCTTCGGCGGCGCGCAAGGCATCGTTCAGGCCGGTATCCTTTCGGGTCTTGGTCAGCCGGTCGCTATACTTCTTGGTATCCTCGAACTGGAGCGGATCACCTGCGATGAGGTCGCCACCGATCTCGGTGAACTTGTGGTCATCGAAGAGGATGGCGAAGTACTCCTCGCTCCCGATCTTATCGTGGTGGTCGCATTTCAAACACACCCACAGGTTGTTCTCGTGATCTTCGGAGGTGGTGATCTCCGAGCATTCCGGGCACTTGTACCAGAGTCCTTCGGGCGTCTCCTTCTTCTCCTCCGTACTGGTGGTGATGCCTTCCTTGACGCGTGTGAACCAACCCATGGTGAATGCAAATTGATGGATTAGGAATTGAGAATTCCTAATTCATACTAAGCAATGGTGATCTTCTCATCCAAGTAAACGTCCTGGACAGCATTCAACAAAGCGATACCCTCGTGTACGGGACGCTGGAAAGCTTTGCGTCCACTGATCAGACCCTGACCGCCAGCACGCTTGTTGATCACTGCGGTCTTCACGGCTTCGGCCATATCGCTGGCACCGCTGCTGGCACCACCGCTATTGATCAGGCCGATGCGGCCCATGTAGCAATTGGCCACCTGGTAACGGCACAGGTCGATCGGGTGATCGGTGGTCAACTCACCGTAGACCTTCGGGTGCGTTTTACCGTAGCCCTTGATCGCGTTGTAGCCGCCATTGGTCTCAGGCAGTTTCTGCTTGATGATATCCGCTTGGATGGTTACGCCGAGGTGGTTGGCCTGGCCCGTGAGGTCGGTGGCCGTGTGGTAGTCCTTGCCATCCACTTTGAAACCGTTGTTGCGGATGTAGCACCAAAGCACGGTCTCCATA